>Ga0302326_10004052_pt1 | contig 34106 bp, 34 predicted proteins | sample Palsa_T0_3_FD_202264 | JGI IMG/M metagenome (GOLD analysis project Ga0302326, IMG submission 202264) | Peat permafrost microbial communities from Stordalen Mire near Abisko, Sweden - Palsa_T0_3 | ecosystem: Environmental > Terrestrial > Soil > Palsa > Peat permafrost | place: Sweden: Abisko...
GCTTGCTGTCCGCGAGCGGCACGGTGTTGGTGGTGACGATCTCCAGCACGTCGGGCTGCGCCGCGATCCGCTGCAGCGCCCCGTCGCTGAAGAGCCCGTGCGTGCAGGCGACGCGCACGGAGCGCACCCGCTGCTCGCGCAGCCGGGCGAGCAGCTCCATGATCGTGGTGCCGCGGGCGATCTCGTCATCGAGGATGATGACGTCGCGGCCCGCCACGTCGCCGATGATCGAGCTGATCGTGACCCGCTCGTCGGTCTGCCGCTCCTTGGCGCCCGCCGCGACGGGAACGCCGAGCATCCGGGCGAGCGCCGCGGCCTGCTTGGCGTTGCCGAGGTCGGGCGAGACCACGACCGTGCCGGCCAGATCCAGGCCGCGGTAGTGCCCGGCCAGCTCACGGAGCGCGTGCAGGTGATCGACCGGCACCGAGAAGAACCCGTGCACCTGCGGCGCGTGCAGCGTCACCGTCAGCACCCGGTTCGCGCCCGCGGTGACCAGCAGGTCGGCGACGAGCCTGCCGCCGATGGACACCCGGGGCCTGTTCTTCTTGTCCGAGCGCCCGTAGGCGTAGTGCGGGATCACCGCGGTGACGCGGGCGGCCGACGCGCCGCGGGCGGCGTCTAGCATCAGCAGCAGCTCGGTGAGGTGCTCCTGGACCGGCGGGGAGAGCGGCTGGATCAGGAAGACGTCACGCTCCCTGCAGTTGGACTGCAGCTGGACCTCCAGGCAGTCGTTCGCGAAGCGCCTGGTCACCACCGGCTGCCGGGGGACCCCCAGGCGGGCGCAGATCTCCTCGGCGAGCTGAGGATGGGCGCTGCCGCTGAATATCGCGATCTCCCGCACGAGCTAAGGCTAGGTCCTCATGCTCAGCGTGGCGGGGCCGCTCCCCCGGCGAGCTCCACCCCTGCCAGTTCAGCCCCCGGGCCAGCTCAGCCCCCCGGGCCAGCTCAGCCCCCGGCCAGCTCAGCCCCCCGGGCCAGCTCAGCCCCGGGCAAGTCCGGCCGCGTCGGCGGCGAGTAGCTGGCCGGCCAGCCGGAGCCAGCGCGCGGGATCCGCCAGCGCGGCGGCGCTGTCGCCGGCCAGCTCGGTGAGCGACACCCCGCGCCAGCCGCCGGCCGGCAGCTCGGCCGCGAGCGAGCCTGCCACCAGCGCGGCGGGCACCTGGCGCGCGGCGGCCGCGGCCAGCACCGCGCCGGTGACCTTTCCGGCCGCGGACGTGCGATCGTAGCGCCCCTCGCCGGTGATCACCACGTCGGCGGCGGCCAGCGCGTCGTCAAGCCCGGCGACCCGGCAGAGCTCGGCGGCGCCAGGCACGATGACGGCGCCCCAGGCGGCGGCGAAGCCGTATCCCGTGCCGCCCGCGGCGCCTGCGCCCGGCGCCGCCGGGTCGCCGCCCAGCAGCGCGGCGAGCCGGCCGAGTCCCGCGTCCAGGGCGGCGACCTGGCCGGGACCGGCGCCCTTCTGCGGCCCGAACACCGCCGCGGCGCCTGCCCGCCCGAGCAGCGGGGCGTCGACGTCGGTCAGGCAGGTCACGCCGCCGGGCGGCGGCGGCCGCAGCGCGCCGAGATCGGCCGATGCCAGCCCGCCGAGCGCTCCCCCGCCGGGCGGCAGCTCACTGCCCGCCGCGTCGAGGAACCGCGCGCCGAGCGCGGTGAGCGCCCCGGTGCCGCCGTCCGTCGACGCCGAGCCGCCCAGGGTGAGCAGGATCCGGTCCATTCCCGCGTCCAGCGCGCGGCCGATCAGCTGGCCGGTCCCCGTGGTGTGCGCGCCCAGCGGATCGGGGCGGGCGAGCAGCGGCAGCCCGCTCGCGCGGGCCAGCTCGACGACCCCGGCCCGGCCGGGAAGCTCCAGCCAGCAGCTGCCGACGGCGTCCGCGCCCGGCCCGCGCACCGTGGCCTGGTGCCAGCGCGCCCCCGCCACGCCGGCGGCGAGCACCTCGAGCGTGCCCTCGCCGCCGTCAGCCAGCGGCAGGCAGGTGATCTCGTCGCCGCTGCGGGCGCCGTGCCAGCCCTCGGCCAGGGCCCGCGCGGCCGCGTCCGCGCCGATGCTGCCCTTGAACGAGTCGGGCGCGATCACGATCCGCACCGGCTCAGCCGCCTGGCTGGCCGCCGGTGGCCGGCGGGGTCGTCCCGGAAGGCGCCGGGGCCGGGCCGGGCAGCTCGCGCGCCGGGAGTCCCAGCTTCGCGCGGATCGCCTGCTGCACGGTCTCCTTGTCCGGGCGCGCGTCGACCGTCACGACGTATTCCTTGCGGCGGAAGATGTCGAGCACCGGATTGGTCTTCTGGTGGTAGTCGCGCAGCCGGACGGCCAGCGCCTCCTCGGTGTCGTCCTCCCTGCTGGCCAGCTCGCCGCCGCAGACGTCGCACTGGCCGGCCACCCGGGGGCTGCTGGCGAGCAGGTTATAGTCCAGCCCGCAGCCCGTGCACACCCGCCGCGCGAGCACCCGGCGGCGGACCTCGCTGTCGGGCAGGTCCAGGTGGATGACCCCGTCGATGTCGTAGCTCTCCAGGAAGAACTCCGCCTGCCGCTCGTTGCGCGGGAAGCCGTCGATGATGAACCCGAAGTTCCAGTCGTGGCCGGTCAGCCGCGCCTCGACGACTCCCTCCACCAGGTCGTCGCCGACCAGCTCGCCGGCCGCCATGGTCCGCCGCACCTGAGCGCCGAGCTTGCTGTGGTTCTGCACGTTCCAGCGGAGGATGTCGCCGACGCTGATATGCACGAGGTCAAGGTCCTCGGCCAGCATCAGGGCCTGGGTCCCCTTGCCGCTTCCCTGCACTCCCATGATGACGTATTTGCGCATGCCGCCACCCTGGCACGCGGCGGCGGGCTCGTCATGCCGAGGGCATGGTCCGCGCATCTTCCCCTGCTGCTGGCATGATCGGAGGATGCGGCGGCCGCGCGAGATCCTTACCCGCGGGCCGGTGACGCTGCGCCGGTGGCGGGCCGGGGACGAGGACGCGGTGTACCGGGCGGTGGCGCAGTCGCGGGATCACCTGCGGCCGTGGATGGCATGGGCGGCGGACTACAGCCCGGCCGGCGCTGCCGACTTCGTGCGGCAGTCTGAGCAGGACTGGGAGTCCGGGATCGCCTTCAACTACGCGATCACGCTGCCCGGCGATGCGGCCGCGGAAATGGCCGCCGAAGTGGACGGCAGCCGCGGCCTGGAGGTGGACGGCAGCCGTGGCCTGGAGGTGGCTGGCAGCCGTGGCCTGGAGGTGGCTGGCAGCTGCGGCCTGATGGCCAGGATCGGGCCGGGCGGGCTGGAGATCGGGTACTGGGTGCACGGCGCGCATGCCCGCCGCGGCCTGGCCACCGCGGCGGCGGCCGCGCTGACGGCCGAGGCGTTCACCCTGCCGGGCATTGACCGGGTGGAGATCGTGCACGACGCGCGGAATGTCGTGAGCGGCCGGATCCCGCGCAGCCTGGGGTTCACCGAGATCGGCCGCCGGCCGCACTCCCCGGACGGGACGGCCGCCCGTGGCGACGTGGCCGACGTGGCCGACGTTGCCGACGTGGTCTGGCGGCTGACCCGGCCCGGCTGACATGGCCCGGCTGACATGGACGGCCGTCCCGGCGGCGGGACAGCGCGGCGCTAGGCTCTGATGCATGTCCAGCACCCGGCCGGCACCGCGGTGGCTTTTCCTGCTGACCCCTAAGTGGCTCGGCTGGCATGTCTTCGTGGCGTTCGCCACGGTCGGGATGCTGTGGCTGGGTGACTGGCAGTTCCACCGAGCCGAATCCGGGAACGCGCTGAGCTGGGCGTACACGTTCGAGTGGCCGGTGTTCGCCGTGTTCGCCGTGGTGTTCTGGGTGAAGACGATCATTGATGAGCTCAAGCCGCCGGCCGCGGACGACGAGAACGAGGAAATCGAGCTCCCCCCCGCGGGGATAAGCCCGGAGCGGTGGGCCGCCCTGGCGCGCAGGGCGGATTCCCGCGTCAGCGCCGACGACGATTCTGACGGCCAGCCGGACCCGGAACTCGCCGCCTACAACGATTACCTGGCCCGGCTCAATGAGCAGGTACAGGGTCACGGCCGCTGGCACGGCCTGCGATAGAGACGGCCTGCGATAGAGGAGGTGCTCACGGTGCGCACAGCTGTGCTCCGTTACCGGGTGATGGCATACGTGACCGGCGTGGTGCTGATGGTGCTGTGCTTCGTCGGCATCCCGCTGCAGGTGTTCGGGCACAACGACGCCGTGGTGAACTACGTCGGCACCACGCACGGCATCCTTTACCTCATCTACCTGGCCGCCGCGTACCTGATGTCCCGGCAGCTTGGCATGAAGCTCGGCAGCCCGCAGACCGTGATCCTGCTGCTGGCCGGCACCATCCCGGTGCTGACCTTCGTCGTCGAGCGATGGGTGACCCGGCGGTTCATCAACCCGGCGCTTGCGGCGGCGGCCACGGCCGGGACGGCCGGCATGCCGGCCCCGGCCCAGCCGCAGTCCCGGTAGGCGTGATCCCGCCTGGCAGCCGCGATCCCGGCCAGCCCACGGGCGAGCACTATTTCACCGCGCGGCCCGGCGCGGCCCGCCGCCCCCGCCGGGTGCACGTCGTCCTGCCGGACGTGCACCTGGAGCTTGAGACGGATTCCGGGATGTTCTCCCCTGCCCGGCTGGACGCGGGCACCCGGCTGCTGCTCGAAACCGCTCCGCGCCCGCCGGCCTCCGGCCAGCTGCTCGATCTGGGCTGCGGGTACGGGCCGCTGGCCCTGGTGCTCGCCGCCCGCTCCCCCGGCGCCACGGTCTGGGCGGTCGACGTGAACGAGCGCGCGCTTGAGCTGTGCGCGGGCAACGCGCGGCGGGCGGGCCTGCCGAATGTCCGGTGCGCCGCGCCGCTGGATCCCGCGCTGCCCGCGGAGATCGACCTGATCTGGTCCAATCCGCCGATCCGGATCGGCAAACAGGCGCTGCACGAGCTGCTCGCGGCCTGGCTGGCCCGGCTCGCGCCCGGCGGCGCCGCGTACCTGGTAGTGCAGCGCAACCTCGGGTCCGACTCGCTGCAGCAATGGCTGGCCGACGCCGGCTGGCCCGCCCGCCGGCTGGCCGCGCGGGGCGGCTACCGGGTGCTCGGGGCCCGCGCGTGACCGGCCCCGCCGGGCAGCGGCCGCCGTCGGCCGTCGGGCGCAGGCCGCTCGGGGGCACCGAGGTCAAGCGGCTGAACAGGTCCTGGCGCCGGCTGACCTCGGCAAGGCTGGAGCTGATCCTCGACTCGGTCGGCCAGCCGTTCAACGTCGGCTCCATCATCAGGACCGCCGCCGCCTTCGGCGTCGGCCAGCTCTGGCTCTGCGGCGACAGCGCCTCGCCTGACCACCCGGCCGCGCGCAAGACGGCCCTGGGCACCGAGCGGCTGATCAGATGGCAGCGCGAGCCCGCCGCGGCGAAGGCGGCGGCGGCGGCCTCGGCGGGCGGGCTGCGGGTCATCGCGATCGAGCTCACCGACGGGGCGGTGCCGCTGCATGAGGCGGACCTGTCCGGCGACGTCTGCCTGGCGCTCGGCAACGAGGACCGCGGCTGCTCCGCCGCCCTGCTGGCGGCCGCCGACGTGGTCGCCTACATCCCGCAGACCGGACGGGTGGGCTCGCTGAACGTGGCCGCCGCCACGGCGATCGCACTGGCGGAGACACGCCGCCGGGAGTGGTCGCGCGGCTGACCGGCAGGCAGCGATCCGTTCGGCATACTGAGGGGCGTGCCATCCGGCTACCTTGACTTTCCCCGGCCGCTCGCCTTCGCGCATCGCGGCGGATCGGCGCACAGCCCGGAGAACTCCTGGCGTGCCTTCGAGCACGCGGCCGGGCTTGGTTACGCCTACCTGGAGACGGATGTCCAGGCCACTGCCGACGGGGTGCTCGTGGCGTTTCACGACAAGACGCTCGACCGGGTCACCGGCCAGCCCGGCCGCATCGCCGAAATGGCGCACCGTGACGTCGCGGCCGCGCGGATCGACGGCACTGAGCCGATCCCGCTGCTGGAGGACCTGCTCGGCGCCTGGCCGGACATGCGCTTCAACGTTGACGTGAAGGACGCGCCCGCCGTGCCGCCGCTCGCCGAGGTGATCCGCCGGACCGCGGCCTGGGACCGGGTCTGCATCACGTCGTTCTCCGCGCGGCGGCTGAGGGCCACGCGGCGGGCGCTCGGCAGGCCGGTCTGCATGGCCACGTCGCCGGCCGGCGTGGCGGCGGTGCGGTTCGGCGGGCGGGTGGCGGCCGCCGCGCAGTGCGCTCAGGTGCCGGTGTCGATCGCCACGGCGCGGTTCGTCCGCCGCGCGCATGCGCGCGGGCTGCAGGTGCACGTGTGGACGGTGAATGACCGCGAGCTGATGGGAACCCTGCTGGATCTTGGCGTGGACGGCATCATGACGGACGAGACTGTCGCGCTGCGTGAGGTGCTGGCGGAGCGCGGTCAGTGGCACCCGCGGCAGGCCATATAGCACCTCCCGTGATCCGGCGTGGCGTTATGGGGTTGGAATCTGAGCCTGGCGGGAATCTTGTCCGGGAAATCACCGTTCACATAGAGGACGCCTGAGTGCTGGGAGGCAGCAGACTGATGGCCGAACGCTCTCTACGCGGTACCAGGCTCGGAGCCACGAGCTACGAGAATGACCGTAATACCGATCTGGCCCCGCGTCAGGATGTCCCTTTTGACTGCCCGAAGGGCCACAGATTTACCGTCCCGTTCGCGGCTGAGGCGGAGATACCGACAACCTGGGAGTGCCGGGTCTGCGGGGCAACGGCGTTCACCACGGCGGGTGACCTGCCCGCGCCGAAGAAGGTCAAGCCCCCGCGCAGCCACTGGGACATGCTGCTCGAGCGGCGTTCCGTGGCTGACCTCGAAGAGGTGCTGGCCGAGCGCCTCGCGGTGATCAGGGGCCAGCGCGGCATCGGCGAGGACGCTACGGCGACCTCGCAGGCGCGCCGCCAGCGCAAGAGCGCGTAGCCGCCTTGCCGCCTTGCCCGGGCTAGCGGCTTAGCGGCTGGCCGGGCGGCGACGGAGCCGGCTGGCGACCCCCCACTGGGTAACCCGCCAGAGTGCCTCCACCACGATGGCCCTGCTCATCTTGCTCGCGCCGCGGGTCCGCTCCACGAAGGTGATCGGCACCTCGACCACGGTCAGGCCCGCGCGGATCATGCGCAGCGCCAGGTCGATCTGGAAGCAGTAGCCCTGGGATTCCACCTCTTCCAGCGCGATCCGCCGCAGCGCGGACCCGCGGTACGCCCGGAATCCGCCGGTCACGTCCCGCACGCTGATGCCGAGCATCAGCCGCGCGTAGGTGTTGCCGCCGCGGGACAGGATCTCCCTGGATCTCGGCCAGTTCAGCACCGTGCCGCCGGTGACGTAGCGCGAGCCGATCACGAGGTCCGCCTGGTCCAGCGCGGCCAGCAGTCCCGGCAGTTCCTGCGGCTGATGGGATCCGTCGGCGTCGATCTCGACAAGCACCCCGTAGCCGCGTTGCAGCGCCCAGCGGAACCCCGCGATGTACGCCGACCCGAGGCCGGATTTCGCGTGCCGGTGCAGCACGCTCACGCGCGGGTCCCCGGCCGCGATCTTGTCGGCAAGCTCGCCGGTGCCGTCCGGGCTGTTGTCATCGACGATGAGCAGATCCGCGTCGGGGACGGCGGCGCGCAGCCGGGCTGCGATCTGCTCGAGGTTGGCCAGCTCGTTGTAGGTCGGGACGATCACGGCTACCCGGCCCAGCGGGCCGTCCGGCCGGTCGGTTCCTGTCACTGTGCCTGCCTCAGCCTGGTCCTGACATCACGGGCTTACTGCTCGCAGGCGCCCCCCGCCGCCCGGCAGGTTCACAGCCGCTGCCCGGGCCGCGGCCACGCCGTGCCGCCGGTCGGCAAGAGTAATCGATCCGGCGCGTCACCGGGACGGCATGACCTTTTCGGGACGGAACGTAGAAGAAGACCCGTGCATCTTTCAGGACATTACAGAGAAGAAGGCCCGGGCATCCCTTCGGACCGGAGTCCGTCCCGCCGGCGACGGGCTCGGCCTCCGTTGTCTACTGGGTGCCCGGGCCCCTCCCGGATCCAACCCCCCGTCCAGCCGGAGCCTGAGAAGCGGCCCCTTCCGCGCTGCGCCTGGCACGAGGCCGGAGCACATCTCCTGCCTCATGGCACAACGGGGCAGAGACGGCTGACCGCCCCGGCCGGCTGGCCCGGTGCTGGACTGGCTAGCAACTTACCGCCGATCGCGGCGATGTCAACCGCTGGCCGGCAGGCTCCGGCGCGGCGGGCTGGCGCCCGGCTGGCGGCCCGCCGGCGCCCGGCTGGCGGCCCGCCGGTGCCCGGCCGGCGGCGAATCAGCGCCGGACAGGGCCCTGTTCGCTGCTGTCGCGCGGCGATACGATAAAGCCTCTCCCCGCATGTAAGAGCGGGATGACAGAGTTGTCAGCGAGCGTCCGGAGTGCGGCAAAGGCACCATGCATGGTTACTTCACCGCGTCCGTGCGCTCGGCATTTCATGTTCCGGCTGGAGGACGTCCGATGACAGAAAGCCCGGAGTCGCAGGTCTCTGAGTCACAGATCGCAGTGCACTGGCGCGAGGAGGAGTATTACTACCCGCCGGAGAGCTTCAAGGCGCAGGCCAACGCCGCCGATCCCGCCATCTTTGACCGGTTCAGCGAGGAGAACTTCCCCGACTGCTTCAAGGAGTACTCCGACCTGCTCAGCTGGGATGCCCCGTGGGAGACGATCCTGGACACCAGCAACCCGCCGTTCTGGAAGTGGTTCGTCGGGGGCCGGCTGAACGCCTCCTACAACTGCGTCGACCGGCACCTGGCGACGAGCGCCAACAAGGCGGCGATCATCTGGGTGCCCGAGCCTGAGTCGGTGGAGCCCGTCGCCATCACCTACCGGGACCTCTACCACCGGGTCAACGAGTTCGCCGCGCTGCTGCGCGATTTCGGCGGCGTCAAGGCCGGCGACCGGGTGACGCTGCACATGCCGATGGTCCCCGAGCTGCCGGTCGTGATGCTCGCCTGCGCGCGGCTCGGCGTGGTCCATTCCCAGGTGTTCGGCGGGTTCAGCGGCAACGCGTGCGGGACCAGGATCGCCGACTCCGGTAGCCGGATCCTGATCACCATGGACGGCTACTACCGCAGCGGCGTCATGCAGGACCACAAGGTCAAGGCCGACGAGGCCGTCGCCGAGGCGCTCAAGCAGGGCCAGGAAGTCGACAAGGTGCTGGTCTGGCGGCGCCACCCGGGCCAGTACGCCTCGGAAACCCCGATGGTGGACGGCCGGGACTTCTTCGTCGACGAGGTAATCGAGCCGTACCGCAGCCAGATCGTGGCGCCGGTCTCGATGCCCGCCGAGGCGCCGCTGTTCCTCATGTACACCAGCGGCACCACCGGCCGGCCCAAGGGCGCCCAGCACAGCACCGGCGGTTACCTCTCCTATGTCACCGGCACCTCGAAGTACTACCAGGACATCCACCCCGACGACACCTACTGGTGCATGGCCGACATCGGGTGGATCACCGGTCACTCCTACATCGTGTACGGCCCGCTGTCGCTGGGCACCACGACCGTGATCTACGAGGGCACGCCGAACTACCCGGACGCCGGCCGCCCGTGGCGGATCGCCGAGCGGCTCGGGGTGAACATCTTCCACACCTCGCCGACCGCCATCCGGATGCTCCGCAAGGTCGGGCCGGACGAGCCGAAGAAGTACAACTACCACTTCAAGCACATGACCACCGTGGGCGAGCCGATCGAGCCCGAGGTCTGGCGCTGGTACCACGACTCGGTGGGCAAGGGCGAGGCCGTCATCGTCGACACCTGGTGGCAGACGGAGACCGGGGGCTTCCTCGGCAGCTCGCTGCCCGCCCTCAAGCCGATGAAGCCGGGCAGCTGCGGTCCCGCGGTGATCGGCATCTACCCGGCCATCTACGACGAGGACGGCGTCGAGGTCCCGGACGGCAAGGCGGGCAACATCTGCATCCGCAACCCCTGGCCCGGCATCATGGAGACCATCTGGGGCCAGCCGGAGCGGTTCATCTCGGTCTACTACGAGAAGTACAACAAGAACCCGGATAGCAAGGACTGGCACGACTGGCCGTACTTCTGCGGTGACGGCGCGGTCCGTGCCACGGACGGCTACTACCGCATCCTCGGCCGGGTCGACGACGTGATCAACGTCGCCGGGCACCGGCTCGGCACCAAGGAACTCGAGTCGGCCGCGCTGACCGTGCCCGAGGTGGCCGAGGCCGCCGCGGTGCCGGTGGTGGACGACATCAGGGGCCGCGCGGTCGAGATGTACATCGCGCTCAAGCCAGGCGTCGAGGCCGGGCCGGCGATGGAGGCCAAGGTCATCACGGCGATCGAGGTCGAGATCGGCAAGATCGCCCGGCCGAAGAACGTCTGGATCGTCGCGGACATGCCGAAGACCAGGTCCGGCAAGATCATGCGCCGGGTCATCGCCGCCGTGTCGAACTTCACCGACGTCGGGGATGTCACCACGCTGGCCAACCCGGAGATCGTGGACAGCATCCGGCACCAGGTGCAGAGCGCGAAGATCGCCAAGGGCGATGCCCCGCGCGAGCTGACCGAGACCGAGAAGGCAGAGCTGGCGTCCTTCGGCTCCGAGTAAGCCCGCGGCGCCAGGCGGCTCAGGCCGCGGCGCCGGCCGTCCGCAGATGGCGGGGATTTCTCAGTCACCATGACTGAGAAATCCCCGCCATCATGGTGTCGGGGCGGGCGTCACCGGGCCGGCAGTGCCGGGGCGGGCGGTGCCGGGGCCAGGGCGTGCACCAGGTAGCTCGCCACCTCCGCGGGGCCCGTTCCCTTTCCGAAGATCCTGTCCACCCCGAGCGCGGCGGCAGCCGCCGGGTCGAACCTGGGCCCGCCGACCACGAGCAGGGGCCGCTGCGGCCCGGCCGCGCGGAAGGCATCCGCCATCTCGCGGGTGTTGGCGAGGTGCGCGTCCCGCTGCGTGACCACCTGGCTGACCAGCACCGCGTCGGCGCCCTCGGCCCGCGCCCGGGCGACCAGTCCGGCCACGTCCACCTGCGCGCCAAGGTTCACCACGCGCATCTCTCGGTGGTACTCCAGGCCCTTCTCCCCCGCATGGCCCTTCACGTTCAGGATCGCGTCGATGCCGACCGTGTGCGCGTCGGTGCCGATGCAGGCCCCGACGACCACCATCTTCCGGCCGAGTGCCGCGCGGATCCGCCGGTTGATCTCCGCCGGCGGCAGCATCGGGAACTCCCGCTCGGTCACGGTGACTTGCGAGAGGTCGACGAGATGGCTCACCCGCCCGTAGACGATGCAGAACGTGAAGTCCGGGCCGATCCCCTTGGCATGCACCACCATGGCCGGCTCCAGGCCCATCTTGGCGGCCAGCTGCAGCGCCGCGCCCTCCGCGCGGGCGCGCTCCGCCACGGTTCCGGACGGGACCGGGAGCGTGAACGAGACCTGGACCCGCCCGTCGCCCGTGGTGTCGCCGTAGGGCCGGATGGTCTGGCCGGTCATCGCGGCTCCCCTGGGGTGGGTTGCGCTGTGCTGGCATCCGCTGCGGCGGCCGCGTTCTGGCTGGTTCCCTCGAGTATCTCGGTGGCCGGGTTGAAGTAGCCGTCCGCCTGCCGGATGACGCCGTCCAGTCCCCGGCCGCCGTCCGCCGGCCGGCGGGTGATGCCGAAGGTGCCGGCGGCGATCGCGGTCAGCAGCCCCTCGTCGCCGATCCGGCCGAGCAGCCCTACGGCCTCGCCGAGCACCTCACGGGCGCGCCGCCCGATGAAGCCGCCGGGCGCCGGCCAGAAGCTGTCGCCGAGCCGCCCGGCCGCCGCGCGCACGTACCGCACGTTCTCCAGCGCGAGGTCACGATCGGAGAGGAACGGAGTATGAATTCCCTCGGTCATCATCCCGACCAGCAGGATCGACTGGCCGGTCATCATGCCGCACAGGTTGAAGAACGCGTCCAGCAGGTAGCCGGCGAACACGTTGCCGGTCATGTGCTTGGTGGGCGGCATGTACTTCAGCGGCGCGTCCGGGAACAGCTCGCGCACCAGCTGGGCGTGGGCGAGCTCGAGCAGGAAGGAGTCGGGCACCTCGGGATTGATCTCGAAGGCGTGCCCGAGGCCGAGCTGCCCGTCGGACAGCCCGGCTTCCCTGCCGAAGTACTCGTTCAGCAGCTGGCTGACGATCACCGTGTGCGCGGCGTCAACTGCGTCCGCCGTGGTCAGGTAGTTGTCCTCGCCGGTGTTGATGATGATCCCGGCGCGGGCATGGATCTGCCGGGAGAACCGCTGGTCGATGAAGGTCCGGCGGGGGTTGATGTCGCGGAAGATGATGCCGTACATGCAGTCGTTCAGCATCATGTCGAGCCGCTCAAGGCCGGCCAGTGACGCGATCTCCGGCATGCACAGGCCGGACGCGTAGTTGGTCAGCCGCACGTACCGGCCGAGCTCGCGGGAGGTCTGGTCCAGCGCTGCCCGCATCAGCCGGAAGTTCTCCCTGGTCGCGTAGGTGCCGGCGTAGCCCTCCCTGGTCGCGCCCTCGGGCACGTAATCGAGCAGCGACTGGCCGGTGGACCGGATCACGGCGATGATGTCCGCGCCCTGGCTGGCCGCCGCCTGTGCCTGCGGGATGTCCTCGAAGATGTCGCCGGTCGCCACGATCAGGTAGATCCACGGCCTCGGCGGATCCGAGGTCTCGCTGATCAGCGCGTCCCGCTCGGCGCGCCGGGCGTCGATGATGGCGATGCCGTGGCGCACCGCTCCGGCCGCCGCGGCGCGCGCCGCGAGCGCGTCGGCCCCGTCCGGGATCCGGAACTTCACCTTCCCCGCCGCCGCGTCCCTGGCCAGCGCGGCCAGGTGCGGGTAGCCGCCGGTGAGCAGCGCGTCCCAGGCCGGCAGGGCGACCCCGTGCTGCAGGCCGACGGCGTCGCGTACCGCCTCGGCCAGCCGGTTGACCCAGGGCATGCCGTCGCCGTCGGCGCCGTCTAGGCCGGCCAGCCGGAGCACCGCCCGCTCCACCGACACCGTGGTGTGCGTCCTGGCCAGCTCGACGATCGGCCGCCCGGCGCGGCTGGCAAGCTCCCGTGCGCGGCGCACGACAGCTGGATCCAGCCCGAGCTTGCCGGTCACCGAGCTAACCGGGTCCATCGCCGCCCTCCCTGCTCTCCGTGGCCGCCCCGTCCTCCGCGGGCTCCGGCCGCCCGCCGAGCCGGCTCTCGAACAGGGCGCGCACGCCGGGTTCGGACCGGATCAGGTCCAGGGCCAGGGCCGCGTGCCCGGGCACGTATCCGTTGCCGACCAGCATCGTGACATCCGCGGCCAGGCCCTCGGCGCCGAGCGCGGCCGCCGTGAACGAGGTGGCCATCGAGAAGAGGATTACCGTACCGCCCTGCGCGGTGGACAGGATCGCGCCGCCCTCGCAGCCCGCCACGTCCACGCAGACCACGGTGACGTCGGCGGGACCGCCAGCGCCGGTGATTGCCGCCAGCACCGCGACGGGGTCGCGGGCGTCGGCCATGACAACCTGGTCGGCGAGCCGGGCGCCGCGCAGCGCGGCGCCCTCCCGCTCGCCGGGAACCAGCCCGATGACGCGGGCCGCCCCGGCCCGGCGGGCCGCGACGGCCGACAGCGACCCGCTCTTGCCCGACGCGCCGATGACCGCCACCACCGGGCCAGGGCGCCCGTCGGCCTGGCGGGCCAGCACGGCCGCCGCCACGACCCGGCGGGTGAGCGCGGGCGCGCCGCAGACGTCGAGCACCGCCAGCGCCAGCGGGAGGGGCAGGTCGGCTGGCAGCACGGCGGCGATCGACCGCCCGAACAAGATCGCGTGACCGTCGCAGGGCACCTGCTCGGACCGGCCGTCCCAGCCGGCCAGCCCGTCGGTCACAGCGAGCGGGGTGAGGCTGAGCGAGACCAGCGTCGCGATCCTGTCCCCCGGCCGCAGGCCAAGCGGCGAAAACGGCCCGGCTTCCTCGACGACCCCGGTCAGCATCCCGCCGGAGCCGGTGACCGGGTTGTGCATCTTGCCGCGGCGGGCGATGATCTCCAGCACCGCGGCCCTGATCGCGGCGGGATCCCCGCCGGCGGCCTCCCGCAGCTGGCGGAACGACGCGGCGTCCAGGTTCAGCCGGTCCACCCGGACCCGCGTCTCGTCGGGCCAGATGGCCGGACTCGGATCCAGCCGCCAGGCCGCCTGCGGGAGCACGCCGGCCGGCTCGGCCACCCGGTGCAGGCCGAGTTCCGATCCCGGCTGCCGCGATCCCGGCTGCCGCGATACTGGCCGCTGAACTGGCCGGGTCATCCGCCCTCGCTCTTGTCCTCGATCTCCCAGGCATGGTCGAGGGCATGCCAGGCGAGGCGGCGGGCGGCGTAGCGGACCGGCCAGCCACCCGCCGGCGCGGTGCCGTCGGAGGCGCTGCCGAGCGCCTCGGTAATCGCCGACCGCATCGCGGCGATGGCGGCCTCGTCGCCGGCGGCCGGCTGGCGGTGCCGCACGCCGATCTTGCGGGCGAACGCGGCCTCGGCGCCGATGACGTGCTCCACGATCTGGCCGGTGTCCCGGCCGCCGCCGCGCGGTCCCTTGCGCAGCCGCTCCGGAGCGGCGCTCGCAACCTCGGCGAACGTCGCCCATGCGGCACTGACGAGCGCGGCGAGCCGGCCCGCCTGCTCGCCGGTGAGCGTGCCGTAGTCGGCCTCGGCGATCTCGCCGGGCACGCCGAAGTCGGTGTAGCCGGCCGTGCCGGCCAGTCGCTCGACGACGGTGAACGCGTCCGCCGCGGCGGACGGCATGGCCAGTCCCGCCCGCGTGGCCACTGGCGCGTACCTCGGCAGGTAGCTGGCCAGCGTCTCCAGCGCCTGCTCCTCGTCCCGGCCGCTGCGGCACCAGCCTGGCCAGTCCGCCGCGGCGGCGAACACCCGCTTCTTGCCGATCTCGAGGATCACGCCGGTGGCCGGCTGGGCGGTCATCCCTGCATCATTCCAGCCGAGCCCGACAGTGTCCGTGCAACGGTATGGGCCGGTTCGGTGGTCTGATCAGGAGAAGGGGGTTGCGATGGACGCTCCGGCTGATGACGACTTCCGCGAGTTCATGCTCGGCCGCTGGCCGGGTCTGGTCCGGCTCGCTTACGGGCTCACCGGCGACCAGGCGCTCGCCGAGGATCTGGCGCAGACATCGCTGGCCCGGGCCTACGCGTCCTGGGCACGGGTCCGCCGCGCCGATGACCCGGACGCCTACGTACGGAAGATCCTGCTGAACGCGAACCGCGGCAGGTTCCGCGGCCGGCGCGTGACCGAGCAGCTGACGGCCGCGCCGCCCGACTGGGGCCTGCCGGCGAGACGGGCCGCCGTGCCGACAGGTCGGCGCTGATGGCGGCGCTGATGACGCTGCCGCCGGGGCAGCGCGCGGTCGTGGTGCTGAGGTACTGGCTTGACCTGACCGAGGCCCAGGCCGCCGACGGGCTCGGTTGCTCCGTCAGGAACGTGAAGAGCCAGGCCTCCCGGGCGCTGGCCAAGCTGCGGCTGAGCCCAGAACTAGCGGACGAGGAACGCCATGAGCATCGATGACGAGCGGGAACTGCGCCAGCGGCTTGAGGCCGCGCTGGGCACCATCACGCCGCGCCCGGCCCCGGTCGGCGCAGTACTCAGGCAGGGCAGAACCGTCAGGACCCGGCGGCGCGTTTTGGTCGGCGCATGCGTCGCGGCCGCCGTCGTGGCCGGGCTGGTCGCCTCCGGCGTGGTCGGCGGCCGGCACTGGCGCGTCATCGCCGAGAAGCCGAGCCGGGGAAGTCTGTGCTTCGAGGCCGGGAGCCTGTACTGCGGGGAGCCGGCCCGCACGACCGAGCCGGTGAGCTTCGGCTTCGGCGCCAGCGGGCCGGGTGGCCCGCTGATCCAGTTCGGCCCGGTCAGGCCGGACGTCACGCGGGTGGATGTCAGCCTCGCCAACGGCGCGGTGCTCGTGTTGCACCCGGTCCGGCTCTACGGCGGTCAGTACGTGGCGTTCGCCACTCCCCGGCACCTGCGGATCGTCGCGGCCACGGCCTACTCGGGCCGGTCCGAGCTGGCCCGCGCCGCCGCCTTCAACGGCGCTGGGGCGGCTACCTTCGGCATGTGGCTGCGTCCAGGCCAGGCCGGGCCCGCGCCGGTGACGTACAAGATCGGCTCGGGCATGACCGACGGCAGTGCCTGGTCGGTTCTCGAGCATGACGGGCCCTGGGGCCGCTGCTTCACCGTCGCCGGTGCAGCCGCCGGTGAAGGTCCTGAGGTTGGCTGCGCCGCCACCGCCGGTTCCATGGTCAGTCCCGGCCAGGTGACGAAGGTCTTCATGGAGCCCGATCCCGATGGCGGCGCCGGCCTCTACGTGGCGGTCGCCACTGAGCAGGTCACCGCGGTGCGGCTGACCCTCTCCGATGGCCGGGTGATCAGCCCGAGGGTGGTCCCGGCCGGCGGCCAGAAGGCCTACGCGTTCGCCGTCCCCAGCGGGCTCCGGGTGCTGCGCTGGACGGCCTACGGCGCCGGCAGGCAGCGGCTCGGCTCGGGCAACGGCGACCAGGACAGCATGGAAGGCTAGTGGCACACGCTAAAACGCGTAGCGCTGATCCAGCCCGACAAGACGGATGTCAGGGCGTTGGCCATCTTGCAGTTCGCGGTCGAAGCCCGCACCCGAGTAGCAGGCGAGCACGGCGTCCCGGGTGTCGAATCCCTTGACCGCGAGCAGGTCCTGCGCGCGGCGCAGGCGCTCGACATGGCGCAGGTCCATAACCCGGTCCCACTTCACCTCGCCGAGGGAGAGAATCTTGCGCGGCCGGCCGTGCTCGGCCGGCGCGAGCACCGCAACATCGATCTGGATCTGGGTCCGGTTGGCCGGGTCCGAGACCACGCCGGACCCTACCTCCCCGGGCGGCCCGCCGAAGACCGCGGGATCGGCCGCGATCGCGTAGTCGCGGCAGATCGCTTCGAAATGCGGTCCCGTTACCTGGGACAGGAAACCTGCGCGGGCTCCGGACCAGACGGCTGATCCGCCGCCGAGTTCCAGCCGTGCCCATTGTCGGCTCATGATGGCCTGGTAGAAGGTGACGAGCGGCTCGGCGATGCGGTACCTCGCGCGTCCCGATCTGAACAGATCGGGCTCCTTGATCAGCAGCCGGGAATCCTCCAGGACACGGAGGGGATGCGCGACCTCATTGGACTTCCGGCCGATGTAGCTGGCGATTCCGCCGGAGGTGTTATTTCCCTCGGCGACGGCCGCGAGCACCGAATGATATAGCGACGGGTCGCGGATCTCGGTCTCCGCGGCGAGCAGGTACCGGGCTTCCCGGAAGAGCGGGGTCTGCGGATTCAGCACGGTCCGGATCACCCAGGAGTCAAAGTCAGCGAGGTCGGCGGGGGTGTCTTCGCGCAGGAGCTCCCGCCGGTAAGCGGGAGTTCCGCCGACCACTGAATGCACGAGCACGGCCAGCCTGGGGTCGGTGAGGTCCCAGAACCGTGCGGCGTCAGCGCGGCAGATCCCCCTGAGCCCCGGACATGGGGTCATGGCACGTCGGGCACCGTGGCGACCGGGGGCGGGCCAGGGGCGGGGACGGCACGCGCGTCGTACCTCCAGAGCGCGGGCAGGGCCAGGGTGACCGCGACGGCGCCGAGCACGCTGAGCACGCCGCCGGAGACCACCGCGATCCGCACCGAGCCGGTCCCGGCCGCGACAAGGCCGGCTTCCAGGTTGCCGGCCGGCTCGCCGGTCGTGTAGCTGATCATCTCCAGCCCGGCGAGCCGGCCGCGCAGGCTGGCCGGGATCGTCTGGTTCCACATGGTCATCCGGAAGATTCCGCTGACCATGTCGGCTGCCCCGGCCGCCGCGAGCGCGGCCACGGCCCACCACAGGCCGGGCGCGAAGCCGAACGCCGCGATGCCGGCGCCCCAGCCGCAGACGGCGAGCACGATGGCCCGCCCGTGCCTGCTGACGTGCCTGGCCCAGCCGCTGGTCATGCTGACGATCAGCCCTCCGGCGGCGGGCGCGGCGTACAGCAGCCCGAGCACCGCCGGACCGCCGAGCCGGGCCGCGATGGCGGGAAACACGGCGTAGGGCGCGCCGAAGAGCATCGCGGAAATGTCGATCAGGTAGCTGCCGAGCAGCTCGGGCCTGCTCCGTGCGTACCGCAGGCCGTCGGCCACGCCGCGCAGGCTCGGCCTGGCCGCGCCAGGTGGCGGCGGGGTCGCTCGCATCCGGGCAAAGGCAAGCAGGGAGATAACGCAGGCCGCGCTGTCAGTGACGTAGGCAGCGGGAAGGCCGCCGAGCTTGATCAGGACCCCGCCGAGCAGCGGCCCGGCCAGGCTTGCCGCGTTGCCGAGCAGCCCGGTCAGCGCCGCCGCCGCGGCCAGCTCGTCACGGCCGACCAGGACCGGCACGAGCGCCTCAAGCGACGGCCGCTGCAGGCCGTACAGCCCGGCCCCAGCGACGGCGAGCAGGAACAGCACCCACATCTGGTGCCAGGCGGCCGCGTTCACGGCGAGCATGACCCCGGTGCCGCACAGGAAGCACTGACTTCCCCTGATCAGGCGCCGGCGGTCCACGGCGTCCGCCAGGGCACCGCCGAGCAGCGCCGTGGCGACCAGCGGTCCCAGTTCCGCGACGCTGAGCAGCCCGACGGCGAGGGAGGAATGCGTCAGCTGATAGGCCTGGTACGGCATGGCCACGAAGCTGATCATGCTGCCGGCGGACGAGCTCATCTGGCCGGCGTAGAGCAGCCGGAAGTCATCCGATCGCCGCAGCAGGGCGACATCGGGACCCAGGCCGGCCGCCAGCCTCTTTATCCGCGTCCGCCCAGGCGGGTCGCCGCCGGGCGCAGGGCGGCTATGGCTCCGTGGCGTTGCTCGGCACCGGCTCGGCGGGCTCGGGGGGTGGCACGCCGGGCTTCCGCCGCTGGCTGACGACGAACCAGACGATGCCGGTAATCGTGAGGATGGTCGCGATGTAGAAGTTCAGGCGCAGGCCGAAGAAATGCTCGGAGGAGTCGATTCGCAGGGTTTCCTCGAAGATGCGGAACGCGGAGTAGCCCGTCACGTAGAGGGCGAACAGGCCGGGCGGCCGGATGGTGCGGTGGTGCCCGAGCCACACCAGAGCGGCGGCGAGGGCCAGGTCGAAGATCATCTCGTACAGGAACGTCGGCTGGAACGTGCTGAACGCCGCGTACCCGGGCGGCCGGTGGGCCGGCGAGATCTCCAGGCCCCACGGCAGGCTCGTCGGCTTGCCGAACAGCTCCTGGTTGAAGTAGTTGCCGATCCGGCCGAGTCCCTGGGCGACCAGCAGGGCCGGGGCAGTGGCGTCCATGAATTTCCGCACGTCCGCCCCGGCCCGGCGGACCCGCCAGGCGCCCGCGGCCGCACCCGCCGCGATACCGCCCCACACGCCCAGGCCGCCCGACCAGACCGCGAAGACGCCCCACCAGTGCGGCGGGATATTCCCCGGCGTGGTGACGTCGAAGTAGATCCGGGCGCCGATGATGCCGGCCGGCACCGCCCAGGTCGCCACCTCGGCGACCAGGTCGGGATTACCGCCGCGCGCCGCCCACCGGCGGCGGGTGATCAGAATGGCGAGCGTGATGCCGACCACGTACATCAGCCCGTAGACGTGAATGAACGCCGGGCCTAGGTGGAACCCGCTGACCGCCGGGCTGGGGATGTGCAAGGCCATGGACCGAGGGTAGACCCGCGCGGCCGGGACTCTGCCAGCCAGGCACCGCCGGATCAGCTCTTCCAGGCACCGCCAGATCAGCTAGCGTGAGCTTATGGCCCCCAGGACCGAGCAGCTCAGCCCCGAGCTGCATGCCTACCTGCTCGCGCACAGCGCCCCGCAGGATTCCGTTCTACGCGATCTGGCTGAGGAGACGGCACGGCGGTTCCCGGCGAGGGCCGAGATGCAGATCGGCCCGGAGCAGGGCACCTTCATGACCTTGCTGGCGCAGATCGCGGGCGCGCGCGCCGCCGTCGAGGTCGGCACGTTCACCGGTTACTCGTCGATCTGCCTGGCCCGCGGCCTGGCCGCCGGCGGGCGCCTGCTCTGCTGCGACATCAGCGAGGAGTGGACGTCCCTCGCCCGCGAGTACTGGCAGAAGGCCGGCGTCGCCGACCGGATCGAGCTGCGCGTCGGCCCGGCGATCGAGACGCTCCGCGCGCTGCCCGCCGGGCCCGCGCTCGACCTGGCGTTCATCGACGCCGACAAGCCGGGCTACACCGGCTACTGGGACGAGATCGTGCCGCGGGTCAGGCCGGGCGGCGTGATCCTGGTGGACAACACGTTCTTCCACGGCCGGGTGATCGAGCTGGCCGACCAGGACGCCTCCGTGCGGGGCATCAGGGACTTCAATGATCACGCCGCCGCCGATGACCGGGTAGAGCTCGTCCTGCTGCCGGTCGGCGACGGCCTGACGCTGGCCAGGAAAAGGTAACGGTCGGCGCTGGCCAGGAAGATGTAGGCCGCCCCGGTCACGGCCGGGCTAGCCGTACAGGTCCGTCCGGCGATCGGCGTGCACGTCGTTACGCGGGCTGTTCGCCTTGCTGCGGGCCAGCCGCAGGTCGCAGTCGGCCACCAGGACGGCCGGCTCGTCGGTGCAGACCGGGCCCGCCAGCGGATAGGCATCGACGCCGGCGATGACCGTGCCGCCGACCCAGCTCACTCCGCGCTCGGTGCCGCACCGGTCCGCGGCGGCGATGAAGATCCGGTTCGCGCTGGCCGCGGCCTGCACGTTCAGCACGACAGCGGGCCGCTCGCCGGCCGGTCGCGGCTCGGCCGGCCAGTTGGTCGGCAGCGCCAGCAGATCGGCGCCGGCCAGGGCGGGCTTGCGGACCCATTCGGGGAACTCCGCGTCATAGCAGACCATGACCCCGATCCGGCCCCACGCGGTGTCGACCACCGGCGGCTCGGCGCTGCCTGGCGTGAAGACATCCCGCTCGGCGTCCCACAGGTGCGCCTTGCGGTAGATCGCCCGCGTGCCGCTGCCGTCGATGATCGCCGCGCTGTTCAGCAGCTCGCCTGACTCGCCAAGCTCGCAGAAGCCGCCGATGATCACCAGGTCGCGGCGCGCGGCGATCCGCTGCCACTCGCTGACGGTCGGCCCGTCGGCGGGCTCGGCCAGGGACCGTGCCTCGGCCGCGCCGGTGAACACGTAGCCGGACGGCACGAGTTCCGGCAGCACGACGACGCGCGCGCCCTGGCCGGCGGCGATGTCGATCGCGTCCCGCGCGGCGGCCCGGTTGCTGGCGGTCTCGCCGACTCGCAGGCTGAGCTGGCCGGCGGCGACCCGGGTGAGATGACTGTCGCCTGGGGGCGTCATCCGGCCAGCCTAGCCAGCACAACTCGGGCACGAACCGCGCGGGCCAGGCCGGTGGTCGGTACGATGTGCCGCCATGGCGGCATTGTTCAACCGGATCATCCCGATTCTGTTCGTGAGCGACCTGGAAGCAGAGCGCGACTTCTACGTCCGCCTGGGCTTCCACGTGACCTACGAGGGTCCCGAGTACCCGTACTTTCTCGCGCTGGGCCACGGGCCGGTCGAGTTCGGCATCGAGCGCAAGGCCGGATTCCGCAGTGACGCCCCCGATCACGTGCTGACCTGGCAGTTCGGCGTCGCGGACATCGGCGCTGCCCGGCAGCGGCTCGGCGAGGCCGGAGTCCCGTTCAGTGAGCAGCTGATGACGCCCAGCGAGGACTGGAACTACCGCGTGCTGCACGCCCGCACGCCGAACGGCTATCACCTGCTACTGGAGGAGGGCAGCGCGTGATCAGGCCAGCCCGCCCGCAGGACGTCCCGCAGATTCACCGGCTGATCCGCGAGCTCGCCGAGTACGAGAGGTCGGCCGATCAGGTGACGGCTACCGAGGATGACCTGCGCCGGTCGCTGTTCGCCGACCAGCCCGCCATCTTCGCCCACGTCGCCGAGCATGAGGGGGCCGTAGCCGGGTTCGCGCTCTGGTTCCTGAACTACTCCACCTGGCTGGGCAGGCACGGCATCTACCTTGAGGATCTTTACGTCACGCCCGGCCTGCGCGGCAGCGGGCTCGGCAGGGCGCTGCTCGCCGAGCTCGCCAGGATCTGCGTGCGGCGCGGCTACGGCCGGCTCGAATGGTGGGTGCTTGACTGGAACGCGCCCGCCCGCGGCTTCTACGAGTCCCTCGGCGCGGAGCCGATGGACGAGTGGACGGTGCACCGCCTCACCGGCCCGGCGCTGCGGGCACTGGCTGGTGATCAGCCGGCTGGTGATCAGCCGGCCAGGGACGCCGCGTTGATCGCGGAGAGCGCGGCGATCGTCGCCGAATCGCCAGGCACCCAGGCATGAGAGGTTCCCGAGCCCGCCGCGTCCCAGTACTGGAAATAGGCCAGGCAGTTATTGGCCTGAGCCCATGACCAGGTGTTACTGAACCACGCGGGACGACTTGCCTGGATGGACGAGTTGCACTCCATAATGGCCAGCGGCACCGATCCGAGCGCTCCCTCGATCTGGCTGGCCGCGGTGCCGAAGATCGACGTGGCGGTATCCGAGGTGGCCGACTGATATCCGTCAAGCCCGTAGAAGTCGAGCCCGGGCGCCATCCACTGGCCGAGCGGGTAATGACCGCTGGCCGGGGTCGCCGTGTAGCTCGCCACGATCTGGCCATACAGGCAACCCGGCGACACTGCCTTGAAAATCGGATAGCAGTGCGCGTGCAGCGCGAGTATCTGGGTGGTGGTGAAGCCGTCGCTGGTCGTCTCGCCCTCGTGCCAGCAGGTCACCATGGCGCCGGTCGGGACGAGCGCGGCGAAGGCCGCCAGCGCTGCGTCCAGCGAGCCCGACAGCACGGTCGGGATGTCCGGCTTGATGCTGATGACGGGGAGCGTCACGCCGGCCGGAACGGGGCTCGCGCCTGGTCCGGGCCACGTCACAGGAATGCCCTGGGCGGGGGTGTTGTAGGCCCGGTAGCCGGCCAGCCCGCCGAGCGCCGCGGAGATGGTGGACCACATGGTGCCGGGGCCCTTGTCGGCACCGCAGACGGGCAGCCCGGTGGCGGCCAGCAGGCGCGCGCGCTGTGCTGGCAGCGGGTCAGGCGACCTTCGCGATGCCACGGTCGCCGCCAGGCCGGCCGCGGTTAACCCGCCGATTCCTTGCAGTAGCTGTCGTCGTGTCGGCATTTAGCATCCTTTTCCCCGTGCCGCAAGGGCAGATCGGATGGCGCGTGTATCGATTTCTTAGCCCCGGTTCGCCACTAATGCTAGCCGTGCGGCTAAATAGACGGCAAGAGAAGAATGCCAGGAAGAGAGATGATAAAAACGGTCAAACCATAAGCTAACGATGACGAAAGTGCGCGCCGGCGGTCAGGCCGGGCCGCCCGGCGTCACCGAGCCGCCAAGGTAAAGCGCGCCTATCTCGGGATGCTCCAGGACCTCGCGGCCGGTGCCCGCTAGCCGCACCCGCCCGTTCTCGAGGACCACGCCGTGGGTGGACATCTTCAGCCCCGCCCGCGCGTTCTGCTCGACCAGCAGAACCGTCTTGCCGTCGGCGTTCATCATCGCGACGGCGGCGAAGACGGACCTGAGCACTTTGGGCGACAGGCCCATCGACGGCTCGTCCAGGATTACCAGCGAGGGGTCGAGCATCAGGCAGCGGGCGAATTCGACCAGCCGCTGCTGACCGCCGGACAGGCTGCCGGCCTTCTTCGGCGCCCAGGCCCGCACCTCCGGGAACAGGTCCTCGACGCGGGAGCGCCTGCGGGCGAGCAGCGAGCGGCTGGAGATCGTGTAGCCGCCGAGTTCGATGTTCTCCCTGACCGTCATGTCGCGGAACAGGCTGTGGTTCTGCGGCACGTGCACCACGCCCATCCGCAGGATCTGCCGGGGACTCTTCCCGGCCAGCGGCTCGCCGCGCAGGGTGATGGTCCCGCGCCGCGGTCGCAGCAGCCCGCTGATCGTGGCCAGCAGCGTCGACTTACCCGCCCCGTTCGGCCCGACCACGCAGGTGATCCCGCCCTCGGGGACGCTGAAGGAGACCTCGTGCAGCACGTCTCCCCCGCCGTAGCCGGCCACCAGCCCGTCGACCCGGAGCGCGTCAGTCATGGCCGCCGCCGGCCTCGTCGTCATCGGCCTTGTCGTCGTCATCAGCACCCAGGTAGGCGTCGAGCACACGGGGATCCTCCCGTACGATCGCGGGCGGCCCGGCCGCGACCACGGTGCCGTAGTCAAGGACGGTGATGCGATCGCACAGGCCCATCACGAAGTCCATGTTGTGCTCCACGATGAGAAAGGTCCGGCCTGCCGCGTTCAGCTCGCGGATCCTCGCCGCGATGTGCTGGATCAGCGACGGGTTGACTCCGCCGGCCGGCTCGTCGAGCAGCACGATCGCCGGGTCGGCGACCAGCACGTAGGCGAGTTCGAGCAGCTTGCGCTGGCCGTAGGAGAGGGTGTCGGCGAGCGCGGCGGCGTGCCGCTCGATCCCGGTGAACTCCAGCAGTTCCATCGCGCGCCGCCGGTCGGCTGGCCCTCCTGCCCTGGCCAGCGGGCCGCGCCAGCGCCGGTCGGCCCCGTGCTGGGATGGCCCATGCTGGGATGGCCCATGCTGGGATGGCCCATGCTGGGAAGGCCCATGCTGGGAGGCCCCGTGCTGGGAGGCCCCGTGCTGGGAGGCGACGAGCATGTTCTCCAGCACGGTGAGCCGGGGGAAGATCCGGGTGAGCTGGAAGGTCCGGCCGATGCCCAGCGCGAACACCCGCTGCGGCGGCAGGTTGGTGATCTTCCTGTCGCCGCGGTACACCTGGCCGGCGTCGACCCGCTCGTAGCCGGTGATGACGTTGAACAGCGTCGTCTTGCCGGATCCGTTCGGGCCGATCAGGCCGGTGATGCTGCCCTCGGCGACGTCGAGGCTGCAGCCGCTGAGCGCCTGCACGCCGCCGAATGCCTTGGTCACGCCCTCCACTCGCAGCGCGGCGGTCATGGCACTTCGCCTGCCGTCGCCGGCTGGCCGGCACCGGGCTGGCCGGCACCGGGCTGGCCGGCACCCGCATGGCCGGCCGGCGCCCGGCCGCGATGCCTGGCGCGCCACGACGTGATCAGCTCGCCGCAGGTGGGAATCACCCCGCGCGGCAGGAACAGGATCACCAGCAGGAACAGTGCGCCGAGCAGGATCTCGCTCAGGTAGTCGTTCGTGATCTGAACGGTCAGGTACTGCTGCGCCGACTCGATGACCAGCGCGCCGAGCACCGGGCCCCAGACCGTGCCGAGCCCGCCGAAGAAGGCCATCAGCGCCACCGACAGGTCGAACAGCGGGTCGAAGGCGAACTGCGGCAGCGCCTCGCCGATGAAGTAGAACCAGATCCCGCCGACCAGCCCGGTCACGAACGCGGAGATCACGAACGCGCCGAGCTTCACCTGCATCGCGCGCACGCCGAGGCCCCTGGCCCGGTCCTCGTCATCGCGGATGGCCCGCAGCTGGAGGCCGAATCTCGATCCCCTGATGATCCAGGCCAGCCCGGCCGTGCCGGCGGCGACGGCGAGCGCGAGGTAGTAGAAGGGCTCGTTGTAGGTGGCCGGCTGCCAGTTCAGGATCGGCGCGATGATCCCGGTAGAGCCCGCCGTGAAGGAGAAGTTGAACGCCATCAGCTGGAAGATGAAGAACACCGCGATCGTGATCACCACGAACGTGTGCCGCCGGACCCGGAGCGCGACCAGGCCGAACGGCACCGCGACCGCGGCAGCGGCGGCGGCGGCCAGCGGCAGCAGCGCGAATACCTGGTCGCCGCCCAGCTGCCAGTCCCTGGCCCCGATCGCGACGGTGTAGGCGCCGGTGCCGAAGAAGACCGCGTGCCCCAGGGAGATGTAGCCCGAGTAGCCGGAGAAGATGTTCCACGCGGACGCCGCCGCCGCGAACAGCACGGCGTAGACCGCGATCGTGGTCGCCAGCCCGTTGCTGACGAACCGCGGGAAGAGGGCAAGCACCACCAGCACCGCCAGCGCGGCCCCGGGCCCGGCAGCCGCGGATCTCGCGGGCCCGGGCCAGCGGACCGCCCCCCGGGCCCCCCGGGCTCCCCGGGCCGCGCTCACTGCGCCCTCGTCGGCGCCCGGCCGAACATGCCCTCGGGCCGGACCGTGAGCACGATCACGAGCGCAGCGTAGAAGACCACGATGGCCCAGTTCGGCGACCAGATGTCGACTACCGACTCCACGGTGATCATGAATACCGCCGCGACGAGCGCGCCGCCGATGCTGCCGAGGCCGCCCAGGATGATGATGGCGAGCAGCCGGGAAATCAGGTCATAGCCGCTGTTCGGGCTGAAGCCGCCGCTGGTGGCGCCATAGGCCATGCCGCCCGCCGCGGTGACGGCCACCCCGATGCCGAAGGTCAGCGCGGCCACCCGGTTGACGTCGATCCCGACCAGCCGGGCCGCCGTCTGGTCCTGCATGGTCGCGCGCACGCTGCGGCCGAATTTGGTCCGGTACAGCAGCAGGTAGAGCGCCGCCACCAGCGCCACCGCCAGGGCGAACCCGTACAGGTAGATGTAGGGCAGGTAGAAGCCGAGCAGCCGGATGCTCGACGTGATGTAGGACGCCCGCAGCGTCACGTAGCCCGGCCCGAAGAACCGGTAGAGAACGCCCTCGATGATGATCGCGACCGCGTAGCAGGCCAGCAGGGACATGGAGGTGCGCTCCCGGCCGCGCAGCGGCCTGATGAACGCCCAGTGGATGGCGACCCCCAGGACGAACATCGCCGGGACCGTGATCAGCAGCCCGGTGAACAGGCCGATGTGCAGGTGCACGGAGAGCGCGTAGCTGAGGTAGGCGCCAGTTACCACGAGGATCCCCTGCGCGATGTTGATAATGTCGAGCACGCCGAAGATCAGCGTCAGCCCGACGGCCATCAGCGCGTAGACGCCACCGCCGAGTATCCCGTCGACGATCGCCTCGTAGATCTGGCGGGTCATATCAGCTCCGTGCCGCTCCGTGCACCTGACCAGCTAGCCTGCCCAGCCGGGCTTCGGGTAGAGGATCTTGACGGATCCGGGCGCGCCGGCCGGCAGCACCTGGACGAATTTGCCGTTCTGCCACTGGAAGATGAACGCCGTGGCGACCAGGTTCTCGCCGAGCGAGTTGAACCTGACCGGGCCCTGCACGCTCTGCAGTGTCACGCCGCTGTGCAGGTAGCTGATCAGGCTGGCGTTACTCAGGCTCTTGTCGTGCGTCACGGCCTGGTCAACCACCTGACCGACCGAGTACGCCTCGGCCACGTCGGCGTTAATGCCCGACGCGGTGCCGCCGTACTTGGCGACATAGGCCTTCACCATCGCCTGGCTTAGCGGGTTGGCCGAGCCGGGATACCAGGCGTTGGGCACCATCATCCCGGTCGCGTTGGCCTTGCCCACCGCGCTGATGAAGGCCTGCCCCTGGTCCGGCCCGGCCGCGGCGATGAAGGCCTTCGGGTTGTAGTGCTGCTGCTCGAAGGCGCTCATGAACGCCGACACGGTCGGCACGTCGGTCGAGCCGAGCACGACCAGCTGCGCGCCGCTCGCCGCGACGTCGTCGGCGGGCGCCTTGTAGTCGGCGACCTCCTCGGGGAAGATCTTCTCGTACGCGGTCTTGATCCCGGCCGGCGCCAGCTTGCTCAGCGCGAGCTGAACCGGCGGCGTGGCGAACGGGTCGTTCGCCATCGGGTAGGCCGCGGTGGCCGGGCGCTGGCTGGCCGGCAGCGACTTGATCCAGGTGACGAACGGGTCGAGCTCGTTCGCGATGGGCAGGCTCACGTCGAACACGTTGGACAGCTTGGGCGCGAACACGATCGGCGCGCCGCCAGCGCCCTCGACGAACGCGTAGCCGTACCGGTGCGCGATCGCCGAGGCCGGCGCGGTCAGCAGCGACGAGAACGGACCGAAGGTCAGGTCGACGTGGTTGACCGTGATCAGCTTCTGGTAGTTGGTGACGACCTGGCTCGGTGAGCTGTTGTCGTTGAGAATGTCCAGCTTGACCTGGCGGCCGAGAATGCCGCCGTGGCTGTTGACCTGGCCGGCCCACAGCTCGTAGCCCTTCTGGAAAGCGACGCCGTCGGCGGAGAAGTCGCCGGTCAGCGAGAGCGACGCGCCGATCAGGATCGGCGGCTTCGGGGCGGCTGAGGCACTGCTGCCAGCGGTGCTGCTGCCGCATGCGGCGAGCAGGGCGGCCGTGAGCGCCGCCGCTAGCCCGAGGAGCATGAACCGGGCGCGGTGGGGTCCCATCCCGGTCCTCCTTCCGGATAGTTAGGGATGAAAGAAGCGGCCGGCCGGCCCGGCCGGCCGCGGTGGGGTGAGCCGGCGGCTCACCGTGTTTCCTCGCCCCCCCTGCGGCCGCCGGGCTCAAGCCCGTCGGGTACCTGCGCGTTCTCGCTGACCAGATCCAGGCCCGCCGACCGCGCCTGCAGCGCGATCAGCGCGGCGAAGTCCGCCTGGCCGAATCCGTTGCCGACGAGGCTCTGCACGAGCTGATGGGTGAGCGCGGCCACCGGGAGCGGCACCTCGCGCTCGCGCGCCGCGGCCAGGCCCAGGTCGAAGTCCTTGCGCAGCAGCTCGGCCGTGAAGGTGGCGCTGAAGTCGAGGTTGACCAGCGCCGGGCTCTTGTACCTGGTGAACGCCGAGCCCATCACGCTGTCGTTGAGGCAGGCCAGGAACGCGGCCCTGCTGACGCCGCTGCGCTGCGCCAGGACGGTCACCTCGGCGAGCGACTGGATGACCACGCCGAGGAAAAGGTTGTGGCACAGCTTCACGATCCTGGCGAGCTCGCCGTCGCCGACGTATGTCGCGCCGGCGCCGAGCAGATCCAGGTAGGGCCCGGCGGTCTCGAACGCGTCCCGCGGGCCGGACACCGCCAGCGTGAGCCTGCCCGCCCTGGCCACCTTGGGGTTGCCCATGACCGGCGCGGCGAGCAGCGCGGTGCCCCGCGCGGCGAGCTGCTCCCGTACCTGGCGCGAGGCCTCGGCCGAGATGGTGGAGCAGTCCACCACGATGGCGGGCGCGGCGCCGGCCGACATCAGCCCGCCGGAGCCGGTGAGCGCGTCGATCAGGTCCTGGGAGGTGCCGACGGTCACGAAGACGATGTCAAGGCCGGACAGGCCGGCAGCCGAGTCGACGACTTTCGCGCCGGCCGCGGCGAGCGGCTCGGCCTTCGCCTTCGTGCGGTTGGCGACCGTCATGTCGCAGCCGGCCGCGAGCAGCCGCAGGACGAGTTCCGACCCCATCCGGCCGGTTCCCAGCCAGCCGAGCCTGCGCCCATCTGCCCGCTCGGTCATCCCCTACCCCCGGAATCGCGACAATCGTTTGCGGATGAGCGTTCCGCACGGCGCGACCAGTTGTCAACGGGCCGAGGCCAAGCCGTTATACGCTCCTTTACGCTGACGCCCTGGGCACGATCCGCCTCTCCCGGGACGCTGGCCGCTGACTCCCCGTTCAGCATGGTGACATTCCGCTGCATCCGGGGATGCAATCGTGTGCGAGAATCCCCGCATGACGGACGGGCGGGTGACCTCGGCCATCGATCACTGGGGACCGCGCTTCATAGCCAACGGCGTGGAGGCCGCTGACTTCGCCAGCGTCACCGCCGCCATCGGCGACTGGGGCGGCTGGTGCGCGGCCTGGTGCGCGGCGGGCGCCGAGCACGAGAGGCTCGGCCGGGTTGCGCTCGGCGATGGCCGGACCAGGTCGGCCGGCGGCCACCTGGCGCAGGCGGCCGTCTACTACCACTTCGCGAAGTTCATGTTCGTGCAGGACATGCCGCAGCTGCGGGCGGCGCATCAGCGGGCCGTCCGGTGCCTGACGGACGCGCTGCCGTATCTCGACCCGCCGGGCGAGCGGATCGATATTCCCTTTGACGGCAGCGTCCTTCCCGGGATCCTGCGCCGTCCGGGTGCGGCGGCCGGGCCGTCCGCGGTGGTTGTCATGATCTCCGGTCTCGACTCGGCCAAGGAGGAGCTCCGCGCGACCGAGCGGCTCTTCCTTGACCGGGGCCTGGCCACGTTCTCCGTCGACGGCCCCGGGCAGGGCGAGGCCGAGTACGCCCTGGCGATCAGGCCGGACTGGGAGGTCCCCGGCGGCGCCATCCTGGACGCGGTCAGCGCGCTGCCCGGCCTTGACCCGGCGCGCATCGGGATCTGGGGCGTCAGCCTGGGCGGGTATTACGCGGCCCGGGTGGCCAGTGCCGACCGGCGGGTGCGCGCCTGCGTCGCGCTGTGCGGGCCGTACAGCCTCGGCGCGGCCTGGGACCAGATGCCCGAGCTCAGCCGGGACGCGTTCCGGGTCCGGTCGAAGTCGGCAACAGTGCAGGAGGCCAGGCTGCGCGCCGATGAGCTGACGATGGCAGGCCGGGCCGGCCTAATGACCGCCCCGCTGCTCGTGGTGGCCGGCCAGCGGGACCGGATCTTCCGCTGGGAGCTTTCCCGGCAGCTCACTGACGAGGCGGGCGGCGAGGCCGAGCTGCTACTGCTCGCCGAGGGCAACCACGGCTGCGCCAACCTGCCGCAGCAGCACCGCCCCTATACCGCCGACTGGATGGCGCGGCAACTGGCCCGCTGAGCCTGGCCCGCTGAGCCTGGTCGCCTCGGTCAGGCGCCGGCCGCCACCCGCGCCGTGGAGCCCCGGGTGATGAATTCCGGCGCGAGGTAGAGAATCTTGACCGGCCCGCCGGTCCCGCCGATCCGCTCGAGCAGAAGCTGCGCCGCCTCCATTCCCACCTGGTAGTGCGGGAACCTGACCGTGGTCAGCGGCGGCCTGAGCAGGTCGATGAACGGCATGTCGTTGAAGCCGACGACCGACATGTCGTCCGGGCAGGTCAGGCCGGCCGCGTCCAGGGCGGCGTAGCAGCCGAGCGCGAGCATGTCGTTGCCCGCCGCCACCGCCGTGCACCGGCCGGGCGAGTCAAGCAGCTCGCGGCAGCACCGCAGCCCCTCCTGCACCGAGAACGCCCCGGCATAAACGACGAGGCCGGGATCGGCCGGCAGCCCGCTGGCTGCCATCGCGGCCAGGTACCCCCGGTAGCGGCTGAGCCCGGTCGACACGTCCTGCGGGCCGGCGATGTGCGCGATCCTGCGGTGCCCGAGCCCCGCCAGGTGCGTCACGGCCATCCGGATGCCGCGCTCGTTGTCGACCGACACCGACGGGAAGCTGTAGTCCTCGGCCAGCCGGTTCATCAGCACCACGGGCAGCTCCGCGCTGGCGGCCTCGGCCAGCAGCGGGCTGCGCAGGTGCGCGGTGGCCAGCACGAAGCCGTCGACGTGCCGCGCCCGCATCTGCTCGAACACGACCCGCTCGCGCTCGTCGTCGCCGTCGGTGTTGCCGATCAGCGCCACGTAGCCCGCCTCCGCCAGCCGGTCGTCGAGGCCGCGCACGATCGGCGGGAACAGCGGGTTGTTCAGGTCGGGGATCAGCACGCCCACCGTGTGCGAGCGCCTGGTCCGCAGGCTCCTCGCCAGCGGGTTCGGGCGGTAGCCGAGCGAGTCGGCGGCCTCCAGCACCCGCCGGGTGGTTTCCTCGCTGACCAGGATCCTGGTCTCCGGATTGAGCGCGCGTGACGCGGTCGCCGGGTGCACGCCGACCCGCGCGGCGACGTCCTTCAGCGTTACCGGCGGGTCTGGCATCGGCAGTCACGCTCCGCTCGACGGGTCCGGGCCAGACTGCTGGCGGCTCTCCGCAACCGCATGATATCGGCCGCGTGGCGGCGGCGCGGATTTCCGGCCCGCCGGCCCGCGGGCGCCGTGGCACGATGAGGTCATGCGGATCAGCGGCGTTGCCTCGACCGACCTGTTCGCCGGGACCGTCAGCCGGCCGCTGCAGCTCGTCCGGGTCACCCTGGCCAACGACGGCGCCGGCCTGATCAGGCCCGGCGGCGGCCCGGTCACCGTCCGCGTCGACGGGCCGGGGGTCGCCACTGCGCGGCCGGTCAGCGTCACGCTGCCCGATCCCGGCAGCGAGCTGGTCGCCGAGGTACCGGTCGCGGTCGCCGCCCCGCACGGCCCCGGCGCCACGCTGCCGGTCACGGCGACCGCCGAGACCGGCACCGGCGGGACCGGCACCGGCGGGACCGGCACCGGCGGGACCGGCACCGGCGGGACCGGCGCCGCCCGTGCGGAGCTGGCCGCTGAGATCACCGTCGCCGAGCCCGGCTGGACCATGTGGATGGTCAGCCACTTTCACTACGACCCGGTCTGGTGGAACACCCAGGGCCAGTTCACCGAGTCCCGGCTGCTGCTGCCGGATTCCGCGGGCAGGCTGCCGGACACCAGGACCGCGTTCGAGCTGGTCAGGCTGCATCTGGAGGAGGCGAGGCGGGATCCGGACTACAAGTTCGTGCTCGCCGAGATCGACTACCTGAAGCCGCACTTCGACGCCCATCCGGAGGACCGCGAGGATCTGCTCGGCTTCATCGCGAGCGGCCGGATCGAGATCGTCGGCGGCAGCTACAACGAGCCAAACACCAACCTGACCTCGGCCGAGTCCACCATCCGCAACGCTATCTACGGGCTCGGCTACCAGCGCGACGTGCTCGGCGCGCGGCCGTCCGCGGCCTGGATGCTCGACGCGTTCGGGCACGATCCCGGCTACCCGGGGATCATGGCGGCGGCCGGCCTGACCGAGTCCGGCTGGGCCAGGGGACCATTCCACCAGTGGGGGCCGGACCGCAGCGTCGGCGACAACACCCGCATGCAGTTCGCCAGCGAGTTCGAGTGGATCTCGCCGGACGGCGCAGGCCTGCTCACCGCCTACATGCCGAACCACTACGGGGCCGGCTGGGTCACCCAGGACGCGCCCGACCTGGCCGCCGCCGAGATTGCCGCCTACGACCAGTTCGCGCTGCTCGCGCCGGTGGCTGCGACCCGCAACGTGCTGCTGCCCGTCGGCGCCGACCACGTGATCCCGTCCCGCTGGGCCACCGAGATCCACCGGGACTGGAGCTCGCGCTACGTCTGGCCGCGGTTCGTGACCGCGGTGCCGAGCGAGTTCTTCGCGGCCGTGCGCGCCGACGCGGAGCGGCGGGACGTCTGGATCACCCCGCAGACCAGAGACATGAACCCGGTCTATCCCGGCAAGGACGTCTCCTACATCGACACCAAGCAAGGCCAGCGGGCCGCCGAGGCGGCGGTGGAGGACGGCGAGCGGCTCGCCACGCTGGCCTGGCTGACGGGCGCGGACTACCCGGCCGAGGGACTGGACAAGGCCTGGCGGCAGCTGGTCTTCGGCGCGCACCACGACGCGATCACCGGCACCGAGGGCGACCAGGTCTACCTCGACCTGCTGGCCGGCTGGCGGGAGGCCTACCAGCGCGGCGCGGATGCCCGCGACGAGGCGGCTGGCCACCTGGCCAGCCTGGCCCGCACCCTGCCCGGGCCCGGCATCGCGGCGGACCGGGCTGTCGTCGTGTTCAACACGCTGTCGGCCGCCAGGCCGGGCCTGGCCAGGATCACCCTGGACTTCGCCGAGCCGGGGACGCCGTGGATCGGCCTGGCCGACGAGGCCGGCGCCGCGATCGCGTTCCTCGCCGAGGGCGTCCGGCGGCACGGCGACGGCACGCTCGCCGGGCTGACCCTGACCTTCCGCGCGGCCGGCGTGCCCGCGCTCGGCTACCGGACCTACTGGGTGACGGCGGCCGCGGCGCCAGTGTTGGCGCCAGTGCCGGCCCCGGCCGCGGCGCCAGTGTCGGCCCCGGCTTCGGCCCCGGCCCCGGCCCCGGCTTGGCTGGCCGGGTGGGAGCCGCAGGCCGGGCTGGCGATCGAGAACGAGGCTTTCCTGGTCGAGGCCGACCCGGCAAGGGGCGGCACGCTGAGCCGGATCCTGGACAAGCGCTCGGGCACCGAGCTGCTGTCCGGCCAGGGCAACGAGATGGTCATCCAGCCGGAGTACGACTACCACCCGAAGTGGAACGAGGGCCCGTGGCTGCTCTGCCCGAAGGGCCCGGGGACCGGTTCGGCCAGCCTGCCCGCACGTGTGCGGGCCGAGCGCTGCCCGGTCGGCGCCCGGCTAGTCGCCGAGCTCGCGTTCGATGACCTGCGGATCACCCAGGAGATCCTGCTGTGGGACGGCGCCGAACGGGTCGAGTTCCGCACCCACGTAGACGGCTCGGTCGGCAGCGACCGGCTGCTGCGGGTTCGCTTCCCCGCCCGGGTCCCCGGCGCGCTGCCCGTCTGCCAGAC
>Ga0302326_10004055_pt1 | contig 34095 bp, 29 predicted proteins | sample Palsa_T0_3_FD_202264 | JGI IMG/M metagenome (GOLD analysis project Ga0302326, IMG submission 202264) | Peat permafrost microbial communities from Stordalen Mire near Abisko, Sweden - Palsa_T0_3 | ecosystem: Environmental > Terrestrial > Soil > Palsa > Peat permafrost | place: Sweden: Abisko...
GCTACAGGCGGGCCGTCACGTCCACGGCAAAATCGTCGTCACACTCTAACGCTGACGGACGCAAGCAACGATGAAGCGGTCGGACAGGCCAGGGTCGGCGTGAGGCCGCCGCCGGGCGTCATGGGGCTCGGCGACTCGGTCCTGCCCAAGGGCACGTAGGCGCGGGTTCGCCAGCCGTGCCGCGTCCTTGGCGGCGGCTTCGCGCACGATCGACCATGGGTATGCTTGGCGCCGACGGAGAACTTGCGCCCGGCACGTTCCGGGCCCGAGCCGCGGCGGCCGCGGCGAGCGGTGACTAACCGGACGGTGGCTCCCGCCGATCAGCGTCGGTCAGCACCGAACCGCAACACGCGAAAGTCACGCCTTAAGGCCACACCCACTCACCGAGCGCGGTGTCGCTCTCGCCGACGCCTTGGTCAGTGTCGAGGGCGAGAATATGCGCTCGTGATCTCGTGCGGTGTGGAGGTGCTCGCCAGGTGCGATTTGGCGATGGAGGCCTGACCACGTTTCGATTGGTGTTTCGACATAGTTGGTCGTGGTGGGTCTGGATAACACTGCGAATCGGAGATCGCTCTAGCTTCGGCTGAGCTTGTTGGTGTTTGGGGTGGTGCTCGCGACCTGGCTCATTCCTTCGGTCGGGACGGCGGGGACCACGGCGAATGTTGCCGACGTGGTCGGCACACCGATCACCCGCCAGGTGTTCGAGCATTGGATGTTCGTGACCGCCAAGAGCAGTACCAGCCGAGGCCAGCCCGTGATCGTCCCCACTGATCCGCCGAAGTTCACCGAGTGCATTACGCGGGTGCGGGAGACGTCCCGTCACAGGCATGACTCCGAGAACACCCTCAGAGATGATTGTGGTCAGCTGTTCGTGGCTCTCAGAGATCAAGTTCTTGACTTTCTGATCACGGCTCACTGGCTCGAAGACCGCGCTTTCACCAATGACATCGCGTTCACCCCGGCCCAGGTCCGCCGTGCGTTTGATGCCGACAAACGCGAGCAGTTTCAGACGCCCGCGGATTTCAAAACGTTTCTGACAGAGACCGGGCAGACCATCGAAGACGTCATCTTCCGGGTCCGGGTGACCCTGATTTACCAGGCGCTACTCAACCAAGAACACCTGACCCCCGCAGCCCTCAGCGCGGAGGTCGCGCATCTGTTCAAGTCCAGGACAACGTGCGCTCGCTACTACGCGATGTCCAGAGGCATCTGCGACGCGAACGCTCTGTCCGCGCGATCCTGGGACGCTGCAGCAACCTGCGGCATGAGCGGTACAACGCTCGCCGATCCCCGGGGCGAGCCAGACAGGCCTCCAACTGTTCGCTCAGCGTTCACATCTGCGACGCGCAAGCGAGCGCTCCCGACACGTTCAGTCCGATGTCGGCGGCGACCCGTGGCGTGCGCTGGTGGATCGCTTCTCACAGCGATGCACGCGACGACCCCAAGGCGCACGTTCGCGTACGAGCCCCTCGTTGCACCGGGCGCACCCTATCGCACGGCCGGGTTGTTGCAAACCGCTCAGACCGACCCTGGTTCAAGACGATCACGATCCTCATTTTCTGAGGACCGGCCTTGCGATGCGAAGCCCTCGAAGCGCATGCTCGACCTCGATGCCCGATGGCTACCGGAACCCCGGATCCTGCATCCCTGACCCACACGACTTTTGACGCCCGCGCCCAAGCAACGAGCCCAGTGCGTTCGCGCGGGCGCCATCGTCGATGACGCGAGACCGCTTGAGCGGCGGAGCGGTTCTCGACCGGTACTTGCTACGAGCGACTGGTTCTCCAGAAAATTCGTCCGGATTTCGATTTGGGCGCACCAGGGCTTCGCGACGTCTGGGATCGCGGGGATCCAGAGACGTTTCTTGTCGATACGCTCGATGAACCAATCCGATTCAGCCAGGGCAAGACCATCGGGATCAAACGTGGTGGCCTGCAGCGGTGCCTCGGAAAGAGATGGAATCCCCGATCATCACAACCTCGGCTGCAGACCCCGTCGCAGGCGGGGTACCAGACCCAACCAGTGGAGGTGCCACATAGCCGAGCTCGCACCGCCCCAGAGGGGATTGTGCTGACCCACTTCATCGTCTCGGACGATGTCGAGCGCTCTCGGCGCTTCTACACCGAAGTACTCGGCGGCGCCATAGGAGTCGTCCAGTCGCTGAGCACCCAGATGGTGAAAGCACTCGCCCGCGAGCCTCCGTGCGCTGCCGGACTGCGCCAAGCGGCAGCGCGGGAGCAGCGCGGTCGCGCGGCACGAGACGGTGTCCGCTGGTGCTGTACCGGCGGCGGCGTGAATGCCACTACGGGACCGCACTTCCCGAACCCCTCTCGGCCTGAACGCGCGCGAGCGCTAGGCAGCACAGCAGGGCACAATGCGCGGGATGGGGGCCCTGCTGCAGCGGAACCCGTCGCCGGCTCCGCCTGACGATCGCCGCGTCCGCTACCGGGCAGACATCCAGGGTCTGCGCGCGATCGCGGTGCTGGCGGTGGTGGCGAACCATATGGCAGGCTGGCCGACGGGCAGCTTCGTCGGGGTCGATGTCTTCTTCGTGATCTCTGGCTACTTGATCACCGGGATCCTCGTGCGCGAATTCGAGGCGCGGCAGACGATCTCGTTCCGCGGTTTCTATGCCCGGCGGATCAAGAGGATTCTGCCCGCGGGCCTGTTTGTGATCGGCGTGACCGTGTGCGCCACCCGGGTGCTGGCGGGCATCGACCGCTACCACTTCACCGCCAAAGACGCGATCGCGGCGGCCCTGTTCACCGCCAACTGGCGTTTCGCTCGGACCGGCGTCAACTACTTCAACCAGTCACTGCCCCCGTCACCGCTGCAGCACTACTGGTCGCTGTCGGTCGAGGAGCAGTTCTATTTCGTGTGGCCGTGGCTGTTGCTGGGCCTGCTGCTGATCGGTCTCCGCCTGCGGTTCTGGCGACACGAGCACACGCGGCTGGTCGCAGGCGTCGCGGTCGCCGTGATCTCCGGCATCTCACTCGCGTGGGCCTTCGCTGAGACCGCCCACAACCCGACGGCCGCCTACTTCTCCACCTTGGTCCGGGCCTGGGAGCTGGGCTTGGGAGCACTTGTCGCGATCGCCGCTCAGCTGATCGCCCGGTGCGAGGCGCGAGTGCGTCTCGTGATCGCCTGGGTCGGCCTGCTCGGTGTGCTCGTGTCGCTGTTCGTTGTGCCATCGTCTGCTGGGTTTCCTGCGCCGTGGGCGCTGCTACCGGCTCTCTCGGCCGCCGCTCTGATCGGCGCGGGCGCCGGCCTCTCGGGGCGGTCGCTGCTGCCGTTGACCAACCCGGTCAGCCAGTACCTGGGCAAGCTCTCCTATAGCCTCTATCTCTGGCACTTCCCGGTTGTCGTGCTGATCGTCACCGTCGTCCCCCAATACTCGGTGGCTTACTGGTTGGCGGGTCTGGCGCTGATCTTCGGGCTGTCCGCCGCTTCATTTCACCTGCTCGAGGATCCTGCCCGGCGCGGGATCTGGTTCCGACAGCGCCCGGGCCGCCTTCCGGTCCCCGCGGTCGGCTGGCTGCGATACGCCGCCGCGTGTGCGCTGACCGCAGTCCTGGCCGGAGCTGGTCTCCTCGCCGTCCGGGCAATCAGTCCGACGAGACTTGTGCTTGGGGCGCCGGTCCTGATCGGGCGTACGCAGGACGATCCGAGCAACTGCGTCGGGGCGGCGGCGCTCGACCCCCGCCATCGCTGCGCCGGGCTGAACCAAGGCGACCGAGTCGCCCCGTTGCCCGGCCAACTGCCTGACGACACGGGTGGTGCCTACGCCTGCTACGCCTACCTGCGCCAGCCCATGCACCCGTGCCAGTACGGAAGCCGGCGACCCGACGCGATCCGGGTTGCCCTCGTGGGCGACAGCCACGCCGCAGCGCTCCTGGCGGCCCTCGAGCCCCAGCTCAACGCGCTGAACTGGCGCGTCACCTCATTCACCGGACAAACCTGCGGATGGCTACCCGCCTATCTCTCACCAGACTGCCCGGGACTTCGGCTGATCCAGCGGGCGCTCCTTGACCGCCATTACGCGGTCGTCATCGCCACCGAGATCCGCGTGTACACCAGCTCGGTTGCCGACCACCTCAAGGCGATGAGGCCCGTCGCCGCCACCGGCGCGCACATTGTGGTCGTCGAGGACGACCCCAGCGTGTCGCCCGCGAGTACGGCGTGCGTCGCCCGCATCACCTACAGCGCGACGGGCGACTGTGGCACCCCTGTCACCGTCGGCTACCAGGACCCGGATCGCTTGGCCCAAGCCGCCGAATGGATCCCCGGGGCCCGGGTGGTCGAGACCCGCCGGTTCTACTGCCGCCACGGCTTCTGCCCCGCCACGATCGGAAACGTCCTCCTGTACAGGGACACCGCCGCCCACGTCACCGCCAGCTACGCCCGAACCATGAGTCCGTATCTCGTCGAAGCGATTGAGCACGCGCTCCCAGCCGCACTCCATTAAGCAGCAAAGATCCTGATCCGGCTTCCGCCGCGGTACTCGGTGCCGCTGGTGTCGGGTCCTCAAGGGTAAACCGCGACCCTCGCGGACGATCGCATTCGCTGGCCACCCGCACTCAGAGCTATCGTCCTGAGGAATGAGTGCTGATCGGAGTGGACCGCCCACCGTCTATGAGTGGGGCGGGGGAACCGAGGCGTTCGGGCGGTGGCTGAACGTGTTCTATGACCTGGTCGAGCAGGATGAGCTGCTGAGCCCGGTGTTTGGTGGGCACGTGAGTGAGGAACATCGCAGCCACGTGACCATCTGGTGGTGTGAAGTCATGGGTGGGCCTGCTGGTTACACCGAGAAGCTTGGTGGCTACGAGCGGATGCTCGGCCGGCATCTGGGGCTTGCTATCACCGGCGAGCAGCGCTTGCGCTTCGTCACGCTGCTGAGCCGTGCTGCCGACGAAGCTGGTCTACCCGAGGATCCGGAGTTTCGAGCGGCGATCGTTGGGTATGCGGAGTGGGGCTCGCGCCTGGCGCTCCACAACTCGCGTCCTGGGGCGGCGGTCGCGGAGCATGCGCCGGTTCCGCGGTGGGGTTGGGGCGTCGCGCCGCCCTATCAGCCGTAGCAAGCCATCATGAGCGGCCGCTCTGCGGTGCGCTTGGCTCAAGCCGTCAGCACCAGCGTCAGTCGCGTCGCGGCACCCAGATCTTCCGCCAGACCGTCAGGCGTCCGCGCTCAGACCGGAGGCAGCATCAGCTGCCCAGCGGTGAATTCGCGACCGGCGGTGGCATCTCGGGCGGTGCAATAACTCAGAGCGCCAATGCGTCATACCCGCTCTTGGACCCCGCGACCGGGCATGACGACGGGTGGGTCGCATTCATGGACAACACGGGTACAGCCGCCGCGACATTCAATGTCTACGTGATCTGCGCGCCAGCCACAAGCGTCACCCCGTGAGCGCAAGACAGCCGGGGGACCGGAATGGTCTCCCGGGCTGTCCCGCCAACCGCCCGCACGGACCACCCACGCATGCCGCACTGCACCCCACGACAGCCCCGGATACACGCGCTTGACGCGGAGTCCCAGCACAAGTAAGGATTCCGTCAAAGCTGACGGGCCCGCGCGGGTCAAGGAGAAGGCGATGTCAGAGACGAAGAACGGCAGTAGAGAAGCAGAGGCTCGGATGCTGGGCGCCGTCCCAGGCATCGCGGCGCTCGGCCGCGGACCGGCTCTCGACGGCGACTACTCGCGTCACGAGTACCACCATCCGGCGGCCGGCTGGGGCGCAGCGAGAAGCGTCGGGGCTGTACTGGAGAAATCCGGCGTGGCGACCGAAGGAACCCGTGCGCTGTTCGTGATGAACCACGAGAACGGCGGTTTCGACTGCCCAGGATGCGCTTGGCCGGACGATCCAACCGGGTTACGCCTCGATCTGTGCGAGAACGGTGTGAAGCACGTGACCTGGGAGTTGACGCGCAAGCTGGTCGACAGAACCTTCTTCGATGCTCACAGCGTCACCGAGCTTGCGGGCTGGAGCGACTACGACCTGGAGGATGCCGGGCGGCTGTCCGAGCCGATTTGCTATGACGCGGCCAGCGACAAGTACGTGCCGATTTCGTGGGAGGACGCTTTTGTACTGGTCGGGAAGGCGCTGCGCGGGCTCGAGAGCCCCCATCAAGCAGCGTTCTACACCTCGGGCCGGCTCAGCAACGAGGCGACGTTCCTTTACCAGCTGTGGGTACGGGAGTTCGGTACCAACAACCTGCCGGACTGCTCGAACATGTGTCACGAGGCGAGCGGTCGAGCCCTGACGGCCGCGATCGGGACCAGTAAGGGCACGGTCGCCCTCTCCGACTGGGAGCAGGCGGACGCGATCTGGCTGTTCGGCGACAACGCCGCGACGAACGCTCCCCGCATGCTCACCTGGCTGGCGGAGGCCGACACACGCGGCGCCGAGCTCGTGCATGTCAATCCGATGATCGAGGCGGCGTCGCGCCGAACGATCGTCCCCCACGAGTTCGTCGATATGGCGACCTTCCACACCACCCGGATCGGCACGATGAACGCGCAGGTTCGCATCGGCGGAGACATGGCGCTCATGCGCGGGGTGGCTAAGGCGGTGCTCGAGGCAGCGGGCAAGGACCCGTCGGTGCTCGACGGCGAGTTCATCGAGCGCTTCACGCACGGCTTTGACGAGTACCGCAAGCTGGTCGAGGCGACCCCGTGGAGCGAGATCGTCACCGGCGCCGGCGTCGACGAAGCGGGGATTCGGAAGCTGGCTGCGTCCTACATGAGGTCCGGCCGCGTGATCATGGCCTGGTGCCTCGGCGTGACCCAGCATTCGCACGCTGTCGACACGATCCGCGAGTTCGTCAACGTGCTGTTGCTGCGCGGGAACATCGGTCGTGAGGGCGCCGGGCCCTGCCCGGTTCGCGGCCACAGCAACGTCCAGGGCAACCGCACGTTCGGGATCAACCACCGCCCCGACAAGCAGTTCCTCGAGCGGCTCGGCGAGGCGTGCAAAATCGATCCCCCGCGCGAGCACGGGCTCGGCATCGTGGAGACGATCAAGGCGATGCACGACGGCAAGGTGAAGGTGTTTGTCAGCCTCGGCGGGAACCTGGCGCTGGCGGCACCGGACACCCCCTACACGTTCGAAGCGCTACAGAACTGCGACCTCACTGTCCATGTCGCCACCAAGCTCAACCGCAGCCACATCCTGCACGGCACACAGGCGCTGATCCTCCCTTGCCTTGCGCGCACCGACAAGGATCACCAAGCCGGCGGCATTCAGGGGGTCAGCGTCGAGGACGCGATGGCGATGGTGCACATCTCCTACGGGATGCGTGAGCCGATCTCCCCGGACCTCCGCTCGGAGTGCGCGATTCTCGCCGGCATGGCGACGGCCACGCTGCCCGACTCGCCGACTCCGTGGCAATGGTACGTCGAGGACTACGACCGGATCCGCGACACAGCGGCCCAGGTCATCGACGGCTTTGAGGACTTCAACGAGCGCGTCCGCCAACCGCACGGCTTTCGCGTCAGCCAACCCGCGCGTGAACGCGGCTTCGTCACCCCCTCGGGCCGCGCCGAGTTCTCGCTCGCGGCGCTGCCAACGGATGACTTCGATCCCGGAGACGGGCGGCTGATGCTGGCGACCGTCCGCTCGCACGACCAGTTCAATACGTCGATTTACTCCAACAACGACCGCTATCGAGGTTTGAGCGGCCTGCGCACCGTCGTCTTCATGAACGAACAAGACATGCGCGACCGAAACCTCGATGAGTTCGACCTGGTCGACATCACAAGCATCAGCAAGGACGGAAGCAGGCGAGCCGTCTATGGCTACCACGCCGTCCAATATGACGTTCCGCGAGGCAACACGGTCGGGTACATGCCCGAGCTCAACGTCCTGTGTGGCATTGAGGACTTCAGCCCCCAGAGCGAGCAGCCGCTCGCCAAAGAGCTCGCGGTGGAGATCGTGGCCAGTAGGTAAGAAACTCAGGGCTGAAGCAGCAACCCGAGAATCTCCCGAGATCTGTCGCCAGATCACGTTGGTTTGCGGACGCTCGGATCAGTTCAGTCCGACTCATCGCGGGCGCGCCGGTAGCGCTCGTAGATCACGCGCGAGCCGAACGTCCTGGTCTCGACCAGGTCTAGCCGAACCTCTTCGGTGACTGGCGGCAGGAAGCGCGTGCCGCCACCGACGACGACCGGATTCCGGAACATGCGCAGCTCGTCGACGAGGCCGAGCTCGATCGCTGCCGCGGCCAGGCCGGCGCCGCCGATCGAGATGTCCTTGTCGGTCGCGTCGAGCGCTGCAGCGGCCTCCTCGGCCACCGACGCCTCGGCGAGCCGGGCGTTGCCCTGAACGCTGTCGAGCGCGCGGCTGAAGACGACCTTTGGGATAGCGCACCAGACGTCGGCGAACGCGGCCCCGAGCTCGCTATCGCGCATCGACGGATCCGTCTCCCACACCAGCATGGTCTCGTACAGCCTGCGGCCGCACAGATAGCCGCCGAGCTCGCGTATCTGCGCGAGGTGGAAGCGAAACTGCTCCTCGTTGGGGACCGTCCACCCGAACGCGCCCTCGCGGTCGGCGATAAAGCCGTCCACCGAGACGCTCATCGAGTAGATCAGCATGGCTTCAAGCTCATCGCACCGGGACGACAGACGATGATCGCGATGAGTTCACCATTGAGCTTGACACCGGGCTCTCCTTCCTTCCGCAGGCTGCTCCGCCACAGCTAGTGACCGCTCGCGAGACGAAAACTCATCGTCGTGGGCAGTCCAAGCGATCCTACGGCCATTGCTGACGCCGCGCTGAGATCCCCGAAGCGGAACCTTAGAGGTTCTCGCGCCGATCTTCGGCAGCGAGCAGCACTGTGATCGAGATTGCCGCAGCGGCGACGAGGCGGAAGTGTGTTCGGCTCACGTACGCGTGCTACTTGGTGTCCTGAGCTGAGTAGTAGCGCTGTGAGACAGCAGCGGTCTACGCGTCGGTGGCGTGCGTGGCTTGTTCTTGGGCCAGGGTGGCAGCCCAGCTGCCGAGGAGGGCGATGGCCTCCGCTGATTTTGAACCGGGTTCCGGGGCGTAAAGCACCGTCCGCTCCGTGTTGGTGAAGATCGTGAGTCCGTCATCTGCGGGGAGGTCGAGCCGGTTGAGGCTGAGGCTGAGTTCGCCGACGGTGGGGTGGTGGAGGTGTTTGAGGCCGGTGGCGTGAAAGCGCACGTTGTGCGCGGCCCAGAGGGTGCGGAAGGTTTCGTTTTGGGTGGCGAGTTGTCCGACGAGGTCTGTGAGGTCGCGGTCGTGGGGGTCGCGGCCGGCGGCCCAGCGCAGGATGGCGACGGTCTCGGCGGCGGCGCGGTCCCAGTCGGCGTAGAACGCTTCGGCGCGGGGATCGAGGAAGACATAGCGGGCGCGGTTGGCTGGCTGAGCGGCGTCGGTGAACAGGTCGGAGAACAGCGCGCGTCCGAGTGGGTTGGTGGCGAGGATGTCGAGGCGCTCGTTGCCGGCCAGGGCGGCGGCGCCGGTGATCGCGTCGAGGGTCCACTGGACGTCGGGCCGAACGCGCTGCTTGGGTTGGCGTCGACGAGCGCGTGCTGCCATCGGTTGCGCGGCGCGCGCGAGATCGAAGAGGTGCTTATCTGGTAGCCATGACATCTACACACACTTGGTTCATCACCGGCGCCGGCCGCAGGCGCTGATCACGATCGCCGACCAGAACGAGCCGCCGCTGCGCTGGGCCGCGGGCGCTGATGCCGTCGCCGCCGCCGAGCAGAAGGCCATGGATCTCCTCGCCCAGGTTGACGCCTACCGCCAGCTGTCGACCAATCTCGCCCACGACGACATCCCCGCCGTCGCCTGAGCATCACCCACTACGACGAACGGAAAAGAGGCCACCATGCAGATCACCCGCAGCATCGACACCATGAAGGGGCCGGCTGACTGGTTCACCGGCGACGTCTATATCGACATGATCGCCGCGGGCTCGGGTCCCTCCCGGCTTGGCGCGGCTCACGTCCATTTCACCCCCGGCGCGCGGACGGCCTGGCACACCCACCCCCTCGGACAGACCATCTACGTCACCGAGGGCGTCGGCCGCTGCCAGCGCGAGGGCGGCTCGGTCGAGATCATCCGCCCGGGCGACCGGGTCTTCTTTGAGCCCGGCGAGAACCACTGGCATGGCGCGGCCCCCAACCGCTTCATGCTCCACATCGCCATGCAGGAAGCTGATGACTCGGGCAGCCCTGTGACCTGGGGCGAGCACGTCACCGACGAGCAGTACAACGCTGCGCCCACGGCCTGACCGCCGCGGGCGCGCGAGGGCGCCAGACGCTTTCGCCGGCGCTCCGGAGCGGCCGCCGGTCCATCAGAGCTGCGAGTCTGTGAATCACGTCACCGGAACCGCGACCGACGGGTGCCTGCCTCGAAGCGCATAAGATCCCGTTGCACCAGCCCGCCGTCGCGAGCAGGATGCGTTCTTTGCCCACAACGGGGAGGAGACGCCGCTGTACGCCGAGACCATCGAACGGCGAGCCTTCGCACCGCTCAGAACTCAACCGACCGGCGGATGATTACCACGTGAACCCGTCCCGGCAATGTGTGATGAATTCGAAGGTGAGAGAAGCCCCGTCGGCCCTCATCCGGAGGGCGCTCTGATGGCGACCTGGATCTTCGAGCCGGGGCACACGGGGGCGGAGTTCCGGGCGCGCCACATGATGGCCCAAGATCACCTTCACCGGTCGTTTTGTGGAGCGCTTGGGCAGCACGACGTTCAAGGGCGCCGCTGAGCTGAGGATCCGCGATGTGACCCGCCGGGTCCCGCTTGACATCGTCTCGCTTGGGGAATGGACCACCCCGTTCTGGGTCGGCGACGAGAATCAGGGTGAGGTGCGCCGGATCGGCTTCGAAGCGACGACCAGGATCGAACGCCATGAGTTCGGGGTCTCCTGGCAGGACGTGATCCCGGGGGGCGGCGTTGTGGTCGGGAACCAGATTGGTGTGATCCTCGACGTCGAAGCGGTTCTGCTCACCGACCTGCCGTGAACCGGTGCGATCGAGTATTACTCAGACTGACCTCACGATCTGCCCAAGTCGTTGGACACCTTGGTTGTTAGCGGTCACGTGCGGTCGACCGCGGTGAGCTCACGCGAAGCCCCGCAGGACGGGCTGGACGGTTACTCTGACGGGCTGATGCTCGCTCGGTCAACGCCATGACGATCCGCAGTTTGCTGCAGGAGACCGCGGGGGTGGCGGCCTCCTATCTTGAGGGGATCTCGGAACGGCCGATTGGCTGGTCTGCCAGCGTGGACGAGCTTCGTGCGGGCTTGGGCGGGCCGCTGCCGGAGCTGCCGGTCGATCCCCGTGAGGTGGTCACTGAACTCGCCGCAGCCGTCGAGCCTGGACTTGTGTCGAGCCCGGGTGGGCGGTACTTCGGCTTCGTGATCGGCGGGGCTATGCCGGCGGCGCTGGCCGCCGATTGGCTGACGTCGGCCTGGGATCAGAACGCGGGGCTGTACGTCTGCGGGCCGTCAGCCGCGGTCGCTGAGGAAGTGGCGGGGGCCTGGACGGCGGAGCTTCTTGGGCTGCCCGATGGGGTGTCGTTTGGCTTTGTCACCGGGTGTCAGATGGCCCACGTCACTGCGCTGGCTGCCGCCCGCCACAGCGTCTTCGCCCGACTGGGTTGGGACGTTAACGAGCGCGGCCTGATCGGCGCGCCGGCGGTCCGCGTCTTCGTCGGCGCGGAGCGCCATGTCACGGTCGATCGCGCCTTACGGTTGCTCGGGCTCGGCGCCGCTAGCATCGTGCCGGTCGCGGCTGACGGGCAGGGTCGGATGGTGCCGGACGCCCTTCGCGAGGCGCTCCGGCGCGATGATGGAGCGAGGATCGTCTGTGCTCAGGCCGGCAACGTCAACACTGGCTCGGTCGACCCGCTCCAGGAGATCGCTGAGATCGCGCAAGAAGCCGGTGCGTGGCTTCATATCGACGGCGCGTTTGGCCTGTGGGCCGCGGCGAGCCCGGTGCTGCGGCATCTGGTCGCCGGGGCCGATCGCGCGGACTCGTGGGCGACCGACGCTCATAAGTGGCTGAACGCTCCCTACGACTCCGGGATCGTGTTCTGCGCTCATCCAGAAGCCCACCAGGCCGCGATGAGCATCCGTGCGGGCTACCTGGTCCACGCTGATCCCGACGGGCCTCGCGATCAGCTGGATTGGAACCCTGAGTTCTCGCGTCGCGCACGCGGCTTCCCCGTGTACGCGGCGATCCGCTCGCTCGGCCGCTCCGGCATCGCCGAGCTGGTCGAGCGCTCCTGCGCCCACGCGCGTCGATTCGGCGAAGCGCTCGGAGCGACCCCGTACGTCGAGGTGCTCAACGATGTCGTGCTCAACCAGGTACTCGTGCGGTTCCTCGACGACGGTGGCGACCACGATGCCTACACGCGCTCGGTGATCGACGCGGTTCAGAACGATGGCACCTGCTGGCTGAGCGGCACGACCTGGCACGGCATGAGCGCGATGCGCATCTCGGTCTCCAGCTGGGCCACGACCAGCGACGACGTCGAGCGCTCGATCGAGGCGATCCTTCGTGCCGCGGCCGCAACCCTGCCCCGCCGAAGCTGAGCCGAGCGGTGCGGCACCAGCCAACGGCCGGGCAACGGCCTCACCGGGGGCCAGGGGCGAGCGTGCGGGCGCGAGACAGGCTCACAAACGTGAGACGGCGACGGCGAGCAGTGTGGACCGCGACGGTGCTCGCTCTGTGCCTGCAATGGCCAGCCGCACCCGCGCTCGCCAGGCGAGTCGTGTTCGGAAGATCGGTACAGGGGCGCCCGCTCGTCGCCTGGTCATACGGCCCCGCCGACGCGCGGCGCAAGGTGCTCGTCGTGGGCTGCATCCACGGAGATGAGTGTGCCGGGCTCGCGATCACCTCGGCGCTGAGACACAGCACGGTCGCGCCGGGGGTGCAGCTTTGGGTCGTCCCGGAGATGAATCCCGACGGCACCGCGGCCGCCACCCGGCAGAACGCGCACGGCGTCGACCTCAACCGTAACTTCCCCTATCGCTGGGAGCGGATTTCCGATCCGACCTTCTACTCGGGGCCGTTCGCGGCCTCCGAGCCCGAGACTCGGGCCGCGATGACGCTCATCCGGCGGCTGCGCCCGGCGGTGACCATCTGGTACCACCAGCACATGGATCTCGTCGACGAGGCGGGCGGCGATCTGGGCGTGGCGCGCCATTACGCGCAAATCGTTGGGCTACGAGCAGCCTGTCTGACGTTCCTGTCGGGCGTGGCCACCGGCTGGTCCAATCACGCCTTCCCGCGCACCACTTCGTTCGTCGTCGAGCTACCAGCCGGTCCGGTATCGCCGGCGGCCCTCGCACGGCATCTCCGCGCCGTACGCGCGATGGAGCTCGGGGAGCGCTCGGGTCCAGCGACCCGCTGTGACTCGGTCATCCCGGCCGCCTAGACGGGAGCACAACCGTAGTCGAACGGGCGAACCCTCCGAAGCGCGAGTGGTGCTCGTCTGGGCTGCCGTTCACCTGGGGGTGGCGGACGTCGTGGTTCGGCCGACCGTACGGCGACTTTCGATCGGTCTTGACAGCGCCGTGGCGCCGTTCCTAGGATCCGCGGCATGGGCTTGGACGGGAGGTTGTGGGTGGGAGCACTGGCGGCCCCGATGCTCCCTGGTTGCGGCGGTAGCAGTCACAACACGACAACGGCAACAACGAGCGCGCCAGCCACGACCGCCTCGACCGCGACCACCACGAGTACGCCCACATCAGGCATCGCCAGCCACGTGCTCATCAGCCACGAGCTTCCCGCCGGCTTCACGGGAAGTGAGCCGTCAGTCGACAACACCATCAACGGCTGGCTCGCCGACAGCCAAACTCCGTCGAACCAGGTCGCCTCCGAGACCAAGAGGCTGACTCGCTTGGGGTTCGTCGCGGGCGCGCGCGAGAACCTAACCGGCCCCGAGGGGAGGAGCGGGGTGTCGATCGCCGAGCAGTTCAAGGCACTTGGTGGGGTGCGTTCCGAGTTCGCCAACGAGGTCAAGGTGTTCAAGGCGACCGTCACCACCGGATACAAGGCGTTCGCGGTCACCGGGATCCCGGGGGCGCTCGGGCTGGCGGACACGGCGGCGCCAGCGGTCAACGTCGCCTTCACTTCCGGTGACTATTACTACCTCGTGGGCGCCTTCGTCTCGGCAGTGACCGTGAGCTCGGAGACGGCGATAATCGCGGCCGCCAGCCGCCTGTATCAGCGCGTGCATGGCTGATTGGCGATCCGGCCGTCGGCTTTGACCGCCCTCTGGACGGGCCTCTGGACTGGAGCGAATTACGGGGCCCAAATCGCCCAGCCTGCGCGTACCCGCTTGGTCTCAGCGCTTTCTGAGAGGCTCGCATCGTCAGATGGCAGCTCGATGTAGCACCTCAGATCGTCGATCTCTGCGGACACCCCGCTGTCGTAAGCCCGATCCAGAGTCGGGTGAGGACTGGCGGGAATGCCCGGGCCACGGCCGGGGACGGCTGACACCGGGAGCCACCTGCGCGGCGTGGCCGCGTCAGCTGGATCCGTCCGCAGTCCCGCCGGCCCGGCGCCTGCCCGTGATCAGCAGCCGGAAGAAGTTGACGAACCCGAGGAGGACCAGCGCGAGTGACACCTTCTCGAGTCGCCTATGTCCCGCCTCGGTCAGCTTCCGTGGCGGCGGGTAGCCGACCCGAGCGATCGTGGCCGAGAGCCATCCGGCCCACCAGCCCGCAGCACCGAGCCGAAGCATGTCCCAATTCTTGGCGTCAAGCAGGCCGCGGCCGGTCGCGAGTAGGGCCGTCCACACGGCGGCGCACCCAATGCTGTACCCCGTGTACGTGTTGTTGAGGCGGGATCTGATGGCTGTCAACGTCGGCGGTGTCGTTTCAGGATCAGGCATCCACTCCGGCCAGAGCTTGAGCTTACGCCGCTGGCGGCCTCCTGAGAAGGGCTCGGGCGAGCCCGGGCCCGCGGTGGAGCGTCGCCTGCGTCGAGGTTTTCTGCTCCGAGAAGTGTCGCCGCGGCTGGTGGGGCTCGCCGTGGTGTGGTGTCAGCCCGTCTGACCGCGTCTTCACGCCGCGCGATGCATGAGAGCTTTCTCATTCAGGCCTAACCCTGGCTCATGGGGCCTGAACTTAGGGTTCTCCGGTCCTTGGCCGCGGGGGGACCGACGTGGGCCTCGATCTCAAACCCAGGAGGTTCTCGATGAAGTTCCGCATTCCGAGGCCGAGTCCGGCAATGGGGGTCGGTCTCGTGGCGCTGTTCGTCGCGCTCGGCGGCACCAGCGTCGCCGCTGTCGTGGTCGCTAACGCCAACAACGCCAAGCACCTCGGCGGCCAGCCGCCAAGCTTCTACCTGCAATCCCGACACTTCGCGTACTCCCACGGCGAGCGCTTCTTCTCCGCCGGTCACACGATCGTGCTCGGTCGGAACGGGCATTTCACGTTCACCTCAACCTGCTCCACCGTCGGTGGCCAAAACCAGGTCACCTTCGACGTGACCGCCAACACGACCGCCGATCTCGATGGCAACGGACCGATGCCGGCAGGAACGAAGATCAACATTCATACAGACAGCGACGCGCTGAACACCACGACCGCGGCTCCGTTGAACCCGGGCGACTTCACCCAGGTCGGCAGCGCCAGCAGCTCGACCGAGATCGCCGCCGACGGCCAAGAAGCCGACATCTTCTACAACGACGGTGTCAACTGGCCGGCCGGTAACGGCTCCGGCGCGCACGACTGCTTCGCCGGCTACACCGGCTTCATCGGCGGGTTCACCGGCGATTCCCAAAACTAACCCACCCCTGCAACCAAGGGCTGGGGGCTCACGGACGAGCCCCCGGCCCGCGCAGCGCGCCGATGGCCGAGCCACGCGTCACTTTCGCCACGGCGGCGTCGGCTGCTTCTGGGGCACCAGGCTCCCGGACCTCCGAAAGGTGGCGGCGATGGGCTTGCCTTGGTCCTTTGGGCGCCGGATCACACTCTTGCTGCTGTGTGGAGCGGTGATTGTCCTACTGGGTCTTGCCGGCCGAGCCTATGGCGCTGGCTCCCCGCCCACCTGGGTTGAGCTGAGTCCCGCTGCGAGCCCGCCGTCCGAGTTCGACGCGGCGGCGGCCTATGACGCCTCCACCGGCCAGTTCGTGCTCTTCGGAGGTGAGATCCCGCACCAGGCGTTCGCGAACGACACCTGGGTCTGGAACGGCTCGGTTTGGTCTCAGGTTTTCCCTGCGACGTCGCCTCCTCCGTCCTTCGGTGGGCGAATGGCCTATGACGTGGCGACCAAGCAGTTGATTCTGTTCGGCGGCAACATCTTCGAAAACGACACCAGCCTTGAATCGAGCGAGACCTGGGAGTGGACAGGCTCAGACTGGGTTCAGCTGCATCCGGCGACGAGCCCGCCGCCGCTCGCCGAGCAGGCGATGGCGTATGACCCGGCGACGGGGCAGATCCTGATGTTCGGTGGTCTTGGCGGCACTCCCAACACCGGCTTCAGTGCGACCAACAGCACGTGGGCGTGGAGTGGATCCAACTGGCAGCAGTTGGAGCCGAGCACGGTGCCCTCAGCCCGCCGCGAAGCCGCGATCGGCTGGGACACAGCCACCAGCCAGCTGATCATGTACGGCGGAGAGGCCGGCGCGGACCTCAGCGATACGTGGATCTGGAACGGCACAACCAGCAACTGGAAGCAGGCGACCCCGGCGACAAGCCCGGGCCCCCGTTCCTACGCTCCGCTCGTCTACGACAGCAGCACGGGGCAGATGCTGCTCATCGCGGGCATCTCGAACGGCACAGCGCAGAGCAACGTCTGGGACTGGTCTGGATCGAACTGGATCGAGCAGACGCCGTCCGCGGCGCTCACGCCGGCTCGCTCCTCGCCCGTGGCAGGCTACGACACCTCCACCGCACAGCTGCTGCTCTTCGGCGGTAACGCCAGCGCGGCCAGCTTCTTGAACGACACCTGGCTGTGGACGCCGCTCGCCGTCGGCACCCATACGCTGCCGCCCGCGGCGGTCGGCCTGCGCTATTCGACGGCGGTTCAGGCGATCGCCGGGACGCCGCCGTACACGTGGTCGGTCAGCTCGGGCTCGCTGCCGTTGGGGCTCAGCCTTTCCCCCTCGGGCGTGATCAGCGGTAGCGCGCAGACGACGGGCAGCTCGACGTTCACCGTCTCGGTGGAGGATTCGGCGGGCACCGCCGCGACGCGGTCGTTCACGTTGACGGTCAATCCCACGCCGGCGGCTGCCGTATGGGTCTCAAACGGCTCCAACAGCCTGATCAACGCATTCGCCCTGAATGCAAGTGGCGACGCCACTCCGACCGTGACCCTCGGGGGGTCCTCGACACAGCTCGACGGCGTCGGCGGCCTCGTGCTCGATACCACCGGGGAGCTGTACGCCTCCAACAGTGAAACGCCATCGGTGACTGTCTACGCCCCGGGGGCCAGCGGCAACGCAGCCCCGGTGCGCACGATCGACGGGCCTGCGACGGGTCTGGTCGATCCCGCCGGGATCACCCTTGACTCGTCAGGCCGCCTGTATGTGGCGAACGGGCCTGCGGGCACCGTGACCGTCTATCCCGCTGGCGCGAACGGCGACCAAGCGCCGGTGCAGACGATCGGCGGCGCCAACACCGGGCTGCGCCAGCCACTGGCGGTGGCGGTCGACCCGGCCGGCCACATCTGGGTGGCCGACTACGCGAACAGCAGTCTGAGCGAGTTTGCCGCCAACGCCAACGGCAATATCGCTCCGCTGGCCACCATCAGCGGCCCGTCGACGGGCCTGGATTTCCCTGACGGACTGACCCAGGACAGCAACGGCAACCTGCTGGTTTCAAACCTATTCGGCGAATCAGTGACCGAATATGCCAACGCCCAGCCGTTCGGAGACGCGTTCTCGAGGCTCACGATCTCCGGGGCCGCCTCGCAACTGGATGTACCCGAGAGCCTCGACGTGGACGGCAGGAACGATCTGTACGTCGCCAATGAGCTCGGCGGGGTCACCGTGTACGCGCCCAGGAGCACCACGGCCACCACGGTCATCACGGGATCGAACACGGGCCTCAACCACCCGCACGCGCTCGCGGTCGCGCCGCCGATGACGATCGCCACGAACGTCCTACCCGCGGCAGCGCTCGGGCGACGCTACTCCGCCAGTGTGTACGCGGTGCTCGGCGCGCCACCGCTGCGCTGGCGGATTGTCCACGGCCGCCTCCCCACCGGCCTGCGCCTCACCAGCTCGGGCCACATCTCGGGCGTGCCGACCCACCTGGGCCGCGCCACCCTCACCGTGCAGGTCAACAGCTCCTCGAAGAAGGTTCGCAGCCGGAAGCAAAAACTCACGCTGACGGTCATGCGCGCACCGAGATTGACGGCAATCACACCGGCATTCGGGCGCGCCGCTGGTGGGACCAAGGTGACGATCGCCGGCACCGGGTTCGCGATCGGCTCCAGCTCGACCGTGATCGATTTCGGCCGGTACTCGGCGATCAGGGTCAGCTGCGCCTCGCACCGGCTCTGTACCGCACGTGCACCGGCGCACAGTAGGGGGAGCGTCCGCGTGGCCGCCACCGTCGACGGGCTGAGCTCGACGCCAATGCGCGGCGACCGCTTCACCTACCGCCGCTGAGCGCGGTACTGCTCGGACCGTGGTGGCCCCACATGCGGGACCGATTCGAAGAGCGTGAGAGGTCCGTCGACTCCTACGTAGGGCTTATGCAGCTCTCATGCTGCTCGGAGGTTCATGTTCCATGCTCTCCTCGTCGCAGCTTGTGCTCCTGATTGGATCGAGGTAACCATGAACCCCCCTACGGCTTCAGCCCTGGCACGTCCGGGCGCCCCAGCGCCCCGGCGGCCGAGGCCGAGCGCGCACTCCGCCTCCGTTGTCGCCGAGCGGCTTGAGGCGCGCCGACGGCGCGTACACACGATCCGGCGTTGGGTGGTGGCGCTCTCGGTCGCGCTGTTCCTCGCGGTCGCGGTTGTGATGGCCCGCTCGACGGCCTCGACCGCGACGACCACTTCTACCGGCACCACCGGGTCCGTCTCGACGGCCTCCCAGCCGACTGCCTCGTCGAGCTCCGGCACGTCGTCGAACTCCGGCGCGTCGGCCAACTCGGGCGGCTCCTCGAGCTCGAGGAGCAGTTCCATCAGCACGGGGCAGTCGTGATGAGCGCAGCATCCACCCTCACCTCAGAAGCAACCGAGCAGTTCGCCTGCTTCGGCGGCCTGTGCACCGTGCTCGTCGAGGGAACGGGCCCCGCCGGAACGGCGCGTCTGGCCGCCCAGCGGGTCAAGCGGCGACTACTTCAATGGCATGACCAGTTCTCCCGGTTCGAGCCCCGGAGCGAGCTGTCGCGCCTCAACGACGACCGGTGCGAGACGGTGCCCGTGAGCGCGATGATGGCGCGATTCGTCGAGGCGGCCGTGGAGGCCGCGAAGATGACCGGCGGGTTGGTCGATCCGACTCTTGTGAACGAGGTCGAGCGCGCCGGCTACGCCTACGACCTCGGCCCCGAGTATGCCGCCCCGGTCGGACTCGCAGGACTCACACCGCCCCGGCGGCCGGCCGGCCCGAACCCGGCGGCGCGCTGGCGCCGGGTCATCGTCGACCGCCGCTCGCAGCTGGTCACACGCCCGGCCGGCCTTCGGATCGACAGCGGCGGGGTGGCGAAGGGGCTGTTTGGCGACGTCCTGGCCCCGCTGCTCTCGCAGCATGTGAGCTTCGTGATCGCGGCGGCGGGCGACGTCCGCATCGGCGGATCGGCCGGCCGGCCCCGCGCCATTGAGGTGACGAGCCCGTTCGAGACCGGCGAGACCCTCCACACGTTTGAGCTCGCTCGCGGCGCGGTGGCCACGAGCGGAACCACCAAGCGAAGCTGGCTGGACGAGCATGGTCGGCTTTCCCACCACCTGCTCGACCCGTCGACGGGCACGCCAGCATTCACTGGCGTCGTGCAGGTCACGGCGCTCGCTCGCACGGGAGTCGAGGCCGAGGCCCTCGCCAAGGCCGCAGTGCTGGCCGGCCCCGAGGGCGCAGCCCCGTGGCTGACCCACGGCGGCGTCGTGGCCTATGACGACGGCAGCTTCGACGTCATCGATCCGCACGACCGAGAAGGACTGTGACCGATTCGTCCTCCACCTTCTTCTGGGTGACCAGCCGCGCGGCCGGCACGACCGCAATGGTGCTGGCCAGTCTCGCCGTGGGAGTCGGGCTGACGATGGGCGGCAAGCTCATCAAACGCGGCGGTCCCGACCGGCGCACCGTCCACGAGATCCTTTCGCTGGCGACGATGGTGGCGATCGCCGTCCACGGGCTCGCGCTGCTGGGCGACACGTTCTACCCCTTCTCGCTGGCCAACATCACGCTTCCCTTCCTTGCGCCCTACAAGCCGCTCGTGACCTCTCTCGGGGTCATCGCCGCCTGGGGGATGATCATCCTCGGCCTCTCCTTCTACGTGCGTAAGCACATTGGCATGAAGCGCTGGAAGGTGATTCACCGCTTCACGGCCATCGCCTGGCTGCTCGGCCTGGTGCACACCTTTGCCGAAGGACCCGACGCGGGAAAGCTGTGGTTCATCGCCCTGATACTCGGCACTGCCGCTCCGGCGCTCGCATTGCTGGTCTTCCGCCACCTGCGGCCCGGTGCTCCGATCCGCGAAGCGCTGGCCGGCGCAGCTGAGGCGTGAGCAACGGGATCCTCTCTTTACGGGAGCCTTATCAGCTGTTTGCAGACTCGGCTGCGCGGTGAGCACCGAAACGATCACGGCGGGGGGCCGGACGGGCGTCGACTGGCGACGCGCCGAATTCGTTCTGACGCTTCTCGCTTTGCTCGGCTTCCTCACGCTGCCGATTCGACTCACGACGATCTACAGCGGTCTGCCTGCGCATCCGCTGTTCGTCCACGTGCCGGTGGTCCTGATCCCCATCACGATCGTGGCCGCGATCGTCTTCGTGATCAAGCCGGCATGGTTCTCGCGGTACGGGATCGCACTAGCGCTGGTGTCGATCGTGGCGATGAGCTCGATCTTCCTGACGATGCAGGCCGGGGCCGCCCTGCGCGCGGCGCTGCACTTGCAGGGCCCGGCAGCGCGCCTGATCTCCCAGCACGCCCAGGCCGCGCATTACCTGGCCTACATCTACATCGCCTTCACGGCGGTGTTGATCGTTACCTTCGCGGCGATGCGAATCTCGGGCGGCATGCCCACGGGCCTGGGCATCGTCGACCGCCTGCTGTCGCCCAGGCCGATCTTCACATTGCTACGGGTCGTGCTCGTGCTGCTATCGATAGGCGCCGGCTACATGTGCTTCAGGACCGGCGATCTTGGAGCTAAGGCGGTGTGGCAGGGCCGAGTCCAGGCCGCCCGAGGTGGCGGCCTCGGCGGTCCGGGCGGCCAAGGGTTGTTCTCCCCCTCGAGCACTGGCCCGCCCTAGAGCGGGCTCACGCGTTGCCGACCGGCACGCTCCACTGAAGCAGGGCAGGACCGCAGAGCGCTGGACCACGCGTATCCGGTCGGAACTGAAGGCAGGATTGTGTCGTCATCGCTTGGTCGACCCAGCGGGCATCGAGCGGATTCTGGCCATGGGCCTGCTGGCGGCTTTCGGGGCTGCGGTGTTCGCAGCACAGCAGGTGCGGGAAGCTCGCCGGAGCCGCGAGGCGCAGATGGCGGCTGAGTTCTTTCGCCGGTGGAACGAGGACGCACTGGCGAGATGGTCATCGTTGCGTCCCCGCCGTGCGTGGCTCGGGTGCGGCGGCGGCGCGGCCGCCGGAGATTGTGGCGGCCAGGTGGGCGTATTGCTCTCTCATCTGGCGTTTGAGCAGCTTGCCGCTGGGGTTCTTCGGGAGCGTGTCGACGAACGCGAACGCCTTGGGCACTTTGAACGCCGCGAGCCGTGCTCGAGTGTGCGTCTTGAGCTCCTCGGCGGTGAGCTGCACTCCATCGCGGGGAACGACGATCGCCGCGACAGCCTCGATCCATATTGGGTGGGCAATGCCGATCACCGCGACCTCGGCGACGGCGTCGTGCTCGTAGATTGCCTCCTCCACCTCGCGGCTGGCGACGTTCTCACCTCCGGTCTTGATCATGTCCTTGATCCGGTCCACGACCGTGAGATAGCCCTCCTCGTCGAGCGTCCCGAGGTCACCGGAGTGAAACCAGCCGTCGCGGAACGCCTCGGCAGTCTTCTCCGGATCGTCGAGGTACTCGAGGATCGCATGCGGGCTGCGGTGAACGATCTCGCCGGCCTCTCCAACCGCGACGTCGTGCCCGTCGACGTCAACGACGCGCGTCTCCACGTTCAGGCAAGCGCGTCCGGCGGCGCCGGCTTTGCGCATCTGATCCTCGGGCTGGAGCATCACCGCGACAGGCGCCATCTCGGTCTGCCCGTAGAAGTTCCACAGCCGCACGTCTGGCAGGCGCTCGGAGATCTCGCGCAGGATCTCGATGGGCATGATCGCCGCGCCGTAGTAGCCCTTGCGCAGAGACGAGAGATCGCGGCGGGCAAAGTCCGGATGGCGGAGCATCCCGATCCACACAGTCGGGGGCGCAAAGAACTTCGTCACCCCGTGGCGCTCGATCACCTCCAAGAGCGCGCCCGGCTCCGCAGCAGCGACGATCAGGCTCTGGGCGCCGAGGTAGATGTCCGGGAGCAGAAAGCAGTGCTGCTGAGCGCAATGGAACAGCGGCATCGCATGCAGTTCCACGTCGGAGGAGTGCATACCACCGTCGATGATGCAGCTCGTGTACTGCGCGATCAGCGCGCCGTGCGCGAGCACAGCACCCTTGGGCCGCGACTCCGTGCCCGAGGTGTAGAGCACCTGAGCGGGATCGTCGGGACCGATCGCGATCGCGGGCTCCGAGCAGTCCGGATGGTCAAGCAGCGCGCTGAACGATTCCCACGCCTCGCGCTCGCCTCCAACCACAACCCGGGCTCGCAGCGGCTCGGACGTGCCCGCGCTGGCGACGGCCTCGTCCGCGACCGAGGTCAGTGCATCCTGAGCGAGGAGCGCGACGCTGGCGGAGTGACCGAGAACGTAGCCGACCTCGGCCCCGCCGAGCATGAAGTTGATCGGCACCAGCACCGCTCCACTCCGCGCGACGCCGAAGATCGTCTGCGCGTACTCCAAAGAGTTGCGCGACAGCAGCGCCACCCGGTCGCCGACGCCGACTCCGCGCTCGCGCAAAGCGTTGGCGATCCGGCTCGCGTCGGCGTTCAGCTCCGAATAGCTGCGCGACCGGACGCCATCGGTCACCGCCAACCGATCGGGGTGACGGGCGGCCGATCGACGCAACAGATCAGCGAGCGAGTGACGACGGGTCAGCGCCACGGTTGTCTCGAGACTCACACCTTCACCTCCGAGCAGACTTCGGTGAAGTCGCAGCGTAGTCCCAAGTTGGCCCGGTGCGGTGTCTGGCGTGCGCGAGCCGCCTCGCTCAGACCGATCTGACCACGGGCGATTTGTCCGGGCCCGGAGCCTTGGGCGGGCTTCAGCCGGTGGCGCTGGGGACCGCAGTCCAGCCCGCGCTCGGCGCGAGTTGATCAGGGCGGTAGACGCGCGGGCGTCGATCTGATCCAATCCGGCCGGTATGTCATCTGGGGCGCGTCCGGGGCGCACTGCGAAGAAGAACCGTCTGTTCGGGGTCTCGATTTTGATGCTGGTGATTGGGCTCGCCTTCCTGGCCGGCGCTTATTTCTCGTACGTCGATCAGAACTCCGGGCCGGAGGTGATGGCCACCGTGTCTGACTGCTCGGGCAGCTATGGGCGATACTCCTCGGGCGTCGTCTGCCAGGGCACCTGGGTCGTCGGCGGCGCGCTGGTCGGCGGTAACGGTCATGTTGTGGTTGGCGAGGTGCTGGACGCTGAAGACAGCGACGCGGGTCACACGATCAGCGTCCATCTCCACGGCGATACGGCGTATCCCACCAAGGACAGCCTGCGCGTGCCGATCATCTTCCTCGTGTTCGCGTTGCCCGCGCTCTATATCGGGCTCCGGGCGCTTGTCTTCGGCGCGCCTCAGTCGTGGACGGCCCGGCGCCCGCCCCGGCAGCCTGCCGCGTAGCCGCCGGGCTGCCGGCGCGGAGCTGTCAGCGTGACGAGCGGCAAGCATGACAGTCGCCGCGCCGATGAGAAACCCGCTGCGCTGCTTGACCCTCGTATCGGCGCCCGCCTCAATGTGGGCGGTCGTGGGGTGGCCGACCGGCGGGCCGGCCCGGGCGGGCAATGGTGTGAGCGCGGGGTGCAACGGGTAGAAGCCGCGCTAGCCTGGCGGCTGTCAGGAGTTCGTCGCTGAAAGGGGATCCGCGGTGCCGATGATCATCAACGGGCTCGAGGCGCCGGTGCCCGCCGACGCTCGTGTCTCGCTGCTGGACTTCGTGCGTGAGCATCTTGAGCTCTACGGCACGAAGAAGGGGTGCAACCAGGGCGCGTGCGGTGCCTGTACGGTGCTCGTCGACGGGGAGCGGATCCTCTCCTGTCTGGCCCTCGCCGTGCAGTACGACGGGCGCGAGGTGACCACGATCGAGGGGCTCGTCGACGATGGCGCGCTGCATCCGTTGCAGCAGGCGTTCATCGACCATGACGGATTTCAGTGTGGCTACTGCACGCCGGGTCAGATCTGCTCGGCGGTGGGGATGGCGGAAGAGGTGGCGCGTGGAGTGCCCAGCCACGTCACCGACGATCTCGGAGTTACCGAGATTGCGCTCGATGACGACGAGCTGCGCGAGCGGATGAGCGGCAACCTGTGCCGCTGCGGCGCTCATAACGGGATTGTTGAGGCGATCGCCGAGGTGTACGCGGGGTCGGGCGCGTGATCGAGCTCACCTATTCACGCGCGAGCGATGCTGCCGACGCGATCCGCCGCGCTGAGGCGGAGGGCGCGAGATACCTCGGCGGCGGCACGAACCTCGTCGACCTGATGCGCGAGACCGTGGAGGGCCCCTCGGCGCTGGTTGACGTGACTGGCCTGTCGGCCGAGATCGAGGAGACCGGCGACGGCGGTCTGATGATCGGGGCGGCAACGCGCAACACCGCGGTGGCCGAGCACCCTGCGGTCCGCACGCGCTACCCGATGCTCACGCGCGCGATCGTCGCTGGCGCCTCGGCGCAGATCCGCAACATGGCGACGGTCGGCGGCAATCTGCTGCAGCGCACCCGCTGCAGCTACTTCTACGACACCGACGGGTCGCGGTGCAACAAGCGCTCCCCGGGCGAGGGCTGCGATGCGAGCGAGGGCTTTAACCGTATGCACGCGATCCTCGGCGCTTCGCCCGCGTGCGTGGCCACCCACCCGTCGGACATGTGCGTCGCGCTCGTCGCGCTGGACGCCGTCGTGCACCTTCAGAGCACGGCGGGAGAGCGCACCGTCGCGCTTGGCGACTTGCATAGGCTGCCCGGGGATCGTCCCGATGTCGAGACGGTGCTCGAGCCCGGCGAGCTGATCACCGCCGTGCAGCTGCCCCCGTCGGACTTCGCCGCGCATTCGACCTACCGCAAGGTGCGCGACCGCTCCAGCTACGCGTTCGCACTGGTCTCGGTCGCCGCCGCGCTCGAGCTCGACGGCGGGACGATCGCCGACGTCCGGCTTGCTCTGGGCGGGGTTGCGCCGAAGCCGTGGCGGGCGTGGCGCGCCGAGGCGGCGCTCCGAGGCCGGCCGGCGACGGAGGCCAGCTTCCTCCAGGCGGCTGATGCGGAGCTGGCCGGCGCCCGTCCGCTCGCCGGCAATGCATTCAAGGTCGAGCTCGCCCGCCGCACCATCGCCGCCGTCCTGCAACAGCTGACCGAGGGAGCCCGCCCATGAGCGCCACCGATCCTCAGACCGCGGTGGCGATCGCCGCCGAGGGCTGGACGCCGAAGGCCGGTCCCGATCCGCTGCTGCGGGCCAAGCACGGCCTGATCGGAGCGCCGGTGTCGCGCCTGGACGGTCCGCTCAAGGTCCGCGGCGAGGCGCGCTTCGCCGCCGAGTACGTGATGGAGGGCATGGTCTACGCCGCGCTGCGTTACAGCACGGTCGCTCGCGGTCGCATCACGACGTTAGACACGAGCGCCGCTGAGGCCGCGGCGGGTGTCGTGCTCGTCATGACCCACCACAACGCTCCGCAGACGGCGCCGCCGCCGCTCTTCCTGACCGCGCCCAGGGCGGCCGGAGGCAGCAACCTCCCGGTCATGCAGGACGACAGCATCCACTGGAACGGCGAGCCGGTCGCGGTCGTTCTGGCCGAGACACAGGAGCAGGCCGACCACGCCGCCTCGCTGATCAAGGTCGCCTACGAGTCCTCGGCGCCGCGAACGTTCGAGCAGGCCCGGGCGCACCCGCGCACGCCCGACAGCCTCGTGGGCCAGCCGGTCGAGGTGCTCGTCGGCGATGCCGAGGCCGCCCTCATCGACGCGCCTCACTCGGTCGATCTCACCTACCGAACGCCGCGCCACAATCACAACGCGATTGAGCCCCACGCGGTGACGCTCGCCTGGGACGGCGAGGACCTGATCGTCCACGACGCCAGCCAGGGCGTGAAGCTGCACGCTTGGACGCTCGCGCAGGTGTTCGGAATCGACGAGGATCAGGTTCATCTCACGTCGCTCTACGTCGGCGGCGGATTTGGTGGCAAGACGCTGTGGTCCCATCATGTGCTCGGGGCGGCGGCGTCGAAGCTGGCCGGGCGTCCGGTGCGGCTCACGCTCTCGCGCGAGGGCGTCTACCGGCTCGTCGGCGGTCGTACGAACACCGAGCAGCGAGTGGCGATCGGCGCTGATGATGACGGCCGCTTCACGGCGCTGATCCACACCGGTCTCTCCGCGATGACCGCCCACAATGCGCTCGCCGAGCAGTTCACGTTTCCCGCACGGCACATGTACGCGACCGAGACCCTGAAGACCGACCAGCAGGTCGTCGACCTGGACATGCTCGCCAACTCGTTCATGCGCGCGCCCGGGGAGTCGGTCGGCACCTTCGCGCTGGAGTCGGCGATCGACGAGCTCGCCATCGAGCTCAATCTGGACCCGATCGAGCTGCGGATCCGCAACGAGCCCGAGACGGACCCGAGCTCGGGCCTGCCGTTCTCCGCCCGTCACCTCGTCGAGGCCTGGCGGACGGGCGCCGAGCGCTTCGGCTGGAAGGCGCGAGTCGCGCCGGGCATCCGCCGGGAGGGCGAATGGCTGATCGGCACGGGCTGCGCGAGTGCGACCTACCCCTACGCGCGCTTTCCGGGCGCCGGCGCGCGGATCAGGCTCGACAAGACGGGCCACGCGACGGTCGAGGTGCCGGCCAACGACATGGGAATGGGGACCTCGACGACCCAGACGATCATCACCGCTGAGCGGCTCGGCCTGCCGCTGGAGCGGGTGACCGTCGCCCACGGCGACTCCTCGTTCCCGGGCAGCATGATCGCCGGGGGCTCCTCGCAGACCGCGTCCATCATTGGCGCGGTGATCGCCGCCCACAGCGCGCTCGTCGAACAGTTGCTCGCACTCGCCGACGACGACTCGCCCCTAGCCGGGCTGACCGCCGACGAGGTCGGGGGTCGCGACGAGGGGCTGTGCGAGCTGGCCGACCCCAGCCGCTGGCAGAGTTACTCGCAGCTCCTGGATCGCGCGGGCCGTGACGAGCTGACCGTCGTCGCGTCGGCCGCAGCCCCTGACGAGACGCAGGCCCACTCGATGCACTCCTTTGGTGCGGTGTTCTGCGAGGTCCGCGTCAACACCGTCACCGGGGAGACCCGCGTCGACCGTGTGCTCGGCTCCTATGACTGCGGCCGCATCATCAATCCCAAGACCGCTGCGAGCCAGTTCCGGGGCGGGATCATCATGGGGATCGGCCTCGCACTCATGGAGGACACCGAGTTCGACGAGCGGACCGCGCGGATCATGAACCCGAGCCTCGCCGAGTACCACGTGCCTGTCCACATGGACGTGCCGAGGATCGAGGTGATGTGGACCGATATCCCCGACCCGTACGCCCCGGCGGGCGCGCGCGGAATCGGCGAGATTGGGATCACCGGCGTGGCCGCAGCCATCGCCAACGCGATCTACAACGCGACCGGTCGCCGCGTGCGCGACCTGCCGATCACCCTGGACAAGCTGCTCTGAGGGTCTTCACCCGGCGACGGTTTTGACGTCGATCGCCGGCGTTGCGAGCTATCAGACCGGCGGTGGAGTGCGGGCCGGCAGTGGGGACGGTAGATGTCACAGACGGCAGCGAATTTGGCAACTACTCGTATATGACGACGGCCGCGAGTGCGAAGGTCACGATGCTTGGCTGCTCGGTACCCGCCACGGGCACGATGCTCGGCCACTCTGGCGGCTCGACGCTCGGCGAGTTCGAGCAGCTCTACGTCAGCAATTTTGACGTTGTGATGGCGTATTTCGCTCGGCGTTGCGCCGAGCCGCAGGTGGTGGCCGACCTGACCTCGGAGACGTTTGTGCGGGCGGTCGGCGGCTTTGGCAGCTTCGATCCGGGCAGGGGTTCGGCACGCGCGTGGTTGTTCGGGATCGCCGCCCACGTGTACGCACAGCACTGCGAGCGGTCTGCCAACGATCGGGATGTCGTCGCCCGGCTCGCCCGGCATCGCACGTTGGACGTCGATGAGATCGACGAGCTGACGGGCAGGATCGACGCGGAGTGCGCCGGCCGGGCGTTGATCGAGCGCTGCTCGCAGTTGCCCGCGCTGGAGCGGGCGGCGGTTGAGCTGGTGGACCTGTCGGGGTTGACGCCGAAGGAGGCCGCGGCGGCGCTTGGCGTCTCCCGCGTCGTGCTGCGCAAGCGGCTGTCGCGAGCGCGGACCCGTCTGAGAAAGGAGCATCACAGCGATGAGTAAGTTCAAAGATCGCCTCTGGCGTGAGCTCGTGCGCGAGCACGGGGCTGACCTGGCACAGGTGAAGCGGCCGGCGGCACAGCACCGCTGGCGGGCGCGCCCGCGCGTGCTTGCCGGCACCACCCTCGGCCTGGCGGGAGTGGGAACCGCGCTCGCGCTCGTGCTCAGCGCTGCGAGCACCTCGCCGGCGTTTGCGGTCACGCCCAACCGTGACGGCACAGTCCAGGTCGTGATCTGGCGGCTCAGCGGGATCAGCGGCGCGAATACCAAACTGGCCTCGCTCGGGGTGAGAGCCAGGATCGTGCAGGTGATCGCCGGCTGTAAGGCCATCGCTCCGAGCAAGGCGGCGCGAGTTCAGGCGGTGACCGTCACGCCCGCCAGCGTGCGCCCCGACCGCGTTCTCGCACCCGGGTTCGCTCAGGTCCGTGTGGATCCACGGAGGATTCCCGCCGGCCGGACACTCGTGCTCCCGACGGTGCGGGCCGGTCGGGTGATTCACATCGCTCGCGCAAATTGGGTGCGCGGTGCGGCTCCGGCTTGCCTGCCTCCGCTTGTCCCTCCGATGGGCTTGCCAGCTGGCCACGGCCGCGTCGTGCAATGCCTCGCCGGCCCCGCTCCCTCTGGCAACAGCGGGAACAGCGGGAACAGCGGGAACAGCGGTGATCGTGGGAGTAGCGGCAAGAGCGCCGGCAAACGACTGCAGGTTCCGGTTCCGAGCACTGTCGCAAGCGGCAACAGCGGCAACAGCGGCGACAGCGGCAACAGCGGTCCCCCGCCGCCAGTCATGACCAACCGCGCTCGGCAATGCCGGGTGATCAGCCCGCCTCCCTCTGGCAACAGCGGCAACAGCGGCAACAGCGGGAACAGCTGATTCGCCCTGGCTGATGCCACGTTTGCGCACCGGCCCGGCCTCCGCTGAGCTGCGGGGACCGGGCCGCGCGGGCCGGTAGAGGATCTGAGCATCGATTTCCGAGGTCTCGCCAACCCTCGTCGTGCGGGGAAGCCGGGAGTCGAGGGCAGCTTCGCAGACTGATCGGCGAGCGCCGCGTGGCCCCTGGCTGCTCGTCGGCGCGGCGCTGGCCTGGAACCTGGTGAGCTTGCGGGCGGAGACGCTCGGGGTGTCCTACCTCGATGACAGCTCTGTGCACGAGCAGATGGTGCGCTTTGCCACTCAACAGCTCCGCAGTGGACATCTGCCGCTGACGAGCTGGTTCCCATTTCTCGGATTGGGCTCGGCGCAGTACCTCCATTACCAGAGCCTGCCGTCGATGCTCGCCGGGCTGATCGGGCTGGGCATCGGGGCCGACGCGGCGTTCCGTTGGACGCTGTACCTGCTCCTGTCGCTGTGGCCGCTCAGCGTGTATCTCGCTGCCCGGCTGTTCGGATGTGATCGATGGGCGGCCGGCGCGTCGGCCGCAATGTCACCGTTTCTGGTCAGCGCGACTGGGATCGGGTACGAGCAACACGCGTATGTCTGGGTCGGGTTCGGGGTTTGGACGCAGCTGTGGGCGTCGTTGACGCTGCCACTGGCGTGGGGGTTCAGCTGGCGGGCCATCCGCCAGGGCCGCAACGTCTTTGCCGCGGTCGCGCTTGTGTCCCTCACGATCGCGCTGCATTTCGAGACCGGATACCTGGCTCTCATCCCGCTGCTGCTGTGGCCGCTGGTCGCCGGCGCGCCGATCGTCACGACGGTGCGCCGCGCCGGGGTGATCGTCGGCGGTTCGCTGCTCGCCGCTGCGTGGGTGATCGTGCCCTTGATCGAGCAGCGCGAGTGGGCCGCGACCAACGAGATCCTGCGCGGGACGGCGCTCGCCAACGGCTACGGGGCCGGCCGCGTGCTCGGCTGGCTCATCTCAGGCCAGCTGCTCGATCATGGACGCCCCCCGGTCGTGACGTTGCTCGCCGCGATCGGCCTGGCGCTTGCCTGCGCCCGCTGCAGGAGGGATGCCGACGCGCGCGCGTTGGTAGTCGTGCTCGCAGCGTGCTTGCTGTTGTCGTTCGGCCGGGCCACGTTCGGGGCGTTGGTCGAGGTGATCCCGGGCAGCGGCGACATCTTCTTTCGCCGGTTCATGATGGGCGTCCAGCTCGTCGCGCTGCTGCTCGCGGGACTCGGGTCCGCCTGGTCCGCCCGTGCGATCCGCACCGCGCTGGTTCGAGCGATGGGCAGCCGGCGTCTCAGGTGGCCCAGCGAGATGCCAGGGAACCAACTCGCTCGCGCGATGATCGCTGCCGCGGCGGCGATCTTGGTGCTTGCGCCAGCATGGCTACAGCTTCGCTCCTACGATCGCCACAACGCCGCGGCGATCACGGCGCAACGGCGTGCCGACGCCACTCAGGGAGCCCAGCTCGACCGCCTGATCGCGCTGGTCCAAGACGTCGGCGGCGGTCGCGTCTACGCGGGGATGCCGTCGAACTGGGGGATGGACTTCACCGTCGGAGCGGTTCCCGTGTTCAAGTACCTAGAGAGCCGCGATCTCGACGAAGTCGGGTACGTGCTCCGCACGGCATCTCTGATGACCGACCCGGAGTACTTCTTCGACGAGCACGACCCGGGTGACTACGAGCTGTTCGGGATCCGCTACCTGATCCTCCCATCCGGGTATGCCCCTCCCGTACCGGCACAGCTCTCGCTGCGAGCCGGCCGGTACACCCTGTGGACGATCAGCACGGTCGGCTACGTCCGGGTTGGTCGGATCGTCGGCCGTCTCACGGCGAACCGGACGGACCTGGGCGTGCGGACCAGCGCCCTCCTGCGTTCCCGGCTTGCCCAAGCGGGTGACTACATCCAGGTCGCGTTCGGCCACAGCGGTGCCTCGCGCCCTCTGCCTGCGGAGCCCGTGCAGCCCTCCGCCGGCACAGTGATCGCCGAGACCGACCTTCTCAACCAGGGCGAGGTAAGCGCGACCGTCAAAATGCGCCAGCCCGGCGTGGTCGTGCTGAGCGCCTCCTTTGACCCTGGCTGGACCGTGAGCGTCGATGGTCACCCACGACACACGCTCATGGTGGCACCGGCGCTGGTCGCGACAACGCTATCCGCAGGCAGCCACACGATCGTCTTTCGCTATCGCGGCTTTCGGAGCTATCCGTTGCTGATCGCGCTCTGCGGGCTCGCGCTCGCAGTTCTCGGTGCACACGCCGCAGCAACAAAGGTCAGCCACGATGCTGCGGACTCTCCGCGCGGCGTGGGAGGGCTCAGCCGCTAATCAGCCCGTCGACGGAGTGCGTCACTCTCAGCTTGGACTGCCGGTGCAGCGGTTCCCAGTCCTGCTCGGATCGCGCCCGGAGTCCGTACTTGGCCGCGAGTGCGGTGAGCGTCTTGGTCTGGTAGTAGAAGTCCTCGCGCAGCACGTGGTGCTCGGCGCCTTCGGTCCGGTTGAAGGTGAAGTCGAAGAATCCTCCCGGGGCCATGATCCGGCCGACGTTCTGTAGGCACTCGTCGATCACCTCGATCGGCGAGTGTGAGAACACGCTATGCGCGTGCACGACGTCAAACGCCTCGTCGGGCAGGAAGCCCAGCTTCAGGTCACCAACGAGTGTCAGCGACGGCCGCTTGGCCTGCAGGCGATAGTCCGTGATCGTGTCCAAAGCGCCGAGCAGGATGTCCGGCGAGATGTCGATCCCGTGATAGCGGTCCGGAGCCAGGTAGTCGATGAACAGCCGCCCGGCGCGCAGATTGCCACACCCGATCTCGAGCATTCGCATACTGTGTTCCAGGCCGTGACCGAGCAGGTAATCGAACTGCATCTGGCCGGCCATCAGCCACAGTTCGTGGGTCGGGCTGCCCACGGCAACCTCGCCACCGCGCGCGGCATCCGAACGCATGACCCCGCGGTAGTAGCCAATATGGTCAGTGGTCCGCAGGCTCAGCCGCAGGTCGCGCGCTCGGCGTCGTGCGTACGGCAGGATCTGATCCGGATTCCGCACCGCATGGCGGACCTTGAATGAGAGGCGGGAGCGGTCGCGAGCCGACACGCCGGCAAGCGTAAACCCCGGCTGGCGACCGCGCACGACCGCGCCGGGGGACTCTCAGGTCACCCGGGAGCGCCCGCTACCCTGCAGCGCGGATGCGTCTGCTGGTCGTCAACGCCGACGATTTCGGACTCTCGCGCGGAGTCAACGACGGGATCCTCGAAGCCCACACGCACGGGATCGTGACGAGCGCGAGCCTGATGGTGCTCGGAGCTGCCGCCGCCGATGCGGCCCGCGCGGCCACCGGGCTAGGAGCGCTGTCGGTCGGGCTTCACTTCGTCGCGGACGATGACGTTGATCTCGGCGACCCGGACCGTGCCGCTCAGAGCTTCCACGCCCAGCTTGAGCGTTTCCGCGAGCTTACCGGCCGCGACCCCACGCACGTCGACTCCCATCACCATGTGCACAGCCAGTCCGCCGCAACGCGCGCGACGTTCTCGAGGCTGGTGGAGCCACTTGGGGTGCCGCTGCGCGGCCAGGCCAGCGTCGCCTACGTCGGTGCGTTCTGGGCGCAATGGCAGCCGGGCGTGACCAAGCTCCGCTACGTGCGCCGCCCTTTCCTGCTCCATCTAGTCCGAGCGAAGGTGCTGGCCGGGTTGACCGAGCTCGCTTGCCATCCCGCCCGGATCACCGGCGATTTCAGCTCTCGCTACCTCGCTGAGCGGGCCGTCGAGCTCGCGACGCTGACCGAGCCAGGGTTGCGGGAGGCCATCGAGGAACTCGGGGTCGAGCTCGTGAGCTTCCACGGCTGGAAAGCGGACCACGCTGAGTCGGCTGCCGATTAGAATGCCCGCCGATGGGTGCGACCTTGACCGTCAACGCTCCGCACGTGGTTCACGAGACCATCGATGGCGAGGCCATCCTGATTCACCTGGTGACGGGGACCTATTACAGCCTTGACGGGATCGGCGCGGAGGTGTGGGGTGTGATGGCCGCCGGAGCGGACCCGGACCTCCTGGTCGCGGCGGCCGCGGAGCGCTATGACGGCGATCCGGTCGAGATTGCCGGGGGCGTATCGAGCTTGGTCGAGCAGCTGGTGGGGGAAGGGCTTCTGATCGAGGACGAGTCACAGCCCGCGGCGAATGCGCCGCGGCTGCCGGCCGGGCGGGTTCCATTCGCGGTTCCGGTTCTCAACACGTACACCGATATGCAGGAGTTCATGCTCGTCGACCCGCTGCATGAGGTCGACGAAGTCGCTGGCTGGCCACATGCCAAGACTGGCTGAGGCGGGGCTCGAGGCTTTCTATTCGGCTGCGGTTCGGGAGTATGAGGTTGCGGTCGAGTGCGAGGGGGTGGTCGAGCGTTATCTGCGGTTCGGGGATTGCCGGGTGCGGTTGCGGTTTGC
>Ga0302326_10004056_pt1 | contig 34094 bp, 29 predicted proteins | sample Palsa_T0_3_FD_202264 | JGI IMG/M metagenome (GOLD analysis project Ga0302326, IMG submission 202264) | Peat permafrost microbial communities from Stordalen Mire near Abisko, Sweden - Palsa_T0_3 | ecosystem: Environmental > Terrestrial > Soil > Palsa > Peat permafrost | place: Sweden: Abisko...
TGGAGACTACGCAGAGCCGGCGTGGGACGCTGATCAATATGGAGTACCTCCACGACGGACGGGTCATCGTGACGTACGAGATGCCGCTCATCGAGGTGATCGTCGACTTCTTTGACGCGCTGAAATCGCGAACGAAGGGATACGCCTCGCTCGATTATGAGGTGATCGGCTATCGCGAGGGCCAGCTGGCTAAACTCGAGATCATGCTCAACGGCGAACCCGTCGACGCGCTCTCGTTTATCGTCGCGCGCGATAAAGCCGTGCAGCGGGGACGCGCGCTGACGGAAAAGCTCAAAGAGCTCATCCCGCGCCAGATGTTCGAGGTGCCGATTCAGGCCTCGATCGGCGGGAAGATCGTGGCGCGCGAAACGGTAAGCGCGATGCGGAAGAACGTCCTATCGAAGTGCTACGGCGGCGACATCACACGCAAGCGCAAACTGCTCGAGAAGCAAAAGGTCGGTAAAGAGCGCATGAAGCGCGTCGGCAAGGTGGAGCTCCCTCAGGAAGCGTTCATGGCCGTGTTGAGACTCGACTCGTGAAGACCTACGTTGCGACCGGGAACCCGGGCAAGCTGCGCGAGCTCAAGGCATTGTTCGCCAAGTCGCCGCTGCGACTGTACGCGTACCGAAAGTACGCCGGCGTCGTTGAAGATGCGCGCAGCTACGCCGGTAACGCGTTGCTCAAAGCCAACGCGCTCGCGACGGCGTTGCACGAACGAGGCATCGAGGCTGCGGTGATCGCCGACGACAGCGGCCTCGAGGTGGACGCACTCGGAGGACGGCCGGGGATTCTGTCGGCGCGATACGGCGGCGACGAAATCGGCTGGCCGGCCCGGCGCGCTATGCTCCTCGGCGAACTGCGCGGCGTACCGCCGTTCCGCCGAACGGCGCGCTTCGTTTCAGTCCTCGCCCTCGTCGAGCCCGGTCGCGAGCCGCTGGTTGCGACCGGTGAGGTACGCGGCCATATTCTCGAGGGCGAGAGCGGGAGCGGCGGCTTCGGCTACGATCCGATTTTCTTATATCCGCCGGCCGGCCGCAGCTTCGCCGCGATGTCGGAGAAGGAGAAGAACGCCGTCAGTCATCGCTGCCACGCCGCCGAAGCGCTGCTGGCGATGCTGCACGAGCGTGCCTGAGATCCGTCTCGCGTCGCTCGACGACGTTCGGTCCATCCAGCGCCGGCGCAACGCCGGCGAACTCGAGATCCGGCTCGCGCTCGAGTCCGCGGAGCGGCAAACCGCATGGATCGCTCGCGAGAGCGAGGAAGTCGTCGGCATCGCGGTCGCGCATGATTCGGATGAAGAGCGCTATGTCGGCGACCTTTTCGTCGAGCCGTCGTTTCGCGCACAAGGCATAGGCACGCGACTGATGGACGCGGCGTTTGACGGCGTGGATCTGGCGCGGAGCATGGCGGTGACGCCGCGTGACGAGGCCTCGATCGCGCTCGCGCTACGGTTCGGGCTCGCGCCGCGTGAGATTCTGCTCGGCTATGCCGGCGCGATACCAAGAGAGGACGAGCTCGCGCGCATGGCCGCAGGCGAGTACCGATTCGAGGTGGCGGAGATCGATCCGGATGCGCACCACTTTGCACTCGACGAACTCGACCGCCAGACTCGCGGAACGTCGCGAGCCTCCGACCACCCCGGCTTCTTGCGCTCGTCAACGGGCTCGGCGTTCTTTGCCGCCGGCGAATGCGTGGCGTATGCGTACGTAGCGCCGGACGGTCGAGTCGGGCCCGTCGCTTGCAGCGCGGCGGCGTATATGGTGCAGATCCTCGCTTATGCGCTCGTCACGCTGCGGCGACGTCATGGCGCGTCGTGGTGTACCCTGTTGGTGCCGGGAACGAACCGTCGCATCGCGCGAGCGGCACTGCGCGCGGGTCTACGGATCGTCGATTCGTTCGTGCTCGCGGCAGACGCAGTGCACGGCGATTTATCGACGTACGTCGGGTATCATCAACTGCGACTGTAGCCTTGACAAACGCACTGTGCGAGGCTATTGGCACAGAGACGAGCGATGCTCATACAATGAAGCATGCTCGTACTCACGCTGGAGCAGTTTACATCGCGGCGAGGCCTACCAATGCGTTGACTGCGGCGAGGCAAACATGCGAGTTCTCGAATTCGATCGCGTGAGAGGCAAGAAGCTCGCCAGCGTAGCAGAACTGTCCGGTAAGGGCGTATCATGGCGAAGAGTGGCAGATGAAATCGCAACGTGTGAAGTCCGCTGCGCCAACGGCCACCGTCGGAAGACGGTCGGCGAACTAGGGTGGTGGCGGAGCGTCGGGACGTAGCTCAGTGGTAGAGCGGCGCGTTTGGGACGCGCAGGCCGCAGGTTCGATCCCTGTCGTCCCGACCAAACCTTGCGCCCGTGGTCTAACGGGATAAGGCACGAGTCTTCTAAACTCGAAGATGGGGGTTCGAGTCCCTCCGGGCGCATGGTACAATCGCTGCTTATGGTGACTGTAGCTCAGCTGGTTAGAGCGCCTGACTGTGACTCAGGAGGTCGCGGGTTCGAATCCCGTCAGTCACCCCAAACCAGATTCGGAGGAGTCGTCAGCGGTACTGCGTAGAAACGAAGCGGCGCCGCGCTAGGAGCGCCTTTAGCTCAGTCGGTAGAGCAGCGGCCTTTTAAGCCGTTGGTCCCGGGTTCGAGTCCCGGAGGGCGCAAAGCGTGCACCGCTAGCTCAATTGGTAGAGCAGGTGACTCTTAATCACTTGGTTGGGGGTTCAAGTCCCTCGCGGTGCAAAGATTCGAAGAGCCTTCCATCCGAAGGCTCTTCGTCATTGATAGGTCACGGCTGCCGCTTCCAACTCGCTTCACGGTCTGCGGAGGGGAATGTATGAAGTCGTTCATCGCGCTGTTGCCTGCTGTCACCTTGCTCGCGCCGATAACCGCCGATGCCGCGGTCAACCCTCAACGGTCTTGGCCGGCGGTCGCTCCGGTCGTCGCGTACGTTGCGCCCATCCCGATCGATCATACTGCCGTGCAGGGCAACGCAATGGTGAGCGGCATCGTCGTCGCCGGCTGGAGCGCCGTCAAGGGGCGGGGCATTCCAGGCGCGCTCGTGCAAGCGGTTTCCGATACCAGCGTTCAGACGACCGAAACCGATTCAAACGGGCGCTTTTACTTTCTGGCGCTCCTGCCCGGCGACTACCAGTTTTTGGCCTCGGCGGCAAACTACATAAACGGTTGTGTATTGGCGTGGCCTCGGAACGAGGTCCACGAGCTGGCGGCCGGCGCCGAGTACTCCGCGACGCTAACGCTCTTTAACTTCTGTCCCTAATCCGGAGCAGAAAACAATGGGGCGGCCGAGTTGGCCGCCCCATTGCAGTTTGCTTCCTTCGCGCAGAAACGATTCAGGAGCGCGCTACCGTGACTTACTTTTTGTAGTGCGTACGCTGATTGCTCGGCGAGAAGATTCCGGCCTCGACGTTGTCGCTGCTCGTCAAGCCGTTATTGAAGCTATACCGGTACGTTAGTGCCGTCGGCGTATAGACGTACACGTCGACCGAACCGCTGGTGACGTCGCCCACGGCGAGTCGCGTGCCGGCCCCGTTGAGGTTCCCGAAGAACGAGTTCCCGATGAGCTGCATGCTGCCGACCAGGGTGCAGCTGGGTTTGCAGCCGCTATATACGTAGAGCATGCTGTTGAACGCATCGAGCGCCGCTAGGTTGCCATCGTCGTCGATGAAGAGGCCGCCGTACGTCTTATTTTGCGTTCCGGTTGCAACGACGCCGTTGCCGGTGCAGCCTGCCCAGTAGATCAACTGGAATCCCTCGGGGTGACCGAGGGAGAACCGAGTCGCAGTCGACAGCCAGCAGTCGCCGGCCGAATCCATCGCGACGCCGGCGCCCCACAGTTTAACCGCGGAGCTGGTCGCCGGTGGACTGCACGTGCCCGACGCGAGCGTGCAGATGACGACGTCGCCTTTGCCCGTGTCGTAGTTGATCTCGCTGACGGCGATCGGTCCGACTCCGGCGTTGAATGCCGCCGCATCCACGGCCTGGCCGTAGGGGTCGGTAATCGTTCCCAAGAGCGGTCCTTGCTCCCCTCCTGGGCACACCGGCGGACCTTGATAGACCTGGATCGTAGACGTGTAGCCGCTGGGGTCCGAACCGGGAACGATCAAGTTCCCCTTTTGGTCGGCCGCGATACCGTTGACGAAATAGGTTTGTCCGGAGACGGTGCACACCGGCGGAGAGTTCTCATTGTTCGGCTTCGGCGCCCACGCGGGAATGCCCGAGCCGAGAAACTCGCTTGCATAGTAGCCGCCGCGTTGACCGGGCGGCGCATCGCCGGGACCCTCGACGTGCATCTGCTTGAGGCCGTGATGCACAACGGTGCCGACGAGATTGTACGGAAGCCAATGACCGTGACGGCTTGCCGACGGAGATTGCCCGCCGGCGTTCGGGAGCGCGGATGACGAGGTGGTATTCGTTCCCGAGCAACCCGCTAAGATCAGAGCCGCCGCGCATAGTCCTGTTACTAGATAACGCATCTGGATTGCCGCTCCTTTGCGAGGTGAAGTAAACGGAATAGTTACAACGTACAGATTGGGAATGCGAGAGGTGGCAGCTTTTTTCTCGAGGCCGCGCAGCCGGCCCGGGGAAGCGGGCGCGGGCGATGCCGAGGAATCGCGCCGTCGCGCCGAATTCCACGGTTGTCTCTAACGCCGGCCTCCTCCTGTGCTTGCACGGATAACGACCCAGCTTTTCGTAGGGTCGCGGAGAGCCGCTCGCGTTCACAGCTGAGCGCTAGGTTGCCAGCTTGAGTGCGAAAAAGACCTCGCGAACGGCTTGCGTCGCGAGGCCTTTCCGCGAGCCGGATTTCGAGCTAGAAGCTTATGCTCATGTGGTCGTTGCTCGGATTGCAATCCTCGCGGCCCGGCGGCACCGGCTGCGCGAACCGCACGTGGAAGAGCAGGGTCGTCGTGCCGGGCCCAGCGTCGCGCGAGCGCATGAAGAGATAGTTGTAGGTATACTTTTCGCCGACGCCGAGGGGCGGCATCCCTACGTCGTCGAGGCGATTGCCGTATTGAAGCACGTCGACGAACTGCAAAACATTCTTCGATTGCGCTTCGCTGCCGAGATTCGTGACCGTCGCCGCAACGTGATAGACGTTGGCATACTGGGTGTGGGTGACTTTGACGACGGTGATCTTGGTGACTGCCGTATCCGCGCCGGCGCAGACCTGGGCGAGCGCGCCCGTCGGTATCGCTGCCGCCGCGAACAGGGCGAGGGCCGCAGTGCGAATCATAGTTGGTCCCTCCCTAGTTGAAGTAAGCGAGCTTCCGCATGCGAGCGGCCCGCCCTGCCGCAAACGAAAAGACCCCCCGCCGGAGCGAGGGGTCGTATCATTCGCCGGTCGTGCCGGCTCGGGGGCAGGTTAGCAGCGGTTGTCGCCGACCTGGTTCCCACTTCCGCCATTGTTGACGCACTTTTTGTTGAATCGCAGATCGTTGTACGAAACGTCGATCGACTTGCTGTTCTGGCCGAGCGAAACGCCGGCGTCCCAGCCGTGGACGGTCACGTCGTGGACGCGCGTGTCGCTGTCCATGCTGTCGCCGAAGCCCGCCGCAATGCCCGACGACCCGTCCGGCGCCGGACGGTGGCTGTTGAGGACCCGGTTGCCGTAGAGCTCGACCTTGCTGTTTCCGCCGGCGAGGTTGATGCCGTTGCCGCCGGTCGCGAACTTGCCGTTCTCGAAGATCGTGCAGGCCTTGACGGTGACGATCGTCGAGTTCGTGAGCACCACGCCGGAGCCGCTGTTATGCGCGAGCAGCGTGCGGCGGACGTTGATCCGGTCGTTGCCGCCGTCGATCAGGATTCCCGGATTGCCCGTCGAGCCGAACGGCTGCGTGTACGAGACGCGCGAGGAGCCGACGAGCACCGACGAGGTCCGCTGGAGATAGATCGAGGCGCTGAGCTGGTTTTGCGTCAGGTAGCACCCGCTGACCCTTCCCGACGTTGACGAGACGATCGCGATGCCGGCGCTGGTCGTCGAGGCGTCGACGCCTTGGCAATCCTGCACCAGGCACGACGTCACCGTGAAGTTGGTGACGTTGGTGAGCGCAAATCCGGTACGCGAGTCGAGCACCTTGCAATTCTCGATCTGGACCTTGGATGAATCGTTGACGCTCAGCCCTTCGTTGGAAGCGTCGGAACCTTGCCCATTGATGAAGGTCACCGCGCTGATCGTCAGCGACTTGGCGCTCCAAGCGCCGATGCCGTATCGAGGCAGGCCCGAGCTATTGTTCTCGTTGTTTGTGTCGCACTCGAGGGCTTGGATGGTGATGCCGGTCGAGCTGTCGATCGCCAAAATACATTCGGCGTTTTGGCCGGGAGCCTTGAGCTGGGCGCCGCTCTTGGCTTGGAGCCTGGTAACGATCGGTCCGCGACCGATCAGCGTGATGTTCTGGCGCTTGTTGATGACGAGCGCCTTGTCGATCACGTACGGCACGTCCGCAGTCAGCTGTACCGTACCGCCGCTCGACGGCAAACCGTCGATCGCTTTTTGTATGGCGGCACCGGTCGGCTTTTTCACCTCGACATCCGGCGTTTTAACGTGATACTGCGAACCAAATGCCTGGGAGTTTCCGCTGCCAGGGAGTAACGATGACGCAGAATGATCGCAGGCGGTTAAACCTGCTATTGTCACCGCGCCCGCTCCCGCGAGAATCTCGCCACGCGAGAAACGGCAATTGGTCATGGAATGGACCTCCTCATAGCAACTGCATTCTGTAGAAGCAACGGTTCGAACTTAACTAGCTAGCCTATACGCAACATCGCGCTGAGGGCACCGGAGCCGCCCATATCTAGCGGGCTCCGCATCGCGATGCTGGAGCCTTCATTATTCACCCGGGAAGGGAGCTCCCCCCTATTATGCGGCCGCACAAATGCCGTCGCGCCGGAACGGCGAATCGCGTTTCTCCGTTATCTTTAGCGATGACCCGAGACTTAGCGCCGCGGCGCGTGGATTCAAAAGTTAACCGAAGTCACTTATACTGGTCTGGTGCACGGGATTTCAATCCGGAATTATCATAACTTGGGTTTGCCCACGCTACCGCTAAGGAGTTTATTCATGCGTCGCGTTCCATTAGGAGGCGGGCTGGTTGCTATCGCAGCCTTGGCGCTGGTCTCGGGGTGCAGAGGCGCTACCGCCGGGGCGCCGTCGGCGCTACCGGCCCTCGAGCGTTCGCCGATCGAGACGGCCGATCGGCACAACGGCCATCCGCTCGACAAGATCCAGCACATCGTCATCGTCGTTCAGGAGAACCGCAGCCTGAACAACTTGTTTTACGGCTTCCCGGGCGCGAAGACCGTAACGTATGGACTGGACTCCCATAATCAAAAGATCGCGCTGAAACCGGTCGGCCTCTCCACATCGTGGGACCTCGAGCATAATGCATCTGGATTTGAGGCGGCCTGCAACGGCACGGGCAAGGTGCCCGGCACCGACTGCAAGATGAACGGGTTCAACAACGAGATCTGGACGTGCGGCGGTGCGAACCCGGCGTGCCCGATCAAGTATCCCCCATACAGTTACGTGCCGCACGATGAGAGCGCGCCATATTTCGACATGGGCAAGCAGTACGTGCTCGCCGATCAGATGTACGCCTCGAACTTCGACACGAGCAGTTTCGTTTCGCATCAATACATCATCGGGGCGCAGGCGAACTCGACGATCAACTATCCGCTGACGAACTGGGGCTGCCCCGGCGGAAAACCCGACACGATTTGGACGACGAACTCAGAGCGCGGATTCGTGAAAGAGATTCCGGTTTGCTTCGACAACACGACCTTGGCCGACGAGCTCGACGCGAAGAAAGTGTCGTGGGCGTTTTACGCTTCGCCGGTTCAGGGCGGTACTGGGAAGTCGTGCGGCAACGGCGCCGGCCCCGATACGTACAAAGAGGGCAACGGCATCTGGAGCGCCTACCAGGCGATCAAACATATCTGCTACGGCCCCGATTGGGACAGCGACGTGATCTCGCCGTCGACCCAATTCTTGACCGACGTCGGAAACGGCACCATGCGCTCGGTGACCTGGATCGTGCCGACCTGCGTGAACTCCGATCACCCCGGCTGCAACTCCGACACCGGTCCGTCGTGGGTAGCCTCGATCGTCAATGCGGTCGGCGAGTCGAAGTTCTGGGATTCTACCGCGATCTTCGTCTTCTGGGACGACTATGGCGGCTTTTACGATCCCGAGCCCCCGAAGTATCTCGATTACGATGGCCTCGGCGGACGGATACCGATGCTGATCATCTCACCGTACGCAAAGAAGGGCTACGTTTCGCACGTCCACTACGAGCACGGCAGCATCCTGCGCTTCGTCGAGGATCGCTTCGGCTTGGCACGTCTCTCCGCCAGCGACAAGCGTGCGGTTTCGCCTGAAGCCGACTCCTTCGATTTTTCGCAGAAGCCGCGGAAGTTCGTGCCGATCAAATCGAAGTACGACCTGCCGTTCTTCTTGCACCAAGCGCCGGACTTGAGGCCGCCGGATACCGACTAACGCGATCGCACGTGTTGAGAGCGCCGAAGCATCTTAACGTTCGTTGAAGGTCGGTTCGGACTCCCGCGACAGCTTCGCCGGATGCTGTAAGCAGCGGGATTTAACTACTGGTTCGTCGTAGGGTTTTCTCACTGCCACCCCCTCGCTAAGGAGAGCGCTCATGCGTCGTCTTCCGCCCTGGAGCAGGCCGCTCGCAGTAGCGGCCGTAGCGGTCTTGCTATCCGCGTGCCGGGGGAACGCGGGTCTTGGGCCGACGTCGGGTTTGCCCGCTGCGGAGTTTCGAGCGCGCGCGGCATCGGTCGAACGCCTCGGCAAGCCAACCGGCAAGATCCAACACGTCGTCGTTATCGTGCAAGAGAATCGCAGTCTCAACAATCTCTTTAACGGCTATCCCGGCGCGAAGACGCAATCCTACGGTTATATCTCGACCGGACAGAAGGTGACGCTCGAGCCGGTGACCCTCGCGACGACGTGGGACTTACAACACAACGGTGAGGGCTTCATCAGGTCGTGCAACGGCAGCAAAACGAAGCCCGGGAGCGACTGCAAGATGAACGGATTCGACTTGCAGAAGTGGTATTGCGGCACTGGTTCGGAACCGAAGTGCCCGGACAAATATCCGCCCTATAGTTACGTCCCGCACAACGAAGTCAAACCGTACTTCGACATGGCGCACCAGTACGTGCTCGCCGACGAGATGTTCGCCTCCGATTTCGATACGAGCAGCTTCATCTCGCACCAGTACATCATCGCCGCGGTGAATCCAGATTCGTCCGCGGATTACCCGGAGACGGCGTGGGGTTGCCCCGGCGGAAACTCCGATAAGATCGACGAGCTCGGCAAGAACCGCTCGTTCTTACTAAACAAGCTGGTTCCGTGCTGGAATCCCAAATCGCTAACGCTCGCCGACGAGCTCGACCACAAGGACATCTCGTGGGCGTATTACGCATCGCCCGTCAACGGCACCGGCGGAAAGCCATGCGGCGGCGGAGCGAGCAACGATGTGTCGAAGGGGCGCGCCGGAATCTGGAGCGCGTATCAGGCGATCAAACATATCTGCTACGGTCCCGACTGGGATGCCGACGTCGTCTCGCCGTCGTCGAAATTCCTAACCGACATTACGTCGAATCTGCGTTCGGTAACGTGGATCACGCCGACGTATGCAAACTCCGATCACGGCGGTTCGGGATCCACGAGCGGACCCTCGTGGGTCGCCTCGGTCGTGAACGCGATCGGGGAATCCCCGTACTGGGACTCGACGGCCATCTTTATCTTCTGGGACGACTCCGGCGGTTGGTACGATCCAGCCGCGCCGGATTACCTCGATAACGACGGGCTTGGATTCAGGCTGCCGCTGGTGGTGATCTCGCCCTACGCAAAACAGGGCTACGTCTCACACGTGCACTACGAGCACGGAAGCATCCTGAAGTTCATCGAGGACCAATTTGGGCTAGCGCGTTTGGCTGCAAGCGACACCCGCGCGAAGTCGCCCGAGGCCGACTGTTTCAACTTCAAACAACAACCACGCAAATTCACGCCGATTAAGGCCCACTATGACCGTAGTTATTTCTTGAATCAACCGCTCGATCTGCGTCCGCCGGACTCGGATTGAGGCAGGTCGGGTAGTAAGGCCAGCGAACGGTGGGCCCTCTAGAGATCGTCGACACTCCATCTGGAATTAGGAGACGCTGATGGAAGTCATTGGTCCGTCACAACCGCCTCCCTCGTCTATCTCGGTGACGACGAATGGGGTATACAAGTTAAGCGGCTTGGAGCCGCTCCCGGTGCCTTCGCACAACGGGCACCGGCGGATAGCGATCGTCGGAACGGGGTACGTCGGACTCGTTACCGGAACGTGCCTCGCCGAACTTGGCCACTCGGTCGTCTGTCTCGATAACGACGAGACGAAGATGGCAACGTTGCGCCGAGGCGAAGTGCCGTTCTTCGAGCCCGAGCTGCTCGAAATGATCATCAGCAATCGCCACGCCGGACGGCTGGCATTCTCCGAAGACGTAACGGGCGGCGTGCGCGACGCCTCGATCGTATTCATCGCGGTCGGTACGCCGATGCGCCACGACGACAGCGCCGATCTTTCCGCAATCTGGAGCGTCGCCTCGACGATCGGCCGCGAGCTGAACGGTCCGAAAGTCGTCATCGTCAAGTCGACGGTGCCGGTGGAGACGTGCGAGATGGTCGCCGCGATCATCGCCGAGAACTCTCCGCAATCCTACCGCGTCGACGTGGTGAGCAACCCGGAGTTTCTGCGCGAAGGCTCCGCGGTCGCCGACTTCATGCATCCCGACCGCATCGTCGTCGGCACGAGCAGCGCGCACGCGGAAGCGATCATGCGCGACTTGTACGCGCCGCTCGACGCGCCGTACGTGATGACCGACGTACGCACGAGCGAGATGATCAAGTACGCGGCCAACGCGTTCTTGGCGACGAAGGTCTCGTTCATGAACGAGATCGCCAACATCTGCGAGCTCGTCGGCGTGGACGTGAAAGCGGTATCGCGCGGCATCGGGTTCGACCATCGCATCGGGAGCCAGTTCATGAACCCCGGCATCGGATACGGGGGCTCGTGCTTTCCGAAAGACGTTCGCGCGCTCGAGCGCACGGCGCACGCGCGCGATTACGAAGCGACGCTGCTGCGGTCCGTCGAAAGCGTAAATCGGGCGCAAATCCGGCGTACGTTCGATAAGCTCGAGCGGGCGCTCGGGGGATCGGTGGAAGGCAAAGCGATTTGCATTCTCGGGCTGGCCTTCAAGCCGAACACGTCGGACGTTCGCGAGGCCCCGGCTTTGCATCTCATAGAACTGCTTCAGGCAGCCGGCGCCAGCGTCACGGCCCACGATCCGATCGCGATCGAGGCGGCGCGCGCGCGCGCGGGGGCCGACGCGGTATATTGCGACCAGATGTACGAAGCCATGAACGGATGCGACGCGCTGGTGCTCGCGACGGAATGGAACGAATACAAGAGCATCAACTTCCGGATGGTCCGCAAGCTGATGCGAGGGAACCTCGTTTTCGACGGACGGAACATTTTCGACGCGGATGAGGTCGTCACGGAGGGGCTGCGGTACATTGGTGTCGGTCGCTCGAAAGAGCCGGCACTCGATGTCGCATACGCCGAAGCGTGCAGCGAATGATTCTTTGAACGTACTCGTGACCGGCTCCGCGGGCTTTCTCGGTTCGCATCTCGTCGACCGGCTGCTCGCGGACGGCGATCGCGTGGTAGGCGTGGATAATTTCGTCACCGGTACGTCCGCGAATCTCGAGCACGTCGGCGACCCGCGCTTTACGTTCGTGGAAGCGGACGTATCGCAGCCGTGGACCTGGGCGGCGAAGATCGAACGCCCGAATCTCATCATGCATCTCGCCTCACCCGCGAGCCCGGTCGATTACGGGCGCGAGCCGCTCGCGACGATGGCGGTCAACGCGCTCGGGACCATGCACGCGGTCGATCTGGCGCGCGCGAGCGGCGCGCGCTTTTTCTTTGCGTCGACGTCCGAGGTGTACGGCGATCCGCTCGAACACCCACAACCGGAGACGTATTGGGGGAACGTCAATCCCGTCGGCGTGCGCGCCTGTTACGACGAAGCGAAGCGATACGGCGAGGCGTACACGACCTCGGCGATCCGGACGCTCGGCATCGACGCGCGCATCGTCCGTATCTTCAACACCTACGGGCCGCGGATGGCGCCGGACGACGGTCGAGTGATCCCGAATTTCTGCCTCTCCGCGCTGCGCGGCGAACCGTTGACCGTCTACGGCGACGGCCGCCAAACGCGCAGCTTCTGCTACGTCAGCGATCTCATCGAAGGGATCGTGCGCCTGGCCAAGCGCGACGGACTGGCCGGGAGCATCGTCAACCTCGGAAATCCCGGCGAGTTCACGATTGCCGAGCTCGCTCGCATCGTGTGCGACATCGCCGGCGTCCCCGTGAACGTCGTGGCTTGCGACCTCCCGCCGGACGATCCGACGCGCCGCAAGCCGATCATCTCGCTCGCACGCAGACTTCTCGGCTGGGAGCCGAAGGTCGCGCTGCGTGACGGACTCGAGCCCACCCTTGAGTATTTCAAGACGCGGATGGGGCAGCCCGAGACCGTGACTACGAAGTAGGCCAGCATGGATTCCACAACACTCTATACGACGGTCGATCCGGTCACCGAAGTTCTCGTCATCCTCTTTATCGTCACGCAGGCGCTCTACACGCTCACGTTCCTGATCGACGCGTACTTTTTCAGTCTGCCCGTCGACTGGGTCGACATGAGCGAGCCGCTCAACGAGCCGGAGAGCGAGTGGCCGTTCATCGTCTTGTTCTATCCGGTCTTACGCGAGCTCGAAGCGACGATGCGGACGACGTTCATCTCCCTGGCGAAGATCGAGTATCCGCCGGAGCGCTGCCGAGTGGTCGCGATTCCCAACAGCAACGACGACGAGACCGTCGCGAGCCTGCGACGGCTCGCACAAGAGTTTGCGTTCTTGGAAATCATGCCGATCCCGCCGACGAGCGACCCGTCGTGGCAGATCGTTTGGGACGCGTGGGATGCCAACCCGAAGGCCTACTGGTGGCATCAAGGAAAGCGCGCCGGCATCAAAGACCTTCCGCCGAAGAAGACGCGGCAACTGATTTACGGCCTCTACCACGCCGCCGAAAAGTACAAGAACGAAGGCAACCTCGTCATCAACTACATCGACGCCGACAGTTGCCCGCCGGTCGATCACTTCCGGGGCGCGGCGATCGGATTGAAGCACTACGACGTCCTGCAGGCGCAGAACGTCGTCGGCAACTTGAACGCCACTCTTCCGACCTCGTGGCACGCGTTCGACCATATGGCATGGGACGGATACAAGTATCCGCATCTCTCCGCTCACGGCCGTCAGCCGTATTGGGTGCTCGGCAAGGGCTTGTTTTATCGCGTTTCAGATCTGATTCCGCTCGGCGGCTTCCACCCGTGGATCACCATCGAAGACCCCGAGGTTGGGCTGCGGTATTGGGCAAACGGCAAGCGGCTTGGAATTCTCGCGAGCTCGCTGATCGAGGAAGTGCCTAGGACCTGGCTTCAAGGGATCACGCAGCGCAAGCGGTGGGTCTGCGGTTTCTTCCAGTCACTCGGACGACCGCTCCGCTTTATGGGCTTAAGCCCGTGGCAGCGGTTCAAGTGCTGGCTCATTTTCTTCCCGTGTCTTTCGCTGAGCCTCAACATCGTCGGCATCCCGGTCGGCGTGTGGGCGCTCTGGCAGTACCTGGCCAAGACGCACGTCGTGCCGACCTGGACGGTTTGGCTGACGTTGCTGAATATCGCGCTCTTTGCCATCACGCTGACGCTGCTGTACGTCAACGCTTGGAAGCGCACGGGACTGGTCTGCACGCGTTGGCAGGACCGCGTCTGGTATATGATCCGCGTCAATCCCATCTCGATCATCATCTGGTGGGTGCTTTGGATCATTCCGCTCTTCATCGGCTTCCGCATGTATCTGCTCGACGAAGGCCTGGCCTGGCAGCGGACGGAGAAGATCGACGCCAATAAGATGCTGATCCGCCGCAAGTTCCGGCGCACCGAAGAAGATGTTGCCGTCAAGACGGAAAGGTCCAACCGTGAGTAACCACGTCCTCGTCACCGGAGGAGCGGGCTTCATCGGCTCGCATCTCGTCGACGCGCTGCTCGCGCGGGGCTACGACGTTACGGTGCTCGACAATTTGCTGCCGCAAGTTCACGGCGACGCCGAGCGCGACGCCGACGGCTGGCCGATCTATCTCGACCCGCGCGCAAAGCGCATTGCCGGGGACGTGCTCGACCCCGAGATCTTCCACAAGAGCCTGGACGGCGTCACCCACCTCGCGCATCTCGCGGCCTCGGTCGGCGTGGGTCAGAGCATGACCAACATCGTCGACTATACGCGCAACAACGTTATGGGTGCGGCGTCGATGCTCGAGGTGCTCTCGCAGCGGCCGCACACGGTGCAGCGTATGGTCGTCGCCTCGTCCATGTCGATCTACGGCGAGGGCGCATACCGCGTTCCCTCGACGGGCGCGACGGTTGCGCCGCCGCTGCGCAGCCACGAGCAGCTCGCCGCTCGCCGCTGGGAGCTCGAGGTCGACGGCGAGGAACTGGTTCCGGCGGCGACCACCGAGGAGAAGCTCCTGCAGCCTGCCTCGATCTACGCGGTGAACAAGCGCGACCACGAGGAGATGTTCATCGCAGTCGGGCGCGCCTTACAGATACCAACCGTCGCGCTGCGCCTATTCAACGCGTACGGCTCGCGCCAAGCGTTGAGCAATCCGTACACCGGCGTCGCCGCGATCTTTATCTCGCGCTTGCTCAACGATCAGCCGCCGATGGTCTTCGAAGACGGTCGTCAGCAACGCGACTTCGTCCACGTCGGCGACGTTGCGGACGCGTTCGTAACGGTAATCGGTGACGAGCGGCCGGTCTGGGACGTCTTCAACGTCGGCAGCGGCACTCCGATCTCGATCGAGGCGATGGGCCGAACGCTCGCGCGCATGCTCGGAAAGGATCTCGAACCAGAGATCCTCGGTAAGTACCGCGTGGGCGACATTCGCCACTGCTTTCCGGATCTGTCGAAAATCGATCGGCGGTTCGGCTTCCGTCCGCGCCGCACGTTCGACGAGGGGATGCAGGAACTCATCGGCTGGGTCGCCGCAACGAAGGCGCCCGTCGATCGGAGCCAGGCGAGCCTCGACGAACTGCAAAAGCAGAAGCTGCTTGTCTAAGAAGGGAACGTTCACCGTGCCGAACTCGCTCCTCCGGAACGCGACGAGGCTCGTCGTCTTTGCCGGTACGCTCGTCTCGTTTGCGCTCGGCGCGCCTCTTGCGGCCGCGGCTGCAAACAACGTCGCCGTCTTCGCTGGCGGACAACTCGACTTTGCGAACTACGTTTTTGCGGGCGTAACGATCGCCTTGCCGGGCTCGACGATCGGCAGCGGAGTGGCGTTTCGGCTCCTCGGCGACACCGGCGGATACGACTATCTCAACGGCGTCGGCACGGTCAAAGCGAGTTTCGGCGGAGGCGAACTCGACGCGCTCTACCAAGTGACGCACAAGAACTTTTGGGGCGACTTCGGTGTCGGCGTAAACGATACGTACACCACGCTCAACCCGGCAGACTCGAGCAATCCGCTCTCCGGTAACCAGGCGGAACTGCGGATCACTACCGATGGCGGAACCGCATCGGGCCCGTGGCGCGCCGACTGGCTAGGTTTCTACGGAACGCGCCTGCAGGATTACGAGGCCGGGCTCGACGTCACGCACTCGCTCTCCCCGATTTGGCGATTCGGCGTACTCGGCTACGGCGAAGGGAACCCGAACTACACGCTCGCCGAGGTGGGGCCGTTTGCAGCGGTCGACTTCAGCAAAGCGTCGGAGTTGCAGTTTTCCACCGGCGAGGCGTGGGAATCGGGCTTCCCGCAGCCGCGGCTCTATTTCCGCGCGATGATCTACTCCCGTTTGTGAGCCTTCGGCCCTCGCACCGACCATAGCGCGTCGCGCATTGCGTAAAACATCGGCTTCGGCGCCATCGCGGCGTCGAACGGCAGCCCGCGGTTGAAGCCGGGGCCGCCGCCGCTGCTCCACGCGCCCGGAAAGCGCGCAAAATCCTCGAGCGTGAGCTGCAGCCACGAATGCCGGTCGCTCAACCCCCACGTCGTTACGCCGAGCACGCCCCGCTCGCCGAGCACGACGTCGAGATACCGCCGAACCTCGTCCGCCGCTCGCTGATCGCGTTCCTCGACCGACGCTACGTAGTCGGCTTCTTTCACGTCGAGCTCCGTAACTACGATGGAAAGCCCGAGGCCGGCGACCGAACGCATGAACGCCGCAATGGAGGGTGCGGAGACGTGCCCTTTGCGCAGATCGAGATGCCCTTGCATGCCCAGCGCGTCGAGCGGCGCGTTCTCGCGCCGCAGGCGCTCGAGCAGTTTGAGCAGCAGGTAGCGCCGTTCGCGCTCTTCGGGAATGTCGTATTCCAATCCGTAGTCGTTTACGATCAGTTGTGCGTGCGGAGCGAACGTGCGTGCCTGCGCGAGCGCGCGGTTGATGTAGTGCGGGCCGAAGACCGCGAGAAAGATGTCGTCGCGCAAGCCGTCGGCACGATGACCGGGATCGATCGGTTCGTTCACGACCTCCCATTGCGAGATAACGTCGCCGTAGCGCGGAATGACCGAGCCGAAGTAGCGCGCGATCACGCTCCAGTCTTGCGTCTCGCGCAGCAGGCTGACGGCCCAATCCGGAACGGCGAGATGCCAGAGGAGGGTGTGGCCGCGCACGCGCTTGCCGTTCGCAAGCGCGAACGCCGCCAGATCGTCCATCTTGGCGAACTCGAGCTGACCGCGCGTCGGCTCGATCTGATCCCAGTTCATCTCGATCTCGGGAACCACGTACGCGCATTCGCGCAGCACCGCGTCGCGCAGGTCGGGCTCGGCGTTGACCTGATCGATGCGCACGGCCGATCCGTAAAACCGCCCCGTGTGCCGGGCGGCCGCAGCAAGACTCACTGCCGGCACGGCGCCCGCGGGGGCACGAACCGCGCACGTCGCCGCTGCGGCGAGCGTGGCCGCAATGAGTCCGCGTCGGCTAATGGTCGGCTGCGCGTCATCGTACACGGTTGGGCGTTTCATCAGCACGTGACGCACACTCCTAGGAGGAAATGCACCCGGAGCGTTCTATCTATGGGGGTCGCCGGGGCAAGTGGCGGAACTGGCAGACGCGCTGGATTTAGGTTCCAGTGGGGCGACCCGTCAGAGTTCGAGTCTCTGCTTGCCCAAATTCGGTGAGTTGCCCCAATATAGAAATAGCAAGCGAGTCGTTTTGTGAGGTTCGATGATGCGGGTTGCGCGGCGTCTGAGGCGTGGCGCAGCCAAGGAGGGCGAGAGCCGCGCCGAAGCCGAGCGCAGGTGAGCGCGGGATGCGCGAGCCAAGCGCCCGCAAGAGCCGCATCGTCGAACCGTGACGGAACGGCGAGCGGAACCTGCGGAAGTAGCTCAGTGGTAGAGCATCGCCTTGCCAAGGCGAGGGTCGCGAGTTCGAATCTCGTCTTCCGCTAATTATTTATATGAGCGATTCGACCGTAACGCAGCTCGCGCCCACTATGGTGGCGCTGGAATTCACCGTGACCGAAGCGGAGCTCGCCGCGGCGGAAGAGCGGGCTTTTCAGCGTCTGGTTCGCAACGCGCGCATTCCAGGTTTTCGTAAGGGCAAAGTACCGCGGAAGATCTTCGAGCAGACGTACGGCGCCGAGACCCTGACGAGCCAGGCGGTCGACGAAGTGGTTCCCGACGTCTACGCCAAGGCGGTTCGCGAGCACGAGCTCGAGCCGGTCGACCACCCGAAGTTCGAGGTCCTCGAAGAGGCCGAGGGCCGACCCAGGCGACTGAAGGCCACCATCGAGGTCCGCCCCACGATCGCGCTTGGCAAGTACAAAGGGATTGAGGTCAGCCGGCCGGCCTTCGCAGTCTCCGACGCAGACGTCGAGCGCGGCCTCGAGGCCCTGGCGCGCGAGCGGGCCACGCTGGTGCCGGCCGAGCGGGCCGCCCGGCTCGGAGACGTCGCCACGCTCGATTATGAGGGCGCTATCGACGGGGTTCCTTTCGACGGTGGGCGCGGCGAAGCGCAAGTCGTCGAACTGGCCGAGGAGCGGTTCGTCCCCGGTTTTGCTGCCGGAATCGTGGGCATGGTGCCCAGCGAGACGCGCGAGATCAACCTGCGCTTTCCCGACGGATACCCCGCAGCCGAGTTGGCGGGGAAGCCGGCGAAGTTCCAGGTGACGCTCCGAGAGCTCAAAGAGCTCGAGCTCCCGACGCTCGACGATGCCTTCGCGGCCGCCGTCTCGACCAAGGCCACGATGACGGAGCTGCGCGAGGATATCCGGGCCCGGCTCGAGGCCGCGGCATCGGGCCGTGGGCGCCGCCACACCGGGAACGCGATCGTCGCAAAACTCCTTGCCGCGCACGACTTTCCGCTGCCGGCCTCGCTGGTCTCAAACGAGCTGGACCAGCTGGTGGAGGAGGCCGCCGCAACGGGCGCGGCCGGCACGGAGAACCGATCGGTGCTTCGCGACGCCCGTCGCAGCGAGGCAGAATCGCGCGTGAAGACCGCGCTGCTCCTTGCCGCCATCGCAAAGGCCGAAAACGTTACGGCGACGCCCGCCGACGTAGCGGCGGAGCTCGAAAGTTTAGCGCGGCGGTACGGTCAGCCCGTCGCTCGCATACGGCAAATCCTCGGTAGTAACGTGCTTTCGCTGATGGACGGCATCGTTCGCAACAAGACCATCGATCTGCTCGTCGACAATGCGGCGGTCGCTATCGACGAAGAAACCTCTGCGGCGGCGTCGTAGTTAGGGGTAGGCATGGGACATTTAGTACCGATGGTGGTCGAGCAAACGGCGCGCGGCGAGCGCGCGTACGATATCTATTCGCGACTGCTCAAGGACCGGATCGTCTTCGTCGGCGGAGCGATCGACGACCACCTCGCCAACCTCGTTATCGCGCAGCTGCTCTTCCTTGAGAAGGAAGATCCCGAAAAAGACATCGACATGTATCTCAACAGCCCCGGCGGCAGCGTAACCGCAGGGTTGGCGATGTATGACGTGATGCATTTCATCAAACCCGACGTCGCGACGATCTGTATGGGATTTGCCGCCTCTATGGGCTCAATTCTCCTGACCGGCGGAGCCCCCGGTAAACGACTTGCGCTGCCTCATTCCAAGGTCGTCATCCATCAGCCGTGGGTCTCCCAAATCGGCGGCCAGGCGACCGACGTCGAAATCGCGGCCCGCGACCTCCTGGCGACCCGCATGACCGTAGCCGAGATCTATCAGGAGACCACCAAGAAGCCCCTCGAGCAGATCCTGCGGGATATCGAGCGGGATTATTACATGACCGCCGCCGAGGCCAAGGAATACGGGATAATCGATCAGATTATCGAAAACCGTCAAGGCCTGCCATTACCGGCGTAAGAGTGAAGGGGAATCCCGCGCGCCATGTTTCGCTTCGGAGACGATAAGGGCCAGCTGAAGTGCAGCTTCTGCGGGAAGTCGCAGGAGCAGGTTCGCAAGCTGATTGCCGGCCCCGGCGTCTATATCTGCGACGAGTGTATCGAGCTCTGCAACGAGATCATCGAAGAGGAGCTCTATAAGAACGTTGACGAGAGCCTGCGGCTGCGGAATATCCCCAAGCCGAAGGAGATCAATCACATCCTCAATCAGTATGTGATCGGTCAAGAGCGCGCTAAGAAGTCCTTGGCGGTCGCGGTCTACAACCACTATAAGCGGATCAACGCGGGCGGCAGCAGCGACGACGTCGAGCTGCAGAAGTCCAACATTCTGCTGGTCGGCCCGACCGGCTCCGGCAAAACGTATCTCGCTCAGACGCTCGCCAAGATTCTCGACGTGCCGCTCGCGATGGCCGATGCCACGTCGCTCACGGAGGCCGGGTACGTCGGCGAAGACGTCGAGAACATTCTGCTCAAATTGATTCAGGCAGCCGACTACGACGTCAAGCGCGCGGAGAAGGGCATCGTCTACATCGACGAGATCGACAAGATCGCGCGCAAGAACGAGAACCCGTCGATTACGCGCGACGTCTCGGGCGAGGGCGTGCAACAGGCGCTGCTCAAGATTCTCGAAGGTACGACGGCCAACGTACCCCCGCAGGGCGGACGCAAGCACCCGCACCAAGAGTTCATTCAAATCGACACGACCAACGTGCTCTTCATTTGCGGCGGAGCCTTCGACGGGCTCGAGCGCATCATCGAGTCGCGCGTGGCCGCAAACAATATGGGCTTCCGCGCGCAGCCGGAGGGCAAGCGCGACGTGCGGGTCGGCAAGCTGCTCCAGCAGTTGATGCCCGAGGACTTGCTGCGCTTCGGCCTGATTCCCGAGTTTATCGGGCGCTTGCCGATCGTGGTGACGCTCGACGCGCTCGACGAGTTGGCGTTGCGGCGCATCCTCACCGAGCCGCGCAACGCCCTGGTTCGACAGTTTCAGAAGATCCTCAATATGGACGGCGTCGACCTGCAGTTTACGAAAGAGGCGCTCGTCGCAATCGCAACAAAGGCGCAGAGCCGCAAGACCGGCGCGCGCGGATTGCGGTCGATCCTCGAAGAGACGATGCTCGAGGTCATGTACGATCTGCCGTCGCTGCAAGGCGTGAAGAAATGCGTCGTCAACAAAGACGTTATCGAAAAGAAAGAGTCGCCGACGCTCGTCTACCACGAGCAGAAGAAGGACATGCCCGCTTAGGGCACATATTTGGCCGAAGTCATCGTCGCCAAAATCCTCGATTACCAGCGTAAATTTCGGATTTTGTCTCCTCGCCTTCGGCCAAATATGAGCCCTGATCTCGACATACGCCGATGAGTCTTCCCAAGCATTACGACCCGGCGGCGGTCGAGCCGCGTCTTTACGAACGTTGGGAGAGGAACGGCTACTTTCACGAGGAGCCCGACCCCGCGCGCCCGCCGTTCATTATTTGCATGCCGCCGCCGAACGTCACCGCGCGCGCGCACCTCGGCCACGCCTCAACCTTCACGCCGATGGACGTCCTCACGCGCTACCACCGTATGCTGGGTGAGAATGCCGACTGGCTGCCGGGCGCCGATCATGCGGCAATCGCGACCGAAGCCGTCCTGGTGCGTCAGCTCGCGCGCGAAGGCGTCCGCCGGGACGATCTCGGCCGGGAGCGCTTCGTCGAGCGCGCGTGGGAATGGTCGCGTACCTACGGCGGTGCCATCGACGAGCAATTCCGCCGTCTGGGCTTCGGACCGGATTGGCAGCGCTCGCGGTTCACGATGGACGCGGGATTATCCACCGCCGTACGCCGCGTGTTCGTCGGGCTCTACCGCGAGGGACTCGTCTATCGCGGGAAACGCTTGGTCAACTGGGATCCGACGGCGCAGTCGACCGTCTCGGATGCCGAGCTCGATCACGTCGAGCGGGACGGGACGCTCTGGCGAATTAAATATCCCTTCGAACGGGGCGGCGGCGACGGTATCGAGATCGCCACCACACGCCCGGAGACGATGCTCGCCGACGTGGCGATCGCCGTCCATCCGGCCGACCCGCGGTATGCCGCGTTCGTCGGGCGCCGCGTTTTCGTGCCCCCGCTGTTGGAGCGCGCGATTCCGATCGTTGCCGACGGCGCCGTGGATCCGGAGTTCGGAACCGGCGCCGTTAAAGTGACGCCCGCTCACGACCCGGTCGATTACGAGATCGGCACGCGCCACGCGCTGGCCATGCCGTCGGTCATCGGCTTGGACGCGCGGATCACGGGCGCAGACGTCGACGTCGGGCGCTACGCGGGACTCGACCGCTACGACGCGCGCGCGCGGATCGTCGAGGACCTGCGCGAGCTCGGGCTGCTCCTCTCGGCCGATCCGCACCGGCACTCGGTCGCGACGAGCGAACGGACGGGCGACGTCGTCGAGCCGCTACTCTCATTGCAGTGGTTCGTCAAGGCCGCGCCGCTGGCCGCGCCGGCGCTCGAAGCGTATCGCAGCGGCCGCATTCGGATCCTCCCGGAACGTTACGGCCGCACCTACGAACAGTGGCTCGAGAACATCCGCGACTGGAACGTCTCGCGGCAGATCTGGTGGGGGCATCAACTGCCGGTCTGGTACACGCCCGACGGCAAAGAGGTCGTAGCCGAGAGCGAGGCGGAGGCGCGCGAGATCGCCACTCGCACGCACGGCACCACCGAACTAACGCGCGACCCCGATACGCTCGACACGTGGTTCTCGAGCGGTTTGTGGCCGTTCTCGATACTCGGTTGGCCCGAGCAGACGGCGGAGCTGCGCTGCTGGTATCCGTCGCAAGTCATGATCACGGCCGGTGAGATCATCTTCCTATGGGTCGCGCGGATGGTGATGCTGGGCCTGCACTTCATGAAGGAGATTCCGTTCCGCGACGTCGTGATCACGCCGTTGGTCTTCGACGCGGCGGGGCGCAAAATGTCGAAATCCCTCGGCAACGTCATCGACCCGATCGACCTAACGGCGAAATACGGCGCCGATGCATTCCGGCTTTCGATCTTGCGCCAAATGCGGCTCGAGAGCCAGGAGATGCGCTATCAGGAGTCGCGCTGCGAAGAGGCGCGCAACTTCAACAATAAAGTGTGGAACGCCACACGTTACCTGCTCGCGTTGCCCGAAGGCCTCCCGTTGCCGATGACGCTGCCCGCACACGCGGACCTTACGCTTGCGGACCGTTGGATTCTCACACGCTATCGCGAGACGATCGCGCGTGTCGGAGAGCTGCTCGGGGCATACGACTTCGGCAATGCAGCCGAAACGATTTGGCGTTTCATTTGGTACGAGTTCTGCGACTGGTATCTCGAGGCGACGAAAGCCGATGCGAACCGGGCGACGCGCGCGGCGGTGCTCTCCTACGTTTGGAACGGCGCGATGCGCCTGCTCCATCCGTTCGCGCCGTTCATCAGCGAAGAGGTTTGGCTGCGGCTGCCGCACGACGGCGAGACGATCGTGACGGCGAACTGGCCGGATCCACTGGAAGTTCCGTCGTTCGAGCGCGCGGCGCAGGAGTTTGCCGGCGTCGTGGGCGCGGTCGAGCGAATTCGAAACTTGCGCGCCGAAATCGGTCTCCATCCCCGCGCGCCGCTCACCTTGGACGTTCCGGAAAACGTTCCGAAAGAAGCGGCGGAGCTCGTCGCGCTCCTGACCGCCGGGTCGGTCGAGACGGCGCCCAACGCCGGCGAGAGCATCGAGGAGGCGCTCGCCGCGATCGCGGCTCGGGCGCCGCGCGAGGTCCTGGTCGAGCGGTATCGTAAGGAGGCGGAACACTTGCGTTCGGAGATCGAACGCGGCGAGAAGAAGTTGGGCAACGAGGCCTTCGTCGCCAAAGCCGCACCGCACGTCGTCGCAAAGGAGCGCGAAAAGTTGGAAGGCTATCGTGAGGAGCTCGCGCGCGTCCAGGCCGCGCAGCGCGAGCGCAAGGAGCCGGCATGACCGCAACGGCGCCGCGGCGCATCGTCGTCCGCGGGGCGGAAATCGATCGTATCGTCGCGCGTCTCGCGCATCAGATCCTGGAGCCCAACGACGTCGAGCACGGCATCGTGCTGCTCGGCGTGCGGCGAGGCGGTGAGGCGCTCGCAACGCGGCTGGCTCGCGCCATCGAGCAGATCAGCGGGCGCGCGCCCGCACTCGGCTTTCTCAACATCAATCTCTATCGCGACGATCGCGTGAGCCACGAGCTTCCGGATTCGCAGATTCCCCTGGAACTCTCGGGGCGCGTCGTCGTCATCGTCGACGACGTGCTCTATACCGGACGAACGATTCGCTCCGCCCTCGACGCCGTGACCGATCTCGGCCGCCCGGCGGCGATTCGGTTGTGCGTTCTGGTGGATCGCGGCCTGCGCGAGCTTCCGATCCAGGCCGACTATGTCGGCCGCTTCGCTCCAACGACGCCGGACGAGCGCGTCAAGGTCGTGCTCGCGCCCGAAGCGGCGCCCGGCGACGAGATAGCCGTCATCGGACGAGCCGGTGCGGATTCGCCGTAGCCTCATCGATCTCGACGATCTCACGCCCGAGGAGCTTTCCTACGTTTTCGAACGGACGGGCGATTTCGAGCGCACTCCGCCGGGACCGCTGCTCGCGGGTACGGCATGCGCCAACATGTTCTTCGAAGAGAGCACGCGGACGTTCGCGTCGTTCCAACTCGCCGAACTGCGGCTTGGCGCCGATATCGTGAACTTGGCGCCGAAAAACCTCAGCCTGGCGACGAAGGGCGAGACGCTCGAGGATACCGCGCTCACGCTCGGTGCGCTGGGGATCTCGGTGATCGTCGTCCGTCATTGGGAGGCCGGCTTTCCGCAGCGCATGGCGCTGGCGTTCGACGGCCACGTCGTCAACGCGGGAGACGGCGTCCACGCGCATCCGACGCAAGCGCTGCTGGATATCTATACGATGATCGAAGAGTTCGGGAGCCTGCACGGCCGCACGGTCGCGATCGTCGGCGACGTTCTGCATAGCCGCGTCGCGCACTCGGCGATGCGCGGCCTCGCGCGTTTGGGCGCGCGCATCGTGCTGGTCGGTCCCGAGTCGTTCTTGCCCAGCACCTACGCGGGCAACGGCATCAGCGTCGAACGCGACCTCGATCGGGTGCTCCCGGGCGCCGACGCCGTCGTTTTGCTGCGGATTCAACGCGAACGATTCGTCGAGGCACCGATCTCGGATCTAGAGTACGTCGAGCGATACCGGCTCGACGACCGGCGACTCGGGCTGCTGCAAAAGGACGCCATCGTGATGCATCCCGGGCCGTATAACCGTGGAATCGAACTCGACGACGCGGTTCTGGAGTTCGCCGGGTGGCGATACGCGCGGCAGGTTTTTCACGGCGTTGCAGTCCGCATGGCGGTTCTCGACCTGCTCGTCAACGCGCGGTGATGGATATCCTCATCACCGGCGGAAGGCTGGTCGATCCGGCTGCGTCGCTCGACGCCCTACGCGATCTCCGTTTGCGCGCCGGGCGCGTCGCAGAAATCGGCGAGCACCTAACGCCGGCGACCGGTGAGGCAATCGTGGACGCCCGCGGCGCGGTGGTGGCGCCAGGCTTCATCGACATGCACGTGCACCTGCGCGCGCCGGGATTTCCGGAGAAGGAGACGATTGCGACCGGTACCGAGGCTGCGGTCCGGGGAGGGTTTACCACGATTGCGTGCATGCCGAACACGAAACCCGCACTCGACGATCCGCGCGTGCTGCTCACGCTGGTAAGCGATGCGCAGCGCTGGGCTCGTTGCCGCATCGTTCCGATCGGCGCGATCACCCGCGGGCGCGCCGGCGCGCAGCCCTGCGATTACGCTGCGCTGTCGGCTGCGGGTGCGGTGGCCTTCAGCGACGACGGCGACACGGTCGCCGATGAAGGCGTCCTGCGCGAAGCGGCACACCTCGCCGCGGCCGTATCGGCGCCGTTCATCGCGCATTGCGAACCGGAAGACGCGATCGTCGCCCGGGACCTGCGGGTTGCATCCGAGACGAAGAAAGCGTGGCACATCGCACATGTGTCGACGGCGTTGTCGCTCGACTTACTGCGCGCCGCGCGGGAACGCGGAACCCACGTCACGTGCGAGGTGACGCCGCACCATCTCACGTTTACGAAGGCGCTCTTCGACGCGCGCGGTGCGGAAGCAAAGGTCCATCCGCCGCTGCGCGAGCCCGCCGACGTCGAGGCGTTGCGCCGAGGCGTGCGCGACGGAACCGTCGACGCGCTCGCAAGCGATCACGCGCCGCACACGCCTGCGGAGAAGACGGGCGATCCGGCCGTCGCCGCTCCGGGCTTTTCCGGACTCGAAGTCGCCGTCGGGGCCTACGCGGCGGCGCTGCCGGATCTTCCGGCGATGCGATTCGTGGAGCTCTTGACGACGAATCCAGCGCGCATCTTAGGCCTCGAAGCGGGGAGTCTCGCCGTCGGCGCGCGCGCCGACGTGACGATCTTTGGCGACCGGCAGTGGACCGTCGATCCCGCCGCGTTCGCTTCCAAGGGCAAATGCACGCCCTTTGCCGGGCGCGTGCTCCCGCGCAAGGTTCTCGCCACCATCGTGGGCGGTGCGCTGGTGTATCGCGCCCAGGACTTCACACCATGACGGCGCCCGCGAAGCCGGCGGCACTCTTTCTCGCCGACGGCAGCCGGTTCGACGGTGAGGCACTCGGGTACGAAGGCGTCGCGCTTGGCGAGGCCGTCTTTTACACGGGCATGACGGGTTACGAAGAGGCGCTGACGGACCCGTCGTACGCCGGACAGATTCTCACGTTCACGTATCCGATGATCGGAAACTACGGCGTTTCGGGAAGCGCGGCGCAGTATCGCCGCGCGTGCGTTGCCGGGACGGTCATCAAACGAATCTCCCGCCACCCGTCGCACCATCTCGCGACGACGGATCTTGCGTCGTGGCTCGACGCGCAGCACGTACCGGCACTCATCGGCGCGGACACGCGCGCGATCACGATCGCACTGCGCGAGCATGGAACGATCTGGGCGGCGCTTGCGGCCGGAGCGGCGGCGATCGACGAGGCGGAACGCCGGCTCACGGAGTTCGTACGGGTTGCCGGTACGAAAGAGCTCGTCCCGAGCGTCGCAACGCGGAAGCGGTTTGCCGTTGGTGAAACCGGCGGCCGCCGCGTCGTTGTGATCGACTGCGGCGTAAAGCGCGCTATACTCCAGCAACTCGAGGCGCTCGGCGCGCGGGTCGAGGTTCTTCGGTACGACGCGAGCGAAGCCGATATTGTGGCCGCGGAGCCGGACGCCGTCGTGATTTCGCCCGGTCCCGGCGATCCCACCGATCTCGTAGCGACCATCGGCGTCTTGCGCGGCCTCGTCGGGCGGCTTCCGCTCTTCGGCGTCTGCCTCGGGCACCAATTGCTCGCACTTGCCTGCGGCGCCCGCACGTTCAAACTTCCGTACGGACACCGGGGCGGGAATCAGCCCGTTCTCGATCTGCGCGCCAACGAGGTGCTCATCACCGCGCACAATCACGGGTATGCCGTCGATGCGTCGTCACTGCCGGCGGAGCTCGAGGCGACGATGACCAACCTCAACGACGGAACCAACGAAGGGTTCCGGCACCGCACGCTCGCGGTGGCCGGAGTGCAGTTCCACCCGGAAGCCTCGCCGGGGCCGCTAGACGCACGACGGATTTTCGCACAATGGCTCGATTCGCTGTCGTCGTAACGGTGCTCGCCCTCGCGGCCGCATTCGACGGCTCGGCGGCGCGGGCACAGGCGCTGGCGCGACTGAGCGTCGAGTCCTTCGACCTTGCTTCCGATACGCAGTCGCCGAAGGCCGATCAACCGTTTCATCTCATCGTAACGCTGCGGGTGCGCGAGCGCGTCGCGCAGATCGAAAACCTGAACCTGCCGATGCTCGCGCAGCTCGAACTGCTCGGCGACGAGCGCGAAACCACGGCCGGCCCGCGCGGCACGCTCTATCGAGAAACCGTCACGGTCGTCGCACATGCGCCGGGGACGGTTGCGGTCGCCCCGGCTACGTTGCAAGCGATCGACGCACGCGACAATAAGCCGAAGCAGTGGTTTACCAACGGCGTCACGCTCGGAGTCGCGGGCGACACCACGCGGACGTTGCGCGCTGCCGGCGGCGCGGTATTGAGCGCGGTGCTCTGGCTAGCCGGGATCGCTTTCGTGGCCGCGCTCGTCGCTCTGCTCGTGCGGCGACGGGGGAAGCGGCCGCCCGTCATCGAGCGGCCGGCGGCTTCGGCGCCGGTCGAAACGCCCCAACCAGTCGTCGCGCGCACGCACAAGCAACAAGCGCTCGACGCGCTGGCGGTTCTTCGCGCCGAGCGAACGCGCGCTGCGGCCGTCATGGTGCGCGCCGCGATCTGGCGAATGGTCGGCGCGAGCGACGGCGAGACGCTCGCCGACGTGTTGCGTACCCGCGCCTGCGCCGACTCCGTGACGCGCGAACTCGTCATCGCGTTGGAGCGCAGCGCCTTTACCTACGACGCCGATCTTCCGGCGGCTATTGAAGACGCGTGCGGTTCGCTCGAGCGATATGCGGAGTCGGCAGCGTGAGCGCCGCGCGCCCCAACGATCTCGCGCAGGCGCTTTCGCGCACGATCGTCGGCCAGGACCGGGTAATCGAGGCGCTGCTGCTGGCGCTGCTCGCCAACGGGCACGTTCTCTTAGAAGGTCCGCCAGGACTCGCCAAGACGCTGGCGTGCCGGGCGCTAGCGGCCGCCTTGGATGGTGAGTTCAAGCGCATTCAGTTCACGCCGGATTTGCTTCCGAGCGACATCGTCGGCACGCGGATCTTCGACCAACGCGAGAGCGCCTTCGCAACCGTCCTCGGTCCGATCTTCGCCAACGTCGTGCTCGCGGACGAGATCAATCGCGCGCCGGCCAAGGTGCAGTCGGCGCTGCTCGAGGCGATGCAGGAGCGTCAGGTGACGATCGGGCCGCAATCCTACGCGCTTCCCGACCCGTTCGTCGTGATGGCGACGATGAATCCGCTCGACTCGGAGGGCACGTACGCACTGCCGATCGCGCAGATGGACCGCTTCCTGATGAAAGTCAACGTCGGCTATCCGTCGCGGGAAGAAGAGCTGACGATCCTCGATCGGTTTGCGATTGCGGACACGCAGCCCGCGCGCGCGGTCGCGAGCCTTGACGACGTGCGCGCCTGGCGCGCCCAGGCACACGACGTGCACCTCGACGCAAAGGTCAAGCGCTACATCGTCGATCTGGTGACGAAAACGCGCGCCGCGGGCGGCGTCGAGGTCTCCGCCCCGAGCGGCGACTCGTTGCGCGTCGCCGAGCTCATCGACTACGGCGCGAGTCCCCGTGCAACGCTGGCGCTGGCGTTTCTCTCGCGCGGGCGCGCGTTGCTGGCCGGGCGCGACTTCGCGCTGCCCGACGACGTTCGTGCGATCGCCCCACATGCGTTGGGGCACCGAGTCGGCTTTAACTACCGGCTCGCCGCGGAGGGCGTTTTGGCCGACGCCGCGATCGATGCAATGATCGAGGCCGTCCCGGCCCCGTGACGCTGCGCGACGCGCTGCTCCGTGGACGCCGGCGCCCGCGCCATTTCGGCGCCGGATCGCCGACGATCCATCGCGGCGACGGCTACGAGTTCGTGGAGCTTCGCGCGTACGTTCCGGGCGACGACGTTCGCCGGATCGATTGGGCGGCCACCGCGCGGTCGGGCGACCTGCAAACGCGCGTCGTGCTCGAAGACGTGGCGCTGACGCTGGCCGCGATCGTCGACGACTCGCCGTCTATGTGCGTCGGACGACGGCGTCCGCTGCTCGACGCGGGGCGCGAAGCGCTCGCGGCGTGGTTCGGTGCGGCGACCGGCGACGATCGCTGCATCCGCGTCACCGCCGGCGGCGTGACGCCGCCGGCGCTGCGCAAGGCCGGCCATCGTCGCGCAACCCTTGCGCCGAGTCGCGAACCGTTCGACGCCGTGCGGACGCTGCGCGCGGCGCGGGCCGCACTGCCGCGCGGCAGCGCGGTGCTCGCCGTGAGCGATTGGCTCGACGTCGACGACGGACTCGATGCCGATTTGGCCGATCTCGGCGCTCGGTTCGATTGCACGGCATTGATCGCCCGCGACCCATGGTACGACGGATTGCCGCTGCGCGGGATGGTGCGCGTGCGGGGCGCCGAGGGCGGCGGCCTGCGCGCGTACGTCGGCACGCGCGAGCGCGCGGCGTTCGCTGCGGCGGTGCGGCGGCGAGAGGCAACGCTGACCGCCCGCTTCGAGCGCGCGAACTGGCGTACCGGCATTCTGCGCGAGCAGGACGGCGCCGGCTCCCTCGCGGCGGCGTTTGGGCTGCGACACGCATGAGCATAGACCATCCCGTGCGTCTCGCGGCCGGACTGGTAACCGTCGTCGCATTTGCATTGCTCTACGGCGCGCTGCAGCGCCGCGCTACCGCCGAGGCGCGCGCGTATTCGAGCATTGCGTTCTTCGAGCATGCCATTGCGCCGCGAGCTTGGATACCGCGCGCGCTGCAAACTCTCTGGATTCTCGCGGCGGGTGCGGTCGCGCTCGGGGTCGCCGGACCGCACCTGACGCTGCCCGTTCCGGTGCGCGACGGGGCCGTGGTGATGTGTATCGACACGTCGGGATCGATGTCGTCAACCGATATCTTCCCGACACGCGCGCAGGCCGCCAAGACGGCGGCGCAAGCGTTCGTTCGCGAGAGCCCGCCCGGGACGAAGATCGGGATCGTCTCGTTCGCGGGGGCCGCGGGCGTCGTCTCGCCGCTAACTGCCGATCGTCAAGCCGTGATCGCTTCGCTCGACGACGTACCGTCGCCTAACGGCGCCACCGCCATCGGCGACGCGCTCAAGGTCGCGGCGCAGATGCTTCCGCCGAGCGGCCACCGGGTCGTCATTCTGATCACCGACGGCGTGAACAACTCCGGAACCGACCCGATGGAGATCGCGCAGTGGCTGGGCGCGCATCACGTTCCGGTCTATACGGTCGGCATCGGAACGCCGAACGGCGGTTTGATTCCCGGAACGAACGAGGAAGCGACGATCGACGAACAGGCGCTACGCGCGTACGCCGATGCGAGCGGCGGTGCGTACGCGCGCGCGGAGAATGCGGCGCAGCTTCGCGGCGCGCTCGCTCGGCTCGGGCGCGTCACGGCGATGCAGCGCAAGCCGGTCGACGCGTCGATCGGGTTCGCGGTCGCCGGAGCAATCGGTATGCTGACGGCATTTCTCGTCGGATTCGGATTGGGGCGGTATCCGTGAACGATCCGGTCGTACGGCTCGAGCAGTGGATCGCCGACGCCGGTGGCTTCGATTCGGTCGACGCGGTTGCGATGTGCTTGGCGACCGCCGATGCGGACGGATCTCCATCGGCGCGGATCGTGCTCCTGCGCGGGCTCGACGCGCGCGGCTTGCAATTCTTCACCTCGTATTTGAGCCGGAAGGGACGCGAACTGCAGGAGAATCCGCGCGCGGCCGCCGTTCTTTATTGGGCGCGTTTGCAGCGGCAAGTCCGGATCGAAGGCTCCGTCGTCGAGCTCCCGGAGGGCGAATCCGACGCGTATTTCGCGTCGAGGCCGCGCGGGCACCAGATCTCGGCGTGGGCGTCGGAACAGAGTGCGATCCTCGAATCGTACGGCGTGCTCGAAGAGCGCTTTACGCATTTCGAACTGCGCTTCGAGGGTGAAGAGGTGCCGCGGCCGCATTCGTGGGGCGGCTTCCTACTGCAGCCGTCGCGCATCGAGTTTTGGGAAGGCCGCGCGAACCGAATGCACGACCGCATCGCATACGCGCGCATCGGCAACACGTGGAGTGCGGTGCGGCTCCAGCCGTGACGGGAGGCGCTCACCTGCTGCCGAACGCCGGGCATCGAAGACGTTCAATCGGGAGGAGGAGATGATGCTTCGCAGATTTTCTTCGGCCGCGTGGGCCGCCGTGCTCGCCCTCGTCGTCGCCGAAGCGCCGGGAAGCGCCGCGTCGGGCAGCGGCGCGATGGCTATCGTACGCCAGTTCCTCGACGCCTTCAACCGAGACGACGTAGCCGCGATGGCGGCGACGTGCGCCCCGCAAACGGCGATTCTCGACGATTTTCCACCCCACACGTGGCAATCGTGCGCCGCGTGGGCAAAAACTCTCGGCACGTTCGACAAAGCGAGCGGAAACACGTGGGGCACGGTGACGATCGGTGCTCCGTGGCACGACGACGTAACCGGCAACGTTGCGTACGTCGTCGTTCCCGCATCGTTTGCGTATAAGAGCCGCGGGAAACCGGTGAACGAGACCGGTGCCGTGTGGACGCTCGCGCTAGAGAAGACGGCGGCGGGCTGGCGCATCACCGCCTGGGCGTGGGGCGGACACTGAGCGCGTTCGCGCCTCGAAAGATCCTGGTGATCGGCTCGGGGCCGATCGTCATCGGTCAGGCAGCCGAGTTCGACTACGCGGGAGTTCAAGCGTGCCGCGCGTTGCGCGAGGAAGGTCACCGCGTCGTGCTCGTCAACTCGAATCCGGCGACGATCATGACCGATCCCGAGATCGCCGACGCGGTCTATTTGGAACCGCTGACGGTCGATTCGCTCGAAGCGATCATCGCGCGCGAGTCTCCCGATGCGTTGCTGCCGACGCTCGGTGGGCAGACGGGCCTGAATCTCGCGGTGGAGCTCGACGATGCCGGAGTGCTGCGAAAGCACGGCGTCAAGCTGCTCGGCACGCCGATCGACACGATTCGCCTCGCCGAAGACCGCGAGCGCTTCAAGCTCAAGATGATCGAGATCGGCGAGCCGGTGCCGGAGAGCGCGGTCGTCACCTCAATCGATCAAGGTCTCGCGTTTGCTGCATCGGCCGGGTATCCGCTTGTCGTGCGGCCGGCCTATACGCTTGGGGGAACCGGCGGGGGCGTCGTGTACGACGAGGAGCAGCTGCGCGAAACGCTTGCCGCGGGTCTGGCTGCCAGCCTCATCCACCAGGCGCTTCTGGAAACGTCGCTGCTCGGGTGGAAGGAGATCGAATACGAAGTGCTGCGCGACGGCGCCGGGAACTGCATCGTCGTCTGCAACATGGAGAACATCGACCCGGTGGGCGTGCATACGGGGGATTCGATCGTCGTCGCGCCGTCGCAGACGCTCTCCGATCTGGAGTATCAGATGCTTCGCACCGCGAGCATCAATGTGATTCGCGCGCTGGAGGTTCAGGGCGGCTGCAACATTCAGTTCGCCCTCCATCCCGATCGCAGCGAATACGCGATCATCGAAGTGAATCCGCGCGTTTCCCGCAGCTCGGCCCTGGCGTCGAAAGCGACCGGCTATCCGATTGCCAAGATCTCGACGCGAATCGCGCTCGGACAGCGGCTCGACGAAATACCGAATCCCGTCACCGGCGTGACCAAGGCGGCCTACGAGCCGACGCTGGACTACGTGGTAGTAAAGATTCCGCGCTGGCCGTTCGACAAGTTCCCGATCGCCGATACGGCGATCGGCACCCAGATGAAGTCGACCGGCGAAGCGATGGGGATCGGGCGAACGTTTGGCGCCGCGCTGCTCAAAGCCGTCCGGGGTCTGGATCTCGAGCGCGAAACGCTGACCGGCATGCTGGGCGAGTGGAGCGATGCCGAGCTCGAAGCGATCGTCGCGCGTCCGACCCACGAGCGGCTCTTTGCAGTCTGCGAGCTGCTCGCACGTGCCGGGGAGGCACGGCGTGCCGACGCGATCGAACGCGTTGCCGCGCTCTCTGCGATCGACCGGTTCTGGCTCTACGAGCTGGCCGAGCTCGTCGCGCTCGAGGAACGTCTGCGCGCGTCCGGCGACGACGCGGCAATCGCGCAGGCGTTTCGAGTGGGCTACTCGACGGCAAGCGTCGCACGCCTGCGCCCGGGGCGGGCGCGGCCCAACGATGAGTCCCGCGCGAACGTCGCGTTTCGGATGGTCGATACGGCCGCTGCCGAGTTCCCTGCGAAGTCGCCGTACTACTATCTATCGCGCGGCGAGCAGGATGAGATGCGTCCGACTCCGCGGGATGCAATCGTCGTAGTCGGGAGCGGCCCGATCCGCATCGGCCAAGGCATCGAGTTCGACTACAGCTGCGTGCACGCCGCATGGGCCCTCAAGAACGCGAACCGCTCGCCGGTCATGGTCAACAACAATCCCGAGACCGTCTCGACCGACTTCGACATCTCCGATACGCTCGTTTTTGAACCACCCGGCGCCGACGAAGTCGAAGCCGCGTATCGCGCGACCAACGCGCGCGGCGTGATGCTCGCGTTCGGCGGGCAAACCGCGATCAACCTCGCGGGGGAACTTAGCCGCCGCGGCGTTCCGATCGTCGGGAGCGACCGGCGATCGCTCGACATGGCCGAGAATCGCGAGCAGTTCGACGCGGCGCTCGCGCGGCTGCGCGTCGAGCGGCCGGAAGGGAAGGCGGCGCGCAGTTTTCGCGAGGCTCGGGCGATTGCGCGCGAACTCGGTTTTCCGGTCCTCGTCCGCCCCTCGTTCGTTCTCGGCGGGCGCGCGATGGAGATCGTCTACAACGAAGCGCAGCTCGCCGCCTACGCGGAATCGGCGCCGCCGATTCTTCCCGAAGCGCCGCTTTTGGTCGATAAGT
>Ga0302326_10004059_pt1 | contig 34087 bp, 29 predicted proteins | sample Palsa_T0_3_FD_202264 | JGI IMG/M metagenome (GOLD analysis project Ga0302326, IMG submission 202264) | Peat permafrost microbial communities from Stordalen Mire near Abisko, Sweden - Palsa_T0_3 | ecosystem: Environmental > Terrestrial > Soil > Palsa > Peat permafrost | place: Sweden: Abisko...
CAGGCGCTGGCGTAGTTTCGCGAGAGCACTGGCCGCACGGGCAGCTATGTATGAAGACGGCTCGCCTGGCCCGATTTCAGATTGACCCTCCCCGTCGTCCCCCGGTAGCATGCCCCAGGGCGACACTTTTGCCACGGTCGACCGTCTAAGATGACTGGGCTCGGAAGCGGGTCGTAGCCGAGTTCATTTGCCGGATCGCTTTTCAGAGCGAACGTCGGAATTCTGGTCAGGGCTTGTTTGCAGCGTTTTGGTCGGAACTTTGACGAAAACTTCCAAAATCAAAGTGATGGCAGCGGGCCGGAACGGGCGGGATCGCGTCCAGCGACGCGCGCTTCGCGCTGCCGGTGCGGCTCTGGCGCTTGCGTTTAGTTTATGGGCCGCGGGTTGCGCGGATGACGGGCATGCGGTGGTGGTTCGTCCGCCGACGATCCAATCTGCGCCGCCGTCTGTCGGGCTGCTGCCGCTGGAATCGCGGCGCGGGACTGCGGGCGTTTCTTTGCAGGCGCCGAATGGCGATTTGCTTGTGGCTCGCGCGGTGAACGCTTCGTTTGCCGCCGGTCAGCAGGATTATCAAGCGGGCCATCTGGACCAAGCGCGCCGCGAATTCGATGCCTCGCTCGAAGTGCTGCTATCGAGCGGCTACGATTTGAAACAAGAGCCGCAATTGCAGCAAATGTACGATCACATCGTGGAAACCGTGCACGCCGACGAGATGGTGGCCTTCCGCGATGGCGACGGCTTCAGCGAGCAGAAAACCGAACCCGCGCCGGCGGACGAGATGCCGGATTTATCCGCGTCTCCGCCCGCGCCGGCGGATCCGGCGCTGCGCGGGAACGCCGAAGGCGAAGTGGCCTCGGTGGAGCACGATTTGCCGCTGACGGTGAACGATTACGTGCTGGCGTATTTGAATTTTTTCCAGACGCCGCGGGGCCGCGCCATCGTGGAGACCGGCTTGCGCCGCGCCGGACGCTACCGCGACATGATTTCGGAAGTTTTGCGCGAAGAGGGGCTGCCGCAGGATTTAATTTATCTGGCGCAGAATGAAAGCGCGTTTCAGCCGCAGGCGCTCTCCAAAGAAGGAGCGCGCGGATTGTGGCAATTCATGTCGTCCAGCGGGCGGCTCTACGGCCTGCAGAAAAGCTGGTGGGTGGACGACCGGCAGGATCCGGAAAAAGCCACGCGCGCCGCGGCCGAGGATTTGCGCGGCCTGTACAACGAATTCGGCGATTGGTATCTGGCGATGGCCGCTTACGATTGCGGCCCGGCGAACGTGGAGCGCGCCATCCAGCGCACCGGCTACGCGGATTTTTGGGAATTGTACCGGCGCAACGTTTTGCCGAAGGAGACGCGCAATTACGTGCCGATCATTATCGCGCTGGCGTTGATCTCAAAAGATCCGGCGCGCTACGGCATCGCGGTGGATCCGGAAGCGCCGATCGAACCCGATAGCGTGAAGCCGGGCCACGCGATCGATTTGCGCCTGGTGGCGGAAACCATTGACGTGGACGTGGATACGCTGCGCACACTCAATCCGCAACTGCTGCGCCTGGTGACGCCGGACGATCAGGATTTCGTGCTGCATCTGCCGCAAGGAACCGCCGAGCGTTTTTACGCCGAGATCGCCGCGATACCGCCGGACAAATGGGTGAGCTGGCGCAACCATCGCATCGAGGAAGACGAAACACTTTCGAGCATCGCGAAAGAATATCGCGTGAGTCCCGCGGCCATCGCGGCGGCCAATGGAATTGACGCGGATGCGCCGCTGCCAGTGGGCGCGAAGCTGATTATTCCCGTGGAGGCGCGTTCGGATCCCTCGCTCGGAAGGCGTATCAGTTATCGCGTGCGGCGCGAAGACACGCTGGCTTCGATCGCGGACGAATTCGACGTGAGCACCGAGGAGATTCGGCGCTGGAATCATCTGCGCAGCGATCGCGTCGTGCGCGGGATGCGCTTGAGCGTTTATCCGGGCGGGATGACGCCTCCGCCCGCGCCGACGAATAAGCCGGCCGCGGCCGAGATGGCTTCCGCGTCGATGGCGCGATCGAGCACCGGCGCCGCTGACGCGGGCGGCCAAAAGATCGTGTACCAGGTGAAGCCGGGCGAGACGCTGTGGTCGATTGCACGGGCCTTTCGCACCACGGTGGAAGAGCTGCGCGGCGCCAATCGCTTTTTGTTCGACCGGCCGCTAGAGGCGGGCGATGAACTGACGATTCTGCGCGCTCAGTAGTCGCCATCTTCAGATTATCTATCCTTATTTTCAGTGACTTGAGGAAAGCCGGAACCACGGCGCAGGCCTAACTGCAATCGGCTGCACAATTGTCATTTTGGCCAGACCACGCGCCGAGCCTTGACAAATCCATGAGCGTACGTTTATACCGGCGTCAGGGCGTGCGCGCGCTAATTCCCGAACGAGTCTGCTGGAGGACTGCACATGGCTTACGAACGAAACGGCAATGGTGAGGAGAGTGAGTTCTCGCAGCTCGAAGAGGAAGAGGAGGTCGGCGGCGATCGCGACGACGTCCTGGAAGATGACGGCGACGAAGAGGTGCTGATCATCGAAGACAGTCCGGTTACGCCGGCCGTTGCGCCCCCGGCTGCGCCCGCGGCGCCGGCGCGGAAAAAGAAGAAGGCCGCGGCAAAACCCAAGCGCGTGAAAAAAGCGCGCCCGAAAAAGAAAGCCAAGAAGGCGGCCAAAACGAAGAAGCGCGCGAAGAAATCCGCCAAGCGCGGTAAGCGGCGATAACGCTGCGCAAGCGGCAGCTACCTTATAATTTCGCGGCGAATCTTTCCGAAAGACATCCGAACGAAAAGAGCCCGGTTCTCCCGGGCTCTTTTTTTGGTCGGCACGGGCAGCGGTTTCCCACATTCGCCGCCGATTGTTTTGAGCGAAGGCGCGCCGCGCGGGCTGCTCCGGGTTCCCTTTACCACTCCGGCACGTAACAATCCGCTTGCTGCCGTGCGCGTGCCTCGTTAGCATACGCGCCAATGCTGCAGGCCGTGGAACATTTGAAGCGGATGCGCGGCGGCGCGCAGGCGCACCTATTTCGCTGCCGGGGCAACGCCTACTACGTGGTCAAGTTCCAAAACAACCCGCAGCATCTGCAGATTTTGGCGAACGAAATGCTAGCTACACGGCTAGCGGGACGGTTGGGGCTGCCGGTGCCGCCGGATACGGTCGTCGAAGTGTCGGCGGAACTGGTGGAGAATACCGCGGACCTGGTGATGCAATACGCCACCGGGCGCGTGGCCTGCAAAGCCGGGAGGCAATTCGGATCGCAGTATCCCGGGCATCCGGCGGAACTGAGCGTCCACGATTATTTGCCGGACGAACAATTGATCGAGCTCGAAGATCTCGACGTGTTTTGCGGGATGCTGGTGTTCGATAAGTGGTCATGCAACACCAATGGGGCGGCAGGCTATTTTCTTTCGCGAAGCCGGGCGCTCGCGCTATCAGGCCCTGATGATCGATCAGGGCTTCTGTTTCAATGCGGGGGAATGGAATTTCCCGGACGCGCCACTGCGCGGGCTCTACGCGCGGCAGCGCGTGTACGAGCGCGTGACCGGACTGCAATCGTTCGAGCCGTGGCTCGGGCGGCTGGAGCAGCGCATCACGCGCGCCACGCTGGGCGAAGCGGCCGAACAGATTCCGCCGGAGTGGTACCAGGACGACGCCGCGGCGCTGGAGGAACTGCTCGAGCGGCTGTACCAACGGCGCGGGCGCGTGCGCGACCTGTTGGTTGCAGCTCGGGACTCGAGCCGGCAGCCATTTCCAAATTGGAAGTAGTCGGAGTACTGCAAAGTGTTTCAAAAGAGGAACGAAGGGATATAAATCATGGCCGAAACCGAAATGCAAAGTTGCGCGTATCACATCGTCCGCTATGCGCCAAATTTAGTGCGCGATGAGTGGATCAATATCGGCGTGGTGCTTTTCGATCCCACCTCGGGGCGCGTGGCGCGACGCCTGGTGGAGGAGCCGGGAGAATTTGCGCGCGTGCGCAGGCTGCACCCTACGGCCGACGAGGATTTTCTGCGCCATCTCGGCGGCGTTTTCGAGGCGCCGCGCAACGGCGATCGCGCGAACGGTCTCGCGTGGCTGGGCAAACTCGAAGAGACATTGTCCAACACCATTCAGCTGAGCCCGCGGCGCGGCGTGCTGACCGGCGATTTCGAGGCCGAACTCGATCGCATCTGCCGCGACCAGGTGGAACCGCCGCGGCCAGGGCGCCCCGATGTGCGCGAGATCCGCACGCGCAGCGACATTCGCGCGCGCCGCGGATTTTCTGCGCCTCGAAGGTCTCCTAAACCGCATGCAGCGCAGCGTGCGCGTGGCCGATTACACCTTTCCCGGAGATCCGCTGCGCATGGATTTCGCTTATCGCCGCAATGGCACGCGCGGATTCGTGCAGGCGCCGCCGCTGGGGCGCGATCCGGGCCGGGCCAAGGTCCTCGCGTTCACAGCCGACGCTATTCGCGCGCATGTGGAACACACCGAATTCACGGCGATCACCGAAGTCGATCCGGCGCGGGAAGACGGGCGGCACAAGTTCGTGGCCATGCTGCTGGAGGAAAAGCAAATATCGGTTGTGCCGCTAGTGCGTCTGCGCGGATGGGCACATGAGCTAGGCCCGCGCCTGCGCGCCAACGGTGGCGCGTGAGGGCCTGGGCGAGCGGCGAATCCGCCGAACGAGGTCAATCGAGAAACCGGGAGACCGAAAATTACAGAATTTCTTCTTCCCAATTTTCAAGGCTGGATTTCACCTTGAGCATGAATTGGTGCGCGATGGCGCCATCCACGGCGCGATGATCGTAGCTCAGCGTCAAATAAACCATCGAGCGGATGCCGATCGCATCGTTTACCACCACCGGACGCTTCTGGATCGCGCCGATGCCCAGGATGGCCACGTTGGGCTGATTGATCACGGCCAAACCCATCAGACCGCCCACGCTGCCGGGATTGGTGATCGAGAACGTCGAGTCCTGAACTTCTTCGGGTTTCAATTTTTTGGTGCGCGCGCGCTCGGCCAGATCGTTCACGGCGCGCTGCAGACCGAGAAAATTCTTTTCGTCCGCGCCCTTGACGACCGGCACGATCAAGCCGGCCTCGAGCGCCACGGCGATGCCTAGATTAATCTCGCGGTGCATCACCAGACTGTTTCCATCAACCGAGGAGTTCACCACCGGAAACGCGCGCAGGGCTTCCACCGCGGCGCTCAGGAAAAACGGCATGAAGGTGAGCTTGGTCTCGTGGCGCTTCTCGAACTCTTCCTTCACGCGAGCGCGCAACTGCGCGATCCGCGTCATGTCGGCTTCTTCGATGGAGTAGACGTGCGGCGAGGTGCGCTTCGAGGCCACCATGTGCTCGGCGATCTTCTGGCGCATCACGCTCATCGGCGCGACGTCGTAGCGGCCGAAATAAATGCGCTCGCGCGGAACGGCGGCCGCACCGGCACTCGGCCCGGCGCTTACTGGCGTGCCCGCCGCGGCAGGCCGGGCTGCGCCCGACGAAATGACCGAGAGGATATCCTTCTTGCTGATGCGCCCACCAGCGCCAGAGCCGGTGCCGGCCAGCGGCGCTAGGTCCACGTTGTTTTCGCGCGCCAGGCGGCGCACCAGCGGCGAACTGTGGATGCGCTGGCCATCGCCCGAGGCGGCAGGCCGGGACGCCGCAGCGGCCGGCGCCGCTGCAATCGCAGGCGCTGCCGCCGGTGCGGGCTTGGCCTCAACCTTGGCTGCGGCCTTCACGGGCGCGGGTGCCGCAGCGGCCTTTCCCTTGCCTCCCGGCAACGCCGCGGGCGTTTCGTCGCTTGCCGCGGCTGGAGCCGGAGCCACCGGCGCGTCACCCGTCGCGGCGGCCGATCCCGCGGCTTCGATGATGGCCACAACGGTTTGCACCGCGACGGTCTGGCCGGCTTCGACCTTAATTTCTTTCAGCACGCCCGCGGCGGGCGCGGGAATTTCGGCGTCCACTTTGTCCGTCGAAATCTCAAACAAAGGCTCGTCGCGCTCGATCTTGTCGCCGGGCTTTTTCAGCCACTTGGTGACGGTGCCTTCAAAAATGCTTTCGCCCATCTGGGGCATGACGACGTTCACGGCCATGTTGGTCTGTCTCCTGTCGATTCGTCGCGTTGCCTGCCGCGACTTGATTCCGCTGCGTTGCCTAAGCCTGGGCCAAACGGCGCGCGGCTTCCGCGATGCGCGCGGCGTTGGGCAAAAATGCTTCTTCGAGCGGCGGCGAAGAAGGCACCGGCGTATCCGGCGCGGTCACGCGCACAATCGGTCCATCCAGATCGTCGAACGCTTCGCCGCAGACCAGCGCCGCGATCTCTCCCGCGATGCCGCCGGTGCGCGTATCCTCATGCACCACCAGCAGCCGATTGGTCTTGCGCACCGAGGTCAAAATCGTTTCGCGGTCCAGCGGCAGCAGCGTGCGCAAATCCACCACCTCGGCCTCAATGCCCTCGCCCGCCAGCTGCCCCGCGGCCTCCAGAGAAGCATGCAGCATGGCCGCATAGCTGACAATCGTCAAATGCCGGCCCTCGCGCCGGACGGCGGCCTTGCCCAGCGGCACCGCGTAATCGCCGGCCGGTAAATCCTCCTTAATGCGCCGGTACAGAAACTTATGCTCGAAGAAGAGTACCGGATTGTTGTCGCGAATCGCCGATTTTAGCAGACCTTTGGCGTCGTAGGCCGTCGCCGGGCAAACTACTTTCAATCCCGGCGTGTGCACGAAAACCATTTCCGGGTTCGCGGAATGAAACGGTCCGCCGTGCACGCCGCCGCCCGATGGGCCGCGCACCACGATGGGCACAGGAGCGTCCCAACGATAGTGCGATTTGGCCGCGAAATTCGTGAGCTGATCGAAGCAGCAGCCGATGAAATCCATGAACTGCATTTCCGCCACCGGCCGCAAGCCGGTGTACGACATGCCGATCGCCGCGCCCACGATGGCGGTTTCGCTGATCGGCGTATCCAGCACGCGCTCCCAACCGTAGCGCGCGAGCAATCCCTGCGTGGCGCCGAACGCGCCGCCATAGACGCCGATATCTTCGCCCAGCAGCACCACCGACGCGTCGCGCGCCATTTCCTCATCGAGCGCCTGTCGAATGGCCTCCAAATAGGTGGTCTGCGGCATGGCTAGCGGCGCGCGCGCCGCACCTTCGCAGTTTTTGGAGCCGCGCGTTTTGCAGGCGCCGCCGGCGCGCGTTTCTTCGGCGCGTGCTCTTCGAGAGCTCCGAAATCTTGCACCGTCCAGCGCGCTTCCACGCTCGATTTCGGCGGCAGCAATTCATCCTTCGGCCGCTGCCACTCGGGCGCGATTTCATGGCAGCCTTCGCAATAGACGCCCCGTTCGAGCGCGGCGATTTCGTTCGCGCCGGGCAGCGGCGAGGCTTCGGCGAAAGCCACATCGTCGTCCAGTTCGCGCTCGATCCGCGCATCGAGCGCGCTCTTCACGCGCGCGGTCAAAATCCCGCGCGCCGCGAGCGCGCGCTCGTGGAGCGCGATCGGATCGCGCGCCTTCCAGTACTCGAACATTTTCTTCGGCACGTACTCCGCCGCATCGTGCTGCGCATGGCCCCGCATGCGCATGGTTTTGGCTTCGATCAGCACCGGACCGTGGCCCGCGCGGGCGCGGCCGGCAGCCTTCTTCGCGGCGCGATACACCGCTTGGACGTCGTTGCCGTCCACGATCTCGCTCTCAATGCCATACGCGCGCGCGCGGTCGGCCAGATCGCGCAGCGGCGTTTGCCGCGCGACGGGCGTGGAATACGCCCATTGATTGTTTTCGAGCACCAGCACCAGCGGCGCCTTCTGCACCGCCGCGAAATTCAATCCTTCGTGGAACGCCCCGGTGGAACTGCCGCCGTCGCCGATCCAGGTCATGGCCACGCGCTTTTGTCCCAGAATCCGCGAACCCAGCGCCACGCCCGTCATCACCGGAATCAAATCGCCTAGCATCGAGATCGGCGAAACCACATGGCGCGCGCCCAGATCTCCGAAATGGCTGCCGGCATCGCGGCCATGCGTCGCGGAATTCGCGCGCCCCATGTTCTGCAGCAAAATATCGCGCGGCTTGAATCCGCGCACCAGCAGCGCGCCGATATTGCGCACCATCGGCGCGATCCAATCGCCTGGCTCAAGCGCGTAGGCCGAGCCCACCGAAATCGCCTCTTGTCCCAAACTGAGGTAAAGGCCGCCGATCACCTGATTCTGCCGCACCAACCGCTCGAGCCTTTCTTCGAGCGCGCGGTTCAAGCGCATGAAGTAGTAGAGCTCCAGCTGTTGCTCGCGCGTGGGCGTCTGTTCCATGTGCGGAGGATCGAGTCTGAGGTTCCTTACGCTACGATCGGCGCGGCAGCTTCTTGCGACGCCTCGAATTCCACCAGACGCCGCTCGATTTCCGAAACCGCGACGTTCTGCGTTTCGAGTCCGAGCGCGGCGCCCAGGTGCGCGGCCATTCGCGGCGCGACTTCCGCCACGCTGACCGCGCGATCCAGAAGTTTTTCAAGCGACGTCGCGCGCCGCCCGCACAAACCGCAGGGCATGATCAAATCGAAATAGCGCAAATCCGTGGCCACGTTATAGGCCAAGCCGTGCGAGGTGACCCAGCGGCTGATGTGCACGCCGATGGCTCCCAATTTTTCAGCCTCGGCTTCCGGAGTATCCGGCGGCGCGGCCCATATGCCCGTCATTCCCGGGATGCGCGCGGCCGAAATTCCAAAATCCGCGCTGGCGCGAATCATGGCCTCTTCGAGTTGGCGCACGTACCAGCCAACATCGCGGCGAATCTCGCTCAATCGCAGAATCGGATAGGCGACCAGCTGCCCCGGACCGTGGTACGTAATATCGCCGCCGCGATCGGTGTCGAAAAAGCTCACGCCCATCTGCTGCAGCACGCGCGGCGACGCCAGCAGATTCTCTTTGCGCCCCGCGCGGCCCTGTGTGATCACGTGCGGATGCTCGCAAAGCAGCAGCACGTCGGGCACGGCGCCGGCCTTGCGCGCCGCCACCAGGCGCCGCTCCATTTCGCGAGCGGCTGGGTATTCCGCTAATCCCAAATTTGCGACCAGGCAAGTGTTCATCGAGTTCAACTCGCGCGCAGCACATCGGCGCGGCAATGCGCCCGAGCCGTCTACGCGTTGATGGTAAGGCCGCGCACGGATGCGAAGGCGTCGCCCATGGCCTCCCACACCGTGGGATGGGCGTGGACCATCGCCATCATGTCGTCGATCGTGGCCTCAAGCTGCAACGCGGTCGTCGGCTCGGCCAGAATTTCCGTGGCTTGCGGGCCGATCGCGTGCACGCCGAGCACTTCGCCATACTGCTCTTCGCTCACGACCTTGATGAATCCTTCGTGCTGCCCCAAAATCGTGGCCTTGCTGTTGCCCAGGAATGGAAATTTTCCGGTCTTCACCTTGTATCCCGCTTCGCGCGCGGCCTTTTCCGTCAATCCCACGGAACCGATCTGCGGTTCGCAGTACGTCGCCGCGGGAATGTGCCGGCGATCGAGCGGCGGCATCTGTTTGCCGGTGATTTTGGCGACGCAGGTGATGCCTTCCATCGAGGCCGCGTGCGCCAGTTGCGGCATCCCCGCGACGATATCGCCGATGGCGTAAAGCCGCGGCTCATCCGTCTCCATGTACGGACCAACTTTCACGTATCCGCGCTCGAGCTTGGCCTTCGATTTCTCGAGGCCGATATTTTCCGTGCGCGGCGCGCGGCCGACGGCGATCAAAACGCGCTCCGCCGCGACGCTTTGCGCGGCTCCGTCTTTATCTTTGAACGTAACCGTGGCGCCCTTCGCCGTTTTCTTCAGCGCATCCACTTTCGCGCCGGTGAAAATCTTGATGCCCTTTTTGCGGAAGGCTTTCTCGAGCTCGGGCGAAATCTCCTCGTCTTCCAGCGGCACAATGCGCGGCAGCGCTTCGATCAGCGTCACTTCCGTTCCAAACGAATTGAAAATCGAAGCGAACTCCACGCCCACCGCTCCCGCGCCCACAATCACCAGCGACTTCGGCACCGCCGGAATCGTCAAGATTTCGCGATTGCCCAGCACGATCTTGCCGTCGAATTCCATGCCCGGCAGCGTGCGCGCCTCCGAACCGGTTCCGACGATGATATGCGTGGCTTCGATTTCGGAAACTTTGCCCGCGCTTTCCACCGCAACTTTGCCCGGTCCGGCCCAGCGCCCCCAACCCTCGATCTTGTCCACTTTATTCTTGCGAAAAAGAAAATCGATGCCTTTGGCATGCCGATCGACAACGCTATTTTTCCTCGCCAGTACGCCGCCCCAATCGAGTTTAAAATCTTTGGCCTCGATCCCGAATTCCTTGGCCCTGCGGAACGTGTCGTAGATCTCCGCGGTGTGCAGCAGCACTTTGGTCGGAATGCAGCCGACGTGCAGGCAGGTGCCGCCCAGGAACGGATCCTTCTCGATCACCACGGTCTTGAGTCCCCACTCCGAGGCGCGGATCGCGGTCTGGTATCCGCCCGGACCGCTTCCGATGATGGCTAGATCATATTTGGGCAAGAGCTTCCTCCGCGGCAGGCGATCGGCCGCTTTGTGCCGGACAGTATCTGCGTCTGAATCCGGGCCAGCGCGCTACTCTGCGCGGCCCCGCGTGCGCCGACAAACTTCCTTCATACGAATTTTAGCAGCCGCCTCCCGCCCCCGCAACTCCGCCTCCGTTCCAATCGCCCTTGGGTTTTACGCGGGACACACCTCCGCGCGCGTTCCTTGACAGTCTAAAACGCCACGCCTAGAATCTCTCGTTTGCGATGCTGCATCTAAAGCTAGCTGTGCGGCCAAGGGCCCGGAACACATATGGATAAGAAACGCACTGAATATTACAAAAAGAAACTGGTCACGCGGCGCGAGGAACTGATCAAGAGCATCGCCCGCACCGAACAAGAAGGCCGCGCGGCCGATGACGATCCGACCGTGGACATGGCCGACAAAGCCGCCAACTCCTACACCAAGGAGTTCCTCTTCGGCCAGACCAATACCGAGCGCAGTATGCTCAATCTGATCGAAGGCGCGCTCGCGCGCATCAAGAACAATGCCTTCGGCTCCTGCACCAACTGCCAGGTGGAATTGCAGCAGAAGCGCCTGGACGCCGTGCCCTGGGCGCGGCACTGCGTCGCCTGCCAAGAGAAAATGGAAAACGGCCAGCTCTAAGGGCGCCCAGCCGGCGCCTCGCGCGCGGCGGCCGTTTTTCAGATAATTCCTCTTTGATAAATGGCCCGCCCGGAGTACTCTTCTCGGCATCGTGGCCATATCGCTGGAATCCGCGCGCGCCCGCCTGCGTGACTTGAACGCGGCCATCGCCTCCATTGTGCTTCCGGCGCCATGCCGCGTCTGCGGCGAGCTCTTGGATTTGGGGCTGCGCATCCCCATCTGTACCGCGTGCCTTGCGCAATTCCGGCCGATACCGGGGCATCTCTGCGAGCATTGCGGCCGGCCGATCCTTTCGGATTTCGCCGCGGAGAACTCGCCGCTGCTGTGCCACATGTGCCGGCGCGGCCTATACGCCTTCGATTTCGCGCGCAGCTTCGCCCCGTACGGTACGGTCGCCTCGCGCGCCATCCTGCTGCTCAAATACGAACAGGTGATCCCGCTGGGCGCGTGGTTCGCGTCCAAACTGGCGGAATTGGTCCGCGCCAATGGCGCCGGGTTCGCCGCAGACGTGGTGGTACCGGTGCCGCTGCACGCCGCGCGCTTCCGCGAACGCGGCTATAACCAAGCCGAGCTGATCGCCCGGCCCCTGGCTCGCCTGCTGCGCCTGCCATTCCGCTCCTATTTGCTTGTGCGCACCAAGCCGCGCCCGGACAAGCTCAAGCTTACGATTCGCGAGCGCTGGCGCACCGTACGCGGCGCCTATTCCACACGCGCAGGGGCGCGAGTTGACAAGCTCCGCGTATTGCTGGTAGATGATGTATTTACCACTGGCGCTACGCTGGATGCGTGCTCCCGGGCTTTACGCAAAGCTGGCGCCTTACGTGTGGCGGGGCTCACGGTAGCAAGGGTGCTCCCTCCTTCGCAAACCAGCCCGGAGATGCGCGGCATGCCGCAGGGCGGCTCGCCAGACGGCGCTGGCATCTAGTATCTGTACGCAGTCCGCAAATGGCCAAAGGCGACCAGGTCGGCGACAGATCACTGTCGAGCCTAGCGCTCGAAACCCACCCCGAAGCGCGCCCCGGCAACAATTCTCTGCATCGCGCCACCGCGCGCAAACCCGGCATTCTGCAAGAGCCGGTGCTGGTCCTGAACGCCACGTTTGAGCCCATCAACGTGACTGCGGTGCGCCGCGCGATGATCCTGATGCTCAAGGGCGTCGCGCAAGCCGAGGAGCTGCATCATTCGGAAGTGCGCTCGGCGGCGCGCACCCTAAAAGTGCCCTCGGTGATCCGCCTGATCGCCTACCGGCACATCCCGCAACAGACGCGCGCGCTGTCGCGCAAGAACATCCTGCTGCGTGACCGCAACATCTGCCAATTCTGCGGACACACGTTCCCGGCGTCTGAGCTGACGCTCGATCACATCCTGCCGCGCTCGCGCGGCGGCCATTCGTCGTGGGAGAACCTGGTGGCCTGCTGCTACCGCTGCAACAACAGCAAAGGCGACCGCACGCCGGAAGAAGCCGGACTGCGCCTGGTGCGCCGCCCGCGCCCATTCACGCTGCATACCTCGCGGCAGCTGATGCGCCTGATCGGCAACAAAGACGAAAAATGGCGCAAATACCTGTTTTATTAGCGCTTCGCGAATGATTCAGTGCCGCCAATGCACTGAAATAAAATAGCTTACGAAAATCTGTTGCAATATCGCGCACACACCCCAAATTCGGCAACCAAATCCAAATCTTTCGCGTCTAATCATATAACTTCACTTCTAGGACACACCCCGGGAAGCAGCGTTGGCTCAGCCAAGGCTGCTTCTCTTCTTTTAGGGCCTCTTTTTGTCCGAAGTCAGTGCCACCGAGTCGCCGCGAGCCAGCAAAACCCGCTCGATTTTCTTCGTCAGGCAGGCGCGGCAAAGGCACCCATCGGCTGGATCATCCGGAATTGGCAGGACATTCGGAAGCTCCGCGCACCAGCAGCCGCGTTCCTGCAAGCAGGTGATTGGCGCGTGGCATTGGGAGCAGAGTTTTTCCACGGCGGAATTATGCTGCTTCGCCATCAACCGTGACAAATTGCGGATTGGTCCGGTTTCATTGACGCAGGCTCACGCGCAATCCCGATCGCCAGTTTTCCTGCACGCCTACGCGAGTGACTTCGATTTCGGGACGCAGAAAACCCAGCAGCGTATCCGTGGCCGGATGAAATCGCAGCGCGGGCGCCACCAGGAAAATGCGTGGCGGCGCGGCGCTGAGTTCGATCCCGTCGAAGTATCCATAGCGGCGAAAATCGTCGCGCTCCAGGTGACCGTTCACGCTCATCCAGTAATCCGCGGCCTGCAACACCAATTGCAAATCTTCGCCGGCCTTCAATTCCAGAATCGCCAGGCGCCCCTCGCGCGTCACGCCCACCAGATCGAGCACGCCGCGTTCGCCGCCGGTTACCGCCGGAACCTGGCGGTAGATTCTGTGCGGATCAAGACGCGGGTCCACGCGCGTTGGCTCCTCCTCCACCAGCGTTTCCAGCCAGCGCTCCGGCTGCGCCCGATAGAGATGGTGCGAGGTTTCGTGTGCTTTCGGATGTCGATGCAAATCCAGCCGGCGCACTAGCGCGGCCAGACGTGGCCGGCTTCGCTCCGTCAGCGGCTCGCGCCTCAGACCCAAACCGAACGCCAAGCCATTCGCGTCCCAACGCGCAAATTCAAGGCCGCGAAACCGTAGAATCACATGGCGTGCATCGGCTGACGCGGACGTGCGAATGGCTTGCGGCGCCAGCGCCAGGATCGGCGCGAGGTCCGCGGCGGCCGTAGCCAAAATCGCCTCCGCTTCGCGCCGCGGCACCAGATGCGTGGCCCAATTGCCCACGCCCGCGCCCTCGAAGCGGCGCGCTGTGCCGCGCGTTTCGCTCAATTCATACAGCTCAATCCGCAAGCTCGAATCGAGCGCCCTCCGCCGGCGCGCCGCACCCTCCAGCGCGCCCGCCGGCAAAAACAATCGCAGCCCCGCTACCGGCGGCCCCGCCGCGCGGCGCCGCGCTTGCGCCAACCACAACAGCCCCGCCGTAAGACTCGCTTCGAGCGTCGCCGCGCTCTCCTCGGCCGAAACGGCGAGCACGGCCCAGGCCCCACTTCCCGTGCGCATGATTCCGCGCGCGTAACAACCGGAAAGCGAATGCTCCAGCCGCGCCGCGGTTGTGAGCGATTCCACGGTTTCATCGGCAAATTGATTCCGCAGAATCGCCAGGCATCGCTCGCCAAACGATTCGCGTCGAATCCGGCCCGCCGGCCGCTCGCGCCCCGCCAAACGAATTTCCAAACGATCCGGCCGGGCGCGCCCGAATCGTTGTACTTCAAGACTCAAATATTCCGGAGATTCTTCGGCGATTCCCACCACACGGCGCACCAGGCTGCGCGCGTCGCTCTGGGCGCCGCCGCCCGCGCCGCTCTGATCTTCGCCGCGAACTTCGGCCCACAAATGCAGCAGCGGCGCCGGCCCCTGCACGCGCACCTCATAGCGCAAGCCATCGCCAAAACCTGCCAGCCTTCGCCCATTCTCATACACCTCCAGCGGGCCGAATTTCGCAAGCCCGGCCAGCGTGCGCTCGATTTCAGCCGCTAGTTGCACAGCCGCCAATTATAAAGAATTGAACTACGCCGTTCTAGCGATAGATTCAGCAGCCCGGCCTCCCCATTTTATTGACTCTCACGGACCGCTGGACTAGAGTGCCACGCAAGATTGGGCCTTCGTTGCGCTCGCATCCCGGCGGCCATTCAAAAGTGTTCGCGGAGTTTGCGACTCTGGAGGGCGTATGAACCGAGTGACCCGCAAGTGCATTCGCACGGCGCTGGTGCTCGCAACGTTCGCGTGCCTTTTGGCCGCAGCCGCGCGCAATTCCGCGCAGCAGAATGGCGCCGGGTTAAGCCCGGGCGTAACCACGGGCTCGGCCTCCGCCGGTCTTCCCGGCCAGAACATCAACGACGTGCTCAACGCCGGCTTGACCGACGATACCGACGCGACCGTGGAAATCGCGCCGATGACCAAGAAGGGGAGTTCCGCGGACCCGGAGACGGGAAGCTTCACCAAAGTGGACCGCAAAAAGATTTTCGATGGCATTTTTTCGCGCGCGGAAATCGATCCCTGCACTTCCGATCCCGTCAATCTGAAAGGCCACAAGGGCTATCTCGAGTACATCAGCAAATCGTCGGTGCTAAACCCTGGTGGCACGCGCACCACGTTCGGCTATTTCATCAAAGTGACCTTTCAGCCCAGCGGGCGATCGATTGAATATTTCGCGCTGTTCAGCTACGACAAAATCAAAATTGCAGACGGCGAAGGCAAAGAGACGGTCATTTGCGCCACGGAATTTTTTGTGTTCGGCGGAATCACTAGGAAAGACGGCGTGATTCAGCAAAATCCGCCGGAATTGGAATACGGCCTGGCCATCAATCCGCAGGGAACGTTATTGAAAGAGGTGCCCAAGGAATTGGCGCAGGTTTCCAATTTCGGAGGCATGGACGAACACAAAGGCGAAACCGTGAAGCCGGGCGTGGAAGAGCCGGAAGAAGGGAAAGCGGGAACCGGCTGTCTGACGTGCCACGCTCGCAGGGATGACGACGAACCGGAAAGCACAATTCCGTTCCCATGGGTCGCCGATCCCAAAGCCAAACAACCCGCGCCACCTCCTAAAACCGCCGAGGTTCCGAAGACCGCGACCGGCGGCGGAGGATCCGCGACGGGCGAGCCGAAAACCACAACGCCGCCGACGGAAAAGACGCCGGCGCCCGCGCCGAAAAACGGCCAGAGCAGTATGCCGGCGCCGTCATCCTCCACCGCATCTTCGGCGTCGGGATCCTCGGAAATTCGCGGCGTGATTCTTCCCAAGACCGCGGAGCACGGCGAAATTTCAGGACGCGGCGTTCCCGATCCCGAGCACTACGCAAACATTCCCGGCTTGGAAGTCATTCCAGTCCCGGCTCCGACGAACGCTTCGTCAGCGCAGGATGAAGTGATCGATCTGGGCGATGGAAGGCAGCAGCCCGCCGATGGACCCGTCACAACCGAAGTTTCAGTTCTGTCCAGAACGGTTCCCGTCAGCGTCTACGATACCGGCGAACCCCATCAGCCGATCGCGCAAGGCACGCTGCCGGTTGAAAATTTCACGACGCCCCAAGGCGAAGCGCCGCCCACGCCCGCGGACTGCACCATGCCGCCAGTGGCCCAGCCTGGCTCGGTGCAGGTGATTCACGTGGCCGGCGATCGCAGCAGCGGCGATAGCACGGAAATGAGCGTGACCGTGGACGACGCGCCCGCTGAAATTGTCTCCGCCAAGCCCGGCTACGTGTATTGGAACGTGCCGGAGGCAACCACGCCCGGTCTGCACCACGTGAAATTTATCGCTTACCGCGGCGCCGCGCCGATCGAACTGCCGATGTACGCCGCGACGCTGGAAATGTCCGCCGATGAGACTTCGATGACGCGCGGCCAATCCACGGAAATGCACGTGACCATCGACGGCCTGGAAGAGATGCCGGCAGCGTTCTGGCGCGCGGCAGCGCCTCCGTCCGATCTTGTCGACGTCGCTTCGATCGAGCAGCGCGCCAAGGGTTTTCATCCTCCAAAATCAACCGAGCCCGGAACCGTGCTGCTGCTGATTGAAAATCACTCGCCCGCGCAAATTAAAATGGGCAAATCCGGCGAGCGCGTCGTTCTGCAGCTCCACCAAAGCGATTTCGCCAAGGGACCGTACACCTATCAGGACAAATTGCAGTCGGTGAACAGCGGCGGGTTCGACATCAGCGGCACGATGGTTTCTTACGTCGGGGACGTCGGCGGAAGCGATTAGCGGCGAGCGCGCGGCGGAATTTTAGAGTCGATCGATTTTGTTACCGCGTTCGCGTGGCCCGCTTGCGCGTCTTTCCGCCGCTGCGTGAATTTTTTGCGCCCTTTGCATTTCGCTCCACACGCAATTTCCATGCCGTGTGCAGCGCGCCGGTAAGCACATCTTCACTGGCCGCGGCCAGCCGGATGTGCGTCATTCCCATGCGGCCCCATCCGCCGGCGATCGGCAAAAAGATTTCCGGCAATTCTTCGACGAACGCCGCCTGCTGCTCCAGCGTCAGTTTCAGATTCCCAAAGCCCTGCTTGGCAGATGCCAGCGTCGCGAAAATCCTGCCGCCCACGCGGAAGTCAGGATTGCCCATGTGCGAACTCTCCTCGACTCCATCAAAGCTGAGGGCGATCCGCCGGAAATCCTTCACCGTCATCGACGTGCGTTCCCTGATTAGGATTCAATATCGCGCGGCCCATACCGGCCCGAAGTTCCGCGCGAGGCGCGCGCCGGCATTCTACCGGACGCAGGTTTGGCTGGCGGAGTTTCGCTTTCCGCGCGCCTGGTATCCTCCGGGTTCTCAACTTCGCTGCCGGCAGGGTCGGCTGGACCATCGGCTCCGGGCGTCGCGTCGTCGAATTCCGTCATGGTTATTCCCTATCCCTCATCCCTCGGAAATTTGTCGCAAGCCCGCGTCGCCCAACGCATTTCCGCCGGCGCCCCCGCGGCTTACTGCAGGAACCTAGGTTCCGCCAACTCTTCGACCGCCAAAATCAGTTTCTTCGAGACGTCCTGCTCTCGATCGCCCACATAGATGTGCACGGCGGCATTGGATTCGCTGGTGATCGTGCACAGCAAATGCTCTTCAAGCCCTCCCGCATGCTCGCTGGCGACCCTCATCATCACAGGCGAGTCGTACCAAGACAGGTAAGCAACAGGCAGCGCATCTGCCACCAATTCAAGCTGAACGTCATGCGGCACGGAGGACCTCCCAAACGACTTGAGACACCAAAACTATAGGTTGTTCGAGAAGTCATGTCTGTTCCTTTTGGTACTTATCGGACTGGTTTCCGTCGGACGTGTCACGCGCTTTTGGCTCCCTGGCGCCATTGGTTGCAACCTTCGCAAGTGTGCCAAACAGGGCTGCATCGCTTCGTTTTCGCTGCCACAATGGAAATATGCTAGCCAAACGTAACCACGAAAAACACGTCAGCAAGAAGCCCGCCGCGGCGACGCGCGCCAGCGTCTTGAAAGAAATAGCGACGCCGCGCATGTCAAGATCCGCAAGAATCGCGGAGCGCAATCTAGATACGGACCGAATTCCGGGCCGACCGAGCGTCGTGCTTCCGGGCACCGTCGATAAGATCGTCCCGCCGCCGCGTCCAAGCCAACACGAAAAAGCGCAAATTGCTGTCGACGGCGCCGACCACCGCTATCGCGACCTGCGCATCGAAAATACCCTGACCGACGAGAATGGCGACGACGTGAAGCTCAAAAAAGGCGCCCACGTCGACGTCACCGTCACCTCCGAACCTTAGCTCCGTATCTTGCACGCCCCCTGGTGGCTGAATACCACCACCCTCGCGCCAAATCCACCATCGCTGCGCAATCCGAAAACCGCCATCGATCGCCGCCGCATCGCGCATCGCACTGAAACAAAATGCGCTTGCGAGTCTTCGCGGCTCGCCGCGCCGTTTGGCACGCCCCTTGCTATCTGCAACAGTGCAATTCGAGATCGGGACGATGGATCTCAGAAGGGGCCAAAATGCGATATCTAAAAGTTCTGGCATTAATCGGCGCTGGCTTGGTTTTTGCGCCGTTTGCGCACGCGCAAGGAGTCGAGGTCGGCGTAGGAGTCGGCCCCGGCTACCTCGGACCAGCTCCCGTGTGCGATTACGGCTACTACGATTACTACCCGTACGCCTGCGCGCCCTATGGCTTCTACGGCCCTAGCTGGTTCACCGGCGGCGTCTTCATCGGCGCTGGCCCGTGGTTCCATGGTCGCGGATTCTACGGCGGCTCGGGCTACTACGGCCGCGGTTACTGGGGTGGTCGCGGTAATTACGGCGGCGGCTACTACGGCCGTGGCGGTTACGGCCGCGGCTTCAATCCCGGCGGACCAAACGTCCGTGGAGGCGGAAACTACGGTCGCGGTAGTTACGGCGGAGGTTACGCTCGCGGCTATTCCGGCGGAGGCTACGCCCGCGGCGGCGGCGGTGGTTACGCTCGCGGCGGCTACTCCGGTGGCCACGGCGGAGGCGGCTATTCGCGCGGCGGTGGCGGAGGCCATTCAGGTGGCGGGGGCCACGGCGGACACAGATAAAGCAAAGTTCGTCCGGGTGCGGGCTCTACTTGGAGCCCGCCTCGGTAATGCACATACGCTCAGCGACAAACGCAAACGGCCGGCAGCCCCCGCTACCGGCCGTTTTTTTTACACCGCCATCCCCCTCCCCACCGAGGAAGGCATGTTGAAAACTCCGCGTTGACCACGAATTTTCCCCAAGCGTTCATCTTTTGTTCACATCCCTCCTGTAAACCCAATGGAATTGTTGCGGACTTGAAGAGCGGATTGGGGCCCGCTTCTGCATCCGGCCGCAACGAAATGCGCGAAGCGCCCTAGGGCGCCACCCGGGAATCGCGCTAAAAAACGAAGCACGCAGATAAATCAGACTGGAGATCGCATGAATCGTACGTCGCGCTTCCTATTGGTGGTCCGTTTCGCAGTTTTGGCGCTCGTGCTGGGCGTGTGCGCGAGGACGACGCACTCTCAAACCGAAACCGGCGAGGTCCTCGGCACGGTCCGAGATACGACCGGGGCCGCCGTCTCCGGCGCCGCCGTGACGCTCACGAACAAAGGCACCGAGATTCAGGCCAAGGCCACTACGGATAACGATGGCGATTACGATTTCCTGAACGTAGCCGTCGGTCAGTACCAGGTTGCCATCGAGGATTCCGGCTTCTCCAAGTTCACGTCGGACTTTCGCGTCGAGGTCGATACACGTCAGCGCGTCGACGTTTCCCTGCAGGTCGGCGCAAGTTCCGCGAGCGTGGTGGTAACCGGGAATGCTGTGCCGTTGGACACCGACACGAGCGACCACGGACAGGTGATTAGCTCGGCCGCGGTCGCCGAGCTTCCGCTGATCGGCCGCAATTACGCCGAGTTGGCGCTACTCTCCACCAACGCCATTAAATCTCCGATCGCGGTCTCTTTCGGACCGACCGGCACGCCGCGCGAAGGCGCGTTCAACGTTAACGGTATGCGCAGCACGTACAACACTTTTCTGCTGGACGGCGAGGACAACAACGCCTATTCCACCAGCAACCAGGGCTATTCCGCCCAGGTGGTGCAGCCTTCGCCTGACGCCATCGCCGAATTCAAAGTGATCACCAGCAATTACAGCGCCGAATACGGCCGCGTCGGCGGCGCCGTCGTGGACGCCATTATGAAATCCGGAACCAATCAGTTTCACGGCAGCTTGTATGAATTTTTGCGCAACACGGCCCTGAACGCGACGGGCTTTTTATTCAGCCCCGCTCCCAAGAATCCCCTGGAAAGAAATCAGTTTGGAGGCTCCGTGGGAGGACCCATCCTGAAGAACAGGATTTTCTTTTTCGGAGATTTTGAAGGCTTTCGGCAAGATTTGAGGTACAACAACTTCGACTCGATTCCCACGGCTGCCGAAGTCGGCGGAGTATTGCCGGTGAGTGTTGTCGATCCGCTGACCAACGTGGTCTACCCGGCGGGCTCAACCATTCCGATCGCCGCGCTCAATTCCTTCGCGTCTACGGTTTTGAGCCAGCTTCCGCCGACCACGCCCGGACTTACCGGAGCTTCCAACAATTTGCTCGAGCAACTGTTGATCACCGATAACGACGAGAAATATGACGTGAAGATCGACGGCAAGATTAACGACACGATGTCGGGCTTCTTGCGATTCAGCGAGCGCTGGGACACTCAGTATTACCAGCCGGATATTCCCGGCGCATCCGGCGGCAACGGCAACGGCCACATTAAGGCCGACGACCAGAATCTTTCGGTAGGTTATACCTGGACTCCGTCGCCGACCTCCATCGTCGAAGCTCGCTTTGGGCTCTCACATATCGCCGCCGGAAAAATGCCGGTGACCATCGGTGAGGAAAGCATGCAAGCGCTTTACGGCATAAGCGGTTTGCCGACTTCGCCCAACCTGACGGGTGGCCTCAATTCCCAGGCGGTCAGCGGACTCAGCCAGTTCGGCCGCCAGACCAGCAATCCGCAGTTCCAGAATCCCACCTCGTTTGGCCCGAAGTTCAGCTTTTCAAAGATCGACGGCCGCCATTCATTTAAGGTGGGCTACGAATTCCTGGCCATTCGCACCGAGATTCTGGACGTTAATCCGCTCTACGGAGAAGACACCTACGGCGGGCAGTTCAGCAAGCCCACCTGCGCGCAACTTGGCATGGCTTCCGGATGCACGATTGCAAGCAATTCCACCGCTTACGATCTGGCGGACTTTATTTTCGGAACTCCCAGCACGATCAATCTCGGCAACGACGACGTCGTCAATCTTAGGCAACATGTCCAGGCGCTGTACTTTCAAGACGATTATCGCGTCACCTCGAAACTCACTCTGAACCTCGGTTTGCGCTGGGACTTCGCAACGCCGCTCTATGAGCGCGACAACAACTACTCCGATTTCAATCCCGTCACCGACACAATGACCCCGGCAACCAGCGGAAGCCTGTTTGACCGCTCCCTGGTTCACCCCAATTACAAAAACTTCGGTCCGCGCATCGGATTGGCATACAGCATCTTTCCGAAGACGGTTTTCCGCGCAGCCTACGGCATCAGCTACGACTATTTCAACCGCGTCGGCAGCGCTCTCGAGGGCATCAACGCACCGCAGGCTCTTTTCGGCGTAATCAGTCAATCGATACCCGCGGGCGGCCCAGTCCCGGCAGGCTTTCTAACTACCAAGAATAGCTTCACCACCGGCATTGACAACCCTGCGAATTTCAATCCTCTGGTTTCCAACGTGGTCTACATTCCGTCGAACAGTCCGTGGCCCTACGTCCAGACCTGGTTCGCGGGTATTCAGCAGGAGATCACGAAAGACACCATTTTTGAAATCGATTACAACGGAAATCACAGCCTGGATCTCCCGATCATCGCCGATTACAACCAGGCCGCGCCGAATGCCGTGGGCGGAACCCTCGGAATCCCGGCACGAGTGCCGATTCCAACGTTCGGGCCGATCACCTGGGTCGATCCGGTTGGCAACAATAATTACAACGGCCTTTCGTTGCGCGTCGAACACCGTTTCAGTCAAGGACTCTATTTCCTGAACTCGTTCACTTGGGGCAAGGCGCTGGGAGATTCCGAGCAGGCCTTGGAATACTACTCGGGATACGTCGAAGCCAATCCGCAAAACATTCACGATCTGGCCGCGGAATACGGCCCTTCCAGCTTCGACATCAAACTGAATAACGTCACTTCGATCGTCTATCAACTTCCCTTTGGCAGGGGCCAGAAATTCGGTTCGAGCATGAGCCGCGGAGAAGATTTGGCCGTCGGTGGCTGGGAAATCAACTTCATCAACACCGCGCACACCGGCACGCCACTGAACGTCTATTACGGGCCGACGAGCACGCAGAGCGTCTCCAGTCTAACCAATGATTATCGCGGCGAACCTTTCCTCCGCCCCAACGTTAGCGGCAGCTCCACGGCACAATCTACGGCCCAGATGCTCAACACTTTTTTCGCCGGCTACACTTTCACCATTCCGGCCGTCAACGATCCCTTCGGCAACCTCAGCCGCAACGATTTCCGCGCTCCCGGCTTCGAGCAGTTGGATTTTTCCGCCGACAAAACCTTCAGCATTCGCGAGGGAATGAGTCTCCAGTTCCGCTCCGAATTCTTCAACCTCCTCAACCGAACAAATTTCGGCATTCCCAACACCCAAACCACGTCCTCGGCCTTCGGCACCATTCGCACCACATATCCATCCAGACAAATCCAGTTCGGCCTGAAGCTCCTCTTCTAGATACCGCAGCCGAATCCGTGGCGCCCCACACGCCGCCTCTGCGTGTGGGGCTTTTTCTTTCCCCTAATGTTGTCATCCCGAGCGAGTCCGCCTCGGCGGACGACGAGGGATCTGCTGTGCCTGGCTCTCGTAGCGGAGGCCGGAACCTGTCCCGACAGAGGAGGGAGGCCCCATCCTCGCGTTTGGTCTGTCGTTGTCGTAGGTTCTGTAGCGCCAGCCTTCAGGCTGGCAGCCTGTGGTCCGCATTGTGGCGCCCGACCCGGTCGGGAAGGCCGTCGCGAAGGTTCGGGTGCGGGCTCTACTTGGAGCCCGCCAGAAGAAAAGACGGCAGCCCCATTCCAGCGGTTGACGCCGCAGAGTACCTATTCCTCGCCCGACTCCTCAAGATCCCTGAGCGCCCGCCCGCTCGAATCCTTCCACTCGAGTCTGCCATTCACGCTTCGCGCGAGTACCACGGCCGCCGATGTGGACGGCGAATCGAATTCGTAGTCTTGAGTAAATCGGTACGCGACGCCTTCATCTCGCAGCACGCCACTCTTCACCAAAGTTGCACGCATCTCCAACACGTAACGCTGGGTCGACGGCACCGCTTCCTTAACCGCACGGGAGTTCGACAGAACAACGAACCCCTCAGACGATTCATACCCTTTCGCCTCGACGCCCTTTCCTTTGAGGAAAAGCGCGCGGCGCCCGGGCTGTTCCGCAGGGGGCTTTTCAAAAACGCTCAGCCCAAGCGCGGGGAAGCACACGAGCATTTCGTTGAGGAAACCTTCGGCCTCGGCGGCATCGGCTTCGGACATGGAGGGCAGAGCTGGCTGGTTTCCGTTGTCCAGCTCGCATCTCTTGGCTTCCATCGCGAGCGCAATTAGGCGAGCTTCGAGATACTGAATATGTGCTTTATTGAGATATGAGTCTTTGCTGGTGAAAAGGAACAAAGTGGTCCAGAAGTCCTTCTTTCCGTAATGCTGTTCAAGCCTCGGCCTGCTAGGATCTCCCTCGCCAACGTAGATCAGTGGCAGATTTCCGTCCGTACCCGGACCCGAGAGCACGTACACGCCGGTTCTACCAAACTCCCCACGAGACTTTGCCCGAATGAAAACCGGGCGCGGGCAGACCAACCCGCTTCCATTCCAATTCGACTTCTCCACTAGGCGAACTCCTTCGAGCTCGCCCCCCGGAACAAATATCCGCAGTGAAAAGCTTCCCTGGGATGGCAGCACGATTCCGTCCCCTCTCCGTCAACAAAGATAAATCCCGGCCTTAGCTCAAATCTCGCTCGTGGCAGGCAGCCTCGATCCAGGAAGTGCTTCAACCGCGCCGGAGATGAGCCGGATTATACGTCCACTTCTGGTTTATCGGCGATGCTGGCTGCACCTGATGCTAAAATGACCAACATATTTGGAGGGCTCTTATGAAAAATGCGAGCGTCCTTATTGAAGTCCGCGGCGGAGTGGTCGTCGCGGTTTACTCGAACGATCCCCAATCGCGTGTATTCCTCCTGGATTGGGATGAAGCGGGAAACCGTATTCGTCGAGACTCTGTCGACGCCGGTCGATATCCAGTTGATAGCTTCGACGCAATGCCGGCCGACACCGCGAAGCTCTTTCTGAATGTAACTAGCGATCAAAACGCCAGAGGACATTGAGCAGCAATGAACCTCCAGATGGACCATGAGTGTGCTGACAGCTATCGCAGTGCCTCGCAGGCAGCCCGCGTGGTCACGGAACTATGGGGATCGGAGCAGCTGTATTGCGCTTCCTGCACCTCCCCAGGCCTCGAAAGAGCCCTGAACAATACCAAGGCCTTCGATTTTAGTTGCGCCAATTGCGGCGCCATCTACCAGCTCAAGAGCAGCAAGACCTGGAACGAACGGCGCATCGTTGACGCAGGCTACCACGCGATGATGTCCGCGATCCTGGAGGACAGAACGCCGAATTTGCTCATCGTACATTACACGCTGAATTGGTCTGTCCTCAATCTGCTTCTGGTTCCCTCGTTCTTTTTCTCGTCGGCGGCCATCGAACAACGGAAGCCCCTCGCGCAGTCTGCTCGCCGTGCCGGGTGGATCGGCTGCAACATTCGTTTGGATGCAATTGCTCCGGAGGGCAAACTTCGGATCGTTCAAAATGGAATTGCGTGCGCTCCGGCCGACGTACGCCAGCGATACGCAGCCGTCAGACCGCTAGCATCTCTTCCAGTATCTGTCAGGGGATGGACACTCGATATGCTTAGGATCGTGCGGCAAATTGGGAAGTCCGACTTCAGTTTGGATGACGTTTATCGATTCCAATACGATCTCAGTCAACTTCATCCTAAAAACAGCAACATTCGACCAAAAATCCGTCAGCAGCTCCAAGTACTTCGGGACATTGGCATAGTCAGATTCATCTCGCCCGGCAGGTATCAGGTAGTGGTTTAGCAGTTGGGTCCACGAGCAAACTCTCAAGCCATCCGTCTAACCGCGATCCTAAACTAGGCGACCTATCCTCCCCGGTCTGCAGGCAAAGGAACAGAGTCTTCGCCCATTCTATTCGAATAGCTCATAGATAATATTGACATTATATTACCATTCGTGCTACCATCCCGTGTGTCCCGTGAACGCACACCTTCGTCGTTGAATCTGCCGGCCGCTCGCGACGCCCGGCCCGCACGTCCGTTTACAATTTCCCCCATCAAAATCCAGCCATTCGCGCACTTCGCGCCCTTTAAGTTTCCCAGAATCAACACTTCTGAGAATTTTCCAACTTCTCGTATCCTCTTCATTCGCGTGGATTTCAACTCTACTAGAATCAACACTTCTGGGAATAAGGACTTAAAGTCTCCCAGAATCAACACTTCTGGCGCAAAGGACTTAAAGTCCCGCAGAATCAATACTTCCAAAAAACAGGGTAGGGGGCCTGTGGAAAGCTGCCGCATCCGGATTTCCGAAGCGAAATTCGCAGGCCGGCGAGCCTTCGTGGCGAGCATTTCCGCGCGGCCAAAGTTACTACTCGTCCCTCCCCACATCAAATGGGTTGGGGGTAACACACCATGAAAGCAGCAGTGGTCACAGCGAAGGGCGGACCGTGGGAGATTCAAAGCGTTCCCGATCCGAAGATCGAAGCCGGGCAAGTGCTGGTGAAGATGCACGCCAGCGGAATTTGCTACAGCGATGTGTACGAAACGCTCGGCCACATGCCGGGCGCGTTTCCGCGAATTATGGGACACGAACCTGTCGGCGAAATCATCGCCATCGGCGCGGGGGTCACCACGCGCAAAGTGGGCGATCGCGTGGGCACGGCGTGGTTCGCGCACACCTGCGGACGCTGCGAATGGTGTTTGCGCGACCGCGGAAACTTCTGCACCAACGAGAAGGAAAAGAAGGTCACTGGAATCGACGTGCAGGGCGGACACGCGGAACTGATGCCGATGTACGCCGACACCACCACGCTGATTCCCGATGGCCTCTCCTACGAGCAAGCCGCGCCGATTTTCTGCGCGGGCTACACCGTGTGGGGCGGGCTGCGCTTCGCCGATCCAAAGCCGCACGAGCGCATCGCCGTGCTGGGCATCGGCGGCCTGGGCCATCTGGCCGTGCAATACGCGAAGGCCGCCGGCTTTGAGACCATCGCGATTTCACATTCGCCCGACAAGGATAAATTCATCCGCGAGCTGGGCGCGGATGAAATCGTGCGCGACGGCAAAGGTTTGCTGGCCGCCGGCGGCGCGGACATCGTTCTGAGCACCACGAATTCCGTCTCCGCGATGGCCGATAGCGCAAATGGACTTCGCCCCGATGGCCGCCTGGTGATCATGGGCGTCGGCGGCGAACCGTTGGCCCTCCAAACCGGCCTGTTCGTCGGCAAGCGCATGCGCGTGATCGGCAGCACGCAAAATGGCCGCGAGTATCTTTATGAGGCGCTGGATTACGCCGCCAAAGGCAAGGTGAAAGTGATCGCCGAAACTTACAAGCTCGACGAAGCGCCCAAAGCCTATGCCCGCGTGGCCGAAGGCAGCGTGCGCTTCCGCGCCGTCCTCGCGATTTAGCGCGGCGCATCGTCTGTTTTCTCGGAGCGCGCCGCTTTGGCGGCGACGAAACGGATTTTAGGAGGGCACGGCTTCAGCCGCGCCGAAAAGCTCGGCCCGCTCAGGGGTTTTAACCCCTGAGGTTCTGGGGTTGGTGAAACGGAAGGGCGCGCCGCGCGTGAGAAGGGCTCTACTTCAGGTCGAGGCCGCTAACGCGAATCGTCGGATAGGTCTGGCTCCACTGCTCGGGCATATGATCGTAAGTGAGTTGAAAATCGTAGGTCTGTCCCGGACCGAGCGACGCGAACGGCGGCTGAAACAGCCGCTGCGTATCGCGCAGCACCACCTGGTTGAAGACGTCGTGATATTCAAGCGTGACTTCGATCTGACCGATAGACTGCGTCCCATCGTTCTCGACCGTGCCGAAAACGTAGGTCTGCTCCTGATTCAGGAAGTTGGTCGCGCGGCTCATTCTCGGCGCGCTGAATTTAATCTGCGCCGCGTACGCCTGTTCGGCAGAGCCCCACGGCAACGCCTGCGGCGCCGCCGTCGCTGCGCTGCCCGAATGCGCGCTCCAATACACGGCTCCCGCCACCAGCAGCGCCACAATCACGGCGCCGGCCAAAAAGGCCACGGGCATTTCGCGCTTGGTTGCGTCAGCCATGCAGCGGAGGAACCTCCGTTTTCATTCGATGCTTGCCGGCGCGCTAACGGCCAAACGCCAGCCGCGTGATCAGCGGCGCGGGAAGATCGGCATTCACCATGCGCTGCTGCACCGCAAGAATATCGTAGGGCACGCGCCAGAATTCAATCACGCCGTGCTCGCGATCGGCGATGGCAAATGCCGCGCGTGGATCGGAATCGCGCGGCTGGCCGATCGATCCGGGATTCAGCAGGTAGCGCGTACCCGGTTCAATGCGCAGCGCCGCGAAACCCGCGCCCGCAGGCACGCGCAGCTGGATCACTTCCATATCGTCATCGCGATACGAGAAGCCGCCCTGAATGTGCGTGTGCCCGAAAAAAGTCACGTTGGTCGGCGAACTCACCAGTCCGCCGAGAGCCTGCGGCGGCGAAAAAACGTATTCGTCTTCATCCTGATACGAGCCGTGAACCAGCGTGAGCTCGCCGACACGCAGCGGACCGCGCGGTAACTGCTCGATGAATTCGCGGTTCTCCGGACGAAGTTGTTTGCGCGTCCACTGCGCCGCGAGGAACGCGATCGGATTCAAATCCTCGGCGCTGGGATCGCCAGAGGCGGCCTTGTCGTGATTGCCGCGAATCATGGCCACGTCAAGCGCGCGCAGCCGGTCCAGCACTTCGTTCGGATCCGGACCGTAGCCGACAAGATCGCCCAGGCAAACCGCGCGCTCCCAACGGCCCTGGGCGGCGGCCAACGCCGCTTCGAGCGCGGTCGCATTGGCGTGCACGTCGCTCAAAACCAGAAAGCGCATCCGCCCTCGTCTTTTCGCCCGAACCGCATCCCGCGCGAACGCGTGAATTCACGAATGGCTGATTATAATCGAAGCCCACTTCCCGCGCTCGTCCGCGCGCGCTTATCTTTTTGTGAAATCATCGCCAAAAAATGCTGCAACGGGAACTTTTGGTTTGGCCGAATCGTAGTTCTCTACAGAACCAAAATGGCGGTACTAGGCGCCGCAATGGCATGCCGCGCCGCTCCATTTTGGCGCTTGTGCCGCGGCGCATCGCGCGCAATATCGATTCATTCGCGCGGGAAAACTACGGCGCGAAACAGGGAGTTGAACATGAATTTTATTCGCACGCAATTTCTGGTCTCACGTTTCTTCGTCTTCATCGCTGTTGTGGCCTTGGCGCTTTCGGCGGCGGGCGCGGCTTCCGCCGATTCCACCACCAAACACATCACATTCGATCATGAAGTGGTGATCGCGGGAACCACGCTTCCGGCCGGAGACTACACATTGCTGGTCGATAGCGGCCGGCTCACTGTGAAGCGAGAAAAAAAAGTGGTTGCGCAGACGGATGCGCACTGGGAAGCGCGCGACGATACGCCCGACCGCAGCTCCGTGCTCTACGGAGACGGCTATCAGGTGATCGAGATCCGCTTTGCTCACCAGCGTGACGTTTTGATCGTCGCTGCGCCGTAACTGCGCACGGCGAATGCGCCGCGCAACGAAGCGTTAGCGAATCAGCATGCAATCGCCATAGCTGTAGAAGCGATAGTTCGCTTCTACGGCGTGGCGATATGCGGCGAGCACCGGCGCGCGCCCCGCGAAAGCGGAGACCAGAATCAGCAGCGTCGAACGCGGAAGATGAAAATTGGTTAAAAGCTGGTCAACCACCAGAAACGGCTGGCCGGGATACAAAAACAAATCCGCAGATGCGCGGCCCGCTTCGATGCGGAAAGCGCCCTCTTCTGATGCCGCTGCGCGCGCCGCGGCCTCGAGCGCCCGCACCACGGTTGTGCCGGCGGCCAGGATCTTGCGGCCGTCTCGCTTGGCATTTTCGATTGCCTGCGCTGCGTGCGCCGAAATCTCGTACGTCTCCGCGTGCATCACGTGGCCTTCAAGTTGTTCGGCGCGAATCGGTTGAAACGTGCCGAGTCCGACTTCAAGCGTGATCTCCACGATTTGGACGCCGCGCGCGCGCAATCGGGCCACGATCTCGGGCGTGAAGTGCAGTCCAGCGGTGGGCGCGGCGACAGCGCCGGGTTCGTGCGCGAAAATCGTCTGGTAACGCTCGCGATCGGCGGGCTCATCTTCGCGCGCGATATACGGCGGTAGCGGAACGTGGCCCAAGCGTTCAAGAGCCTGATGGAGGGGCCCGGCGCTGCGGAAGCGCAGGCGCCGCGCGCCAAATTCGCCGCGGTCGATGACTTCGGCTTCGAGTTCGCCGTCGCCGAATAGAATCGTTTCGCCTGTCGGCAATTTTCGTCCGGGCCGCACAAGCGCTTCCCATTCGTTGCCGTCGAGACGTCGAGTGAGCAGCACTTCTATCGGCGAAGACAGATGCTCGCGGCGCGTGCGCGCGGAGTTGCCAGCTTTCTGCGCGCGCACGCCGGCGCGGTGGCCGAACAACCGCGCCGGGATCACGCGCGCGTTGTTCACGACGAGCAGTTCGTCTCCGCGCAGCAAGTTCGGCAGGTCGCGGAACATCGAATCCTGCCAGTTGCCGGTGGCGCGATCGAGGAGAAGCATTCTCGATGAGTCGCGGGGCTCGGCCGGACGCTGGGCGATCAGCCCGTCGGGCAACATGTAATTAAATTCGTCGAGGCGCATCGGGAGAGCCGACTATATCGCGTAACCAAATTCGATGCAAACAGTGCCGGATGCGGGGGCTTCCGTCCCGTAGAATCATGCTTATAATTAGGATTAATAAGCACTTACATGAGCTGTTTTAGGCGCAGATAATGCTTGACAGTAACACGCTCATATTATATGCTGTGCCTCGTTAAATGAGGCGGATTTGCGCGTAGAGCGAAGCCGGCGGCCATGTACGGTCTTCGGGACCTTCGGCATCTAATCAGTAGCTCGAGGAAAGAGTGTTGGCAGCGCATACCCGGACTGGGATTGCGCGGCGAAAAAAAGCGGCGAAGTAGAAGGGACGACCTACGATGTTTCGATTCGACAAACTTACGGTAAAGGCGCAGGAAGCGGTGCAAGAGGCGCAAGAAATAGCCGCGCGGCACGATCAACAACAGATCGAGCCGCTGCACTTGCTTGCGGCGCTTGTGGCGCAGCCGGACGGGATTGTCTCGCCACTGTTGCAACGGCTGGGGCTGCGTCCGGAGGGTTTGGCTTCCGAGATCGAAGCGGCGCTTGGAAAATTGCCTAAGGTGAGCGGCGTCGCACAACAGCATATGGGCGCGGCGCTGAACAAAGTGCTGGAAAAATCTTTCGATGAGGCCGAAGCGTTCAAGGACGAATTCGTTTCCTCCGAACACCTGCTTCTGGCGATAGCGGCACAGGCCAAGGATCCGGCGGCGGAGCTGCTTGCGCGCAACGGAGCTTCTCGCGAGGCTTTGTTGCAAGCGCTGGCGACGGTGCGCGGCAGCCATCGGGTGACCTCGCAGAATCCAGAATCGACGTTTCGGGCGCTGGAGCAGTATGGGCGCGACCTGACGGATTTGGCGCGGCGACGGAAGCTCGATCCGGTGATCGGGCGCGACGAAGAGATTCGCCGCGTGATGCAAATCCTGGCGCGGCGCACCAAGAATAATCCTGTCTTGATTGGCGAGCCCGGCGTGGGCAAGACGGCGGTGGTGGAAGGATTGGCGCAGCGCATCGTTTCGGGCGACGTGCCGGAAGTGCTGCGGCCGAAGCGGATTGTGGCGCTGGATTTAGCCGCGTTGATCGCCGGCGCGAAATATCGCGGCGAATTCGAGGATCGGCTGAAGGCTGTGCTCAAGGAAATTACGGAATCGAACGGGCAAGTGATTCTTTTCATCGACGAACTGCACACCTTAGTAGGCGCGGGCGCGGCAGAAGGCTCGATGGACGCTTCCAACATGTTGAAGCCTGCTCTTGCGCGCGGAGAACTGCGGGCGATCGGCGCGACAACGCTGAACGAATACAGAAAACACATTGAAAAAGATCCCGCGCTCGAACGGCGCTTCCAACCCGTGCTGATTCCCGAGCCGACGGTGGAAGATACCATCGCGATTCTGCGCGGATTGAAGGATCGCTACGAATTGCATCACGGTGTGCGCATTCAGGATGCCGCGATACTGGCCGCGGCGACGCTTTCGCATCGTTACATCACAGACCGATTTTTGCCCGACAAGGCAATCGACCTAATCGACGAGGCCGCTGCGAGTTTGCGCATGCAGATGGATTCGCTGCCGCTCGAAATCGATCAGATTGAGCGGCGCATTCTGCAACTGGAAATCGAGCGGCAAGCGCTGCTGCGTGAATCGGACGCGCATTCGCGCGAGCGATTGAAGGCTCTCGAAGGCGAGCTGGCCAAGCTGCGCGAGGAATCGCACGCGCGCAAGGCGCGTTGGGAAGTGGAGAAGGACGCGATCGGCAAGATTCGCAAGGTGAAGACGGAGATCGAGCAACTGAAGGCTGACGAGCAGCGCCTGGAGCGCGCGGGCGAGCTGGCCAAGGTGGCGGAGATTCGCTACGGCAAATTGGCCGCGGCGGAAAAGCAATTGGCCAAGGCTCAGGCGCATCTGGCGGAAGTGCAGAAGGACGGCGCGATTCTGCGTGAGGAAGTGGGCGAGGAAGACATCGCGAAAATCGTGGCCAAGTGGACGAACATTCCCGTGGGCAGGCTGCTGGAGGGCGAGGCGCGCAAGCTGGTGAACATGGAAGAGCGGCTGAAGCAGCGCGTGGTGGGACAAGATGATGCCGTGGCGCGCGTCGCAAACGCGATTCGCCGCAGCCGCGCCGGCCTTTCCGATCCGCAGCGGCCGATCGGATCGTTTATTTTCATGGGGCCGACGGGCGTGGGCAAAACAGAATTGGCGCGGGCGCTGGCGGAATTTTTGTTCGACGACGACAAGGCGCTGATTCGTTTGGATATGTCGGAATACATGGAGAAGCATTCCGTGGCGCGAATGATCGGCGCGCCGCCAGGCTATGTGGGCCACGACGAAGGCGGCCAACTGACGGAGAAAATTCGGCGCCACCCGTACGCCGTAGTTTTGTTTGACGAAATCGAGAAGGCGCACCCGGACGTTTTCAACGTGCTGCTGCAAATTTTGGAGGACGGGCGCCTGACCGACGGCAAAGGCCGCACGGTGGACTTCCGCAATGCGGTGCTGATTATGACCAGCAACGTAGGCTCCGCGGCGATCTTCGAGCTTTCGGCAAAGGACCCCAAGCGCGCGCACGAGGAGGCCATGGAAGCGCTGCGGGCGGCGTTCCGGCCGGAATTCTTGAACCGGATTGACGACATCGTGCTGTTCAATCCGCTGGGTCACGCGCAACTGGAGAAGATCGTGGATTTGGAGCTGGCGAAATTCCGCAAGATGCTCGAAGGGCGCGGAGTGGAAATTGAGCTTATGCCGAGCGCTCGCGAGCGGCTGCTGCGCGAAGGCTACGATCCAGCGTACGGGGCTCGCCCGTTGCGGCGCACGCTGCAACGGCTGGTGCAGGATCCATTGGCGCTGCAAATTCTCGACGGGCGCGTTTTGCCCGGAGAGCGCGTGCGAGTGGAAGCCGACCCGAATTCGGATCAGATGACGTTCACGGGCGTACCCGCCGCACCTAAGGCGGGCGCGCCGCGCGAAGCGGCTGGATCGCGACCGGCGCTAAGCGAAGCCGCCGAAGCGCCGGTGCACGCGAAATCGGGGCGGCGCGGCCACTGATCATGATCAAGAGACGGTAAGGAGAGGCGTTATGTCATCGCTGAACTTGGTGACGGTGATTGCTCCGCTCGCGATAATCGCGTTGGCGATACCGCTGATACTCGAAAAAGTTCCGCGCAATCGCTACTACGGATTTCGCACGCCGTTCACGATGTCATCGGATCCGATTTGGTATCGCGCGAATAAGATCGCGGGAATCACCCTAGTTGCCGCGGGCATTTTTTGGTTGGCGCTCGGTCAGATATTGCCGCATGTGACGCATTCAGGGCAATCCGCCGAGCGTCTGGTGGTATGGATTGGCGCGGGTGGAATTATGGCCGCATGCGCGATAGCGTACTTGCGAACGTATCGGGCGTAGATTTCATTCGCGCCTCGCACTCAGACGCAGTTTGACTGAGGCTGATCCGGCGCCTAAACTTATTTGTTCTGACGGAGGTTTTAAACATCATGAGAGGCATCAAGACATTATTTTTGCTGACCGCGCTGACGCTGGTGCTGGTATTTTGCGGCGAAGCCTTCGGTGGCCGGGAAGGCATGACCATCGGCCTGGGGATCGCCGTGGCGATGAACGGCTTCGCCTACTTTTTCTCGGACAAAATCGCCTTGAAATCGAGCCATGCGCAACCGGTGACGCGCGAACAATTGCCGCGGCTCTACGCGGTGATGGAGCAACTGTGCGCGAAATCGAATTTGCCGATGCCCAAACTCTACTTGATTGAGCAGCCGGCGCCGAACGCGTTCGCCACGGGACGCAATCCGAAGCATGCATCGGTTGCGGTAACGCAGGGGCTTTTGCAACTGATGACGGACGACGAGCTGGAAGGCGTGATCG
>Ga0302326_10004060_pt1 | contig 34087 bp, 30 predicted proteins | sample Palsa_T0_3_FD_202264 | JGI IMG/M metagenome (GOLD analysis project Ga0302326, IMG submission 202264) | Peat permafrost microbial communities from Stordalen Mire near Abisko, Sweden - Palsa_T0_3 | ecosystem: Environmental > Terrestrial > Soil > Palsa > Peat permafrost | place: Sweden: Abisko...
GGAATCACGTCAGCACCGAGGAGGGCTACGATCCAGCGGATAGGGCGAATGAAGCGCGGACCGGTCTTGCCCGTCCAATACATCGTCTTGGGGAATGCGATCTTCAGGATGATGCCGGGCAGGGAATCGGCTAGCACTTCGATCATGCGGCGGCCGGCGGTCTTGCGGAGGTGCGTGTAGTATTCGCCTTCGATCGACAGTTCGGCCGGTGCAACTCCCTGCTTGCGGGCGAACCCTTCGACGGCTTTCTCTGGGGCGGTTCTGCGCGGACCCGTGACTCGCTCTTCGGTGTCCGGCAGGCGCTCGGGCAGTCCTTCGGCGCGAGCCGTCAGCCGGCGTGGCGTGGCAACCATGCGTGCGGCGATGCCAAGTCCCTCTAGTTGGCCGTGCAAGCTCTCCAGCGCGCCCGGAATCATCCAATCCGGAATCTCCTCCGTGCCAATTTCGAGCAGAAACGGCAGACTCATTGCGCCGCCCCCTGCTGATCGGCCCATGCATGCGCCACGCCCACCGCCAGCTTGCGCACGCGCTGAATCACGCCCACTCGCTCTGTTACGCTGATCGCGCCGCGCGAATCCAGCGTATTAAACAGGTTCGAGCATTTCAGCACCTGGTCGTATGCGGGCAGCAGCGGGAAGCGCGCCTTCTGCGTTGCCTCCTGCGACGATTTCGGATACAGCGCCAGCAGCCGCGCGGCCTCGCCCTCATACAGCGCGAACAGCTTCCACAGCGTCTCCACTTCAGCCATCTCGAAGTTGTAAACCGAAAACTGCAATTCATCCTGCAGACGAACATCGCCGTAGGTGAAGCCGGGCGCCCACTCGATGTCGTAGACGCTGTCCTTCACTTGCAGGAAGGCCGCGAGCCGTTCGAGTCCGTAGGTCAGCTCGGCTGGAACCACATCCAGATCGATGCCGCCGCACTGCTGAAAGTAAGTGAACTGGGTGATCTCCAGGCCGTCCAGCATCACCTGCCAGCCGACGCCCCACGCGCCGAGCGTAGGCGCTTCCCAGTTGTCTTCCTCGAACTTGATATCGTGTTGCGTCAGGTCAATGCCGACCGCTTCCAAGCTGCCCAGATACTGCTCGATTGCGTCGTCGGGCGAGGGCTTGAGAATCACCTGCAATTGGGAGTGTTTGTAGAGCCTGTTGGGATTCTCGCCATAGCGTCCATCGGCTGGCCGGCGGCTGGGCTGAACGTATGCCACGCGGTAGGGCTTCGGCCCCAGCACGCGCAGGAAAGTCTCCGGGCACATGGTGCCGGCGCCCACTTCCACGTCGTAAGGCTCCTGAATGATGCAGCCGCGCTGGGCCCAATAGGCCTTCAGCTTGAAGATGATTTCTTGAAATGACTGCATCGTGTCTTCGCGTCTATGCGGCTTCCAGAACCGGCGGCGTAATTAGCTTGCGCTCGATGTGCCGCTCGATCTGCTGGACCAGGAAGCGGCGCAGGTCCGCACACGTCTCGCGCTCCCAGCCCGTCTGGCCGATGTGCGCGACCGGCTTGCGTAACATTTCGTCCGCAACGGCTCTCGATTCCATGCTCAATTCCCAACTGCCAGCGCCCGGCCTCCGGCACTCGCCGCATAACAGTCCGTCCTGGCCGCGGATGAAAAACGCCCGCTCGCGCGTGTCGCCGTCGGCGAGCAGGCTGCCGCAACTCAGGCAGACATTCAGTTCGGGCAGAAAACCCGAAAGCCGCACCGCCCATAGGCTGAAGTACGATACCGCGCGCCAGACGCTCCCCGTCTCGGCGGAATCGGCGGCGCGCATGTGTTCCAGCACCGCGATCAGCAGGCGGAAGAAGCGGTCGTTCGGTTCAGCCGGCGGCAGTAACTGATCCGTAATTTCCACGAAATAATCCAGCGCCACGGCCGCCCGGTAATCCGACAGCAACCGGAATTGGGAAACCAGCAGTTCGCAGGAATCCAGGTTCACCAACTCCCTGGTCTCGCGTTGGAAATACGACATGCGCACTTGCGAGAGCCGTTCCAATCCGGCGCCGAACGCGCTCTTCGGACGGCGCGCCCGCTTAGCTACGCCGCGCAGCTTCCCCTGGTCGCGAGTCAGAAAGCTGACGACGAGGTCCGCTTCTTTCAAGGGGTAACTTCGGAGCACGAAGGCTTCGCTCACTCGGGCCGGCACATGTTGAAATTTAAGAGTAACACATCGTGCTTGACCGCGCTTTGCGTGGTGGTGTTGGGCGCTTGGGACGGCGGTCTGTATGTTTGCGGAGAGCGGGGTCTCTTTGGCCTCGATCATTTACGAGTTTTGCGATGGGGCGTCGCCACTCGAAGGATTCGGAGGCATACCTACAGCGACTCAACAGGCGGTGGGAAGAGTTGGAGCAAAAAGGTCGACCGCCCAGCGAGGAACTTCAGAAGAAGATCGGTCTTGTGGTAATCCGGCTCAAACTAATCGGCCGGTTACTCGATCTTCCGCGCCGGAGGTCGAAAAATAATTCCCGGCCAATTTTCCGAAGCTCTCCACCTGCTGTATTTGCCAGGCCGCATCTCGATCCAGCTCGCGCGCCATCAACCCGGCCACGCGCGGAGCCATTCGAATCGCCGCCCTCGCATTCAGAAACAACGCCCGCGTGCGGCGCGCCAGGACGTCTTCCACAGTGCGCGCCATCTCCTGGCGGACGGCCCACACCACCTCGGCGCCGGTACAGGGAAGCGCGGGATCGAGCGGCTCCGCGAGCGCCGGTTCGGCGCATATCAGGTCCTCGATAAGCGGCGCATCCGACCCGTAAACGCGCAAGTGCCCGAACGCGTCGGCACCCGGATGGAAACCGTGCAAGTGCAGATGCTCCGTCACGCAAGCCTTCTCCGGCAAGCGCGCTAGCATAGCCGCCTGGTTCACGCAGTCTTCCGCCATGTGGCGATAGGTGGTCCACTTGCCGCCACAAATCGTCAGCAGGCCGGATTTCTCGATATGGATGGCATGGCCGCGCGACAGCGCCGCGGTGCCGCCGCGGCTGCCCGATTTCACTAGCGGGCGAATGCCGGCAAACACGCTGAGGATGTCGCCACGCGTGGGCTTGCGCGCCAGGTAAAGCGAGGCGGTCGACAGGATGAAATCGATCTCCTGCTCCATGGCCACCGGTTCGAGCGTGGCGCCGTCCACGGGAGTATCGGTAGTGCCGATGAGTGTATGGCCGTGCCACGGGATGGCGAACATCACGCGCCCATCGCTGGTATGCGGAACCATGATGGCGCTCTCGCCGGGCAGAAAGGAGCGATCGAAGACCAGATGCACTCCCTGGCTGGGCGCGATCATCGGCGCGATGGAGGCATCCGCCTGCCGGCGCAGGTCGTCGGTGAAAGGCCCCGTCGCATTGATCACCACTTCGGCGTGCGCATGGATTTCTTCCCGGCTTTCGGCGTCCTGCGCAATCACGCCGTCGATGAAGCCTTCGGCGTCCTTCGTCAGGCCCGTCACTTGCACGTAGTTGAGCAGGGTGGCGCCAAGCTCATAGGCCGTGGCGGCCATGTTGATCAGCAGCCGCGAATCGTCGAACTGCCCGTCGAAGTAGATGACGCCGCCGCGCAATCCTTCCGTCTTAATCGTGGGCAGGCGTTCGAGCGTCTCTTCCTTGGAGAGAATGCGCGAAGCGCCGAAGCCGTATTTGCCGGCCAGCAGGTTGTAGACTTTCAGACCCAGGCCGTAGAAGGGCGCTTCCCACCAATCGTAGTTCGGCACTACGAAGCCGAGGTCGTGGACCAGGTGAGGCGCATTGCCCAGCAGCAGACCGCGCTCGCGCAGCGCTTCCATGACCAGCGAGATATCGCCTTGTTCGAGGTAGCGGACACCGCCGTGCACGAGTTTGGTGCTGCGGCTGGAAGTGCCTTTGCCGAAATCGTGCTGTTCCAGCAGTAGCACGCCGTAGCCGCGCGACGCGGCGTCGATGGCCACGCCCACACCCGTAGCGCCGCCGCCTACCACGAGCATGTCCCAGCGTCCCGAGCGGGCCTGGAGACGGGCGTACATCTCAGCGCGATGCATGTGCGGGTCCCAGCGGATAAGTATAGCGAAGCCCGCCCGACTATAATCTACTAATGCGTGAGTATCGCGCCAGGGAGTCAGCCCGCATGCAGGATCTTGTGGGGCAGGATGGCATCCTGCGGGCCGATTGTTAATCGGCCCAGCTTTGCGCCGATTTCCCGGGTAACCCTCCGGATCGCCCTCAGGATGTCTTCCGTGCCCCGCCAAACATACCCACCAGCCACCCATAACGTTCTTCCAAATTCAACTACATGGGCTTTGATCGTTCCCGTGGGGCGGACCTCGAGGTCTGCGCGGGTCCTCCAGGGCCAGTTCTCCTGCGAGCGCAGCTCGCCCCCTCAAGACGCCGTGCAAAAAAGAATGAAATATTCGGCGGCTCCCGCGCACTATTCGAAAGGGTAGTCCGGTACTATGCCATTGCAGGTGACTCCAAAGAACGTGGCACTCCGCGCGGGCGAGACCCAGGCGTTTCAGGCCGCCGGAGCTGCCGGAGCGGTTAACTGGTCGATCCAGCCGCGTAGCGGGCGCATCGATCCGAACGGCGTCTACACCGCGCCCAAGCTGGTAGTCCGCAACGTCAACGTGACCGTGCAAGCGCACGACGGAACCCAATTCGACGCAGCCAATGTCACGCTGGACCCAGGCTGGTTCTGGTTGCACTTGCTGGGTGTCTACTGGCTGGCTTGGGCCGCCCTTCTGCTGGCCGTTCTCCTTGGCGGATGGCAGCGGCTCTGCCCCAGTTGCAGACCGGCGGAACTCCTCATCAGCCCGCCGCTGGCCACCGTTACCGCTTCCCAACCGATCCGGTTCACCGCCACGGCGCCCGTCACCTGGCAGGACAACCTAAACTCCAGCGGACTCTACAACACTCCGCCGGCGCCGCCCCCCAATCCCAGCATCAATATCACAGCCACCGCCATAGCCGACTCCAAGAGGATGGCCAGCGCCAGCCTGATCTGGTCCCCCGACATCGGGATGACCCTGCAACCGCAGCAGAGCATCGTCTTCGGCGAAGGCACGGTAGACTTCAACGCGATCCTCACCGTGGCTCCGGACAAACAGGGCAAGATCGATCTTTCCACGGCCGTAGTCGGGTGGCTGCAGCCGTCCATCGGAAGCATCCAGGCGAGGCCCAACGGAACCGCGACTTACACCGCCAAGCCCGGCGAAATCAAGCGCCCCGCCACCATCATGATCATGGCCAATGTGCAGGTTCCCGGAGGCCCTCCCCGGCCCGCGGGAACCTACTTGACCCTGATCCCGAAGTCGCCTGCGAAGGCTTGCCAGGAAGACGGCACACCCAGCACGGCCAGCCTGATTGCGCTCATCGCGCTGGCCGGCGCGCTGGGGGGCCTAATCCACGGCGCATCGTCGTTCGCCATCTTCGCGGGAAACCGCCAGTTCAAATCGAGCTGGACCTGGTGGTATGTGCTCCGGCCGGTGCTCGGCGCGGCCGTGGCGCTGGTCGTCTACCTGGTGGTACGCAGCGGCATGGGTACCGGTGACATCGCCCTTGCGGGCGCCGATTGCCTCAAGACCGCGGGGTTCGCCGGCCTGATCGGGATGTTCGCCGAGCCGGCCATGCTGAAGTTGAAGGATATCTTCAACACCATCTTTACTCCCAGGGACGATCCCAGGAAGGATGAACTCAACCCAGAGCAATCTCCGCCTCGCATCAACTCCATCGATCCTCCCAGCGTGTCCAGCGCGGAACCGCCGGCGGCGCTCAAGATCGCGGGCGCCAACTTCGTGGCGGGGTGTGTGGTGAAAATCGGCGCGAGTGCGCGTACGCCGCGGTCAGTCACGCCTACCCTCCTGGAAGTGCAGTTGCAGCCTCATGATGTGGCCACCCCCGGTGACGTCCCGATCCGCGTTTGCAACACTCCGAACGATTCGGATTGTTCAAACACCGTGAATCTGAAGGTCACCTAACCGTTACTGTAAATGTTTGTAAGAACCTATACGCCATCGTTACCAACACTCCCCAATCCGCGGTCTTTGTAAGTGGAATCCGGAAAGGAGCGTTTATGACAAGCGTAGGGAAAACCCTTGGAAGGGCAATGTCCGTTCTGCTCGCCACCGCGGCACTGGCCGCGCCTAACACGACAACGCCTTTACCGGAACGGTGAATGACGTGGAGGGCCAGGCAACCCTCAACGGAGAGGATCTGCTCGCGTCGTCCGCGGGCCAGGCGGCCATCGGGGCGAATCAAGTGCTGGATACAGCTCGGGGAAAAGTGGAACTGCTGCTCACGCCCGGCGTCTTCCTGCGCGTGGGCAACAACAGCGAACTGCGCATGGTCTCGCCGCATGCGCCCCGTGTCGCGTTCGAATTGGTGAAGGGTGGGGCCATCCTGGAGGTCGACCAATCCTTCGAGGGAGTTGCCTTCTCGGTCCTGATGGATGGCGCGACGGCCGGCATTACCAAGGCAGGCCTCTATCTTTTCGGCGCGGACCAGCGCAGCATGGGGGTGCTGGCCGGAGAAGCGGCTGTGTCGCAGGGCAAGGCGCATCTCACCCCGAAAACAGGTCATGGCGTATTTCTGCTTGCCGGGCAACGGCTGAAACCGCAAAACCTGAATATGGATGCCATGCAAAACGAGCCGTTCAATCTGGAGCAGACTCAGGAGCGCGTATCTGGCGCAAGCGAATGTCCAGGCGGCCCAAGCGATCCTGGCCGGCGGGGGCGCGTATGACGCAGGATGGTATTGGGATACGTCCTTCGACTGCTATGCCTTCCTACCCGTCGGCGGCATCCAGTACAGCCCGTTTGGCTGGGGCTTTTCGGCGCCGGGTGTCGTGGAAAAGCTCCGAATCCGATCCATTACCCCATCCCGATTCGCGGACCGAAGCCCAAACCGCAATCCGTGAGCGGACGCGCATCCTCTGGCAAGCCGGCACGCTCCGGCGGAGGTTCCAACAACGGACACGCCAGTGGCGGTGGTGGATGCCACGTTGGTGTTGGCGGCGGTCACATGGGCGGAGGTGGCGGCGGTCACCACTGACCTACGGTGCGTATAAGTCCAGATCCTGCGGAGTGTCGGAGGCTTCCGGCAGCGTCACCAAACGCGCGCCGGCGGCTTCCATGCTGTCCGGCTCCGGCTTCTCGTATTCGAAGGTCGCCAGGATGCGATACAACCCCGGCGCGAGATTGCCGAAGCGATACTGCCCGCGCACATCGGTGCGGGTGGTGCGGAGTTCACCCAGCCGCTTCTGGGTGTCCTTATCGAAGGCCTCCAGATAGACCGGCGCGCCGGGCGCCGGGTCGTGCCCCGGACCATTCACGACGCCATGGACGGAAGCGGGGCGCGACGAGAGTTTGATGGTAATCGCGTCGCCGCCGCGCAGCACGACTTCGTTCCAGCCGTCGTTCCAGCCGTCTGCGCGGCCGGACTGCGAATCGGGCACGCCGTAGCTGCCGGTAACTTCGACCGGATAATAGCCGGCCGGCGGAACGACGGATATCTCCCAAGGTCCCGGCCCGAGCGCCGCTCTGCCATCCACCAGTTCCACAATCTCGGGGCGTCCGCCGCCATCGAGATCCTTGCGGCGGGCGGTGAGCCGCGCCGTTGCCGGATCCAGGCGATTGCCCTTCTCGTCCTGCATGTGAAACTGGGTTTCGCGCCAGGCAGTCACGTGTATCTGATATTCCCTGTCGCGATCCACGGTGATCTCCTGGTAGGTTGCGACCTTGCCGTGGCCGTAGGGATCGTCACCCTCCGCAATCAGCTCGTAGTTTCCCGGCGCGACTTGTCCGAAGTCGAACGCTACGCCGGTCTTGGTTTGAACTCGCCCAACATCCGAGATCAGGGTGAGGGTCACTAACGCAGGTGGACTGACGAAGACCCGTCCGCTGACGCGGAACAGCTTGCCGGGAAACGGGCGAATGTCGATCTCATCGGCCTGCTGGTCGAGATCTACATCCACGGTAATCGACTGATCCACCGCCATGGTTTCCTTGTGGAAGGTGGGCAGCAGGCCGGAGCCGTCCTCCAATTGCTGTGCCGCGGTGCGCACATAGTAAGTGCCCGGTTCCAGGCCGTGAATGCGATAGATGCCGCGGTCGTCGGTGAGCGCGGTGGCCGCGATGCGCAGCGGCAGTTTGGCCGCGTATGCGATCACCTTCTGGTCCGGGATGCCGATCTCGTTCTCGTCCAACACGGTTCCGGAGATGGCCGCGTAACGGCTCAAATGGATATCCAGGTACAGCGAGCCGTCCTGTTCCACGGACATGGGCTTGCCCGCCGACGTCCACGCCTTCTGCCCGTACTGAAACGGCGCAAAACCATCCCGCGTGGCGCGCAGCAGGTACATGCCGGCGCTCACCGTAAAGGCGAACTGTCCGGTGCGGTCGGCGCGCACGGATTGCGGCTTGCCGCCCACGCCATCCACCGGGCGCAGGGCTACCATCGACCGTGCCAGGGCGCGCCCCGTCGCGCGATCCAGCACCACGCCGCGTATGACGGCGCCCACGGCTGCGTGCCCCGCGCAACAACAAAGTGCGACCAGGAGAAATCCGCGCATATCTACCCGTTCTCGAATATGACGCACGGCCGGCCTGAAACGCGCATATGATAGAGTAATTCGAACTGCCGCATAATTTGTGGGCAGACCCCACCGTAAACACAAAGGTCTGCGCGGGTCCCCCGGGACCCCGCTCTTCGCTCGAAGAGTCAGGGTGCTGGTGAAATGATGCAGCCTCTCTCCGGAGTGATCGCGGCGGCGGTGACGCCCCACGGCAAGCGTGGCGACGATCCCGACATAGACGCAACCCTCGAACTGATCGATTTCTTGTGCCAGGCGGGGGTGCAAGGCATTGCATTGCTGGGTTCCACGGGCGAATTTACAAGTCTGAGCTGCGACGACCGCGTGCGTCCGGTTTACCTGGCGGTGAAGCGCAGCAGCGTGCCGGTGCCGCCGGGAGTCTCCCACTCCACGCTGGGTGGCGCGCCGGCGCCGGGGCGCGAGGGCGCGGCGGGCCTGCTGCTGATGCCACCCTACTTCTTCCGCTACCGCCAGCCCGAGATTCGCGAGTTCTACATGCGGTTCGCGGAGATGATTTACGGAGCGCCTGTTTATCTGTACAACATTCCGGCGTTCACCAGCGGGATATCGGCCGAGACCGCGGTGCAGTTGCTTTCCACCGGGCGATTCGTCGGAATTAAAGACTCGAGCGGCGATTGGGACAATTTCCAGGCCCTGAGCCGCTACCGGCGTGAGCATCCGTTCACGTTTCTGGTTGGGCACGACGCCATCTTCGCGCGGGCGCGCGCGGCCGGCACCGACGGAGTGGTTTCGGACAAAGCAAGCGCCATGCCCGAGTTGCCTCCCGGCGTGGTTTCGCGGCTGGCCGTAGCACGAACTGTCCCGTATGGCATTTGCCAACCAAATTCTCCAATTTAGGTGCGAACCCGGTGCGCACGGCGCTCCGCCAGGCGGACTCTGCGCCGTTTGTTACTAATAGCTTACATGGTTTATAATGACTTGAGTATCTTGCGAGTTTATACCGTATGCCTACTCTAATTCGCCCGGCAGGGACTAAATAGCACGCACTTGCGAGCCTTTTGTTGGTTTTCTCTGGACTTATTCTCCTATAAGGGTACATACTACCCGTAGTCCAACTAATTATCGAGGACAAAATGCACGTGTACCGGAACCACTCCGCTTTCACCACCAGGACTATTTGTGTCCTGGTCATGGCAATCGTCATTCCTGCAACCGTTGACCGCCCCTTAAATGCACAAGCGGACGTCGCCACCGCCCTCAACACAACCTCGCGGCAGGCGTACAACTCCCAGGAGAGCGTGCTGGTTTCCAGCGCCCTGGCGAGCGGTGCAGTGGTCCCAACGCAGCCTTCATGGTCCCCCTTGTTGGTTGATCCGGTGCCGGGCGGGGCACCGAACGCGGTGTATGCGCAGCCCCTGTGGGCGAAGAACGTGTCGACCGGCCTTACGGCCCGCAACCCATGCGATATGTTGGTGGTGGCTGCGCTCGGCGGCGGTCTCTATGCCTTCAACGCCGGCGACACGACGACCAGCGGCGGGACTTACGCGGGGAACGTCATTTGGAGCAGAAACACGCAAACGTTGGGCGGGGCGAATACAACCAACTATTTCTGGTACGACGACTGCGGCTCCGCCGGCTCCGTCTCCTACGCGCCGAACATTTCCCCGTATCCCGCCGGCCTCCTTGCCACGCCCGTGGTCGACAGGACCGTTGGCCCGCCTGCGTTGTATGTGACCAGTGCGTGCGCGGCAACCAGCGGCCAGGCAACCACCCAACAGTGGTTCATCCACAAGATCAACCTTCTGAACGGCAACGACATCGTGACCAGCCAGTCACAGAGGCAGATAGCCGGCACCGCGCTGGGCTCCGGCGGCGCGGACGATGCAACCGCCGGCGGCACTTGCCCCTCCGGCCAGACCTGCATTCCGTTTAATCCCATCGAGGTGATTCAGCGCCCCGCACTGCTCGAAGTAAGCGCTACGGGCGCTTCCCCAAGGTGTTGACCTCGCTTGCGCTGTCTAACAACGCGGCTATTAGTCCCGGCGGGACGATTCGGGTCGAACGGCACGACCGTGTGTGGCAGCGGCACCAGCTTCACCCAGTGGGTTATTCCGGGAGACACGCTGACGGATACGGGCAGCGCCAGCCCCGGGCAAGGGAGAATTGTCACTGTAGTCAACAGCGCCACCCAGCTAACGATCGGCCAGGCGTTCACGTCCAACATCGGCACCTGCACCGCCAGTTGCAGTTGTTCCTCCACGCCCGATACCCCCAGCTACAACGGCTATCTCGTGAACCCGATCTATGACACCCACCCAAGCGGCGGGGCTGTCGGCTACCCGGACGGCACGGTTGCGGTCACGTCACACGCCGGGACAGACGCAGTGGTCTGGGCGCTGGCTGACTTGGTGCCCGCCAATGGCACCTTACTCGCCTATAACGCGGCGTCCCTGAGCATTCTCTGGTGCAGCAGTGCGCAGACCGGCTGCGACAACAGCAGTTCGTTTTATATGTCGCTCTTTCCCACGCCGACAGTTGTGAATGGGTACGCGTATGTTGCGACCTCGGGCATTTACAAGGTCCCCTCGACGTCCCACGCGACGTGCACGTCGTCGTCCCAGTGTTACGGCGTCCTGGTATACTCCGGGCACTAACAACGCGCACCTGGCCGCCGGCCCTGTGTCAGATCGATGCCAATCCCGATACCTTACTGAGGAGAACTAAAATGATCATCCGTTTTTTCCGTATGAGCAAGTTATTGGCGCTATGCGCGATGGCTGCCGGTGTGACCCCTGCCGCTGGCGGCGCTAGCTTCCGAGTCATCTACAATAATCAGGGGTATAACCAACCGAGTGGATTGATCGAGGGATCCCCGGGCGTCTTCTACTCCATCGCCGGCTCCGACCCCGGAGCGGCCTTTTCGGTGACGATCCTGGGATCAAGAGCCATACTTGGAACCTTCTCAACTGGGATCTTCCAGTCCCTTCTCCTTAGTGGGCCCAATGGCCGGTTCTATTCCTCCATCTACACCGGCGTCAACAACGTTTTCTCGGTGTCCTCCGCGCCAAATAGCGAACTCACTTACGCCCCCCAGACCATCGATCCGCTACTGTTCCAAAACCTGCCTGACGGCGGCCTTTTAGGCGCGGGAACCGGTGGGCCGACCGATCTTTGGTATCTGATCCGGTGCGACCTGAGCGGGAACGTAACAGCCGTTGCCACGTTACCGTCCGGTCAACGGTTGGAGAGCGCCATTTACGCCGCCGATGGCAATTACTACGGTGTCACGCTGGGAACCGATGTAGTGCCGGGCTCCACCAACTACGCCTTTCGCGCCACACCATTGGGTGTTCTGACGACGCTCTACACATTTGCGCCTAACACCTTTGCAAGGTTTTCCGCCACGCCGCTCCTTCTAGGCAACGACGGCAACCTCTACGGATCCACCGCCACCGGCGGAGCCAACGGGACGGGAATGATTTACAGGCTTACCCTGGCCGGCCAGTTTACGCTGCTGTACTCATTCGAGCCAGGCAAATATGCGGCGGGACCGACCACACTGATCGAGGCCAGCGACGGCAATCTCTACGGCGACGCCGAGGCCCCCGACGGCGCCGGCCAGCTCTTCCGCATCACGAAGTCCGGCCAATACACGCTGCTCTATCAGATGAGCGGTCTCGGTGCGGGGGGCTGCCCGTGCTGGCTGGTGCAAGGCAGGGACGGCGTCATCTACGGGATGGCGCACATCGGGGGCACCTCGGGCGATGGCTTGGTCTTCGCCCTGGACGCGGGGCTGCCCCTACCCAAGCCGCAACCGCAGTCCTCTCCCCGCAATCGGGGGCCGCGGGCACTAGCGTGCGGATCTGGGGCCACAATCTGCTATCGGCGGCGGTCGAATTCAACGGCGTGGCTGCGGCCACGGTGTCCAACAGCGGGTCGAATTACGTGTGGGCGACGGTTCCGGCGGGCGCAACCACCGGCGCAATCACGGTCACCACGCCCGGCGGGGCAGGGACGACACAAGCGAGCTTCACAGTGCAGTAATGGACCGCTCCATTAATGCCCGATTGGCCTTGCAAGAAAGGAGGAAAACATGAACTGGGCAACACCCGATTTCGAAGAGATCTCAGTAAGTTGCGAAATCAACTCTTACGCACCGGCTGAAATGTGACGACTACCGGTTAAAACCAGTAGTGAGCTTCGTACGCCAGGAACCGGCCGGCGGCGGTGCCAAACGCCAGGGAAGGGATAGAGCCGGCCGGAAACTCGCATATGATAGACTGGTTCTAAGTGCCACATAATTTGTGGGGCAGGCCCGCTAGTCTGCGCGGGTCCCCTGGGCCCGCTCTTCCGCTCGAAAGATCAGGTGTCTGGATGGTCGTCACAGGCCGGCCAGGATGCCGGTGAAATGATGCAGTCTCTCTCCGGAGTGATTGCGGCAGCCGTGACGCCCCACGGCAAACGGGGCGACGATCCGGATATCGGCGCCACGCTTGAACTGATCGATTTTCTGTGCGCGGCGGGGGTGCAAGGCATTGCCTTGCTGGGTTCCACGGGCGAATTCGTCAATCTGAGCTGCGACGACCGCGTACGCCTGTTTTACCTGGCGGTGAAGCGCAGCCGCGTGCCGGTGCTGGCGGGCGTCTCCCATTCCACGCTGGATGGCGCGCTAGCGCTGGGGCGCGAGGCCGTCGCGGCGGGCGCGGCGGGCCTGCTGCTGATGCCACCCTATTTCTTCCGCTACCGCCAGCCGGAGATCCGCGAGTTTTACATGAGATTCGCGGAGATGAGCCATGGGGCGCCTGTTTATCTATACAATATTCCGGCCTTCGCCAGCGAGATCTCGAGCGAGACCGCGGTGCAGTTGCTTTCCACCGGACGCTTCGCGGGCATCAAAGACTCCAGCGGCGATTGGGACAGTTTCCAGGCCCTGAGCCGATACAAGCAGGCGCATCCGTATACGCTGCTGGTGGGGTATGACGCCATTTTCGCGCGGGCGCGCGCGACCGGCGCCGACGGTGTGGTTTCAGGCGTAGCCTGCGCCGTGCCCGAACTGCTGTTGGCGCTCGACCGGGCCATCGCGCAAAATGACGAAACCGAAACCGCGCGTCTGGACGCCCGGCTGCATCAGTTTCTGGAACGTATCGAGCGTTTCCCCACGCCGGTCGCGATTAAGGCCGCGGTGGCGGCGCGCGGCATCCGGACCGGTCCGCCGCCAGTACCGCTGGCGCCCGAAACGCAAGCCGCGCTGGATGAGTTCAGTGAATGGTTTCGCGCCTGGCTGTAAGCTTGGCTGTAAGTAGGACAGGCCTCCTGGCCTGTCCGGCTGGCCTGACTGTCCGCCCCACGAACAGTGGTCCAATAGATAAATGTCCCCCGAAGAGTTTCGCCGCTTCGCGCACGAGTCCGTCGATTGGATCGCCGATTACCTCTCGCAGCCGGAAGCCTATCCCGTACTGCCGAAGATAGAACCGGGCCAGCTTATGGACGCGCTACCGGCATCCGGCCCGGAGCAGGGCGAACCAATGGACCGCCTGCTGGAGGATTTCCAACGCCTGATCGTGCCGGCCATCACCCACTGGAACCATCCCGGATTCATGGCGTACTTCGCGAACACCGCGCCGGGGCCGGGCATCATCGCGGAGCTGCTCTCGGCTTCGCTGAATGCCAACGCCATGTTGTGGAAGACGTCGCCGGCCGCTACGGAACTGGAACAGGTGGTGCTCGACTGGCTGCGGCAATGGATGGGACTGCCCGACGGCCTATTCGGCATCGTCTACGATACGGCCTCGACAAGCAGCATGCACGCCATCGCGGCCGCGCGCGAAATGGCCGATCCGGAAGCGCGCACTCTGGGCGCTTCCCGTGGGCTGACGCTGTATTGTTCCGCGGAGGCGCATTCTTCCATCGAGAAGGGCGCCATCGCCATCGGCATCGGACAGCAGCACGTCCGCAAGATTCCGGTGGACCACGAATTCCGCATGCGTCCCGCAGCGCTGGCGGCTGCCGTGGAGGCCGATATCGCGGCCGGCTTGCGGCCCTTCTGCGTAGTGGCCACGGTGGGAACCACATCCACCACCAGCATCGACCCCGTACCCGCCATTGCCGACATCGCCGAGCGTCACGGGCTGTGGCTGCATGTGGACGCCGCCTACGCCGGATCGGCCGCCATCGTACCGGAGTTCCGCCATATTCTCAACGGCGCCGAGCGCGCGGATTCGCTGGTGGTCAACCCGCACAAGTGGTTCTTCACGCCGTTCGACTTGAGCGCGTTCTACACCCGCCGGCCCGACATTCTGCGGCGCGCCTTCTCGCTGGTGCCGGAATATCTGCGCACCGCGCAGGACGGGCGCGCGGTGAACTACATGGATTACGGCGTGCCTTTGGGCCGCCGCTTCCGCGCGTTGAAGCTCTGGTTCGTGATGCGCTATTTCGGCCGCGAAAAGCTGGCGGATATGATTCGCAACCAAATCGCTTGGGCGCAAGAACTGGCCGCCGCGGTGGATGCCGATCCGCATTTCGAGCGCGCGGCGCCCGCGCCGCTATCGGTGGTGTGCTTCCGCTATAAGGGAACGGACGACGACAATCGCCGCCTGCTCGAAACCGTGAACGCTTCCGGCGAATTCTTCCTCTCGCACACCGTGTTGCACGGCAAGTACACGCTGCACCTGGCCATCGGGAATATGGGCACTACGCGCGCGCATGTGATGCGGGCTTGGGAGATGGTGCGGCGAGCTTCGCTGGCCGTGGCTGGTTAGTAGCTGTTGGTTGTGACCATGACTGCGTGGGACTGTGCTTCTCCAGACACAACTAGAAGTACCGGTACTCACAAATGAGTTCCAGCAGCTAGACAAGAATCGGCACAAGGGAGCATACTATCTAAGGGCTAAGAGTCCGGTGGAAATCCGGAGCAGGAGGCAAAACATGAAAGTATTTCTTCGAAATCTCGTTCCGCCAATGGCGGCTGCCGCGATGGCTCTCGCACCCTGCTCGGCGCGCGCTGGCGTCATCACAATGTCGGCCACCTACTACACGATCGCCGAAGGCGATCAGGACATGAACCATCTGGCAGGCGGCGTGTTCAGCAACGAAGTGCAAAGCACACTCGGACCGGACGGTCTGCCCGTTCTCAATACGGCGACGTATGGCTGTACGTCGGGCTGTTTCACAAGCACCCCCCTCCCGGTGGACCTGACCGCGAGCGGCGAGATCACCTGGTGGAGCCCCAGCCTGAACGACGGAGGCAGCGGTGGGGTTTCAGATGTGGTCGATACAGGGACCGGGACAGTAACGTTGCCCTACAGCAACCTGAATTTCTATCCGCCGAGCGGGACCGGGTCAAATGACGAGTCGGGCTTCCAGGCGGCGGTTTTTTCCACCACCCTGGACGTTCCATCGCCGGAATCGATCAGCTTCAACGTCGGTGCCGACGACGTCGCATTCGTGTATCTGGACGGAAGCATAGTTTGCGACCTCGGCGGTGTGCACGCCGACTCCCCGGGCACTTGCACTTCCGGCACGCTCACCGCGGGCGACCACACGCTCGAACTGTTTTATGCCGATCTGCATACAACAGGTGCGGCGCTAACGTTCGACGTCACGACATCGGGTGTAACTGGGAGTCCAACTCCCGAGCCGGCCTCGTTCGTGTTGGTCTGCATGGCCCTCGTTGGTTTCGGTGTCGTTCGCGGCCGCCGCTCCCGTTAAGACGAAACAAGTACTCTTACCCGATGAACGGCGGATCTGGCTTTATCTAGATGGCAGTGGCCGAACGGCCCGGGATTCAGCGCTCTGGATAAACCTTCCAACCGCGCCTAAGCGTGCTGCTAACGCAGATTTTTTGCGGCGTAACCGGCTGCGGCGCCGGCAAGACCGGAGCCGCCTTCGGCTGGCGATTGAACTCGATCACGGAAAGCAGATTGCCCACACTGTTGGACGTTTCGCGGGCCGCCAAAGGCTGCACGTTGGAGACGGAAACCCGCAACATGGCGGAGCTGAGGGCAGTGCCGACGGCCAGGCCGCCCGTAGTTTTCAAGAATGTTCTGCGATCCATTCTTGTTTGACACAACAGATGTGAATAGCGTGTGAATAGGTGGGATAGGGTTCAACCCATCGAGTGCCGCTACCGGATTTGCACCAGGCGGTCGCCGGTTTCGGGCACACCAGCCGAGTCGAGGGTCTGCGGCGCGCGCCAGAAATCGACATACGAAATCTGGTGTACACAGGCCACCGTGCAGCGTGGCGCGCATGATTTTTCGGTCAAAAACTCGCGCCGAATATCTGCCACGGTGTATTCGGCGAGCGGCTTGGCCGGATATCCGCGCTGCTGCGAACAGTAATGCACCAAGCCGTCTTCGCAGATGTACAGATAGCGCGCGCCAGCCCGGCAGCGCCATTGATTCTCCCGGCCGTGCGCAATATTGTCCTGGAAATAGTCGATCTGCGCATAGCTGCTCTTTCCCATGCCGCGCATGGCCGCGTACACTTCGCGCTCCGCGGGGGATAGTGGCTGCAATTGCCCCGTTCCATCGTGAATGATGCCCACCGTGGAAGTGAAACCCAGCCCCACGGCGCGTTTGCCGACCACCAGCGCATCCTGCGGATTGCGGATACCGCCCCCCACCACGGAATTGATATTCACGTGGAAATCGGCGTGCTCGGCTAGAAGCTGGAGCTTCTTGTCCAGCACCTTCAGGCTCTTCTTCGAGACGTCGTCGGGTGTCACGTTGTCGATGCTGATTTGGAGGTGATCCAATCCCGCGCGGTTCAGCCGTTTGATGCGCTCGGCGGTCAGCAGATAGCCGTTGGTGATCATGCCCGCGATCATGCGCTGGCGGCGGATGTGCGCCACGATCTGGTCCAGTTCGGGATGCAGCAGGGGTTCGCCGCCGCTGATGGTGATGATGGTGGTGCCCAGCGCGGCCAGCAGGTCGAGGCGTTGGCACACGGTTTCGAGCGGCACCGGCTTGGATCGATCGTCGTATTCGTTGCAGTAGGTGCAGGCCAGGTTGCAGCGCCGCATTGGGATTATGTGCGCCAGGATGGGATGGTCCGTGGACACCAAGCCCTTACAGATCATACGCAGTTCGCGCGCCCGCAGGTGCGCCGCCCGCCATCTTCTACGCACCGATTTGGCCGTGTCCGGCATTTGCAAATTCCTATTAAACCACACAAACGGGAGGAGTTCTGAGTTGTCGAGAGCGACTGGCCGCTTTTCCGGCCTCAATGGCGATTTCAGGGCGCCGAAGTGACGCCTGTGGGGCAGGATGGCATCCTGCGCGCCGATTGCCAATCGGCGCAAAACCGACGCGGTCAGTTGGGCCGGATGGTGATGCCCGTCCCGGTCGCCGGTTAGCCACCGCATCGAGACCGCGGTCCAGGGGGGTTGATCGCAACAGCCACCGTTCTGCCGAAGAGCGCCTGCCACCATGCCGCAATGCTCCAATCAATTCCGCGGCCCCCCGATAGGATACCCCTGCCATAAATATTCCAGAGCCTCGGGCAAGGTTTGTTGTTTTACGGTGCGGTCGGTGTGCCCGGCGTTGCGCGCAAATACAAACTGATAATGATAGCCCTGGGCGGCCAGCACCTTGGCCATGTTTTCATTGGCAACAACCCAGTCGTGCATGTTGTCGCGCATGATATTCGGATTGAAAAGATCTCTGTCGCCGACTTCCATCCAGATCCGCAGGGGCTTGGCCTGGGCATTGGGGATGAAGTGTTCGTGGAACTCCCATGCGCCGTGGGGCGTCTCGGGATTCGACGGCCACTGCTGGTTCACGTAGGTGCCTGAGTAGGTGAGAACGCGGTGGTAAAGCTCCGGGTGATACCACGCCATGATCAAGGCGCACGAGCCGCCGGAGCTGCCGCCCATGGTCGCCCGGCCATCGGGATCTTTCGTCAGTTTCACGTTGTATTGCTTCTCCACCAGAGGCAACACTTCTTTCTCGACGAACTCCGCATACAGGCCCGACATCGTGTCGTATTCCAGACCGCGTTCGCTTCCCTGGGCATCGCCGCCGCCGTTGCCTATGGAGATGGCAATCATCGCCGGCACGCGGTGCTTGGCGATCAGATTATCCAGGGCCGTGAACAACGCAAGGTCCGGTCCGTCCGCCCCGACGATGAACGGGGCGGCCGTGCCGGGAACGTATTCCTTCGGGACATACACAGCCACTCGGCGAGTGTAGGGAGCGGAGTGGCTGGTGGCGACCAGCAGCTTGGCGGGGTCGGTGGGGTCTGCCGTGCCAAAGGTATTGGCCTCGCGCGCGATGCCGGGATAGATTTTGCTGTCCGACGATTCCATGGCGAATGTGAATACCGCTCCCTGCGGCACGCCTTCCTGCGCGGTCATCTCCGGTGCGTGGTTGTGCGTGGGACCGAGTATGAAGTTTCCGTCGGAGTTTGCCGGAGCGTTGGAGCCGTCCGGTAAGGCTTTCGCCGTTACATAACCGGGCGCGTTGGGATCGCGGGTCGGCGGCGTCGGGCGCGCCGGGCGTGCGGCCGCGGCCGGAGGTTGGGCTATTGCTGGATCTAAGCCGGTCATCAAGCCGATTAAACACGCGATGCTAAAATGACGGAACATTAGTCTCTCCCTTTTGTCTTCGTGACATCCATTGCGAGTCGCGATGAAGCAACTTGGGAAATCTCATCACCGATCTTAACTCGACAGCCTATACGGCCGATAGCCCCTCCCGGGAACGGGGCGATAGGGAGGCGGCTACAAGCGGGAGCGTTTACGGGCCAGCCTGTCTGACTTGGACTGCCCATCGTCCCACATGCGCCGCATCTCCTTGCCGAACTGCCGCGGCTTCTCGCCGTAAATGCGCGCGCCCAACTCGAGCGCATTGCCGCGCAGTTCTCTGTGATACTTGCCGATCAGCCTGACGAACAAAGCGATCTCGGGTTCGTTGCTATAAAAGTCCGGCTCGGCCATCACCTTCTCCTGCAGGACCACCAGGTTGTGATCCTCGCCCAGCCAGGTCTCCAGGTCCTTCAGCCGCCTTTCGTACGCCGGCATGGTGCCGTCCCAAACACTGTCCAGCAGCCGGACGTGATACCAGTGGTCTTTCACGCGCTTGCGCCATTCGTGGTAATTCTCCGGCAGCGGATGCTTGCGGGCGCGCGCCATGGCTTTCCGCCCAAGGCGAACCGTGGCCTCCAGGCCTGGCGATATGGCTCCGAAACCATCGGCCGAGAGCGGCCAGTCCTCCACGCGTTCCGCCGACTGGAGTAGCACGCCAGCCATCCCGTGCAACACTTCTTGGACGCCTGCCTGCTGCTCGGCCTGCGCCTTGCGTGCGATCAACCCGCGGCGGATGGAAGCCAGCCCGCCTCGGCCCAGCTCAGCGCGGTACTTCTTCCGCAACGGGTCGAAGGTCTCGATCATGGCGCAGGCGTCCCGGAATTGCGAAAGCCGCCGGCCCGCGTCGCGGAAGAACAGGTTCTCCTGGCGATAGATTTCGCCCAATTCCGAGCGCACCAGACGCAGCACGCCGCGGATCTTCTTGATGTTCTTGCGCGCTTCGTGGATGGCTTCGTCGCGATCGGCGTCGCCTGCGCCGTTCAGGTGGCGCGCGGCCGATTCGATCTCTTCGCGGACGATACGCTTGATTCCCTCGGGAGCCGGCTCGCCCAATTTCAAACGATATGCCACTGTCTTGTTACGGTCTTGAGTAGCGGGTCAATTTGCTTGTGGGGCAGGTTGGCAACCTGCGGGCCGATTGTCAATCGGCCCAGTTTGCGCCGATTTCCAATCGGCGCGCAGGATGCCAACCTGCCCCACAGGCTGCAAACTGACCCACTACCGATCTTGCTACAGCGTAGCAATTCGGCGCGGCGCGGCGTTGCGGGGACCGGCATCCTGCTATCATCGGAATCTCCAATGTTCTCCCGGTCCCGAATCGCGGCATGCTGTAGCGCCGCGCTGTCGCTTGCCATGCCCACTCATTGCCAGGAACGTACCCAGGCGCGATCCATGGTGATTTCCATGCACGGCATCGCCGCCACCAGCCAGACGCTCGCCTCCCAGGCCGCCGCCCAGGTGCTGGCGCGCGGCGGATCGGCCATGGATGCGGCCATTTCCGCCAATGCCATGCTGGGCCTGGTGGAACCCATGAGCTGCGGCATCGGCGGCGACCTCTTCGTCATTTACTGGGACGCCAGGACCGGCAAGCTCACCGGCCTCAACGCCAGCGGATGGGCGCCTCGCGGCCTGACCATCGAATTTCTGAAATCGCAGGGCCGCTACGCCATGCCGCAGGATGGCATTCAGTCCGTGACCGTGCCGGGCTGCGTGGATGGCTGGGAGAAGCTCCACACTCGCTTCGGCCGGCTAAGCTGGCGCGAGTTGTTCCAGCCCGCCATCTACTATGCGGAAGGGGGCTTCCCGGTCACCGAGATCATTCAGGACACATGGAAATCGGGGACATCCAAGTTGTGGGGCGACGCCGCCGGGCGCCAGATCTTCCTGCCGGAGGACAAGGCTCCCGCGGTGGGCCAAATCTTCCGCAACCCGCGTCTGGCCGCGGCTTACAAGCTGATTGCCGCGCAGGGCGCCGCCCCTTTCTATAAGGGCGATATCGCGCGCGCCATCCTGAAGACCTCCTTGCGCTTGGGTGGCAAGATGTCGGCTGACGACCTGGCGGAGTTTCAATCCGAATGGGTCGAGCCGGTCTCCACCGAGTATCGCGGATGGAAAGTGTATGAGCTGCCGCCGAACAGCCAGGGCATCGCGGCGCTGGAGATGCTGAACATCCTGGAGACGTTTCCGTTGTTCAACTACGCGCCGTCGAGCGTCGAAGACCTGCACCTCAAGATCGAGGCGCAGAAGCTGGCGTACGAGGATCTGCGCCGCTACGTGGCCGATCCGCGTTTCGCGCAGATGCCTACGGCCGGGCTGATTTTGAAGAGCTATGCGCGCGAGCGCGCCGCGCTGATCCATCGCGGCGAGGCCAACTGTGGGCCCGTTCCGGGCAAGCCGCCGTCAACGGTCGGCGATACGGTTTATTTGTCGGTGGTGGATCGCGACGGCAACATCGCCTCGCTGATCCAGAGCGTCTACCTGACCTTCGGGTCCGGCGTGGTGGTGGACGAATACGGGTTCCACCTGCAGAATCGCGGCGCGCTATTCGAGCTGGATGCGGAGCATCCCAACGCGCTTGAGCCGCGCAAGCGGCCGTTGCACACCATCATCCCCGCGTTCATGGAAAAGGACAACATTCACATCGGCTTCGGGATCATGGGCGGATACAACCAGGCGCAAGCGCACGCGCAATTCGTTTCCAACCTGGTGGACCACAACATGAACATCCAGGCGGCCCTGGAAGCGCCCCGCTTCACCAAGCTGACTTTTGGCGGGTGCGACGTGATGATCGAGAACCGCGTGCCGGCGGGCGTGCGCGAGGCGCTGGCGGCGCGCGGGCACAATCTTGAAGTGCTGGCGGATTTCTCGGGCTGGATGGGCGGCGGCCAGGCCGTCCTGCACGATTCGGATGCGGGCGTGAATTACGGCGCGTCGTCGCCGCGCAAGGATGGCGCGGCGGTGCCGGAGGCACCTGCATATTTCGGGCCGCATTGACTATTATTTTGGCCGTAGCCAGTCGGACGGGTAGCCCGTACCTAATGTAAACGCCTCCCGCGAGGACCTCTGAGGTCACCGCGATGGCACTACCGGGCCCTCTCCATCACCGTACGCAGGATGCTGTTGATCCGGGTCGAGTAGCCCTCGCCATACCGCATTAGCCAGTCGTAGATCTCCCGGTCGATGCGAGCGGCCACGAGCACCTTAGGCGTTCGGCGGAATTGCGCCAGTTGCTCATCGGTCAGGGCAGGGACGTCCGAGTAATCAATATCGGAATCGTCTCCGGCGGCCTGTCGCTTCGCAATCCGAGACAGGACGGCCTTTTGCTTTTTACTCAGCGGCTTGCTGAATATAGAATCGGCGCTCACGCTCTTCTTCGCCATTTCCGTTCTCCATGCGATATACGTGGACGACCAGCAGCACCGCCCCCTCCGCGGCTCCAATGGCGTGCCACCGCTATTCGCCACTCACGATGCGGTCCGTGCGGAAGATCGGGTAGTGGGGATCGTCGAAAGTGAGTGCCACACTCTCGAAAGTGATGCCGCGGTGATTCAGTTGGTTGATCCGGTTGTTCCCGCGGTTCCATGCCAATCGCATCGTTATACAAAATGTATAACGTCCACCGTGTGAAGTCAACCGTCCGTTTGTCGGGCTATAGCTTTCAGGCGCGTTGTTCGATCGTCACTCGTTTGCTACCAGCAAGGCAATTCCGCGATCCGGCTCATCTCGGCCAGGCGCGCGACAGCCCAGCAAGAAGAAGTGTAGTGGAAACTTAAATGTGAAAAGAATACGATTTTGCTCCGCTCGGGCGTCGGCACGAGTGCCGGGCCCGGAGGGCACCCGGCACGCTAGCTAGAGTGCGCGCGCCACGTCATCATCCCATCAGGGAGCGCTGGCCGGGACGCAGCGGAATACCACGATCTTGCCGGAAGTCGTAGTGACGGTCTGCTGAAAAACGGAACCAACTGCCGTAATAGTTGTGACGTGGGCCGCGAGACTTGCATTCGCGTTGAAATTCTCCACGGGAACCGCCAGTACCGCCCCCGATCCCTCGCCTTCGACTGACGAAAACTCGTACTCGTACAAGTTGTATGAAATGCCGGGCGTAAGGCCGCTCACGGTAACCTGTAGGACAAAGTTCGTCATCCATGCACTTGGCGGTGTGTTGGTGCAACTCTCTCCCCAGACGCTGGTCCCGATCATCGGGTTTTCGTAGTCGTAACCGGCCACCGGATCGAGTGGATTCATCGATCCCTTGGTAACGGTCGGCCCCACGACGGTTAGCGCAACCGGGCGCGTCACAGCAGTCGGATCTTGCGGACCAGCGACGGAGAAGCCGTAATTGTGAGGCCCGGCGATAGCCACCGTGTCGTAACCTGAGCCGCCCGTGTAAGTCTGAATAGTCCGGCTGCCTGGAATAATAATGGAGTAGGCCTGCGCATTCTGGGAATTGGCTCCGGCGCGCGTGTTTGCCAGTGACCCAAACGTATAGCCGAACACGTAGGGCGTGCAGCCGGTCGCGTCGGTACCCGCGCCTGGCGGAATCGCCGGATTGGATGTAAATGTGCCGCCCGAAAGGGTGTAGACGCCGTGATCGTCAAAGTACACGACATCGTCGGGGTAGTAAGCCGGGTCCGTCGCCGAATGATTGGCGCCAATCTTGATGACAGCCACCTCGTGATCGTACTGGGGGTCCGATCCGCCGTTAAGCAAGATCGCGATAGTCACCTGATGGCCGTTGATCACTTCCTGTTTCACCCAAGACATGTACTCTTCATATCCGGCCATCCCGGGCGTCTCCGCTGCGTAGTCATAGGTCGTAGCGGCCAGCCGCGAATTCGAAAGACACTGGGCGGCGTTGGCATACGTGTTTGGTCCGCTGACGCCAGTTCCAGGGTTCTCAATCAGCAGTTGGGCGTTGTAATCGACCTGGCCGCCGTGTGCGGCGCATGCGCCAGTCGGTCCCGACTGGGACAAACCGGCTCCGCAGATCAGGCGGGCGTTGAACTGCGACATCCACTGCCCATTGTTGAGTCCGGCCTGCATCATGGATACTTCGCCGCAATAGCCGTCGTTGTTCTCCCATTGATAAAACGGTTGCAGGGGTTGGCGCGGGTAGATGTAGAAACTGGTAGACGGGGGCGTGGTACCGTCCACCAGCTTCTGTCCGCAGCCCGGTTCTGCCGCTCGGGCGTCGGCGGCAACAGCCAACAGCCCGGCGATGCCGGACACCAGGGCCAGCAAATAAATCTTGATCCTCTTGGGCACGTTCCCGCCATTATAGAGGATCGCGGCTTCGGTTTCGAAAAAAAATTACCCAAGCGTGAAACGTTTCGCCCGCTCACGTCACTACCTAATGTGGACGCTTGTTGCGAGTTGCGCTCCTTCAAGCATGCAATGGTTCCTCCCCACTCCGTAGCTGCCTCGGATACACGCAGCTCGCAGCGCGTTCACAATCGTTATCGGGCCGTCCCGCCGCTTGGTCTGCTACCATAAAATCTAAATTGACCGAAACAGTCCCAGACGTACTGGTCCGTATTGTCGCTCACAAGCGGGAGCATCCCTCGCCGTCTCCAAGTGTGCTCAAACAGTGGGAGCGGCAGGCCGGACAGGCGCGCAGCGGTCGGCGGGACTTTCGGCGGGCGCTAGCCGCGCGGGCGCCGGCTATCATCGCCGAGATCAAGAAAGCCTCGCCCAGTAAAGGATTGCTGGCGCAGGACTTCGACGCCGCGCGGCTGGCGCGTCAATACGAAGCCGGCGGAGCGGCGGCGCTTTCCGTGCTGACCGACGAGGCATTTTTTCAGGGCAGCCTGGCGGACTTGGCGGCGGCGCGCGGCGTCTGCGGATTGCCGCTGCTGCGCAAGGATTTCACGCTCTATGAAAATCACGTTACGGAAGCGGCGGCGGGCGGCGCGGACGCCATCCTGCTGATTGCGGCAATCCTGGATGCGGGCGAGATCCGCAAATTGGCTGCCATGGCGGCCGGTTACGGAATGGCGGCGCTGGTCGAAGTACACGACGAACGGGAACTGGCGAAGGCTCTAGACGCGGGCGCGGGAATCGTGGGGGTCAACAATCGGGATCTGACCACATTCGAGGTCACGCTCGAAACCTCGTTGCGTTTGGCGCAGCACATCCCGTCCGGAGTGCTGAAGGTGAGCGAAAGCGGCATACGCACTGCGCGGGATATCGAGCGGCTGCGCGAGGCGGGCTATCAAGCTTTCCTGGTGGGCGAGCACCTGATGAAATCGGCGGACCCGGCGGAGGCCGTGCGGGCTTTGCTGACCCCTGCTTGACGGTGGGTGACTGCATGATGGTGAAGATTTGCGGCATCACCAATCGCGAGGATGCGCTGGCGGCCATCGACGGAGGAGCGGCGGCTTTGGGGTTCAACTTTTACCCGGCCAGCCCGCGGTATATCGCGCCGGACGAAGCGGCGGCGATCGCGGCGGGGCTGCCGGCGGGTGTTTGGAAGGTAGGCGTCTTTGTGGACGAACCTCCGGATGCATTGCTGCGGATCGCCAGGCAGGCGGGTTTGGATATCGCTCAATTGCACGGCAGTGAGCGGCCAGAGCAGTATCCGCGGGGTATGCGCGTGTGGAAGGCGATTCGGATGTTGGCAGGCGGAAGCGCCTGCCCCACCTGCCCCGCGGAAGCACTGCTATTGGATGGCCCGGCATCCGGGCAGGTCTTCGATTGGAGCGTTGTGGGGCAGGCAATCCTGCCTGCGGACACGCTTTCCAGCGCGTCCAAGCCGGCTGAAAAGCCGGCTGCGGCCAAGATTGGCCGCCCCACAAGACTGATCCTGGCAGGAGGACTGGACGCGGGCAACGTGCGGCAGGCGATCGAACAAGTGCATCCATGGGGTGTGGATGCCTGTTCGCAAATTGAAAGCTCGCCGGGACGCAAGGATCGTTTCAAGATGGCGGCATTTCTGAAAGCCGCATTGGCGGTATCGCCGTGACGACCGTCCAACCAGACGCGGGCGGGCACTTCGGGCCTTACGGCGGCCGCTTCGTACCGGAAGTCCTGATGGCGCCGCTCGAAGAATTGGAGAAGGCGTATCTGGAGGCGCGCGCCGATCCGGCGTTTCAGGCCGAATTGGGCGATCTGCTGCGGAATTACGCCGGCCGCCCCACGCCGCTGTACTTTGCGCGGCGGCTTACCGAACATCTGGGCGGCGCGCGCATCTACATCAAGCGCGAGGACCTGTTGCACACCGGCGCGCACAAGATCAACAACACGCTGGGGCAGGGGCTGCTGGCGCGGCGCATGGGCAAGCGGCGCATCATCGCGGAAACGGGCGCCGGGCAGCACGGCGTGGCCACGGCTACGGTTTGCGCCCGGCTGGGTCTCGATTGCGTGGTCTACATGGGCGAGGAGGACATGCGCCGGCAGCGGCTCAACGTCTTTCGCATGCGCCTGTTGGGTGCGCAGGTGGTCCCTGTGACCACCGGCAGCCGCACGCTGAAGGACGCCATCAACGAAGCCCTCCGCGACTGGGTGACCAACGTCGGCGCCACTTACTATCTGCTGGGGTCGGCGCTGGGACCGCATCCTTATCCGGTGATAGTGCGCGATTTTCAGAAGGTGATCGGCGAGGAAGCCCGCCGCCAGATTCTGGAGAGCGAGCAGCGCCTGCCCTACGCGGTCTTTGCGTGCGTGGGCGGCGGCAGCAACGCCATCGGCATCTTCCATGCGTTCGTACCGGATGAGGCGGTGCGGCTGATCGGCGTGGAAGCCGGCGGGCGGGGATCGAATTTGGGCGATCATGCGGCGCGTTTCCGGGGCGGGTTGCCGGGAGTGCTGCACGGCGCGCGCAGCTATCTGCTGCAGGATGAGGATGGGCAGGTTTCGCTGACGCACTCGGTTTCGGCGGGCCTGGATTACGCGCTGATCGGCCCCGAGCACGCCTGGCTGCATGACCGGAACCGCGCGGAATATGTGGCCGCCAGCGACGCGGAAGCTCTGGACGCGGCCCGCCTGCTGTGCCGCATCGAAGGTCTGATTCCGGCGCTCGAATCGGCGCACGCGGTGGCTGAGGTGGTGCGGCGCGCGCCGGCGGGGCGCGGAGAGATCTACATTGTGAATATGTCCGGACGGGGGGATAAGGACATCGACATTTATCGGGAAAACTTGAAGGAGCTGGATGGCGCGGACACGAGTGTCCGCGGGCAGCCATGAGTGCCTGCGCCACGTCGCGCATCGCAACGATGTTCGACAACCTGAAGCGGCACGGGCGCAAAGGCCTGATTGCGTACGTTACCGCCGGCGATCCGTCGCCTGAGCGTACCCCCGCGCTGGTGGAAGCTCTGGAGCATGGCGGCGCAGACCTGATCGAATTGGGCGTGCCTTTTTCGGACCCCATCGCGGATGGGCCCGTAATCCAACGCGCGGGCCAACGGGCCCTGGCGGCTGGCACCACGCTGCGCAAGGTGCTGGAGATCGCGGCGCAGATTCGGCAGCGGTCCGAGATTCCCCTGCTGCTGTTTACCTATCTGAACCCGGTGGTGCGCTACGGCGTGGATGCCTTGGCGCGCGATGCCGCGGCTTGCGGCATCGATGGCTGCCTGCTGACGGATGCCAGTGTGGAAGAAGCCGGCGACTACGTGGACGCCATGCGCCGGCACAATCTGGACACCGTGTTCCTGGCCGCGCCCACCAGCACCGACCGGCGGCTGCGGCTGATGGCGCAATACTCCACCGGCTTCGTCTACCTGGTTTCGCGCACGGGAGTGACGGGCGCGCGCGAATCGCTCTCGGATGCCGTTGCACCGCTGGTGGCCGCCGTGCGCGCCGTGACGGATCTGCCGCTGGCGGTGGGATTCGGCATCTCGCGGCCGGAGCACGTGGCGGAATTGGGCCGTCAGGTGGAAGCCGTGGTGGTGGGCAGCGCCATCGTCGACCTGATCGAGCGGAATCGGGATAATACATCGCTCGAAATCCAGTTGGAATCTTTCGTGCGCGAGCTGAAACATGGCTTCGATATGCGGGCCGCGGAGGCATCGTGACGCGCGAAGAAGCGCTGCAGGCGCTGGAAGAGTATCGCGTGTCGATCGACGCGTTGGATCTGCGCCTGCTCGAATTGTTGAACGAACGCACGAGCGTGGTGGAGCAGATTGGCCGCGTCAAGCGCGCCGCAAAGCTGCCCATCTACGAGCCGCGCCGCGAAGAGCAGGTTTTTGAAAACATCACGACGCATAACGGCGGCCCGCTGACGCCCGACGCCGTGAAGCGCATCTTCGAACGCATCATCGACGAGATGCGCACCATCCAAAGAATTCGCATGGAAACCAGCCAAGAAGAAGATTCATAGGAGATCGTAAATGTTAGTCGTCATGCAGCAAGGGGCCACCGAAGCCCACATTCAGGCGGTAATCGATCGCATGGTGGGCGAGGGTTACGATGTGCACCGCTCCACGGGCGTGATGCACACGGTGCTCGGCGGCGTGGGCGGCAAGGTGGATGTGGACCTCGAGGTTTTCGAGGTGATGGAGGGCGTGAAGGAGGCGCATCGCATCGCCTCGCCGTACAAGCTGGCCAGCCGGAACTTCAATCCCGGCGGAACGGTAGTGAAGATCGGCGAGGTGTCGATAGGCGGCGAACGAGTGGTGGTGATGGCGGGGCCGTGCAGTGTAGAGAGCCGCGAGCAGATCGACCTGGTAGCGGAGCAGGTGGCGCGCGCGGGGGCCAGCGTGATTCGCGGCGGCGCCTTCAAGCCGCGCTCGTCGCCCTACAGCTTCCAGGGCATGGGCGCCGAGGGTTTGCAACTGCTGCGCGCGGCGGCCGACCGCAACGGCCTGCTGGTAGTGAGCGAGGTGATGGATCAGACCCAGATTCCGCTGGTGGCCGAGTATTCCGATATTCTGCAAGTAGGCGCGCGCAACATGCAAAACTTCAACCTGCTGCGCGAGCTGGGCAAGCTGCGCAAACCGGTGCTGCTGAAGCGCGGCATCGCGGCGACCATCGAAGAACTGCTGCTTTCCGCGGAGTATATAATGGCGGGCGGCAATTATGACGTGATCCTGTGCGAGCGCGGGATCCGCACGTTTGAGACCTACACGCGCAATACCATGGATATTTCGGCTATACCGGTGGTGAAGAAGCTGTCGCATTTGCCCATGGTGGCCGATCCTTCGCACGGCACCGGGCGACGCGATAAGGTGGCCCCCATGGCGCGCGCCGCGGTGGCCGCAGGCGCGGACGGACTGCTGATCGAAGTGCATCCGGATCCCGACCGCGCGCTAAGCGATGGCGCGCAATCGCTGCGTCCGGAGCAATTCGAAGAGCTGATGGGGCAGTTGCGCATGATCGCGCCGGCGGTGGGCCGTACGATTTGAGGCTTGCGGATGGATACTGTTGCCATCGTCGGTGTAGGCCTGATCGGCGGCTCCTTCGGGTTGGCGCTGAAGCAGGCGGGGTTCGGCGGCACGATCCTGGGCGTCAGCTCGGAAGCGGCGGTGCGCGCGGGGCTGGAGCGGGGCGCGATCGACCGCGGCGCAACGCTGGAGCAGGCGGCCCGTTCCGCGGACCTGCTATATCTGGCGCAGCCCATCGGACGCATTCTGGACACGCTGCACCATCTGGACCCGCTGGTGCGGACGGACGCGCTCATCACCGACGCGGGCAGCACCAAGCACGCTATCGTCACCACGGCGCGCAAGCACGTGCGGCGCTGCCAGTTCCTGGGAGGGCATCCGCTGGCCGGCAAGGAAAAACGCGGCGCGGCGGCAGCGGAGGCGGATCTGTTCCGCGGCCGCACCTATGTGCTGACGCCCGCGTCGCCCGAGGATCTGCAGACGCCCGCGGCGCGCGCGTTCATCGAGTGGTTGGGCCGCATCGGGGCGAAGACCGTGGTGCTGGGCGCGGCCGAGCACGACCGGCTGGTCTCATTCACGTCGCACTTGCCGCAGCTCGCTTCCACCGCGTTGGCGGCCACCGTGGCGGAGAACCTGACCGCGCCGGAAGACTTGCAGGTGGCTGGACCGGGCTTAATCGACAGCACCCGCCTGGCGCTGAGCGCGTATGAGTTGTGGCGCGACATCTTGGCCACCAATACGGAATCCATCGAGCAAGCGCTCACGGCGTATATCAACGAGCTGGAGCAGCTTCGCGAGAACCTGCGGACAAGGGGGGCGCGGGACGTGTTTGTGCGGGCGGCGGAGTTGGCCGGGCGGCTACGTGCCCGCTAGCGGTAAAGCAGGGGGATGGTCCGCCTGCAATGTTCCCTCGATCGATGAAGTGCAGTATCTCTGCACCCGTGGATGCTCGTCGGCAAGGCCATATCGATATATCTTTTCGCGGCGACGACGGAACTGGCGCATGTCAATCGAGAATTGAAGCGGTTCAAGATCGAAACGGCCCGGTTGGAACAGCGCAAGCAAGAGCTGATCTCCGCCGCCGGGAAATGACGGTTGGCGGGTGGTTCGCCCTGCAAAAAATAAAGAAGGGGAGCCCGAAGGCTCCCCCTGGAATGCTAGCCGCTCCGCGCTCAGCTTCGTCAGAAGAAGAACTTGAGCGCGAGTTGTATGTTGCGCGGGTTGCTCGAGAACGCCTGCGACGGCTGCAGGAAGATTCCCGACTGCGGCCTAAGATACTGGTCCACCGCGCCGCCCGTGAAGCCAATGGGAGCCACATCGCTGACGTTACCTCCAATGTATTGTGGATGATTGAAGATATTGAAGAAGCGGGCCGAGAACTGCACTTTCTTGCCGCCTTCGCCAAAGCTGCAGCTCTTGGCGAGCGTCATGTCCACATCGTCGATGGGGTTAAGTTGCGCGGTGTTGCGGCCACCGTTGGGCAGCGTGCCCAGGCCGGCCTGGATGTAGCGGGCGTTCGGGTTGTTGGCGAGGTAAGCCACGACGTCGCCGGAGCTGTTCGTCAGCGCCGTCACACCGGACCCCACATTCGCCGCACCGCTCGGGTTGATGAACGCACGGTCGCCCGCGGAATCGGCGTTCAGATTGGCGTCGACGCCGCTCTGCACATCCACCAAGGTGCCCGTCTGGTAAGTGTAAATAGGAGCAAACTCCCAGTTACCCACGATGTTCTTCATAAACCAACTGGCGTGCTTGAAGAACGGCAGATCGTAAAGCGTCTCGAAGGTGACCCGCTGGCGATGATCGAGCGCGGAGCTGGAGCGGTCCAGCGCCAGGTTGGTCGAGTCTTCCGGGCGGCGCGGCGTCAGATCGGTGCTATGCACGTCGGCTGTGGAATCGTCGATGGCATGGCTCCAGGTGTAGGCTCCGATGAACTGCAACCCGTTGGAGAAACGGCGAGTCAAAGTGTTTGCCCAGCCGTGGTAGATGGAACTACCCCAAGGCTCGTAGGCGGTGATAAACGCTCCGTCAAACCCGGCATTCAGGTAAGCCGGCTTGAGGTAGCCACCGTTGTCGTAAAGGTTGAGCAGGCAGTTCGCCACCGTAGGCGACAGGCATGCGTTGTTATTCGCCGAATTGGCGGGATTATCGTATGCGTTCGTCAGCCCGTTTAAAGTGGCCTGGCTGGGAGCGGTCATGTACAACGGCAGGGCGTTGGAGGTGGTAACCGTGGGCTGCTCATTCAATCGCTCCTGGACCGACAGGTGTACGCTGTGGGTGCCCACGTAGCGGCTCTCAAAGGTGTAGTCGTTATGGAATACGTGCTGCACGCCAATATTCCAGGAGATCGTCTCCGGCCGAATCTGGTTCGGGACGTAGCCGGATGTCTCGGAAATCGCCTGCGCCGCGGTCAGCGACCCGGCATTGGCGCTCGGCGGAATGCCCCCACCAGCGAGGAAGCCTGTCCCGGATTCCCCGCCTTCGTCGACGGTGTGGTTTGACTCCGGCGGAAGCGTGAGCAGTCCTTGATTGTCATAGAGCACGTCGTAGAACATGCCAAAGCCGGCGCGGATGGAGGTTCTGCCGCTGGTGCCCGGTGAGTACGCGATGCCGATGCGCGGCGTGATGGCATTCTTCTGCGGTTGCGGTTCGCCGAAGGTAATCAGGCCCGGAACATCCGCAATGGCGTTCTCGGTCTGTAGCCGCTCAGTGTAAGGCACCGTCTGATATTCGTACCGCACTCCCAGATTCACGGTGAAGTTCGGCCGGAGCTTCCAGCTATCGTTGGCGAAAAAGCCCGTAAAAATCCGGTCTCCGTAATACTTCACACCACCCACCGTGCGCTCTGCGAGGTAATCCGGAATGTTATCGTCCAGGTAGTCGGAGAGATAGCTCCACTCGTAATCGCCCCGGGACCGCTGCGTGAAGGTCTGCGGCGAGATCTGCTTCCAGCCGTCGAAGCCGAATTTGAGCGTATGCGCACCCTTGGTCCAGGTCATGTTGTCGGTCAACTGATATTGATTCTGAATGCCGCTTTGCGGCGCGTTCGGATCGGGACCGAATGTGTTATTCACGCCGCCGAGTTCGAAGATATCGATGTTCGGGAACGAATCCAGTCCTGGGAACTGAACGTTGCCGGCCGGGGTATTGCTGGAGAGGCGGTTATAGCCTAGCCGGAACTCGTTGACTAAAGCAGGCGTGAAGGTATGAAACTCCGAGAATGTCGCAAGGTAAGTGTTGGTGGGTATGGTCTGATAGAAAACCGATGGGAAGCCGCTCGAATCGATGGCGCCCGTGCGGTTCAGAATGAAGCGGCCGCGGACAGAATCCTTGTCGGAGATGTTGTAGTCCACCGACGCCACGGCGCTTTCGCTGTTGCTGAAGGCGGGCGACGTTATGGGGACCAATCCGATGGGTATGGATACACCGGTCGGGCTGGGCCCGTTTATGCTCTCATTTCCCGGCCCAACAACGGGATAGGCGCTGTCGTCGCAGGCCGCGGGCGTTGATGCCGCCGAAGCGGTACCCAGATATTTCTGCAGTTGGCTCAGGTTGTTCTGGTTGACCCCGGACATGCCAGATAGAGTGCTATAGCCGCCGGCAGTCGGAGCGCAAACCGTTCCGGTGGCGCCAACGGTGCCGATCGGGTTGTACTCGTAGTTGACGAAAAAGAACAGCTTGTTTTTCTTTATGGGGCCGCCGAAAGTGCCGCCAAAGCGGTTGTCGTCGAACCGCGGATGCAGCGGGATGCCTTCCACGGAGTTGATATTATCCGCAGCGTTCAGGTTCCGGTTGTCGAGATACTCGTAAAGCGAACCGTGAAACTGGTTGGTGCCGCTCTTCACCACTTGGTTGAACTGGCCGCCCGAGGAGTGGCCGAAATCCGCACCGAACTGATTCTGCAGGAAGGTGAATTCCGCTACGGCGTCGTTTGGAACGCCCACCAAGGGGCCGGTGACGCTGCCGCTGTTGTTGTCGATGCCTTCGATGGTGAAGTTGTTGTTGCGCGGGCGCTGGCCTCCGACGCTCGGACCCATGCCGACGCCGACGCCGCCGCTGGTCGAGACTCCCGCCGCCAGCAGCGACAGGTTAATGACGCCCGATCCGGTGGACGCATTTGGGAGATCCATCATCTCTTGGGACTCGAACGTGTTCTGAATCTGCGCCGTGGTCGTATCGATCACTACCGCATTCGCAGTAACCTCCACGGTTTCTACGCTCTTGCCAACCTGCAAGGTAACGTTGGCAGTCGCCGTGACATTCAGTTCGATCTGTACGCCCTTGAGCTCTGCTTTCGAAAAACCCGCGGCGATCACCGAGAGGGTGTACGTACCGGCGGGCAGGTTAGTGATGCGGTATTCGCCCGCGGCCAGTGAGTTCGTGGTTGCGTCAACACCGGTGGCATCGTTGTGCGCGACCACCGTCGCGCTGGGCACGGTGGCTCCGGTGGCGTCGTACACGGTTCCCGTGAGGTTGCCGCTGACCAACTGCGCGTAACCCGGCAGGCAGGCGATTCCTAACAATGCGGCCAAAACTATTGCGAGCAGGCTTGTCGTTAGCTTCATAGTCTTTACTCTCCTCGGAATTTTTCCTCTGAACGATTCTTGATAGTGCAGCACGTTGCACAAAACGTGGGAGTGAATGGTGGTGTAGTGCTTCTGCGATATAGTTTAA
>Ga0302326_10004062_pt1 | contig 34081 bp, 33 predicted proteins | sample Palsa_T0_3_FD_202264 | JGI IMG/M metagenome (GOLD analysis project Ga0302326, IMG submission 202264) | Peat permafrost microbial communities from Stordalen Mire near Abisko, Sweden - Palsa_T0_3 | ecosystem: Environmental > Terrestrial > Soil > Palsa > Peat permafrost | place: Sweden: Abisko...
CCTGCTGAGCGAGGGATTGAGCGGGTTCACTTGTTCGCCCAGATTGGACGATTGATCCAGAGACTTGCTGAACGTGTATGCCGCCAGCATCTGCAACGGTCCGCTGGTGTGCCGCAGGGTCACTTGCAGCGAGTTGTAATTGGAGTTGCCGATGGTGGTCTCCGTAGTGTCGCTTCCAAAATTCGATCCCAAAGGACCGCGAGTCCCGTCGATCACCTGGCCCGACGCAGCAGTGAAAACGCCGCTTTCGTTGAAAGGACCGCAGGGCGTTTGACCGGCCGCAAGGTTGGACGGGTTGCTGAGATAGAGACACAGCGCGGGGTTGCCGGGATTTGCTTCCCGCAGCACTAGCAGGTGATGCGCCTCGGTCCCCACGTAGCTGGCGCTGAGCACGGTGTTGCTTCCGAAACCGTGCTCGATCGAGAGCATGTATTCCTCGGTGTAGGGGATTTTGTTGTTGGTCGCGTAGTTGGGGATTCCGCTGATCGGCTCGAACTGCGACCAGTCGATTCCCGCGTCAGGGTGGTTCGCCGAGGTGTTCAAAGGCGCAAGTTGAACGGGGAAATACTGGCCTACATTTTGACCGTTGGCCGCGGTAACGAATGGCGTGGCGAACAACGGAGGAGCGGGGCTGGTGTAGGTGGTTCCGTAAGGCGCGTTCGCGCTGCTGATTCCTATAGTCAGCGCTTCGATAGCGGTGTAGAACATTCCGTAGCTGGCTCTGATGCTGGTCTTGCCGGAATCGGGCGACCAGGCTAATCCGATGCGCGGCGCGAAGTCGAGATTTCCGGCCGGCGCGATCGTGCGCGGGACGCCGGGATCGCCTGGAAACAAAATGCCGGCGGGCGCGCCCGGAAAAACGACGGACTGCCGGTCCGGCGCGAACGTCGCGAGCTGATTGTACTTCTCGTACCAGGGCTCGATGCGATCCCAGCGCAGACCATAGTTCAACGTGAGATTCTTCCTCAAGCGCCAGCTATCCTGCGCGAACAGGCCGGCATACTTATTGCGGCCGTAAAAAGCTTGCAGCTGGCTTTGGTTGTATTGGCTGGGAACGCCGAGGAGAAAGTCCGCGAAATCGACGCCGGTCTCGCTGCCAAAGAAGATGAAGTTGCCGTTCAACTGCGCGATCGGATTGGTATTCACTTGGTCGTAGTGGAACTCGCCGCCCACTTTGATGGTGTGCGCTCCCATGATTTTGGAGAAGTTATCGCGCCATTGAAAGGTGTTGTTGACCTGCCTCAGCTCGTTCGTATTGGTTCCGATCGAGAAGTTATTGAAATCGACGCTTTCCACGCCCTCGGTCTTGGGCGATAGCGGAACGATGCCGGGCGTGTTCTGGCCGACGACAAAGCCCTGCGACGCCAGGCTCGTGCCCACGCCGCCGATCGGCTGGCCCAGGTCGGTTGCGTCGCGCAGAAAACTGAAGTGGAATTCGTTGACGGCGGTAGAATCGAGCGTCTTGGTATCGCCCAGGGCAGCGAGTTGCGCGCGGGCCGAATTGAGCGCGTTGAACCCCGGCACGTTCGCGCCTCCCTGAGCAACCGGATAGGGATTGTTCTGCGACCAGCCGTCCAGAAAATAGTAAGCGGACAGCATGCCCCAACGCGTCGCGCCGTCCAGCCGGTAGGCGCCTTTGTCGTCTTGCAAAGTCTGGTTGTATGCCGAAGTGGAGAACGTGCCGTTCGCATTGTTGGGCGCCGGAATGTATTTCAGAAGGTGTTGCGCTGGCGCGGACCAAAGCTGTTGCGGAATGATCCCCCCGGGAAAAACTGCGTTTAGCGGCTGGTTGGGAGATACCGCGTAGCCGAGCTCTCGCGATAACAAATTCGCAAGGTCGCTGACGGGTCCGGAAAACCCGCCGAAATCGCCTGCCCGCTCGGCGAGCGATGGAACCGGGATTTCGCCCGTATCGATTCCTTGCGTCAGCCGGGTTCCCTGATAATCGGCGAAGAAGAAGAGCCGATTTTTCCGGATGGGACCGCCCAGCGTACCCCCGAATTGGTTTTGGTCGAACGCCCCGCGCGCGGGCGAAAAGTAGTTGCGGGCGTCGAGGTCCGTGTTGCGCAGGAATTCGAAGACATCGCCGTGAAACGCATTGGTCCCGGACTTGGTGACCACCTCGATCTGGCCGCCGCTGAATTCGCCATATTCCGCGTCAAAGTTGCTCGTGAGAATCCGAAACTCGGCGATGGAATCCAGATTGGGGACGATTGCCGTACCCATGTTGACGTCTTCTTCGACGTCGCTGCCGTTCAACACGAAGCTGTTGGCAAATTCCCGCTGACCGTTGATCGAGACGGTGCCGGGATTCAAATCGCCGGAGGGAGAAAACGCGCTGACGCCTACATCCTGTTGCGTATCGGATGTCAAAGAAGTGACTGGAACGACGCCGGATTGAAGCGCGAGCAGGTCCGTGAAACTGCGTCCATTGAGCGGGACCGCCGTCATCTGCTTGCCGGTGATGACTTCGCCTAACTGCGTGTCGACCGTTTCGACATGCACGGCAGATTCGGAGACGGTCACGGTTTCGGTCTTTTCCCCGATTACCAGAGAAGCGTCCACCTCGACCTTGCCGTCGACATCGATCACTACCCCGGTTCGCCGGAGAGGCTTGAACCCGAACGCGTTTATCTCGACTTCATAGCGTCCCACCGACAGACTCTGGAACGAAAAGAAACCGCGGCCGTCGGTCGTGATGGTCTGTTTCACCGCAGTGGCCGCCTCCGTTGCCGTAACTTGCGCGCCCGGCACTGGTCTGCCGCTGGGATCTGCAACGGTTCCTAGTAAGCTTCCGCCTTCGCTCGCCCAGAGAGCCGGGCTGATGAGGACGATGGCAAGAAATTGAGTTGCAACCGACTGGCAGTTGGATCCGAGACCGCGCGACCTGGCGGTAGCGTGCGCTCTCTGTTTCCAATTATTTGCCAATAAATACAACGGCATACGATATCGGATCTCTTTGGTCCTATATTAGACGACCGGGTTGTTGGAGTCAACGATAATCAGCAAATGAATTGCAACTCGAGTCTAACGGCAACTATGCCGAGCCGAACGGTTTACGGGAAGATTAGAGGCCCTGCAAGAAAGGATTCCGCCGCCGCTCGCGCCCGATGGTAGTGTTGGGCCCATGGCCTGGGATCACGACTACATCGTCCGCCAGCGGCAAAAGCTTGTCGTGGATCGACCGCAAAATCTGGCGATGATCGCCGCCCGGCAGATCGGTTCGGCCGATGCTGTCGAGAAACAGCGTATCGCCCGCCACCAGTTTGTTCTCGGTAGGAATCCATACGCTGATGCTGCCTTGTGTATGACCGGGGGTGTCGAGCACGTGAAACTCGGCCGCGCCTAGCATGAGGCTTTCGCCTTCGCGGGCCTGGACATCGATGGTGGTCCGCTCTGGCGTAGGCATCCCGAGCCAGCCCGCCTGCATGTCCAGTTGATCGTAAAGCTGCTGATCTTTGGCGTTCATATAGACCGGCGCGCCCGTGGCGGCCTTGAGCTTCTGCGCGCCTCCGATGTGATCGATGTGCGCGTGCGTAATGACGATCGCCTTCACGCGCAGATGATGTTTCGCCAGGATCGCCAGGATGTTGTCGATCTCGTCTCCCGGATCGATGACCACCGCTTCCCGGCTTTGTTCATCGCCGAAGACCGAGCAATTGCACTGGAGCATTCCCACCGGGAGGATCTCGTGGATCATAATCGAATTATGGACCCAACTCTTAGCGCGGTGCTGGCGGTGTGCGTGCGATGGATTCATATCGCTTCCGTGGTCACGCTGATCGGCGGTTTCATTTACGCGCGAGCGGTTGTGGCGCCGGCGCTGGCCGCGCTTCCGGAGGCGGATCGGAGCCTCTTCTCCAACCGGGCCATTACGCTATTTCGCCCGATCCTGTACATCGTGCTATTCACGATTCTCGCCTCGGGACTTTACAGTTACTTGACGAAGACCAGTTACCCGCCGCACTACCACATGTGGATCGGCATCAAACTCCTTTTCGTGATGCACATCTTCGCGGTTTCCATTCTCTATACGATGCCCACGGCCAATGACGCCAAACGTAAGCGCTGGCTCACCGGCATGATTATTTCCGGGCTGATTATCATCGCCATTGCGGGCTACTTGCGCTGGTTGTCGCTAGCATGATCGGTTACGACGCGCTCCGGAGCCGCTCGGCTTGGCTGGACCTCTCGTCCCGCGGCAAGATCAAGCTTGTCGGCGAGGATCGCGCGCGCCTGCTGCACGCGATGACCACTAATCACATCCAGCAGCTCACGCCGGGAGCCGGGTGCTATGCGTTTTTCCTCAACGACAAGGGCCGCATTCTCGCCGACGCAAACATCCTTTGCTTGACCGATCACTTCCTGCTGGATGTCGAGCCGGAAGTCCGCGAGAGTCTTTACCAGCACCTGGATCGCTTCATTATCGCGGACGACGTGACGCTCGAAGACATCACCGGCGCGACGGCGACCATTGCGATTGAAGGTCCGGCGTCGAGCGCGGCGCTGGAGGCGGCGGGAGCGCCCGTGCCGGAGGCCGACTTCGCGAGCCTCGAATGGGGGACGCGGACGGTAGCGCGCCTGAATTCCACCGGCGGCGCGGGATTCTTTGTGTTCGCGCCCATCGCGGAGCGCGCAGCGCTGATTGCCGCCCTGGAAGCGGCCGGCGCTGAACCAGCCGACGCCGAGGCGTTCCGCGTGGTCCGGCTGGAACACGGCAAGGCGCGCTACAGCGAGGACATCAGTGATCGGTTCCTGGCGCAGGAAGCCAATCAGCCGCAAGCCCTGCATTTCAGCAAGGGCTGCTACTTGGGCCAGGAGATCGTCGAGCGGGTTCGCTCGCGCGGCCAGGTCCATCGCGTGTTGATGCCGCTACTGCTCGACACGAAGCTCCCGCCGGAGCCTGGAGCGAAGTTGCAGATCGGCGAGGCCAGCGCCGCGGAAATCACGTCTGCCGCATACTCGCCCGCCCTCGACAAAGTGGTTGCTCTCGGATATGTTCGGACCGAGCATTCCCGCCCGCATACCGCGATGACGCTTGGCGAAACGCACGCCGAAGTGGCCGCGCCAGGGCAGCGCCGCTAGTTCCTGAATCCGATTTATTTAGCCGCCATGCTAAATATCCGTTGACAAATACTTCGCCTTGCGGCTTAATATAGTTGTACGGTGTATTCGCGTGGCGGGCCAGGCTGAAGTCTGGCCGCAACCAAAGGAGTAAAGGATGATGTTTGGCGCCCATGTAATCGTCCCCAGCAAGGACGCGACGGCCGATCGCGCCTTCTTCCGGGAGGTCCTCGGACTTTCATCCGTGGACGCCGGTCACGGATGGCTGATCTTCGCGCTGCCTCCAGCGGAAGTGGCGGTTCATCCCGCCGCGGAGACGGGCGGGCACGAACTCTATTTCATGTGTGACGATCTGAAGTCCGAGATATCGGCGCTCGGGAAGAAAGGCATCCACTGTTCGGACGTGCAGGAAGCCAGATGGGGGTCGATCACCCGCGTCCGGCTTCCCGGCGGAAGCGAAGTGGGTCTCTACCAGCCGAAGCATCCCTTGGCATTCGCCCGCGCCTCAAACTGACCAACCACGTATTCGAGATTCGATGCCGCGAGTGGACGCATATGAAGCGGTGTTTTCCGCGTTAGCGCACGCTGCCAGGCGGCGCGTGCTGCTCACGATTTATTTCAACGGCGGCTCCATGACGGCCGGCGAGATCGCGGCGATCTTCGAGCACGCCTGGCAAACGACCACGCGGCACCTCCGCGTCCTGGAGAAGGCAGGCTTGCTCACTCACGAAAAGCAGGGTCGGATGCGCATTTACCGAATTCAGCGAAAACGGCTGGAACTGGTGAGGGATTGGCTTGCTCACTTTTCAAGCAGCGGTAAGCACTGAGGAGAAAACAATCATGTCAACAAAACAACACGATAAAGACAATCAGCAGAAGACGACGAAGAGCGCCGTGCCGCACGACGTTCCGAGATTGTTTAGGCTCAACATCGAGGTCGGCGATCTCAAATCCGCCGTCTCGTTCTATACCAAGCTACTCGGTATCGAAGGACGCAAACAGGCCGGTTCGCGATGTTACTTCGATTGTGGACCGGTGACCCTGCAAGTGCTGGACGTGTCGTCGTCGAGCCAGCCGCACCCCGCGGCAAAGGCGCTTTACTTTACCGTAAACGACTTGGATGCGGCTTACGAGCGCGCCAAGGCTCTACAGTGTCTCTCGAGTGAGCAAGTCCATGACGCGCCGGGCGGCGGCATCGTAGTTCGCCCCTGGGGCGAACGGTCCTTTTACGCGGAAGACCCTTGGAAGAATCCGCTGTGCTTCGTCGAGGAAGGCACGGTCTACACAGGTTAAGCTCGTCCGCCCAGCCTCCACTCAGGACGCTAATTCCTGACGTTCAGCACCTTGGGGATCGACAAGTATCCCTTGATGCTGTCCTTGGCCACTTGGTTTACAACTATCTCGTAGGGTTGTTTCGCCTTCGAAGTCAGAAACTGGATCGGTTCGTTGATAGTCCTGTCCGACTTGGGAATGGTCTTGTCATCGAATGTCAGATCGATCGAAAACCTGTACTTCTTCGGATCGCATTTCTTGAGCAGGAGCGAGACATCTCCCACCCTTTGCGCCTGCTTCGCCTTCCTATCGAGCGTGAACTCAACGTAGGTCCGATCGTTCAACGCCTTGAGCGCCGACAGCTCCTTGCCGTTGGTGGCGATCAGAACGCTGTGGCCGTCGATCTCACCGGTGGCATGCTTGAGATCCGCGACAGTCTTTTCGAGTTCGGAACGCGTGGACGCAACGTCGGTCTTCACCGAGCTAACCTCGGTCCCCACTTGCGAGATGCGGGAATTGGCCGAATCGGCGGAATCGCGCACTTGAGAAATGTCCGATTTGAGCTGCTTCTGGACCTCTTGCTGCGCGGCTTCGAGCTGCACGCGCGTCTCGTCAACTTTCTTCAGCGCTTCTTCCTTGGCCTGGCCGGCCGCAAGATTGGCTTGCCGGCGCGCCCTCTCCAACTGGTCCCGAAGTTCTTCCACCTTCTTCTGATTGCTGCGAGTGGTGAGCGACGAAAGCTCTTCCAGCTTGTCCAGCCGCGCCGTGGTGGCGTCACCGTTGGCCGCAAGATCCTTTTGAACGTGGGTCAACTGGTTATAGAGGTAGACATTAGCCGCCAGCGAGAGAATCACGGCAACAAATAGCGCCGGAACTTTCCAGCCCCCTTCGGTGGGCGCGGGCGGCGGCGGAGGCGGGTAATAAGGCGGAGGCGCGTACTGTTGCGGCGGATATTGGGGCGGTGGCGCCGCTTGCGGAGGAAAAGCGGAGGGAGGCGGCGCGGGGGGCGCTGCCGGAGGTGTGGAAGGTGGTTCTGGCGGATACGAACTGGGAAAGATAGACATAGGCCTCTGTTAGAGTAGCGTACCAGGAAATCTAACAATTTAGAAGGAAAGGCCCTCCGCCGCGTTTCATTTTTCTGGCGGCGGACGCCTCGGCCGGGCGAAGTCCAAGAATTCCTGTTTGGGCATTCCCGGCTCGAAACATCGGCGGCAGCGCGCCTCGTACATTCCGGCGGCGCCCACCACGATGAGGTCGTCCGATTCCACCAGCCGTTGGGTGTGCTTGGCGGGATTGCCGCAACGCACGCAGATGGCCAGGGTCTTGGTGATGGACTCCGCCAACGTGAGCAGGTCGGGCAGGGGAGGGAAGGGCCGGCCCATATAGTCGGTATCCAGACCGGCCACGATCACCTGCTTGCCGCTGTTCGCCAACTGGGTAGCGACGTCCACCAGTTCCTGTCCGAAAAAATTCGCTTCGTCGATGCCCACTACCTGCGTGCGCCAATCCAGGCGGCGCAGAATGTCGTCGACGCCCGCGATAGCCTCCGACTTCATCCGCAAATCGTTGTGCGAAACGATTTCGTCGGCGGCGTAGCGATCGTCGATGATCGGTTTGAACACTTGCACGCGCTTTCGGGCGATCATGGCTCGGCTCAAGCGGCGTATCAACTCCTCGCTTTTGCCCGAAAACATGGGGCCGCAAATGGCCTCGATCCAGCCGAGATTGCCAGTTACAAAGTCCATCTTGGAAAGCAGCATCTTATCATGGGACTGTGGTTGACTCCGAACGCATCATAGAACCGGAATTGCTCGATCACGCCGCTCCCGAGGACGTGCGCGAGATCCTCAAGGATCTGGCGCGGTTGAATCGCTATTTCGGCGGGTATCGGGTGCTGCGGAATATCCTGCGCGAATTCGTGGGCGCCGGCGATAGCTTTTCGTTGCTGGATGTGGGCGCGGCGTCGGGCGATAGCGGGGCGGCCATCCGCAGGAGCTTTCCGCGAGCCGCGGTGGTCTCGTTGGACCGGCAATTCAGCCATCTCGGCGGAGCGGCGCAGCCCAAGCTGGCCGGCGATGCGTTTCACTTGCCGTTTCGTCCCGCGAGCTTCGACTTCGTGTTCTGCTCGCTATTTCTCCATCATTTTTCGAACGACGAAATTGTGGAGCTGTTAAGAGGCTTCGGCCGGGTCGCCAGGCGCGCGGTGTTGGCCATCGATTTGGATCGCGGGCCGTTCGCCTTCCGATTCTTGCCGGCTACTACGTGGCTGTTCGGCTGGAACCACATTTTCGTTCACGACGGCAAGATTTCGGTGCAAGCGGCTTTTAAGAAAGAGGAGCTACTCGGGCTGGCTCGATGCGCCGGCCTCGCGGATGCGCGCGTTGCCATCCATCGCCCCTGGGCCCGACTGTCGCTGGTGGCGCCGGTCGGCGCGCCCGGTGATAGACTGTCAGACCAGATCGCGATTTCAAGCCAGAGGTGATTCTATGTTGAAAACAACGCTTTGCGTTTGCGTGCTGTTACTGGCATGGTCGACCGTGGCGCAGACCCCGCCGCTCGTGGCCACCGATGTCTCCCACTCCGACATCCAGAATTTTATCGACGCCCTGCCAAGAAATGTGGTGAGCGACAAACCCATTCGGATCGTGGATGTGGGGGGCTACCATGTGGGCGTGTACGGCGTGTTCCGGCCCCAAGCCATCCCGCAAGAGGCCAATCTGCATCAGACCAAGGTGACCGAGATTTATTACATCCTGGCCGGCAACGCGACGCTGGTAACGGGCGGGACGCTTCCGAATCCACACCCGTTATCCACGAACAGCACGACGCTCCAGAGTTCGCGCATCGATGGCGGCGTAAGCCGAAAAGTGACGACGGGCGATGTTGTCATCATTCCCGGAAATACCGCCCATTGGTTCAGCAGCCAGGACGGCGATCTCAAGTATCTGATCTTCCGTCCCGATCCCGAAGGAAGGCTGCCGCTTAAGTAATTATTTTCGGTCGGCGAACTGGATGGCGCCGAGCCCCTTGTCCACTGAGCGATCGAAGATGGTGAAATAGCCGTTCATCAATGGCAAGCCCAGGATGGATTGCCCGCCCAGCTGCCCGTTGTCTCCGAACAGCGGAGCGGTGGCGTAACCGCGCTCCGGCGCGTTGATTTGCCAATAGTTTTCCGGCTTCACCGTCAGCTTCACATCGCCCGCGTCGCCCTCCAGAACAAACGTCAAGTCGGGCCAAGCGGAAAGCTTCAAACTGCCCATGGACAAATAGCCGCTGCGCATGGCGTGCACCAATTCGCGAGCGTACCCCTTGGAAAACCGCTCGACCATGGTGTTGAACAAGTCTTGATCCAGCATCAAACTGTTGGTGCCGCTATCCACGATCGAATTGGATGACAAGCCGCTGCCCTTGCTGGGTGGCGGAACCGTGATCGGGTCGCTGGAGCCGACGATAATCGCCTTGAGATTGGTGTTGTAGTATTCGTCGTCCAGGATACGCGCGCTCTGAAACGTTCCCGAATACAGATCCGTGCTCTCCTCGCCGCCTCCGAAGATCATGTAGCCGCTGTTCAGAGGATCGCTGACCGGGTCCGCCGTGGCGTTGCTGATCATAGATCGCTGGGTGTAGAACGCGAACTTGTTCCCGATCACGCCAGCTTGTTCAAGCTGCGTGAAATACGGATCCAGGTAAGTGACCTTGCCTTCCTGAATCTGGTTGTACTTATATTGAGGAGGCCAGGTCAGATCCGGCATGCTGAACGCGTTGTTCAGTTTTGTGTAAGCCAGCCCCAGAATTCCGTTCGCCTCGCCGAACATGTCTTTGGATTCCAGGTAAGCCACGGCGGTGTTCACCTTTTTTAGGACCGTCTGCGAGGGATCGCTTCCGACTCCGATGTCGGTGAGCACCACCGCTCCGATCCACTGACCGCTGCCGTAGACCACCTCCTGCGCGATGCGGGTCTTCGCGGCGTCGGGATCCTGTTCAGGATCGTAAAATTTTCCATCCAGCGCCAGAGTGCTGCTGCCCGTGTCCAGAATGACGTTGGCCGTCTTGCCTTCCGATCCCACCGCGATCGTTCCGGTGTAATCGCCGCCCATGTAAACGTTCGTGATCGGGATTCTTACCACCGTTTCTGCCATAAAGAAATTGCTCCTTGTAGTGCGGGAAGTAGTGCTGCGCCCGCGCGCGATTCTCAGGTAGCGGCGATCGTGGCCCAGGCGGCCAAAGCGCCGTTGAAGCTGGTGTACAGCCCGTATGCATCGTAGATTGCCGACGACCAAGCTTCACGCGCAGGCTCGGGAATCGGCTTTTGATCGGGAGTTTTAGCCGGCACCAGCGGGTCGGAAATGTTGCGGATAAACACGAAATCGACTTTCTTCTGTTGCGCAACGTGGGCGATTACGGCGTCGTCCATTTCCAATGCCGCGTAATTGGTGTTTCCAATCGCGATGTAATAGTAATCCGTGGTCAGCAACGGCTTGTCCTTGAGGTTGAGCACCTGGGGCGAGCCGAGATTCCGCGGGTCGAGTGAAGAATTCACCAAATCGGTCAGCGTGAACGGCGAGAGTTGTTCCGTGTCCTTATGCCTGCCGCGCTTGGCCCCTTGGAGCACGTGTTCCAAGGCCGACGTGGTGGCCACTCGGCTGAGCGGGAACAGGAGCGTGGACTGGACCTCCGGCACGATACTCAAGTCGGGAAACCAGTTCTTGCAAGCGAACGTGCCGCCGTTGTAACCGCAGTCGGCGTTGTCCTTAATCTTGAGTTGAATTTCCGCGCTATTGGTGATCACCACATCGCCCAGCCGCTGCGTCTGGTCCGCTCCGCCCGCGGTTCCGACGGAATAAATGCGTTGAGGATGCGCGGCGGCGACCAGATCGACCAGACTCGACAGCCCCGCGATCCACGGCGGATGCGCCAGATGCGTATCCGATTTGAGCAGCAAAACCCGGTGCGGCGCTGCGCCTTTTCCCTGGACGTCAACCAATTGATAATAGCCCCAAAGCTTGCCGCCTTCGTTCCCGGAAGACGGCGCCGAATGGCTGAACTGAAGCCAGCGATGGCTCAGCGTGGAAGACTGCTGGGTCGCTTGCGCGTGGCCGTGCAGAAAAACGTGATCGAGCGCCGACCATTCCGCATCGGTCCAAGTGAAGATAACGATCTCCGCTTCGGGAAGCGGAGCCTCGGGACCTTTGTAATCCACCGCGACCGGCGCCGGCGCGGTATGTCCGATCGAACTCCAATCGATCGCGGGCAGGATCGAAGGCGAGGTGCTCACAGGCGCAAGAACTCGAAAATCCGTAAAACGTGACATTGGGGCACTCCGGGAAGCGATTTCTGCCCCAATTATAGGCACGCGTGTCAAGCATTCTGCCCGAAGGAGCCGTCCTACATTGAACGCCGGGCCGCCGACTTCCGAGCATCGCTTTCTCTAAGATGAAGTGGTGATGAAGCAGGGCGACTCGGCGTTTCCGAAACACTTCGATGGGGAGCGCTTCTACAATCCGGGGGCCCCGCAGGCGCTCGGATTCCTGGACGCCCTCCGATGGCAGTTCACCAGCCGGCCGGAACCGTCACCCAGTTTTATTTCGGACGTCCAGCAATCCACGCCGCCCAGCCGCGTGGAAGGCGGCGAACTGCGAATCACACTGGTGAACCACTCCACCGTCCTTGTTCAGCACCGCGGTTCGAACATCTTGACCGATCCGATTTGGTCCGAACGAGCCAGCCCGCTGTCCTGGATAGGGCCGCGGCGGCGCAGAAAACCGGGAGTATCCTGGGACCATCTGCCGCGCGTCGACGTCGTTCTGATCAGCCACAATCACTACGACCACCTGGATCTTCCGACCTTGCGCCGGCTCGCCGCTCGTGGAGATTCTACATTCGTCGTTCCAGTGGGCGTTGGCCGCCTGCTTCGCTCGAAGAATATCGGGCCCGCGCATGAGTTGGATTGGGGGCAGTCGCTGGCGCTGCCCGGCTTCACTATCCACTCCGTCCCCGCTCTCCATTTCTCAAGCCGCGGCATTCACGACCGCAACAAGACGCTATGGTGCGGGTACGTGATCGAGTATCCCGATCGGCTGGTATATTTCGCCGCCGACACCGCGTTCGGGCCGCATTTCGCCCAGATTCGGGAAAAGTACGGATCGCCGAGCCTGGCGCTATTGCCGATCGGGGCGTACGAGCCGCGCTGGTTCATGTCGCCGGTGCATATGGGTCCGGATGAGGCTATCAGAGCGCACCAGATCCTGGGCGCCCAGACCAGCATCGCGATCCACCATGGAACCTTCAAACTGGCGGACGAAGGCATCGATACGCCGAAGCGGCAGCTCATCGCCCTCGCCCGGGACCAATCGTTTCTGGTCCTCGACAACGGCCAATTCGCCGACATTCCATGATGATCGACAAGCATACGCTCGCGCTGGTCAGCATCGTCGGCAGCGCGCTGGACGTGCTGGGCGCGTTATACCTGGCCTACGATCTGCTGGGCGGCGAACACGGACCATTGCGCACTCTGACTCGCGCGGTCACCTACGGCGCGCTTTTCGGACTAGGCTACGGCCTCGCCCTGGGACCCGTATTCGGCCTCGTGACCGGAGCGGCGCACGGCATCACGCTCGCCTGGGAGTTTTCCCGCGCTTCCAGGCACGAACCGCAGCCCGGGTTCTGGATGGACGCTGGGATCAGCTCGATACGCGGCTGCGGCTATACGTTGGGCGCCCTCTATTCGTTCGGTGCTCCGTTCAGTATCACGTTCGGGGTGCTGAGCACTGTGGGACAGGCCATCGCGTACCGGCTCGGCATCCGGCCTACCGTCAACTATAGGCCCGCCACTCGTCCTCGAGTGACTCGCTTTCTACTGTTAACGGCGGCGAATCGCACGGTCGGCTACGGCGTGACCGGCTACGTCAGCAGCCTGGTTGCGGGGCAACCGCAGCACGCGATCGCGGTCGGGCTGAAGATGGGGTTGGTGGTCGGTCTAGTCACGGCCATCTTCGGCTCCTGGGTTCCCTTCGTGGAATGGATGGCCGATCATATCCCGCAAAAGCGCATGGGCGTTTTCGGAGTAGGCTTGATCCTCATCGGCTTCGCGCTGCAGTCCGTCCAGTATTGGCTGGCGTTGCTGGACGTGCCTATTCACTAGGCCGCGTGCTGTCATAATGTGTTGTTGATGCGAACCGTCGCCGCCATCCTAATGTTCGCCCTGTGCGCCTGCGATCGGGCGCCGGAAAGCTATCCCGTCCCCGAGCAGCGCCGCCCGGTGGAAGGCGCTAATCCGGTGGCGGGCAACATGCTGATCGACATGGAAAGCGCCGATGCCGCGCGACACATCGTCAAGGATGTTTACGAAAACGGCGGTAGCTCTTGGCGCTGGACCAGCGGCGAGCCGACGCTGAAGGTCCTGGTATTCACCACCCTCAACGTCAAGCTCACCGCGGATTTCAGTCTATGGGACGAAGCATTCAAGCAGACCGGCCCGCTGGAGCTGACTTTCCTGGTGAACGGGAAAACACTGGACCACGTCCGCTACACCAGCCCCGGCGCGAAGCACTTCGAGAAACCGGTTCCACCGGACTGGCTTCCCACCGACGTAGAGTCCACCATAGAGGTGAAAGTCGACAAGCTGTACGTCGCGCCCCAGGACGGCGCAAAGTTCGGCATTATTCTTTCGCGCATCGGGTTTATCCAGTGATTCTGTCGCTGCTGTCGGTTGTATTTGGTGCGGCGTTCACCGTGGTTACTGCTTGGGCGCTCGGGGCCTTGCTGCTGCGGCGTCTCTCGCTGGAATTCTACGCATGGGAAGAGCGCTTGATCGCCTTCATTACCGGATCGGCCTGTCTCAGCTTCCTGGTCTTCCTGCTCTGTTCGGTGAAGCTGGCGCGCAAGGGCGTTTTCCTCGCGCTGGGGATCGCGATCATCGCGTACGCGTTCTACTCCGGCGCCCACCACAGCGAAGCGCGGGCGTTCCCTCCGCTTTCGCCCACGTGGAGTTGGGTATTCGGCATAATTTTCCTAGGCTTCGCGCTGTTTTATCTCACCAACGCGATGGCGCCCGAGATGAGTCCGGACGGCCTGGAGTATCATCTGGGAGTTGTCGCGAAATACCGCGCCGCTCACGGATTCACCACCATCACCACCAACCTGCACGACAACCTCTCGCAAGGCATCGAGATGTTGTTCCTGTTCGCTTTCGAGTTCGGCAGGCATTCCTCGGCGGCGCTGGTGCACTTTGCTTTCTGGATCGCGCTAGCGCTGCTGATGCAGAGCTATGGCGCGCGCATTGGACGCCCGGCGGCGGGCGCGGCGGGCGCTCTCTTTACGGCGCTCTCGCCGCTGGTCGCGTTAGATGGATCGGTCGCCTATATCGACGTGGCGGAGGCCGCCGTGGTCTTCACCCTGTTCTACCTGCTTCAGGCTTGGGATGAGAACAAGAACGCGAGATTGTTGGTCCCAATCGGAATTCTGGCCGGCTTCGCTTACGCGGTGAAATATACGGCGGGCTTGGCCGTGGTTTATGCCGCCGGCTTCGTCGTCTGGAAACTTTGGAGAGATCGAAAGCCCGCGCTGCGGCCCGCCCTGGCTGTCTGCGCGCTGGCGGCCGCATCCATTCTTCCGTGGATGATCAAGGATTGGATCGAGGTGGACAATCCCATTTCGCCGTTCGCCAACCGCGTCTTTCCCAATCCCTACGTTCATATTTCCCAGGAAGAGAACTGGCGCCGCTTCCTTCGCACCTACGAACTCACCAGCTATTCCGAGCTTCCTCTGCAACTGACTATCCGCGGCAATCACGTCACGGGTTTCTTCGGACCGCTTTTTCTCCTCACTCCGCTGGCGCTGCTCGCTCTTCGATCTTCGGCCGGGCGCCGGCTACTGCTCGCGGCGGCGATTTTCGCGCTCCCTTATTTCGGAAACGTCGGCGCGCGCTTTTTGATTCCGGTTGTGCCCTTCGTCTCGCTGGCGCTCGCACTGGTGCTGGCCGAAGTTCCGTGGCTGCTCCTGGCGCTGATCGGAGCGCACGCAATCGCGTCCATGCCGCCGGTCTATACGAAATACGCCGTGTCGGACGGGAACTGGATCTTGCGAAAAGTCTCGCCGAAGGCGGCGCTCCGAATTATTCCGGAGAGCACCTACCTCAGCCGCGAAAGTTCCGAATATAACGTGGACCGCATGATCGAGAATCTGGTTCCGCCGGGCGGGCGTGTTTTTTCCTTTTACGCGCCCGCCGAATCCTACACCACGCGGCAGATCCAGGTCAGCTACATGGCGGCCGACAACGAGGTTTTAGCCGACATTCTTTGGACCCCGCTCTTCGGCGACTACCCTCCCACGCGGCTTCTCAAGTTTCAGTTCCCCGAGCGCCAGTTTCGCAAGCTGCGCGTGATTCAAACCGAGAACGTGCCGGATCAGCAGTGGGCTGTCTCGGAATTGCGCGTGTTTGACGGAGGCCAGGAGCTTCCGCGGTCGAGCGAATGGAGCCTCACCGCGAGCCCGAATCCGTGGGATGTCCAATTGGCCTTCGACAACAGCCCGGCTACGCGCTGGAGAAGTTGGCAGGAGGCCCGGCCCGGCATGTACTTGGAAGTGGATTTCGGCCGGGATCGGAAGGCCGACTCCGTTGTCGTGGAATCGTCCGGCGACACGACAAAAACCAAAATCAAGTTGGACGGCCTTTCGCCCGACGGCCACTGGAGCACCATCTCCGATCATCCCAGCGAAATTGCGCAGCACATTCGCGTAAGCTTGCGTCTGGCCGCCTCCCATGAGCTGAAGGCGCGCGGAGTGCGCTACTTGCTGATCGACGACAATGACATTCGGGCGGAGGACTTCCGTGTCTACTCAAATCTGTGGGGCATAATGCAAGTGGGTCAGTTTAGAAACAAGCGGCTGTACTACATCCAGTAAGGCGCATATGAGCCGGTATTTTCTGGGCGTGGATGGAGGCCAATCCAGCACCGTCGCGCTGATCGGCGACGAAAGCGGCCGTGTCCTGGCGCTGGGCCGCGCCGGTCCTTGCAATCATGTCCACCAAGACCAAGGCCGCGCCAAGTTGGCCCAAGTCCTCACGCAGTGCTTGGAAACCGCCTGCGCCCATGCAGGACTCGACGCGCATAAGATCGCCTTCGCGTCCGCCTGCCTCGGATTTAGCGGCGGGCCGGCCGACAAAGAAGCAATCGTGTCCGAGGTTATTACAAGCGAACGCATGCTGGTGACCGATGACGCTTTGATCGCGCTTTCGGGCGCATTGGCGGGCCAACCCGGAGTGATCGTGATTGCCGGCACCGGCTCCATCGCATTCGGACGCAATGATCGCGGCCTCGCCGCGCGCGCCGGCGGATGGGGGTACATCTATGGAGACCAAGGCGGCGCGTTCGACATCGTCCGCCAGGCGCTCGGAGCCGCCCTTCGCTTCGAAGAAGGCTGGGGAACTGCTACAGCCTTGCGAGCCAGCCTTCTCGATGCAACCGGCGCGCGCAATGCCAATGAGTTGCTGCATCGCCTCTACACGACGGAGTTCTCTCGATCGCGCATCGCCGAATTCGCGAAGCTGGTGGATGCCGCCGCCGAGGCCGGAGACGCCGCCGCAGTCCAGATTATTGAGAACGCCGCGTTTGAATTGGATCGTCTCGCCGCCGCGGTCCGCTCGCAATTGTTCGAGACCGAAGACGAGGTGCGCGTCGCATACCTGGGAGGCGTGTTCCGAAGCCGCCTCTTGCTCGAGAGCTTTCGAGAACTCGTCGAGGGTGACGCACCGAACCAGGTGGTCCCTGCCGTCTATGGCCCTGCTGCCGGAGCGTTGCTCGAAGCCTATCGCGCTGCCGGAGTCCGCCGCGCGTTGTCGGATGTCCCGCCGGAGAAGCCATGAAGAGCTGGCTGCCCGATCTCATCTACCTCGACGGCGCGTTCCGCTCGGGCATCGCAATGTTCGCCGACGACGGCGGCCGCATCCAGCGATTCTCGAGCGACCCTGCCGATCTGGCGAAGGCCCAACGGCTCGTGTCCCTCGCCATGCTTCCCGGCCTGGTGAACGTTCACTCGCATGCGTTCCAGCGCGTCATCCGCGGCCGCACGGAGCAGCGCACCGCCGCCCAGCGCGATACGTTCTGGACCTGGCGCGAAGCCATGTACCGGGCGGCCAACCAGCTAACGCCCGAAGGCATGTATCACGCCGCGCGGATGGCCTTTCTCGAAATGTTGCGGAGCGGCATCACCACCGTCGGCGAGTTCCATTACGTCCATCATGCTCCAGGCGGAGCGCCGTACCAGGATCGAAACTGGATGGCGCTCGAAGTGGCGCGAGCCGCCGCCGACACCGGCCTGCGAATCGTGCTGCTGCGATGCGCTTACGTGCGCGCGGGTTTTGGGCGCGCGGCCGATACCGCTCAAGCCCGCTTCTACACGCCCGGTCCGGCGGACTTCATCGCCGATACGGAAGCGCTACGCGCGGCCATCGCGGCAACGTATCCGCCCGGCCGCGCCAGTGTCGGCATCGCGCCGCACAGCATTCGCGCCGTCCCGCTGGATTATCTATGCGAAGTAGTCCAGTACGCTCGCGAGCGCGAAATGCCGGTGCATATGCACGTGGCCGAACAGCCCGCCGAAGTCCAAGCCTGCATCGCCGAGTACGGTCTCCGCCCGGTCGCGCTCCTCGGCCGGCACGGCTTGCTCGATTCGCGATTCACCGCCATCCACGCCATCCACATCGACGATGAAGAGGTCGCGCTCCTTGGCGGCGCGAACAGCATAGTGGGCGCCTGCCCCACCACGGAGCGCAACCTGGGCGACGGCGTTTCGCCGGCCGATCGGCTTCTGAACGCGGGCGTTCGAATCTGTTTCGGGTCCGACAGCAACGTGCAGATCGATCTTTTAGAAGACGCTCGATCGCTCGAATACGACCTGCGCATGAGCCGCTTGGAACGCGTGGTGCTGGCGACGGGGCCGGAGCCCGAAGCCCTGGCGAAGCGTCTGCTTCAGAGCGCCACCGAGAGCGGCGCGGCAAGTCTTCAATCTCCGGGCGGCGCGCTCGAAGTCGGACGCCCCGCCGACTTCTTCACCGTGGATCTGAACGACGCCTCCCTGGCCGGCGCCGGCCGGGAATCGCTGGCGAATCACATTGTTTTTTCGCTAGAACGTACTGCGATCCGCGACGTCGCGGTGGATGGCGAGTTCGTGGTGCGCGATGGCCGCCATCCGCTCGCCGAGGAAATCACCCGCCAGTTCGCCGCATTGCAAAAAACCCTCTGGGAATCCGGGTGAGTCCTGGTTACTTCGACGTTTCCGCCTTTTCCTTCGCGCGGCCGGCGCGGAGAATATCCTCCATCGCGTAGTTGCCTTCGTGGCACGCGTATTCGTAGATCAGATACTCCGCATTCCTGGTCAGCGGCATGGAGACTTTCCACGGCGCGGTAAACATGCTGGGATCGTCGATGGTCACTTCGTAGCTGATGGTGTCCATGTCCACCCGCTTGAACCGTTCCACCACACGCAGCGCTTCGCTTTCGTGGATGCTCCGGACGCGCCCCGTGGCCGCGCTGGTGGCGATCATGCCTTTGCCGTTGTAATTGGTGGTATCCACAACCAGCGTGTCGCCGTCCCAGTGGCCGATCGAATCGCCGTTCCATTGACGAACGCTCGGCGGCAGATGCGGACGCCCGTCTACGGGAATCACGCGCACTTCGTGAATCATTTCGGAGAAAATCACCACTGCGCCTGGGATTTGCAAAATCTGATAGGCGTTGTTATAGCCGGCGGGAAACATTCCGGCTGGAACCCCGCGCGTAATGCAGCGCTCCCAGCTAGTCTGGTACTCGTACGAATCGGCGACGTGCGCCAGATCGTAGTCCCGCTGCGCCTCGGCCGAAGGTTTCGCCGGAACCCTGCCGTTCGACGGTTCCACCACCAGCGAGGTTTGCCGCGTGGCGAGCCACGTCGTTCCACTATCGAAAAAGGCTTGATTGTAGCTGCCCGTATCGCCCGGTCTGGGCGGCCCTTCCGCGCGGTTTGCGCTGGCCCGGCTTTCGATCGCCGCCGCTTCTTCCTCCGTTAGAGTCGCCTTTCCCTCCAGCGCGGCAGGCCGTTCGAAAGGTGTCAGGGTAGCGTTGGTCCAAATTCCCTGCAAGTCCGGCTGGCCGTCCGGAGTCCGCGCTAAAGTCCAGGTCGTGGTTGCCGCGGACGTTTTGACCGCCTTCTGAATCTGCGCTTGCGCGGGCGCAATCAGGATGATCGCCGCCAGACCTCCCAATGCTTTTAGACCCATCTGGAAACCCCCCTGCCTTGAATGCCGGACGTTGACAGTATACATTTTCCCCCATGTCGTCGTGTTGCCGATGCGGATGACGGTGGCCAAACCGGCGAAGCCTCCGGCTACCTTGAAAAATCAGGAGGGCCAATGTTCCAACGGTTGATTCCAAGTTCGCCTTAGATATACACTGGACTAGGTATATCTTTTATGCAGGTTTCCAAATGGGGCAACAGTTTGGCAGTGCGCCTTCCCGCAGTGGTTGTCGAAGCTCTCGGTCTCAAAGAGGGAGACGAAATTGAGATTTCTATCGCAGGTAAACGCGACTTCAAGGTGGCGCGTGACCGGTCCAAAGAGAGGGCCCTCGATCAGCTCCGTCAAATGAAGTGGTCCTTCCCTCCGGATTTCAAATTCAATCGCAAAGAGATCAATGAACGATAAGCCGTTCTTTGATACCAACGTTATCCTTTACGCTTTCCGCCACGACGATAGGCGCGGTCAAGTGGCGGAAACGCTGCTGGCCGCGGGAGGAGCACTATCAGTTCAGGTTCTCAACGAGTTTGTCGCTGTGGCCCGGCGCAAGCTTGACAAGAACTGGGATGAAGTGCGCCGCGCCCTCGACATACTTCGCGTTTTTTGTCCAGAGCCCGTGCCTCTTACGGTCGAAACCCACGAAAGAGCCGTGCGCATTGCGGAGCGATACGGTTATTCAATCTTTGATTCACTCATCGTCGCGGCTGCGCTCCACTCTGGTGCAAAAACGCTTTACTCGGAGGACATGCAAGACGGCCAGGCGATCGACGGGCTTACCATTCGCAATCCATTTTCGCTATAGGCAAAACGGATACCCTCCGAGATTTTAGCGCCCGGTGGATTGTATGCATAAGAAAGGCAGGGTGATGTCTACCTGCTCGTATAATAAACGTCATGACTAGAGTCCTTACTTTATTAGCGATTTCGACCGCGGCGGCCTCGCTCTTCGCCGCCGATCCGTCCGCCCCAAGCATCGGCAAGATATACGACGCTCAGATCCGCTCGATTGAAGCCGAAGTGGTGCCGCTCGCCGAAGCGATGCCCGCGGATAAGTACGACTTTGCGCCCACCACCGGCAATTTCAAAGGTGTGCGAACGTTTTCGCTCCAGATGACCCACATCGCCACTGTGATCTACGAGGTCTCCGCCGCGTCGCTCGGCGAAAAGTCTCCGGTCGCCAGGGGTAACGACGATAACGGCGCCGCGTCCATTCATGGCAAGGAGGCCGTCGTGAAATATTTGAAGGATTCGCTGGTCTACGCTCATAAGGCGACGGCGGCGCTAACGGCGGCCAACATGATGGACCTGATGCAATCGCCGTTCGGCAGCCAGAAAACTACGCGCCTGGAGCTGCTCTCCGAAATCCCGTGGCACACCTACGATCATTACGGGCAGAGCGTCGAGTACCTGCGGCTGAACGGTATCGTGCCGCCCGCGAGCCGTTAGCGGTGACGAACGAGCATCATTTTAATGTGCGAACCGCTTGGACCGGAAACACCGGCCAAGGCACGGCCGGCTATCGCGCCTACAAGCGGGATCACGAGATCGGCGGCCTTTTGAAGACGGCCGCCATTCTGGGCTCGTCCGATCCCGCGTTCCGCGGCGACGCTACGCGTTACAACCCAGAAGAGCTACTGGTGGCCGCGCTGTCGGCTTGTCACATGCTTTCGATGCTGCACCTGTGCGCGGATGCCGGTATCGTGGTCACTTCCTACGCCGATGACGCTTCGGGCACGATGACTCTCGATGCCGACGGATCGGGACGCTTTCGCGAAGCTGTGCTTAAGCCCCACATGACAATCACCGACGCCGGCCGCATCCGCGACGCCGAAGCGCTGCACCATCGCGCTCACCAGCTTTGTTTCATCGCGAACTCGGTCAATTTCCCGGTCCGGTTCGAAGCCTCGGTCGACGCGGGCCCATGAGACCCGTCGCTGCCGCAACCCTCGTGTAATAATTAGTAGATGGGCGAGCGGAGCGAAGTTGCGAGGCTGATCCAGCAGGGACGCCGGCGGCAAATACGCAATCTGCTGGTCCACGAAGCGTCGTTCGCGGCCGCTCTCGCTCTGAGCGGATTCCTGCTGCTGCTATTGCTAGGCACGCAGGTCCTCAACTGGTACTGGCCGGTTATCCTGTTTGCGGGAAGTCTGAGCGTCGGCGCGTATCGCGCTCGAAAGAAATTCCTTTCCAGCTATCGAGTGGCGCAGTCCATCGACGCTCGTCTCAACTTCAGCGATGCTCTCTCCACGGCCTATTTCTTCGAGCAACATCCGGACCCGGCCAGCGCTTCTTCCGACGTGGTGGAGTACCAAAGCCGGGTGGCCGAGGACCTGGCCCGCACCGCCGACCTCCGGCGCGGCTTGCCGTTCGTCGCTCCTCGAACGTTGTACATCAACGCGGCATTAGCGGTCGCGGTGCTGGGTATGTTCGGCTTGCGCTACGGGATCAACCATAGCCTGGAATTGCGATCCTCCCTGGTGCACGTCAGCTTCGATGGATTCCTCGGTTCGGGCCGCGATATCGCTGCCGCCAAGAAGATCCGCGGCGAACGGCCGTTCGAAGAAGAAGAGCGCAGGGACAGCGGCGCGGCGCCCGATCCGGGAGAATCGAAACCGGCCGAGCTCGATCAGGCCCCCGATTCCGCCACAGATATGCTGGACCAACCCGAGGCGAGCAATCCTGAAGCCGGCGCCGATCCCGCCGGCAACAAGAGCAAAGCCGCTGGGAAAGACGATCCGCCGCCGGGCAAGGATCAGCTCGACCCGTCCGGCAAGGGACAGCCGTCGCAATCCGACAAAGAGAACACGGCCGATTCAAAATCATCGCCGGAAAACAACCCTGAGTCCGGTAATCAGAGCGACAGCGCCAAGAATTCCGATCCCTCGGGGAAATCGAATGAGAACCCCAGCTTGACCGACAAGATGAAGGACGCGTTGGCGAATCTGTTGGCCAAGCTCAAATCGCAGCCGAAGAACGAAGGCAAGCAGGGCGGTTCCTCCGCGCAAAACAATTCCCAATCCACGCAGAAGAATCAGAACAAGGATTCCAATTCCAAGGGCAGCCAAGGACAACAGCAATCCGAGGCAAACGCCAATGCGCAGTCGCAAAGCGACCAGCAATCGCAAAACGGGTCGCAGCAGGCGGCGGACGGCAAGACGGAAGCGCGCAATTCCGATCGCTCCACCGAAAACGGCAAGAGCGGAATCGGGAAGCAGGATGGCGACAAGAGCGCTCGGGAAGCCGAGCAACTAGCCGCGATGGGTAAGATCAGCGAGATCATCGGCAAGCGCGCCGAACACGTAACCGGAGAGGTAATGGTGGAAGTGGCGTCCGGCAAGCAGCAGCTCCGGACCCAGTATTCGCAACGCAACGCCTCACACGCCGAAGCGGGCGGCGAGATCAACCGCGACGAGGTTCCGCTCGCGTATCAACAGTACGTGCAACACTATTTCGAAGCGATTCGCAAGACGCCGCCGGCCGCGAAATCGGACGGCAAGGCGAAGAGTTCGGGGAACTAGCCTCTACTTCTTGTTCTTGGTCTCCGAGATGGATGTCGCCAGGTAGTTCGCTACTTTCGCTTCGTCGCGCGCAACCTCGTAATACGCGGCGCGCAAAAGCTGATCCTTGCGATTCAACAACGTCTCCCGGATGTTTTGCTGCACGCGCGGATCGGTCAATTCCCGCTGGCCCGCCGGCTCCTTGGAATAAATCTTGAAGACCCGGTAGCCCTCGGGAGCTTTCACCACTCCGGTGATTTGCCCGGGGGACGCCGCTTGAATGGCCTTGCGGATGTCGGGATTGGCCTTTTCGAGCGCCGAATCGGGAACAAAGCCGAGATCGCCTCCATTGGGCGCCGACGTCGGATCTTCGGAAAAATTCTGCGCCAGCATGCCGAAGTCCTCGCCTTGCCGCATGCGCGCCACCAGCATATCGATTTTCTTGCGCGCCTGATCGTCGTTTTGAGCTTTGTCGTTCTTCATGTTGCGGACGTTGGGGTCGGGCGTGGGCGTCACCAGGATCTGCGCCAGGTGCACTTGCGGCTCCGGGAAATTGAAGCTGCTTTTGTTGGCGTTATAAAAGGCGGTCACATCCTTGTCGGAAATCGAAATGTGCGACGTGATCTCCTTGTTGATCAGTTTAGTGACGCTCAAATCGCGCTTAATCTGCGCCTTCATATCGTCCGCGGACATTTTTCTCGCGGCTAATTGCCTCTGAAACTCTTCCTGGGTGTAGGGCGCCTTAAGTTCCGCGAACCTGGACTCGACGTCGGCGTCGGTCGCCATCAACCCCAATTTTTCGGCGCGTTGCAGCATGATTTCGTTGTCGATCAGCGTACGCAACACCTCCAGCTTTTGGATCACCATCTGGTCGTCGCTGGGGCGCTCCGCCGAAGCGGTGAACTGCGCTTGAAATTGCTTGTCGAGGTCGGCGTAAGTAATGGCGCGGCCGTTCACCGTGGCCGCGACGTTTTCCGAAGTGGCGCGTTTGCACCCCGTCATCGACAACAATAAGAGAGTGAGCAGAAGCGCCGGGGGGACGATACGAACCATTCGCGTGATGCAACCATTCTACAGGAACGCGTCGGCAGACCGTCGCGGCTGCTCCATGCGCCCGCGTGAGGTCCCCCAGCCGTGATCAGCGTGCTCATCCACAGCGGTACCCAAAATCTGGGCGATGCAATCCAAACCGTGGCGCTTTGTCAGGTGCTGGGATGTCAATGCTGGGGCGTCTATCGGGACTCGATCGATTCGGCCGTGAGCGACGATCTTCTCATTGCCAATGGTTGGCTTGGGCACGGGCCGCCCCGGCTGGGCTTCCGGAACGTCATTTTTGCCGGTGTGCACCTGGGTCTTCGCGTGGATGAGTATCTGGAATGGATGCGGGGCTCAGGCCGCGACATAGGAGCGCGGGATCCATACACGCTCGAAATCCTCGGAAATGCCGGAATTTCATCCCAGCTAGTCGGCTGCGCCACGCTCGCGCTGAATCGTTACCGCGGCGCGCGCAGAAATAGCTACAGCGTCGACGTCCCCCAGCGTCCGGGAACGATCCCGCTCACCAACGGGATCGGACCTATGTCCTGGGAGCAACAATGGAATTTTGCGTGCGCCCGGCTCGATCAATTGCGGCAAGCCGAGTTGGTGTACACAAACCGATTGCATATCGCGCTTCCCTGCCTGGCTTTCGGCACGCCGGTGGTATTCCCGTCCTCCGAATTGAAAAATGCGATGTGGCCGGGGCGGCTCACGCTTCTCGAAGCCATTGGCTTTCCATTTGACGAGGCCGTTGAGATGGACGTGAGCGCGCATCGGGATCGATATATCGGCTTCCTCGAGAAGCATTGCGATTTGAAGCTGACGCCATCCGATGCGGCCCTTCCGCCGATCCCCCAGGGCCGTCCTTGAGTACAATAAGTTCAATGGCCAGACCGCAACAAACTACCCACCCCTACGTCTCTCCCTGGTTGAACGAGGACGTCCAGCTTTTCCGCAAGACCGCGAAACGCTTCATCAATGAAGAATTCGTTCCGCACGAGGCCCGCTGGCGCGAACAACACCGAGTGGACTCAGACGCCTGGACCAAGGCTGGCGAAGTCGGCATTCTGCTGACCGACGTTCCGGAGGAGTACGGCGGCGGGGGCGGCGACTACTGTTACGAAGCGGTGGTCACCGAAGAACTGTGCTACGCCGGAGTGCACTTCGGGCATGGCGTGCACAGCATAGCCGCGCACTACATTCTCGACTACGGAACCGAAGAGCAAAAGAGTTTCTGGCTGCCGCGCATGGCCGCCGGCGAGTTGATCGGGTCGATCGCCATGTCCGAGCCGATTGCGGGTTCCGATCTGCAGAACATCAAGACCATGGCCAAGCGGCAAGGCGAATGCCTGGTGATCACTGGATCGAAAACCTTCATTACCAATGGCTGGCACACCAATCTGATCGTGCTGGCCGTGAAGACGGGCGAGTCCGGCGCTGGCGCCAAGGGCATTTCACTGGTCGTCGTGGAAACCAAGGATTTGCAGGGTTATCGCGTCGGGCGCACGCTCGAAAAGGTCGGCATGCACGGTCAGGACACCTGCGAGTTGTTCTTCGACGATATCCGCGTGCCTGCGAAGAATCTACTGGGCGGCGTGGAAGGCCGCGGCTTTTACCAAATGATGGAGCAGTTGCCGTATGAGCGAATGGGCGTCTCCGTCGGAGCCACGGCCACCACCGAACAAGCCGTCGCGATAACGATCAAGCATTGCAAGGACCGCATGGCCTTCGGCAAACCTCTGCTCGATTTCCAGAATACCCGCTTCAAGCTGGCTGAATGCAAGGCGCAGGCTCACATCATGCGCGTCTTCGTGGACGATTGCATCGAGCGGCTGGTGGCCGGCAAGCTGGATACGGCGACCGCCGCGATGGCCAAATACTGGCTCTCGGAACGCGAATGCGCGATCATCGACGAATGCGTCCAGTTGCACGGCGGGTACGGCTACATGATGGAGTATCCGATCACGCGCATGTGGGCCGATAGTCGCGTGCAGAGAATCTACGCGGGCACGAATGAGATCATGAAAGAACTCATCGCCAGGTCGCTCTAGGACTCTTTCATTCGAAGCTTCCTTTCGCCGTGGGCCGATTGGTGTATAGTGTAGTATCCGATTAAAAGTGACAGTACCCGATGCGTTCACTTGGGCTGAGCCTCGCGCCGACGAACGGTAAGTTCTACCTCTGGAGCTTCCCGGACTGCCCGGTTAGAATCCACCTCAGCTTAGACCTGATAGAGCGCATTCGTACCGAGATTCTAGAGCTTGCGCCCGCGGATCGCGAAGTGGGCGGACTCTTGCTCGGCCAGGCATTGCCGGACAGCTCGGACGTCCACGTTTCGGACTACTTCCTCGTTCCGGCTCGCGCCGGCGCCACCCAATACCTGGTGGACAGCTTGGCCCACGCGCTCCAGAGTTGCTCGGCAAGTCAGCGAAAGGTGGTCGGGAATTTTCGAACGCACTTGGGGCCGAGGATTCAACTTCGCCCGGAAGACCTCGCCTGCATACGGCAGAGCTTTAAGGATCCCAAGAATGTTTTCCTTGTGATTCGTCCCCACGACGGACGCGCCTCGGCTGGTTTCTTCTTCTGGCAGGACGGTTCGGTTTTCGGCGATTCTACTCTGACATTCCCATTCTCGGCGACGGAATTGAGTAAGCCGGGGTGGGACACTCTGGTGGGCGGATCGCCCGTCGCAGGCCGGTTGAGTAGCGCGGTGGCGCGCGCGAAACAGAGCATGTCGCAGGCCTGGGCTAGGGTGGGCTTGGCTCTGTTTGCGGTGGCGGTGCTGTTCGCGATCGTGATTCTTGTGGACCGCGGCCTGCTCAAGAACGGCCGCTCGGCCGGGGACGTTTCGGGCGCTCTTGGATTGCGCGCGCATCGAGACGGGTTGTCTCTGATCGTGTCGTGGGATGCATCGAATCCCAAGCTGGCGGGCGCTAAGCAAGCGGACTTGCTGATTTGGGATGGTCCCGGCCAGCCCGTGTTTCTGTCCTTGAACCCGGCCCAATTGCATTCCGGGCGTACAGTGGTAACTTCAGTGAGCGACAAAGTGGACATTCGGATGGATGTTATCGCCCAATCGGGCGAGGCGAAGATCGAATCCGTTTCGCTTTTCCCCGAGAATCCGCCGCCCCCCGCCTCTTCCACGAAGGCATCTCATGAGCCGCCGATAGCGACAGCCAAAACTCTCGCGCAAGCGCGTCCGCCTGCGCCTAAAAAGCCGAAACTATTGGAGGATCTCTCCGAGCCGCGCCCATCGCGACCGGCGGCATCGGAGACTTCCGCGCCGGCGCCGGCCCTGCACGTTCTTGACAACGCGCCGGACAGCCCGATTCAAGCGGCCGAAGCCTTCAGCGCGACGCAGCCGGATCTGCCGCCGGATCTTAAAGCGCTAATCTCCAGCGACAACGTCATCGGTGTCCAAATTGAGATCAACACGGATGGGAAAGTCATCTCGGCGAAGCTGGCTTCCGAAAAAGGCCCGGCCGCCGAATCGCTGGCTCCCCTTGCGGTGGCCGCGGCGTGGCGCTGGCGGTTCCGTCCGGCGACGCAGAACGGCCGACCAGTGCACAGCGAAAAGACCATCGAGTTCTTGTTCCGCCCCTCAAACTAGCGCTCAACAATTGACTGCTTACTTTTTGTCGCCGACATCGAAGCGCACTTCGAGGTAAGTGATGGAGCCTTCGACGTCCTTATACCAGTGCGGCGTGCCCGCTGGAACCAGAAGCACGTCGCCTTTCGCGACATGCCGGCTTTCGCCCTCGGCGATGGTGGCGTTGCCTCGACCACCCGCGCTGCTTGGGCGCAGAGTTCCGCCGGTGACAAAAGTAGCGGCGCCATCGATGATGTAGTGCACTTCCGTTCCGGCGGGATGCACAATGGCGCCCGCGCCCTTGCCCCGCCGCACGATATTCACGCGGTAACGATCCTCGCTCACCACCGGTGAGGTGGCCATATCGGGCGTCGCCTCCACGTTCTTTTTGAGAATCGCCGCCAGATCGGCCGCGCTTTTGTAGATAGCGGGAACGGCCGGAGTATCGGCGGCCCACAACGACACGCTCGCGGTGGAAAACGCCACCAGCAGATGGATGGATTTCATGAACACCTCTCGTATCGATTATCGGCCTAGCCGATTCCTCGGCGCCGCCGCTCGGCCAGGTTGGGAGCGCGATCCGGAAATCCGACATCCGCGCCCGCTAAAGTCAAAATCGATGGTACCGCGCACAACGCCGCCAGGCATCACGCCATATCGACCGGAAGGAAGCGGTGTGACCGCGGGTTCTTAGATGCTGTTGCTGGCATCCGCGCTGCCCGGGTACCACCAGGGCATCAGCGCGGCCGAATGGCGACTGCGCCTTCGGCGTCGTTCAAGGTCAGTTTTTTCGAACCCAGCGCGGCTTCGGGGCTTACGATCCGGACCGCAGTCATGGCCGCTTCCGCCGTGGACCGAATCTTGAAATGGAAGATCGCAACCGGACCATTTGCAATTGGATTCTGGCCGCCGGAGAGAATACAAGAGTAGGAGTATTGCCTCCGCGCGACGCACTGGAGCGACTTGCCCGAACGCATTGCCGCGCCGCCGATTTCCGGCTGGCCGCCCTCGGGGCCCAGCAATTGCGCTGGAAACAGCAACTCCCATTTCAACGCGCTCGGCGCCGGCGCGGCGGCCCAATCGAGGGAGATCTCCAGGCTAACGTTTTCTCCGGGAGCGCCTTTGATCGGCGATAGCAGGAATACTTGACGCTGGTACACCCAAGTAGCCGGATCCGGGGGAGGCTTGAACTCCTCCGTGCTGAAAACGCGCCATTCCTCGCCCAACCCGGCTACACGAAGCACCAGCGCCACTGTATCTCTGGGCCCCTGGAAATAGGACACCCGAATGCGATGGATTCCGCCGGGGAGCTGCACCGCTCCATTCCGCGTTTCGGGTGGATGCAGTCCGTCGTTATTCACCACCTGTTGGTCATCGATGTAGAGCCTGGAGCCATCGTCGGAGGTGAGCTCGAAACGATACGGCCCCGGGTTCTCGATCCAGAATCGGCCGGAGTAATCGATGGCGAACCACTCGTACCGGTTCGTGACGCCGGGGAACCCTTCCCGAAAGTTGCGCGGAGTGATGTTGAGCGTGGAGGTGTAGATCACCCCGAGAGGATCGAGCGAAGGAAAATACGGAAGAGACTTGGAGAGGGGGCTGATGGAATAGATCACGCCGGTGAGTCCGCCGGGCAGCACCACGGTGGTTCCAAAGGTGGGAACGGCGTCATCCTGGGCGGCCAAGGAACGCGCACTCATCCCGGCGATGATGAGGCCTGCCGCGAGAAACTGTCGACCGATTTCCAAGATTCAACTATCTCCCCACCACAAACAAAAAGGAGCAGAGGCTCGAAGGCCGCTGCTCCTCTTCTGCGTATCGCCGATGAATCGAACTACTGGGTTGTGCCCGTGCCGGTGGCGGTTGCCGCGGCGGTTTGCGCACCGGCTTTGCCCTTGGCGGGTCTGTGAACCTTGGCCCAGGCATCATAGTCTTCTTGGGAAATGTAAGTGACATTCACCCAAGCGTGAGCCATCTCGTCCACCGTGCGATCGCCCCAGCCCACCCACTGATTCGGATCCGGGTTGGACGATTTAGCGGTGGTGTTGTCGTGCCAGGCCGTAGTGTGAATGATGGTGCCCTTGGGGAACTCCGGAGCCGCCTCATCCGTGTAGATGTAGTTGTTCATCCAGTTGAAGTTGAAATTATTGACATAGCTGATGGTCTCGGTGGTGCCGTCCGGAAGGATGGCTTCGAGCAGCATCGCCTTGCCGCGCAGGTGCATATGCGGCTGGAAGTTTGCGAGAATAGCCGGCTCTTTCAAGGTATGGAAGCCCTGAGTGACGGCGACGGTGTTGGGAGGAATATCCAGATGGCCGCCGGGAGTTGCCTGGAAACCGGTGAGGTAAGTCCGATACTTCGGCTTCTCTTCCTTCGGATAGAGCCACACGGCCAGTTCGACGTGGTCGGTGATCTTCTCGCCTACTGCGTGATAGTGAATATCCCACCAAACCTTGGCGCCGGGTTCCAGCAGCTTGCCGGTGTTGGGGCGATAGATGTCATAGGTTTTGCCGACGGCCCATTCCATCAAGACTCCGCCCTGTCCGGTCTCGTCGGATTCCTTCGCTTTCTGGTCGCTCTCATCCTGGATGAGATGCGCGAGTGCATGATGCGTGATCTTGCGGCCAGCCGTGGTGCCGGGCCGCATTTCAACGGCGCGGACCCAACGTTCATCTTTCATCCCGAGATCGACCACCGGCTTCCACCACTGATCCTGACTCACAGCGGGCATCACGTAGTCGGTGGACTTGATGATCATGTCCGGCGGACGGTTGAAGACCTTCTCCAGTCTCCAACTGGTATCGTCGGGCCATTGCTTCGGAGCTGGCATATCTTTGGGGTCGCCTTGCGGCGCGCCCGAATCCACCCACTTCACGATGGTGGCGATCTGCTCGTCGCTCAGCGAGGCATCGTTCTGGAAGCTCTGAATGCCCACGCTGTGATCCAGGTGCCACGGCGGCATCTGGTGCTGCACTACACGCTCTTTGATGGAGCGCGCCCAGGGGCGGGTCTCTTCGTAGGTCACCAGCGACATCGGCGCCATCGAATCCTTGCGGTGACAATCCTGGCACTTGTCCTGGAAGATCCGCGCAACGTCCTTCGAGAACGTGACGGGATTATTTGTGGATGCCTTTGTGGGTTCTCCGCCGAACGAAGGAACCGAAAGAAGCACGAATGCGCCGACTCCTAAAGTGCCGGCCCAAATGCTTCGAGAAACGAGAGTGTGGAACATGCCACCAACCATGACCTAGTGCCTCCCTAGGGATGTACTCTTACACCTCTAAATAGTTTACACGTATCGAGTCTTGCGAGTCAATGTAGTTGAATGTAAAAGCCCGGTCCGGAAACCGCTAGTCCTAGTAGTTCTAGTGACTTGCGCTGGTCTCCGGCGCGATCGTCACCTTTACCTGGACGGTGGTCCAGCAGCATTGGAAGCCGCGGCCGCCTTCGCCGGAGACATCGTTCGCAACCACTTCCAGAATATATTCGCCGGGATCGGAAAAAGTGGCGGCGGTGGTGGCCTTCCCAGTGAAAACGGCGGGCGGGGGCGCCTTGAACTCGGCTTTTTCAACCGGGGGTTTGACTGGGTTGAAAGTCACTTTGCCTGGACCACGGAACATGTTCCAACTGATGATCGAGGGCGTCTTCGGGGGTCCAAAACGGCCGCCGGCGGCAACGCCGGGAGGTATTACGGCATCGTCCGCTGTCCAAACCGTCAGCGTAACCGGGTTTCCGACGCTGCCCGTGAACGACTGTCCGATTGCGCGCGGCGGGCCTTGCAGGAAGGGTCCGTTTTCCGAAAAGCCGATGAACGGCGGCGTATTGTTGGTGGCATCGACGAATGGAGAGACGACCCAAAGCGGATCCAGAGCAAACGGGACGGTCAGGGGCTGGCCATTGGCGGCGATGGTCCAGGTGATCTTGTTCGGAGGAGGGCCGAAATCTTTGGGCACGGTGACGGTGAAGATGCCCCATTGCCGGCCCGGCCCAAAGTGAGTAGGCTGGCCGCGATCCGGGCCGCCGGGTTCTATTCGATTGTTGGGGCCGATGGGAATATCCATCTCGGACTTCTGGTTGCGGCTGTAATAACCGATCAGAATCGTGTTCGATCCGTCGGGGTTGGTATACCAACCTTCATACGCAGGCGTGATGCTTTGCCCGGAATTGTGAAAGGGTTCTAAGGGCAACTGCGCCGCCGCGATGAGGGCGCAGCTGGCAAGCACGGCTGTGACACCGAGGCCGATAAACATCCTTCGATCAAACCTACTTGGATCAAACCTACTTGGATCAAACCTACTTGGATCAAACCTGGATCGCGCTCGCATCCTGAATCTCCTGTCTTACAGTTTACGCCGCGCCCGCCAGAAAGTGTAAAACCACGCCGCTCAATGATCGACGACCGTCACCTTCAAATCGTAAGGATTCTCCAGCATGCCATCGGTCGCGACAGCTCGAAGCCAGTAAACTCCTGGCTGGCTGAAGGTGGCGGCTGTTGTCAACTGTGACGATGTTCCTCCGACCACGGGTTCGTTGCCGTCCGGCGCGAAGGCGACCTTCGCTCCTGGAACCGGGGCGCGGTAAAGTTCCCAGCGAATCCTCAGTCCCAAGATCGCCCGCGGATGCAGCACGGCATTCGGCGGAATGACAGGAGCGGGACCTCGGCCCCGTCCCGCCGCACCGCGCCGAGGCTTGGGAATGCCATCGTCGGTTGCCGACGCCGTCAACGTTAGAGGTTGACCTACCACGGCCGTTCGTTCCGGGCTGACTTCGATCTTCGGAGCGGCGTTCGGCGGATCCACCGATGGGGCGCCGCCCGGTCCGATATTCATCTGGATCACGCCCTCGTCGACTTCCCACTCCGGTTGCAGCCACCCATTGGCTGAAGCGGTCTTTCCATTGGACGTCACCGTCCAGATCAGCCGCTTTTGCTTATCCCACCCATTCGGTATTTCGACTTTGAATACGAAAAGGTGGCGCCGGGGATAGAAGTGCGTCGGCTGCCCCATATCCTCGCGGAGGTCAAACTTATTATGCGGGCCGATCGGCGCGTCGGGCTGCTCTTCGTAGTTCAGGTTCAAATAGCCGAACCACATGACGATGTGCCCGTCGGCGAGCTTTTGCCAGCCCTCGAAGAATGGTTGGACGTTCTGACCGCCGGCGCGTTCGAAACCGGTTTCGTACCCGGTCTCGTCGGGGAGTCGATCGGGCACGCCTTGAGCCCCGAGCGACAAGGGGACCGCAATACTAATTGCAAACAGAGCAACTCGCAGCTTCATGTGGCTACAACTCACCTCGGCAGATTGAGCGCGGTTTCCTTCTTTAGCTTCAGGATTCGCTCCTCGACCATCTGCTTGTATTCTTCGTCGGTCAGATAATACCAACTCACCCACGAAAAGCTCATGTCGTCGATGGTCCTCTGCCCGAATGCGACCGGGTTGGACGGATCGGGATTGTACTTGTTGGCGGTGGTGTTGTCGAACCAAGAGGTCACGTGCAGCGTGGTTCCGGCGGGCAATATCGGCTGCTCGTCGTCGGCGTAGTGATAGACGATGTGCCAGTCGAAATGATAACGGTCCACGCAGCTCAGCGTTTCCTTCTTGGCGCGTCCGCCGGTCTGCGCCGGAGGGTAGATCGCTTCCAGGCACTGCGCCTGGCCGCGGTTGTGAAGGTGCGGTTGGAACGCGGTTAGACGGGCCGGCTTGAGCAAGACGCTGTATCCGTCCACTCTGACATTCTTGGTATTTGCAGGGATCAGAAAGTCCTCGTTGTCCCCAGTGTGTTGCGTAACCTCGACGTGTTTCGGAACGTATCCTTCCGGGTACAGCTTGATACCTACGGCGACATTGGCGGGCATCTCGGTTCCGATGGCGTGGAGATGCAGGTTGACGGTCAGCTTGGTTCCCGCTTTGATCAGCATGCCGGTGTCTTCCGGGTAGATGTCGCCGAACTTGCCGACCGCGTACTCTTCCAGAAGCGATTGCTGCTCGGCGCCGTGTTCGTCCATCCACTGCATCTGCGAGACCGCGTGATGGATGACCTTGGGGCCGGAAATCGGCTTGACCTCGACGGCTTGAATATACCGGTCGGTGGTGATGGCCGGGTCCTCGGTGGGAACGTCCAGCCACTGATCCGGATCGGATGGTTTCACGATGACCGGGTGCTGCAGAGAGACCACAACGTCGGGCTTGCCGATGTGCCATCGAGCGCTGTCGTCGAATTTCCGAGGCGGCGGCATATCAGCCGGATTGCCCATCGGCGCGCCGGCGTCCACCCATTTGGAAATCAGCGCGATGTCCTCTTCGCCGAGCGACGGATCATTCTTGAATTTGCGCACTCCGACGGCTTTGTCGA
>Ga0302326_10004063_pt1 | contig 34076 bp, 32 predicted proteins | sample Palsa_T0_3_FD_202264 | JGI IMG/M metagenome (GOLD analysis project Ga0302326, IMG submission 202264) | Peat permafrost microbial communities from Stordalen Mire near Abisko, Sweden - Palsa_T0_3 | ecosystem: Environmental > Terrestrial > Soil > Palsa > Peat permafrost | place: Sweden: Abisko...
TCGAGGTTGTTCATGTGCCGGATGACCGGGTATTCGAGCGTGATCCCGTTGGCGCCGAGCACCTGACGGGCGGTGCGGGCGACGTCCAGGGCGGCGTTGACGTTGCCGAGCTTGCCCATCGAGACGTGCTCGGGACGGAGCTCACCGGCGTCCTTCATCCGTCCCAGGTGCAGCGCCAGCAGAGTCGAACGGTTGACGTCCAATGCCATCTGGGCGAGCTTTGCCTGCTGGATCTGGGTACCGGCGATCGGCTTGCCGAACACGGTCCGCTCCTTGGCGTAGTCCAGCGCCGCCTCCAGGCACGCGCGGGCGGCGCCGGCGGCGCCCCAGACGATCCCGTAGCGGGCCTCGTCAAGACATGACAGCGGTCCCCGCAGCGAGGTCGCTTCGGGCAGCATCGCCGACTCCGGCAGGCGGACGTCGTCGAGCAGCAGCTCGGAGGTCACCGAGGCGCGCAGCGACAGCTTCTTGTGGATGTCCTGGGTGGTGAAGCCCTTGGTCTGCTTCGGGACGATGAAGCCGCGGATGCCGTCGTCGGTGCGCGCCCAGACGACCGCGGCGTCGGCAACCGAGCCGTTGGTGATCCACATCTTCTGGCCGTGCAGGACCCAGTCAGAGCCGTCGCGGCGTGCGCGAGTGCGCATCGCGCCCGGATCGGAGCCGGCGTCGGGCTCCGTCAGTCCGAAACAGCCGATCGCCTCGCCGGCCGCCATCCGCGGCAGCCAGTCCTGCTTCTGCTCCTCCGACCCCCAGCGCCAGATCGCGAACATCGCCAACGACCCCTGGACCGAGACCAGCGAACGGATGCCGCTGTCGCCGGCCTCCAGCTCCATGCAGGTCAGACCGTATGCCGTCGCGCTGGCACCGGCGCAGCCGTATCCCTCCAGGTGCATCCCGAGCAGGCCGATCTTGCCGAGCTCGCGGGCGAGCTCAAGCGGGATCGTCCCCGCCTCGAACCAGTCGCCGACGTGCGGGAGCACGCGGTCTGCGACGAACGCCCTGACGGTGTCTCGTATATCGCGCTCCTCATCGGACAGCTGACGATCGATCGCCAGGAAGTCACGCGGGTTGAGGGCTGGGGGAGCGGAAACGGCTGTCATCGGTGGCCACCTGCCTGGCGTCTGTCTCGTTGTCGGCGTGCGCTCGGGCATCCGGCGTGGAGAGCGCTCGTGCCCGGAGCGCCGAGGCTACTCCTCCCTACGAGGCGCTGGTGACCACCGTCTCACGCGGCTCGCCGGCGCCGGTCGGCGCCGCCGGCTCGCCCGCGGCCGGCTCGGCCGCGGCCTGCGCGATCGGTCGGCGCCGGAGCGTGACGAGACCGATCAAGGCCGCCAGCACCGCGGTTGCGGCCAGCACCTCCGTGCCCTGCCGATAGGCCAGCACGGTCGCTTGGCCTGCATGGGGAACGCCGAGCACGGCGACGAACAAGGCGACGCCGACCGCAAGGCCCACTTGGCGCAGCATGTTGACCACCGCCGAGCCGGTCGCGAACGAGCTCGGAGGCAGCGATCCGGCGCCGGTCGCCATGAACGTCGGCAACGTCAGGCCAACGCCGATGCCGGTGAGGATCATGCCGCCGAGCATCTCGGTGACGTAGTGGGGTCGTAGGCCCGCGGCCACCGCAAACCACATCAGGCCGGCAGCGAAAATCGTCGCGCCGACGCCGATCACGAGCCCAGGACCGAAGCGCTTGATCGCTGCACCGGCGACGCCGAACGCGAACAGCGGCACCATCAGCGGGCCAGGCGCGATCGCCAGGCCGGTCTGCAGCGCCGACCAGCCCCACACGTCCTGCATCCAGAGTACGCGGGAGAAGAGCATCGCGCCGAACGCGATCGAGAAGATCAGCGCCACCAGCGACGAGCCGGTGAACGCCCGGACCTTGAACAGTCCGGCGTCGATCAGCGGGTTGGCGCTGCGCGTGCAGTCCAGCACGAACCAGCCGATCGCGAGCACCGCCGCCAGCAGCGTGACGATCGTGGGTGTCGAACCCCAGCCCCAGTCGTTGCCCTTGACGAGGCCGAGCGTCAGCAATGCGACCCCCGCGGTGACGAGGATCGCGCCGATCGCGTCGGGCGAACGGACCGGATGTCCCTCGACCCGCGGCAGCCGCCGCCAGCCGACGACGGCGGCCGCCAGCCCGATCGGGACGTTGACGTAGAACACCCAACGCCAGCTGGCGGCGACCAGCAGCCCTCCGACGACCGGGCCAAGCGCTGCGGCCAAGCCGCCGACAGCGGTCCAGGCACGGACGGACGAATGGCGCTTCTCAGGAGCGGTCGTCGCCAGCACGAGGCTGAGCGAGGTTGGCGTCAGCAGTGCCGCGCCCGCGGCCTGCACGATCCGAAAGGCGATCAGGGTCGTCAGGTTCGAGGCAGCACCACAGGCGGCGGACGCGGCGGTGAACAGGACGACGCCGAGCAGGAAGCCGTTCTCACGCCGGCGGCTCTCGGCGAGGCGGCCGAACAGCACGAGCAGCGACGCGTACACGATCGCGTAGGCGTTCAGCACCCACGAGAGGTCGGCCAGGTTCGAGGTGTGGAGGTCCCGGGCGATGTCGGGCAGCGCCACGTTGACGATGAACAGGTCCAGGCTGGCGAGCACGACGCCCGCGCAGACGATCACCAGCACCATCGTCGAGGAGGCATCACCGCGGCGGCTGGGCAGCTTGCTGATCAGGGACACGTTTTCTGGCCTCCGGGTCGTGGTGTGCTCCGGTCCCGCGACGTTCCGCGAGCCCGTCTCGACGCTGGCTTAGCTTGACCGATGCCAGCAGCCTAGCACACTGACTTAGATATGCAAAAGTCAGCTATACTGCAGAGGATGACCAACACAGTCGAGCTGACCGGCGAGCTGAGCCCCAGATCGGGGTGGCAATCGACGCGCTGCTCGCTGGCCAAGGCGCTGGAGATCGTGAGCACCCGGTCGGCGTTCCTGCTGCTCCGGGAGGCGTTCTACGGAACGGCGCGGTTCGACGACTTCGCCGAGCGTGTCGGGATCTCCGACCCCGTCGCCGCGGCGCGGCTCAAGGAGCTCGTCGCCAACGGACTGCTGGTGCGGGAGCCCTACCGGGATCCCGGGCAGCGGACCCGCTACGCCTACCGGCTGAGCGAGATGGGCGCCGACCTGTTCCCGGCGCTCGCGGCGCTGATGCAGTGGGGCGACCGCTGGCTGGCCGAGGACGATGGGCCGGTGGAGCTGCGCCATCGCGAGTGCGGGGCGCCGGTGCACGCCGAGCTGCGCTGCGAGCACGGGCACGAGGTGGGCAGCGGCGAGATCGAGTTGTCGCGCCGCGCTTCAGCGTCCGGCGACTGAGCGCGCAGGACGCGGCACGCTCCGGGTCCGCGGCCGGCGACGGGACGCGCTCCGCTCCGGGTCCGCGGCCGGCGACATGACGCACTCAGCTCCGGGTCCGCGCCCGGCGGCGGGACGCACTCCGTGGTTAGGGCGCTGGGTTCGGGCACGCGCCGGCCATCCGGACGGGTGGCGGCCAGCTACGCGACGCGGACCTTGGCGAGTTGCTGCGGCGGTCAGCTATGCGACGCGGACCTTGGCGAGTTGCTGCGGAGGATCCGCAGTGGATTGCCATGGTGCATCGGTCTCATCTCCCGTGACAGACGCCGGCGGGCTCGCCTGGGCGATCGCTCGCGGCACGTGAAAGCAATATCCGATGGAGGGTCAGCCGCATGGATCGGCGTATCGCGGCGGGCCCCTGCCTCCCCTCGGGTCGCGCTCGCGCCCGGCCCCAGCCTTCCCTCGGGTCGCGCTCGCGCCCGGCCCCAGCCTTCCCGCGGTCGCGCTCGCCTCCTCTATCACGTCGGCGATGCGGCGCTTGCCGGCCGGCGCTGAGGATTACTGGGTCGGCTCGAGGCCCGCCCGGGCGAACAGCAGCCGGTCATTCGTGATCACGCCGGTCACGCCAAGCCGGGTCAGCAGCGGCAGCCGGCGGTGATCGTCGACCGTCCAGACGTAGAGCTCACGGCCGTGGCGGCGGACGACCTCCGACAGCCGCGGTGTGACGACGCCCCAGTGCGCCATCACCGCGTCGACCGTACCCGCCGCGAGCGTCGGCTCGAGCTTGCCGGGCAGCGTCCGGCGCAGATACTCCAGCATCGCGTACGCCGCCGGCCGGGTGAGCGGGTGGGCCAGGTAGTTGCGGCGAGCCTTGGGGACGGACAGCCCGAGCCGTAGCTGCGGTGCGATGCGCCGCAGCACCAGCAGGCTGTCGATCTCCATCGTCGAGATCAGGGTGCGGTCCGTGAGACCGGCTGCGGTGATCGCGTCCGCGACGCGCGTCTCGTAGCCGGTCGCCTTGATGTCGACGTTGAGCCCGACGTGTTCGGGCAACAGCTCGCCGAGCGCGGCGAGCGCGTCGGCGAAATCGATCAGGAACTCCTGTTCGAGATCGCTCGGGTCATGCGCGATCACGAGGCGATCGCCGTGCGAGAGCACGTCGAGCTCGACCATGTCCCAGGTGGCGCCCTCCAACCGGGCCGGCAGCTCCTCCAGCCGGGAGCCGGGAACGATGATCTTGTGGCCGACGCGGAGCGGCTGCGGATCGCGCGATCGCGCATTCGGGTTTGGGTGCCGAGAGGTCATTGCACCACCAGTTTGACGCGCTCGGCACGACGTATGTCCCGACTCCGTCACGGTCTGCGACAGCTGTGTGCCAATTGGCGCTGCCCGGAGCAGGCAGCTCCCGTTGCGCTCGTAGGTTGGGGCCATGCGGGACCCGATCCTCAACCACCGCCGGGCGCTTGCGCTGCTTCGCGCCGAGGGCTACCGCGTCTCATCCGGCGGGCGCGGACGCCACGGGACGAAGCTGGTGCGGGCGGGGGATCGTCGCCCGATCGTCCTCCCCCGCCATGGCGGCCGCGATTATGGCCGGGGACTGACGGACCAGATACTCAAGCAGGCCGGCATCAAACCCAAGGAGGCACAACGATGGAGCTCACGGTCGTCGTCACGCGAGAGTCAGGCGCGTTCTGGTCCGAGGTCGATGAGCTTCCCGGATGCTTCGCGTCAGGCCGAACGCTGAGCGAGCTGCGGGACGCGCTGGCCGAGGCGATCGGGATGTACCTGTGGGATCTGCCTGGCGTCCCCGTCGAGTCAGAGCTGGGGGTGGGCGAGTGCACGATCGTCGTCGTGCCGCCGACGTCGCGCGGCGCCGAGGACTCGACCGACCGCACGTGATCAGGACCGGCCGCGCGATGAACACCGGTACGGGATGAACACCGGCAGGGGATGAACACCGGCAGGGGACGAGCACCGGCGGGGGATGAACACCGGCAGGGGACGAGCACCGGCAGGGGATGAACGCCGGCAGGGGACGAGCACCGGCAGGGGATGAACGCCGGCAGGGGATGAACACCGGCAGGGGATGAACGCCGAGCCGCTCTTTGAACATCGGCAGGGCGATGACGGCCGGCTCAGAGCCGCTACGTTGACCGCCCGTGCGCGACTACTACGAGGAGCTGTGGGAGCGCCTGCCCGAGCACTCCGAGCCGCCGGACCTCAGGCTGCGGTCCGCCTTCGCCCGGGACAACGTGCGGCCGGGCGATCGCGTGCTGGACCTCGGGTGCGGGGACGGGGCCCTGACCGGGGTGCTCGGGGACGCGGCAGGGGCCCGGGGCGGCGAATCCGGCGCGTCGGCCCCGGCCGGTAGCGTTCTCGGCGTCGATGTGGCCGAGGCGGCGCTCCGGCGGGCACGTGCCCGCCATCCCCAGCTGAGGTTCGAGCTGGCTGCGATCGACGGCGCGCTGCCATTGGACGACGGCTCGTTCGACGTCGTCTGGGCCAGCGAGGTGATCGAGCATGTCGCCGACACGGCGCGCTGGCTGTCGGAGGTCAGGCGCGTGCTCGTGCCGCGCGGCCGGCTGCTGCTGACGACGCCCAGCCACGGACGGTTGCGGCTGGCGGTCGGCGGGATCGAACGCTATTCCGAGCCGCTCGGCGATCATCTGCACCTCTACAGCGCGCGCTCGCTGGGCGAGCTGCTGACCGAGTTCGACTTCGCGGTGACCGAGCTCCGCGGCGTCGCTGGGCCGCCGTTGCTCCGGCGGCTGCTGCTGGCGTGCGCGGTCCGCTGAGTGCGGGCGCGACGTTCATGGCGATCAGCGACGTCAGTGCGGGCTCTCAGCCCGCGGGGCTGCCCGACGCGCCGTGTTTGCCGGCCGCGACGGCCGCCTGCGCCTGCTGAGCGCCGGAGATTGCGGTCGCGCGCGTCGTGTCAGGCGTGTGGTCCAGCTCGATCGTCCGATCGAACTCGGGAAGCGACTGAGCGACGTGTCCGTGGAAGAAGTCGAAGAGGGCGAGGTTGAGCCAGGCTGTTGGGTTCTGCGGTTGGAGGTTCCTCGCCTTGGCGAGCTCGGCGCGGGCGGCCGCGTGGTCGCCCAGTTGCAGATAGAGACTCGACATCCGGGAGAGCGGCTCGATCGAGAGCGGGTCGCTCGACGCCGCGGCACGCGCGGCCGAGAACGCTGCGGCGCTCGTGTTCGCGCTTTCGGATCGGGTCAGCTGCTGGGCAGATCGGAGCGGACGCCATTGCATCCAACCGATGGCCAGCGTGCCGGCGAACAGGAGGACGACGGTTGCGGCCGCGGCCGGACGCGCTGCCAGCCGATCGAGCCACCCGCCCGTCCCTACGCGGCTGGGCTCCGCACTGCGACCATCGGTGCTCGAACCGGCTGGGGCAAGCGTGGGGGTCAGCGGTCCGCGGCCGGCCAACCACCCGGCGCAGAGCAGTACCGGGACGGTCAGCCCGGCGAAGAACCAGGTCCAGTCGAGCGTCGACTGGACTCCGAAGGCGATCACGATCGCCGCGAGTGCGACCATGCCCTGGCGCTCGGCTGAGCGTTCGCCGTCCAGTTCCGAAGCCCGGACACGCAGCGCAAGCGGCCGCCACGCGGCCACGAGCCACGACACCAGCAACGCGATGGTGATCACGACACCGAGCAGCCCCAAGTCCGCGAACACTTCGAACAGGTAGCCGTGAGCCTCGGAAACCACGCTCGCGCTGGTCGTGTAGCGCAGGCGCGCGTCGCCGAATCCGATCAGCCCGACGCCCTTGAACAGGGCGTGCTCACCGACGTCGATCGCCTGGTGCCAGTAGACCGGTCGACTGGAGCCGAACTCGAACACCCGTCCGGCGGCGCTGTCGCTGACATGCGAGTCGGTCGTGGTCAACTGGTGCCAGACATGCGAGATCTCGGCGGTGGGTCCGCGTGACGAAGCGGCGGCGGCAGCGACCGCGCCGACCACCGCGAGCAGCAGCACCGCAACCAGCGCCCACCCGATTCGCCGCTTCAGGACGGCCGGCACGTGAATGCGATCCATCGCCCGCGCAGCCCAGAACCCGGCGGCCGTGACGAGGATCAGCACGACGCCGATCACGATTCCGAACGTGTGGCCAGCGTGGTCCTGGGCCGCGAGCGTCGCCGAGCCGTTCGTGAGCGCGTCGGTCGTGAGCATCCAGGCGCCGATCACCGTCGTGCCGAGGGCGCCGATCGTGAGCATCAGGATCGAGCGCAGCCGCAGTGGCACGAAGATCAGCCACAGCGCGACCGCGACGACAGCGGCAGCGTCGGCCGACCGCGAGTAGGACAACACGGCGACGCTCAGAAGCAGACACAGCGCCGGCGCGGCGAGGGCTGCCAGCAGCCGGCCCCGATCACGGCGGGCGCCGGCCCACAGACATGCCGGCAGCCCGAGCGCGGCGCACAGGCCGATCGCGTTCCAGTATCCGAACGGGGCCTCCAGCCGGCCAGGCCCGCTCGATGATGCCAGCGACGACGGGAACACCTTGACGAGCAGCGACCACCCGCAGAGCGCGGTCATCGCGACCGCGAAGCCGCCGAGCAGCGCTGGCCATCGGTGTGGCGCGACGCGTGCCAGGCTGACGGCGGCGGCGAACGCCGCCAGGTAGGACACTGCCTGGCTGGACGCCAGCCACGAGCTGTCGGGCAGGTAGGACCAGATGATCGAGAGAGCGTCCAGCGCGGTCAGGGCGGCCATCAGCAGGACAGTGACCAGGCCCCACTGGCGGCCGGGCGGAGCGATGATCACGACGACGGCGACGGCCGTCGCGCCGAGCACCGTCACAGCGATCTCGGTCCAGGTGTTGCCGGCGCCGGCGAGCAGGTTGTCGACGCCGCCGCCGCTGATCATCGCCAGCGCGACCAGCGCAGCCGCGATCAGCAGCGCCAGCAGGACGTTCGATGAGAGCGGCTGCGTTGGCGCCGAGGCTCGCCCGCCCGCCCTCGCGTCGGTGGCCCCGACCGCGGGCTGCGCAGGGGCTATCGAAGTCACAGCGCGAGAGGCTACAGCGAGTCCTTGCCGCATGTTAAGCGCTCTCACGCTCCCGGATCGCGCCGGGCGATCAGCATCAGGGTGTGGCCGAGACGAGCCGAAACCGTTCGCGATCCGAGCGGCCGGTCAAGCGCGCCGGCCGCGCGTTGCGCGGTCGGTGACAGGCGCCGCCACGCATAGGTCACGGCATGCAGCTCGGGATCCAGCCCGGCGGCGCGCGCCTCGTCGAGCAGCCGCCGCGGAGACAGCGGGACATCGTCCGGTGTGCCGTGCACGCGGGTGCCGAGCCCGACGCGGTTGGCGACGGCCAGCGTCGCCCCGACCGGATGCCACAGCCCGGGCTCGACCGCGACCAGCGCGCCGCCCGGCACCAGCAACGACGCCGCCTCCGTGAAGCACGGCGCCAGCGGCTCCTTGTAGGCGATGTGGTGCAGCACCAGCCGGTAGAGCACGACGTCGAACGAGCGCGGTGCGAGGCCGAGTCGTCCCGCGTAGCCGACCAGCGCGTCGTCCGCCCGACCGGTGTCGAGCAGTCCGGCGACCTTCGCCGGGTCGGCATCGGCTGCCACCAGCTCGAATGCCGGGGAGGGAAACAAGTGACGGCCGGGATGCCAGCCGGCGCCGATCGACAGCACGCGGCCGGTCGACAACCCGAGTCGCCGATCGACGAGCTCACGCTCGCGGCGCTGCATCAGCGCGTAGTGGTGCTCGAGCGTCTCGTGCCGGGAGTGACGATCGAGCAGGTTGTCGGGGTCGTACGGCTCTGAGCCGGCCTGCTCAACCACGCAGCACCTGCTCGTAGGCGTCGACCGTCTGCCGCCCGCATCGCTCCCACGTGAACGCGCTCAGCACCGTCTCACGGGCGCTGGCGCGCAGGCGGTCCAGGCGCCCGGAGTCCGACAGCAGCGCGTCCACGGTCGCAGCCAATCCCCGGGGGTCAAGCGGCGCCACCAGCTCGATGCCGCCGCCCGCCGCCGCGATCTCCTCGGGACCGTCCTCACCGCGGCAGCCGATCGCCGGCACGCCCGCGGCCATCGCCTCCACATACGCGACACCGAACGCCTCGTCGGTGCTCGGCAGCACGAACAGGGAGGCGCGGCGTGCGGTCGCGACCGCGTCGTCAGGGGCAAGCCGGCCCAGGAACGCGACGCGGTCAGCGACGCCCAGCGACGTCGCCAGCGCCCCGAGCGCGGTCCGCTCCGGACCATCTCCGACGACCACGTGGCGCAGCTGCGGCCACTCACCGGCCAGCAGCGCCACCGCCCGGATCACGTCGGCGACGCGTTTGCGCTCGATCAGGTTGGCGACCGTCACGAGCGTCGGGGTCGGCGGGGGCGGAGCGGGTGCGGCGGGAGGGTAGGCGCCGAGGTGCACCACCTGGACGTCACGCGCGCCGCGGTGACGGCTGCGGCGGGCGGTCCCGGCGCTGTTGGCCAGCACCAGCCGTGCGTGCGCGAGCGTCGCGGTCACGGTCGGTGCGCCCGCGTGGGCGCCGAGCACGTCCCCGCCGTGAACCGAGATCACGAGCGGGACGTCCGGAGCGGCTCGGCGTACCGCGTCGCCCGCCGGGACTGCGTAGTGGGCGTGGATCAGGTCGAACGGGAACTCGACGCGCATCCGGCGCAGCGCCCGCAGCAGCGGCGGCGCGGCCCATGCTCCCCAATTCGCGTACGTGCGGCCCCGCGGCGGGGACAGGTAGCGCAGGTAGCGGACCGAGATCCCGTCGAGCGTGACGGTGGACGGCTGGGATGCCGCGGCGCGTGTGGCGGCGAGCGCGCTGCGGACCGACTCGGATGAAAGCCCGCGCACCGTCGCCAGCGGCGGCACCGGGCGGTGCAGCACGATCACCCGTACGTCCGCACCCGCGTCGCGTGCGGCCTTCGTCTGATGGTGGGCCCAGATCCCGAGCGTCGGGTCGGCCGCGCGCGGGTAGTACTCGGCGACGACCACGACCTTCATGACCAACTGCGGTGGGTGACGAGCGTGCGGTTGGCGTGGACCGCCGGCGTGTACGGACGGTCAGCCAGGAACTCCCGACCCTCGTCGATCGCGTCGGCTGGGTCATACGAGCTGGCGATCCGCCGCAGCCCGTGCTGAATCGGAGTGGCGTCGATCACGCCTTGACGCCAGCCGCGGGACCGCGCGAGCGCCGACCAGTGTGCGTCCAGCCCCCAGCCGAACCGCAGCGGCGGGAACGGCAGCAGCGTTTCGAACGTGTCCGCGCGCAGCGCGCACAGCGGCCCGACCTCAACGAACGCGGTCTCTCGCACGAGCGACAACGGCCGCCTGCGGGTCACGTTCCAGGCCGCGTGCGAGCCCCAGCGATGCGCCGGCTGGGCCATTGCCAGATCGAAGCGCTCGGCCAGGAAGACGAACGCATCGAGGAAGCCGCGCGGGAGCGCGACGTCGTCGTCGAGGACCAGCAACCAGTCGAACCCGTCCGGAGCGACGCGCTCCAGCAGCAGGTCGAGGTTCTCGAACTTGCCGCGTCCGGCCACGAGGGTCGATTCGAACCGGACCTCGTGGCGTGAGCAGAGCAGCTCGGCGCGGGCGGCCGCAAGTATGTTCGGCGCGTTCTCCCGCTCGACCGCGAGGACCAGCACTCGCCGACGCGGCCACGCTCGCGCTGCCCGCCCGATCCGCCACCGGTCAAAGCGCATAAGTGCGGCGGCGTCGCACGCGAGGTCGGCGGCGATCGCCCGCGAGGTGGCACGGAACCCCGCCAGCTGACCGGACGTCCCTGACAGGAAGTCGTCGCCGGGGCCGTCGCCCCCAGCGGTCGCCGTGACCGACGCGCGCCCGGAGCGCAGCGCTTCGCGGATCCGGCCGGCGGAGTGCGCGACCAGCACGACGCCGTTGAGGCAACGGCGTCTGAGCACGTGCCAGATGCAGCCCGCGAGCGTGCGCAGCTCCCGGGGCAGCGATGGCTCCGATCGCTTACGGGCATCGAAGCGCCGGGCCTCGCGGCCCTGCGCGTAGGCGGCGGCGGCGAGCCTGCGCAGGCGACTGTCAGCAGCCGTGCGGCGATGGTCGAGCCCGGCACCCGCCAGGTAGCGCACGACGCCTCCGCGGGCGCGGAAGGTCCGTTCCCAGTCCTCCTCGTCACCCCGGCCCGAGAGCGACTCGTCGAACGGTCCGGCGAGCGCGAGCGCCCGTCGGCGCAGCGCCATGTTCGCCCCCCACACGACCTCGACGTCGCGGTCGGTCGGGCCGAGATCAAGGGTCGTGATCGGCGGTCGCTCGCGGCCGCAGGAGCGAGGACCGTCGCCCTCCAGGACGGCTCGGATCGGCCCGCCGAAGACACCGGAACCGGGAGCGGCGTCGGCCCCGGCCAACAGCGCCGCCAGCCAGCCGGGCGGTGCCCGGACGTCATCGTCGACGAGCACGATCAGATCGGCCAGCGCGGCGGCGATCCCAGCGTTGCGGGCGACGTTGAGCCCACCGGGGGCGGGCGCAGGAACGAGCCGGGCTCCGTGGCGTTCAGCCACGGCGGCGACCGCCGTGCCGCCCCCGTCATTGACGACGAGCACCTCGGCGCCCAGCGACCGCGCCTGCGCGATGATCGAGTGCAGCGCCACGTCCAGATATGCCGGACGGCCGCGTGTCGGAATCAAGATCGATGCGACCGGCGTCGAGGGCATGTCGGCGATTCTGGCGGCCGTTGCGGGCGGTCAGGCCCGGGCCGAGGTCGGGTCAGTCGCGGTCGGCGCGCGCCTGGGTGCGACGGTGTGCGACCAGTTGGCGCGTGAAGGCATGCACGAAGCGCGGGTTGTAGCGCGTGTAACGGCGCCACAGGCGGCGCGGCTCGTGGGCCAGCCGGTAGGCCCACTCCAAGCCCGCCTCCTGCATGAACGGAGGTGCCTGCGGGACCAGTCCGGCGTGGAAGTCGAAGGCGGCGCCGACGCCGATCAGAACCGGAGCATCGAGCTCGGGACGGACGTCGAGCATCCACTTCTCCTGCTTGGGCACGCCGATCCCGACCCAGACGACGTCGGGGCGCGCCCCGTTGATCTCTTCGATCACCGAGCTGCGTTCCTCGTCGGTCAGCGTCCGGTGTGGTGGCGAGTAGCCGCCGACGATCTTGATCCCCGGGTAGCGCTGGCGAAGGTTGAGGGCGAGCTGCATCAGCGCGCCCTGGTTACGGCCTCCGTACAGGTAGAACCGCTCGCCGGAGCGGGCGGCCCGGGCACACGCCCTGGCCATCAGCTCCGGGCCGTAGACGCGTGTCCGCAGCGACTCGCCCAACAGGTTCATCGCCCACACGAGCGGCATCCCGTCCGGCACGTTGATCGACGACTGCAACAGCGCCTCACGCAGACCCGGATCCTCGGCCGCGGCCATCACCGCGTGCACGTTCGAGACACAGATGAAGCCACGTTCGCGGGCGGCGACCGTGTCCTCGATCCACGCCAGCGCCTGCTCGTAATCGATCACGCTCACCGGAATGCCGAGCAGATCGAGCGCGGCGGGGCGCGCGACAGCGCCCACGTCGACCGCAGCCGAAGATCGTCGATCGACGGCGGGGGTGAGCCTCGAGGCTCTCAGTGGGCGGCTTTCACGATCCACACGGACCTAAACGGAGTTCGCGACCAGAAGTTACGAAGTTGGTGCGCTCGCAGGAAATCTCCCGCAAATGCACAGAACTCGAACCGTGCACGCTAGCCGATCGAACCGTCTCGTAGAGTCCGGCGCATGCGATCGATCGTCACCGGCGGTGCCGGGTTCATCGGATCAAACCTCGTCGACGCGCTGCTTCAGCGCGGTGACCAGGTCACTGTGCTCGACGACCTCTCGACCGGCAAACGCGAAAACCTGGACGCCGCCACCGCGGCTGGGGCAGGCCTCCACGTCCTCGACATCCGCGACGCTCCGGCGGTCGACAAGGTGTTCCAGCAGGCCCGGCCGGAGGTCGTCTTCCACATGGCCGCGCAGATCGACATCCGCGTTGCCGTCGGGGATCCTGCGTTGGACGCGTCGATCAACGTGCTGGGCACGATCGCGGTGCTCGAAGCGGCGCGCAAGGCAGGTGTTCGACGGGTCGTCAACACCTCGACCGGCGGCGGTCTGTATGGCGACGCCGACCTGCTGCCGACGCCCGAGACCTACGAGATCGCGCCGATGGCCCCGTACGGACAGAGCAAGCTCTCGGCCGAGGGGTACTGCGGTCTGTACACGCGCCTGCACGGCATCTCGAGCGTGTCGCTGCGCTACGGCAACGTCTACGGCCCGCGCCAGGACGTCCACGGCGAGGCCGGCGTCGTCGCGATCTTCTGCGGGCACCTGATGGAAGGCAAGACGCCGACGATCTACGGCGATGGTCGCCAGACCCGTGATTGGGTCGACGTTTCAGACGTGGTCCGGGCGAACCTGCTCGCCGCCGATTCCGAGATCACCGGTCCGGTCAACATCGGCCACGGCCGGGAGACGTCGGTCCTGGATCTGGTGCAGGCACTCAACGAGGTCTCGGGCAAGCCCCCGCTGGAGCCGACATTCGCCCCCGAGCGCCCCGGGGAGATCATGCGCAGCTGCCTGGACGTGAGCCGGGCCAAGCGTGACCTCGGGTGGGAGCCGCAGGTGCAACTGCGCGACGGTCTGCGGACGATTCTCGCCGGCCTCCGCTAACGGCGCTTCACCGGTCGTCGTCGGCATCCTCGCCGGCGGCCGAGGCGACGGCGGCGACCGCGACGGCGAAGCTCGCCAGCAAGGCGATCGCCAGGATCCAGAAGGTCCAGCTTCCGAGCCAGCTGAGCTTGAACAGGGATGCGCGGCCGAACGCCAGCGGCAGCGCCCCCAGCAACGAGTGGTGATCGCTGACGAGTGCCAGCGAGAACGCGAGGTCATGGCCGTGACCGGTCATCACGACGTCCGGATCGGTCGCTGTCGCGCCGTCCAGTGAGAACGTGTTGAGCGTGCTCGTCACGCAGATCCGGACGCGCGCGTTCGCCGCGACCGGTCGGGTGAGCGTCACGAGCTGCTCGCCGGCCGCGGTCGTCCGGATCGTCCCCGAAGCGAGCGGACGGTCGACCCCGGCGGGCCGAACCGTGATTCGCTCCGCACTGACGACCACCGCCGGACCGCCCCAGACGCCGACGCCGGTGAACCTGTGCGGGCTGCTGACCGGCCCCTCGCAGACATGATCCGACGGATGCAGCAGCGCCACCGCCTCCTGGTTGGGGACGCGAAGCGAGTACTCGCGAACGTCGCGATGCGAGGCCGCGGTGACCAGCAGGACGACGACCGCGACGACCGCGATCGCCACCACGGGCGCGAGCCAGCGCAGCCGTCTCATAGGTAGAACGCCTGCAAGATCGACGACAGCGCCACGACCTGAAGCGAGAGCATCGTCACCAGCACCAGTCCGCACGCCGCCGGCCGGGCCCGCGGTGGAATCCGGGAGATGATCAGACCGATCGCGAGCCCGAGCAATCCGATCGCGGGCAGGATGTAGCGTCCGGCGAGAAACTCGCCCTGGCCGTTGATGATCACTCGGTAGTCGGTGACATGGAGGACCGCCAAGAGCGCGATCCAGGCGAGCACCAGGTAGGCCAGCAGCGCCAAGCGGGCGCCGCGCAACCGGGTCAGGAGTCCGATCGTGACGACCGAGATCACGCCGCCGATCCAGAGGCCCGCGGTGTAGATCCAGGCCGGCAACGCGATCGACAGCCAGCCGAACTCACCGAGTCCCTGCGAGTACCAGACTGCATACGCCGGCAGGTCCTGAGTCGTGCGGAACCGTTTCATGAAGCCGAGTCGCGGAAGGTAGAACTGCCACACGTAGCTGAGGAATTGACGACCGTTGAACGCCGGCGCGTTCTGCGAGCCCACCTGGTTGACGGCGGTCCGTCCCAGGGAGGCCGCGAGCCCGAGCCACGCGATCACCGGTGCCACGAGCGCCAGCGCGCCCACCGCGATGCCCGGCAGGGCGGCGCGTCGTTCATCGGCCGGTCGTCGTCGCCAGCCGACGAACACGGCGAACACGTCGGCCACCGCGAGCGCGTACGAGTCGGCCTTCGTCAGGATCGCCACCGCCGCCAGCGCGAACATGGCGGCGACGTCGCTCCGTTGGGCACGGCGGTTGATCACGCGCGCGCCGAGCCAGAGGCCGAGCGTCCACGCGGTGATCGTCAGCGCGTCGGGGTTGATCGCGGTCGACATGAAGGTCAGCATCGGCTCGAGACCGATCACGGCCGCGCATGCCAGTTGGGCAAGGCGCCGGCGGCCGAGCACCTCCCCGGCCAGCAGCCACCCTCCGAGAGCAGTCAGCGCCAGCAGCAGCACCCCCCAGAGACGGACCGAGTACAGCTGCCCGAACGTCGTCCCGCCGCTGTCGAACAGGTAGCCGATCGTCGCGTACAGGTAGTACAGCGGGGGGTTCTGGCTGGCCGTCGTCGGGCCGCCGCCGTCACCCGCCGATGGGGAGTCAGCGCCGTGCACGCGGGCGAGGTACGCGTCGTATGCGGAACGATCCCACGACGGCGGGGACGCCCCCGGGAAGAAGGCGCCACGGCTGGCTCCGACGGTTCCGTCCGCGTAGATCTGGGCGCTGGACTCCCCGGACTTGGTCTTGACACCGGGTAGCTTGAAGTGGGTCGCCAGCGATTGCACGTAGGCGAAGTGCGCGAACTCGTCGGGTGACTGGAACGGAGCGACGGTCAGCGCCCAGCAGACGCCGACGGTCACGACGATCGCCAGCAGCGCTGCCAAGCTCACGGGGGGAGCGAACCGCGCCAGACCGACGCGCTCCGGCGCTCCCTGGGCGGACCGCGGCATGGCAGCGCAGCCTAATAGAGCGACAAGATGGGCAGATGCACGCCGACGTCTCGGTCGCGATCCCGACGCTCAATGGTGGACCACGGTTCAGGGAGGTATTGAGCGCTCTGGCCCGGCAGACCGTTGTCCATTCGGTGATCATCTGCGACTCGGGTTCGGTCGATGGCACAGCGGCGCTGGCGCGGGCGTACGGCGCGCGGGTGATCGAGATTCCGCGGGCGAGCTTCTCGCACGGGCGCACGCGCAACCTGCTGATGTCCGAGGCCGGGGCGGCACACGTCGCGTTCCTGACCCAGGACGCGGTACCGGCCGATCGCGAGTGGCTCGAGCACCTGCTGCTGGGGTTCGATCTCGCGCCGGAGGTGGGGCTCGTGTTCGGTCCATATCAACCCCGGGCGGACGCCAGCGTCAGCGTGGCCCGTGAGCTCACGACCTGGTTTGACTCGTTCAGTTCCGGCGGGGCGCCGAGGATCGACTCCCTTGACCCCGATCAGCGTGACCTCCCGGCGGCGAGCTTCCTGGGACATCGGGGGTTCTTCACCGATGTCAACGGATGTGTGTCAAGGGCGGCCTGGCGCCGGGTCCCGTTCCGCCCGGTCGCCTACGCCGAGGATCACCTACTCGCACAGGACATGCTGCGGGCCGGCTTCGCGAAGGCCTACGTTCCGGACGCGGCGGTGATCCACTCGCACGAGTACGGAACCTGGGAACAGCTCCGTCGTAACTTCGACGAAGCGCGCGCGGTCTCCGAGATCTATGGGGAGGTGCCGGGCGGATCGGCCCGCGAGGCCGCGTTGTCGGTCCGCGGAGCCGTTGGCGGCGATCTCGACTGGCTCCGCCGGCGCCGGAATGGATCATCGTTGACGTACGCGATCACGCAGCTGGTGAGCTCGATAGCCCATCACGGCGCGCGCGCCACCGGGACCGTGCTGGGCGCCAACGCGCGTCGCCTACCGGCTGCGCTGAATGCGCAACTTTCGCTGGAACGACGGCGATAACGCGGCAAGTCTGTACTTGACAAACCCATGAGTCAGGGTGGACAATCGCCCGCGCATGGCAAGCAGACGACGGTCGGCGTAAGGGTCGCATCCCTGCGGATCTGGGAGAGTGTTCGCCCGTGGGGCCGAACAGAGCATCGAACGTCAGGCAGAACAGGCGCGCCCACTGGATCGCCAGGAAATGTGGGCTGACGCCTGAGCAATACTGGCGCTACAAGCGCGAGATCGAAAAAGCCAAGAACAGCGGGGCGTATGATCCGGACATCGACGGGAATCTGTCTGACGCCGATTTGGAGGACATCGCTCGGGATATCGCGAACGAGCAACTCGACTGATGCTCGGAGAGAGTGACGCCCTACGCGCGCTGTACGAAGGCCTTCACGGCTCAGTACTCACCCGGGCACAGGTCGGTCCCGGCGAGATCATCGTTGATTTCGCCGGTCCTGACGGGACGCTGAGCCTGAGCACAGCCGGGTCTACCTGGTGCCTCGTTCGCGGAGATGACCCCGTAGTTACCTATCAGGACGACGAGAACGCCATCGATCGGTTCGAGATCGCGACAGGGAAGCGAGTCGTCGGAGTCGATCCGCGCGAGGGCGGCGGCGGACTGCGCATCGATCTGGGCGACAGCCTTGCGTTGTTCATCATCCAGTCCGACGATGGCATTGCGCCCGACGTGCCGGTCTTGGAGGCCCTAACCCCCGACCGCCGCATGATCGTGTTGCATCGCGACGGTCTCGTCGACGACGTTCCGAGTGACGTGCCGATCCGCGAGCTTATTGCAAGCGGAGCCCTTCGCCACTGGCCGTCAGACAACTCCTAGGACCATGCCCGACGAGCCGAAGCAAGACGAGAAGGACGAGCGGCTAGCGATCCCGCTCGACCCCGAAGAAGCGTTACGGGCGCTGATCCAGGTCAACCCCGAAGCCGATCCCGCGTCCGAGGCCCCCGAGGACCCGTGAAGAATCGGTCCCAGACGCAGAAACGGCGCCGTAAGCCGCGACGCCGTCCCCTCAACTCGTAAGCAATCGTTGATCAGGACCGCCATCTTCTACGAGGGAGGGACACATGGAAGAGGTGAAGCCCATCTGCTCGCTCTGCGGCCTCGATTGGGCTGCGCACATCGCCCGTACACCGACACCAAACGCTCGTGACTGTATCGCCCTCGTCCGGTCCAGCTCACTGAGTATCACCGCTGGTCCTGGACCTGCTTGGGCCTATTACGCCTCCGGCGTAACGCTGCTCACCGAAGTATCGCCCCAACCGATGCCATGCTGGGCAAGCAACTCCGACACAGCCTTTGCTGGCACCGCGACCGTCAGTCCCGAGCTGTAGACGAGCGGGCGGTTCCCAGCGAGTACAGGCCCTCCAACCGTGTCGCCAAACACGACATTCGCACTCAAAGTGCTGCGACACATCCCGATCACCGCGCTCGTGTCCGTTCTGTAGACGGGACCGCCGCTATTTCCGCCGTTTGCGGAGAGATCGAGCAAGTACCGATCAACCTCAGTACGACTCGCGTGTGATCCACCCGTGAGGGCTGCGGCATCCGCTTCGCTAGCCCATGCTGACGCGACGACACCGGCGCTCGTGATCAAGACGTTGCTGGCCAGCGGGTACCCAGAGACTGCTACGTCGATCCCATCTCGCGGACGAGCTACATCGGGCACGCTCACAGAGTGCGGCCAGCCGATCTGCTCGTCAGGAGTAGCGACCAAGACCGGCAGATGGTCTTTGAATGGGTTTGGTTGCACCTGCAGTACAGCTAGGTCGTCGGAAGCATCAGTCGCAACCACCTGACTGCCGAGCCGCAGGAAGCTCTGCCTGATCGAGATGGTGCCCCCACCAGCTATCTGTCGTTGATCTATGTTCTCGGCGGCTACGCCAACGCTGATGTCCGCGCCTGCGGCCGCATCAACAACATGCTTGGCAGTCACCACGTGCCCGTCCTCGCTTACGAAAAAGCCAGTCCCGATGATCGCTCCGCTTTGAAGCGTGATCTGTACTACCGAAGGCCGAACAACGTCAATTGCATCCGGGATCTTCATCGGATGGCGAGCCTAACCGACTCGCATCATCTACAGAAGAATTGGCGAGATCAGCGGTCAGTGGGCCGCTTGTAGGTCATCCGCCGTCCGGTCGTCCGACCGATGATCCGGACCATCCGCTCGGTGTCGGTGTCGTCGCAGTAGGTGTGCCGGAACGCGAACTTGTCCACGTACCGGTTCAGGCGCTGCGCCGAGACGTGGTGGTGCGTCCCGTCGAGCGACCGCTTGAGCTGGGAGAAGAAGTTCTCGGCCTTGTTGGTGCTCACGCCGTCGCGGCGCACGTACTCGCCGGCTTGGTGGTCCACGACCTCGTGACCGGCGTAGTAGCGCGCGATCCTCGGGTAGCGGAAGTTGCCGTCGGTGTGCAGGATCGTCAGCTTCGGCTCGACCTCGCCTGAGATCGCGGCGTGCAGGTTCTCAGCGGTCACGTTCGTGACGGCCTTGGCGCGGATCTCGCCGGTGTCGCGGCTGATCAGCGCGACGACCGGGGTCTTGTCGGTCACGCCCTGTAGGCGTGTCCGCAGCTTGTGGCCATGCCGGTTGGACGGCTTGCCGCCGATGTACGTTTCGTCCACGACGACCTCCCCTTTCAGGAGGCCAGCCATGGGTTCGCGGCGCATCGCTTCGCGGATGCGGTGCATCATGTACCAAGCGGTCTTGGCGGTCAGGTCGTACTTGCGTTCGATCTCCTTCGCCGCCACACCGTTCTTCGAGCTGGCCATCTCGAACACGACCATGCACCACGTACGGACCGGGATCTTGGTGCCGTGGAAGATCGTCCCGGTCAGCACTGAGAACTGCTTGCGGCACGCGCGGCACTTCCAGACCCGCCGCTGAGACTCCGAGCCGGTCCGCGTCTTACGGTCGGTCCCGTTCTTCGGGGTCAGGAAGTACGGGTCCGCTGCGCCGCAGTGCGGGCAGACCGGCTGGTTATTCCAGCGCAGTTCTTCAAGGAACTTGTAGGCGTCCGCTTCGTTGCGGAGCCGGTCTGCGAGTTGGAGAACGCTCAATCCCATGACCCAAAGACTACGCAGATTGCTGGGTTTGTCAAGTTTGTCAGGAGAGCTTGATTTAGAGGAACGGCGTGAGAGCGGGGAACACCCTGTCGCGGATGTGGGAGTAGATAGCGCCGAGTGTGGTGCGTACCGGTTGCTCTGCCGCGACGGGCACGTCGTTGTTGAACGCTACGTCCATGGCCGGATCTATTTCCACGTGCATCTCAGTGTTTGGGTCGATGGGATGTATCCCACAGATGCGAGCTATTGGTGTGTCGGTTTCCACAGCGCCGCCGAAGCTCTGAATGAGGCCGGGCCCCATGGCACGGATGTTCCGGAATGCGGCAATGCTCCAGATGGTTCCTGCGAAGGAAGCGACGGTGGTGTGCAGGAGGCGATGCTTGTCGACGCGGTCAAGGTCGTGGAGCATCCAAAGGGGGTCGGAGCGAAAGTCGTTCCCTCGTTTGTACGGCTGCAGCGCCTCGACCGCTGTCTTCGCGCGTGGGTCCCATCCAAGAATCTTGATACCGCCGTTGTTCTGAAAGAGTCCGGGGCCCGAGCCGGGGACGCCCTTCCTGTTTTCATCCCCGAAGATGGGGAATTCAGAGCGCTCGATCATTTCCTCGGTCGGGCTCCACGTGTAGGCAACGGTGAGGGCGTAGGCGAGCGCGTCGAGGCCAGATCGCATGTTGTGCAGCGCATCTCCGAGCAAGAGGCTGATCGGGTCAACTTCTGGCTGTTCGGTGTAAGTGGCGTAGCACGTGACGATGCCTTGACCAAAGGGAACATTGTCGGGAAGGGTGCCGGGTCCTTGGCCTGGGATGAAGACAGGTCGTGCCAGCATGGAGGTGCTACCGGGCGGGGTTTCGAGGGGTTCGCTGGTCCACGAGGCCTCCAGGTTGAATTCGTGTCTGACGCTGTACTGGTTCGAGTTCAGCCAGGACTTGATCTCCGCATCCAAATCTTGCAGGTGCTGGAACGCCCTACTGAGCTTCAGTTCATGGTCGAGCGCCGTGCCCATTAGTGGGGATTGTCCATCTCCGCGCATGGGTTTGTCAAGTACATACTTGTCGATAACGCCAGATGATCGGGCGCCCGCTGACACGGTCAAGCAGCCAGAGACGCCGACGGTCTCAGCTAATCTTGCCCTCATGCCAACTTCAGCCGTCGGCGGCGAGCGGCTGCCGGTGGGCTTGTAGGTGTTCACGCAGCTTGTGCCGCGCGTCGCCGAGGATCTGTAGCCATCGCCTACCGAGCGAACCGCATCGATGCCGCGGCGGGCGTGCAGGTCGTCCGCCAGCCATCCCCGCCGGGCAGGTGGCGCAACATCGTGCTCGACGCGCTCTCGCTGCCGCTCGTGTTCGCGGGTCCGCGTCGCACCGTGGACGCGCTCGGCGAGCGGATCCCGCTGCATTACGAATGGCGACGCTGGACCTGGCGCAACGAGCGCTGCGTGGAGATCGCGCTGGGCAGGCATGTGCTGCGAGGGCGGGATCCGTCCCGGGTGATCGAGCTCGGCAACGTGCTGCCCCTCGCCGGTCTCGGTGGCCACACCGTGATCGACAAATACGAGCGCGGTGACGACGTCGTGAACGTCGACATCTTGGACTACGGCCCGACCGGCCGATTCGGCCTGGCGCTCTCGATCTCGACGCTCGAGCACGTCGGGTGGGACGAGGATCCACGGGACCCGGGCAAAGCGGCCCTGGCGCTGGAACGGTTGGCAGAGCTGGCCGATGACCTGCTGGTGACGGTTCCGGTCGCATACCACCCGGCGTTTGAGGACGCGTTCGTCGACGGACCGTTCGACTGCGTCGAGTTGCTCGTCAAGACCGCTCGTGACGCGCGATGGGCGCCGCGCCCGCTGGCGGAGCGCGGCCGGGTCCGGTACTCGGCTCCGTTCGGGAACGCCAACGGGATTCTGGTCGGGAGCCGGGGCCTCGTGCCTGAGCCGTCGTCGTGAGCGTTGCGCCGACTGGGGTCGACCACGGCCCATCTCGAGCCGCCGCGCGTCACCTACGGCTGTGAAGTACCGCGGTCGCGCGCAGTCGACCCTGACAGACGTTTCCCCCGGGGCGGGTCAAGGCTGCCATCACTCATGAGTGGTCGGGCGGTCCCGGCGTCGCAGCCCGAGAATCGAGATCAGAAACGAGGTGAAGAACACCTGGATCCCGACGATGATCAGGGTGGCGGCGAACACCGCCAGATGCTCCATGCTCAGCGCGCCGAAGCCCTTCTCAATCCAGTCGACCAGGATCACCACGATGATCACAACCCCGGCAAACACGATTCCGCCGCCGAGCAGCAGCCCGTGCTCAAGGCTGTAACGAGCTCGCATCCGGTCAAACCAGCGGTCGCGCTCCCCCATGAAATAGGTCCCGTACGCATGCGCGCAGATCCCGAGCGCCATCACCTGGGTCCCGACGATCGCCAGCAGCGCTCCGGCGATCAACGCATGAATACCCCAGCTGCGCCCGAAGATGCCCAGCCCGGCAACGACGCCCAGCTCGACCAACCACCCGATCAGGGCCATCACCGCGCCCGGGAAGATGAACAGGTGGTTGGGCGAATGGACGAGCAAGAAGCGCAGATGCCGCCAGCCGTCGCGGAAGCTCGACAGCTTCGACTCGCCCTCCCGCGGGTGATATTCGATCGGGAACTGGGTCATCACCAGCTTCTCCTTGGCGCCCCGGATGACCATCTCGGACGCGAACTCCATGCCGGTGGTGCGGAGATCCAGCTGCGCTAACACGGCTCGACGGACGGCCCGCATGCCGCAGTGGGCGTCATCGATGCCGGTGTGGAACAGGAGGTTGAGGAAGCCGGACAACAGCGGGTTGCCGACGTACCGGTGCAGCCACGGCATCGCGCCGGGGTGGATGTTCTTCATCCGGTCCCCGAAGACGAGGTCGGCGCCGTTGTCCAGCTCGTTCACGAACCGGGGGATCTCAGCGAAGTCGTAGGTGAGATCGGCGTCGGCCATCACGATGTAGCGGCCTCGGGCGGCGGCGAACCCGGCGAGGTAGGCGCTGCCGTAGCCGCGCTCTGGCTCGTGGATCACAACCGCTCCAGCTTCGGCGGCCAGAAGCGGGCTGCCGTCGTCGGAGTCGTTGTCGGCGACGATCACCTCACCCACGTAGCCGTTGTCCTGCAACGCCGACAGCGCGCGGCGCACGCACTGTTGGATCGAGTCGGCCTCGTTGAGGCACGGGATCACGACCGAGACCGTGAGCTCGGTGTTGCTCGACGCGGCGCCGCCGCCGGGTGTGATCTGCTCAAGCGTGCTCATCTGCAGCGCAAAAGTCCCCTCTTACAACGGGCGTGCGAGCCAAAGGTTACGCAGCTTGTCGGCCGCTGTGCGAGGCTGCCGAGCTGGCATGAGGATCTGCATCGTCTATGACTGCCTGTTCCCGAATACCGTCGGCGGGGGCGAGCGCTGGTACCGCAACCTTGCCGAGCGGTTGGCGCAGGAGGGCCACGAGGTGACCTACCTGACGCTGCGGCAGTGGGATCGCGGCGTCGATCCGGCCGTCGCCGGCGTCCGTGTCGTCGTGGCCGGACCGCGGCTCGGGCTGTACACCGAGTCGGGCCGTCGCAAGGTCGGGCCGCCGCTCGTGTTCGGCGCCGGGGTTTTCTGGCACCTGCTGCGCCACGGCCGAGACTACGACGTGGTCCACACGGCGTCGTTCCCGTATTTTTCGTTGCTCGCGGCGGCCGCGACGCGTGGGATCGGCCGCTTCCGGCTGGTCGTCGACTGGTTCGAGGCATGGACCCGGGAATACTGGAACGAGTACCTGGGGCGGTGGGGTGGGCTCGTCGGATGGCTGGTCCAGGGCGCCTGCCTCCGGGTCCCCCAGCGCGCGTTCTGCTTCAGCCGGCTGCACGCCCAGCGGCTACGGGACGAGGGTTACCGTGGCGACGTGACCGTGCTCGAAGGCATGTACACCGGGCCGCTGCAGGCCCGTCGCGAACCTCGTCGGGGGAATACCGCAGTGTTCGCCGGCCGGTTCATCCCGGAGAAGCGCGTGGACGCGTTGATCCCTGCCGTCCAGCAGGCCCGTCGTGAACTCCCGTCGCTGCGTGCCGAGCTCTACGGCGACGGTCCCGAGCGCGAGCGCGTCCGCGAGGCGGTCGAGCTGGCGGGAATGGAGGACGTGATCGTGCTGCGCGGGTTCGTCGACAGCGAGATCGTCCAGCACGCGCTTGCCCACGCGGCCTGCATGGTGCTGCCGTCCCGGCGCGAGGGGTACGGGATGGTCGTGATCGAGGCCGCGTCGTACGGGACCCCGAGCGTGGTCGTGGCCGGCGAGGACAACGCCGCGGTCGAGCACATCGACGAAGGCGTCAACGGTAGTGTCGCGGCGAGCGCCGGGGCAGAGGACCTGGGCGCGGCGATCGTTCGCGCCAGCCACGGCGGCGAGGCGCTGCGCCGCTCCACCGCCGACTGGTTTGAGGCGAACGCGCGCCGGCTGTCGCTCGATCATTCGCTTACAGCCGTGGTGGAGGCCTACGCGCCGGCGCTCAGCGCTCGCTCGTAGCTCGCCAGCGTCCCGTCGGCGGTGGCGCTCCAGGTGAAACGCGCGGCCTGGGCGCGTCCCGCGTTACGCAGTCGATGTCTGAGCGCGGGGTTGCCGAGTAGGTCGCGGATTGCGCCGGCGATCGCCGGCTCGGACTCGGGATCGAAGAGCAGCGCGGCGTCGCCGGCAACTTCGGCCAGGGAGCCGCTCGCCGAGCACGCGACCGGCACACCTCGGGCCATCGCCTCCAGCACGGGGAGCCCGAAGCCTTCGGCCAATGACGGGAACACGAAACAGCAGGCGGCGGCGTACAGACCCTCCAGCTCGGCCGCCGAGATCCAGCCGAGAAACCGCACATCGCGATCGATCCCGAGTTCGGCGGCGCGGATCTGCAGCTCCAGTTCGTGGGGGGTGGGGTAGCCGGGCAGCACCAGCAGCGGTCGTTGGCTGCGCTCGATCAGTGCCAGCGCCCCGAGCAGTCTCAGCAAATTCTTGTGGGGCCGCTTCGCGGAGACCGTCAACACGAGCTCGCGGTCGGGGGAGCATCCCAGCCGGTCGCGCAGCTCCCCACCGTCCAGCGGCGCCGCGCGCAGCGTCGTCCCGACCCCGAGCGGGACGACGTCCACCTTGGCGGGATCGATCCCGATGAACCGATCGACGTCGACCGCGGTCGCGCGGGAGTCGGTAATGATCCGGTCGCTGCGGCGGGCGCACATCGGCACCAACGCGCGCATTCCCCATGACCGGATCCCCGGATGGGTCTCTGGGATCGTCGCGTAGATCAGGTCGTGGATCGTGACCACCTGCCGGTACGGCCCCCAGCCGGGCGCGGTCGAGGCGAGGCTGTGCAACAGGTCGATCCCCTGGCGTCGCGCGGCGATCGGGAGCAGCATTTGCTCGCCGCGCACGCGCTGAATGCGGCTGGTCGCATCGACCGGCACCGTGACCATCGCGATCAGCTCGCCCCAGGGGCCGCCGCCAGCCCGCTTGGCCTCACGATTGACGAACGCGGTGAACCGGTGCTGCGGCGCGGCGGCGACGAGTCGCGGGATCAGCTCGCGCGCGTAGACCTCCATACCGCCGGTCTCACCCGGCACGAGATACAGGAGGTTCAGGCCGAAGTGCACGGTGGGGCGCGAGGCTATCGACTCGATGCCAGGTCAGGCTCCGGGCAGGGCTGCGATAGCTTCGGCCGTCGTGAGCTACTTCGAATGGCACGGCGAGCCGGGTTACTGGCGCGATCTGACGCGCCACTTCGACCCCGATGCCAAGCTCCTGGACATCGGCTGTGGAACCGCCTGGCTCGGTCGTCATTTCCGAGACTATGCCGGGATCGATGGTTCGCCGGAAGCCGTCCGTCTGGCGAGTGAGCGCGGATTGGACGTGAGCCTCGGCGATGCCTCGCAGCCACTGCCATTCGAGGACTCAAGCTTCGACGCGGTCGTGATGAAGGACTTGCTCGAGCACGTGTCCGACCCGGTTGCGACCGTCAACGAAGCGCGCCGGGTGCTGAGGCCGGGCGGCCGCGCGTTCGCCTCCTCGCCCGACGCACAGCGCTGGGTCTGGGACGACTACACGCACCGGCGGCCGTTCACGCGGACGGGGTTCAAGCGGCTGTTCGCCGACCAAGGGCTGGGGGTGCTGAGCTGTGGCTATGAGTCGGTGATGCCGGGCAGCTCGATCATCGCGGCTCGCACGCGGGACCACCGGCGTCCCGCCCCGTTGCGAGCGGCCGCATGGCTGCCTATCGTGCGCCGGAACGTGTGGATCCTTGCGGAGCGTCCGGCGGGCTCCTGAGCGGCCCACGGCATATCACGCGTCCGCGTGGGATGGCTCGGCGATCACGCCGGGCGTCGCACCAGCCCGCGAAGCCGGCTTTCCAGCTCGGGCGGCAGCCCCCGCAGTACGACGACCAGCAAGAGGTAGAGCGCGGTCGCCAGCAGGCAGTTGACGATCGCCGGCAGCGGGCTGAGCGCGCCGAGCGCGAACGCCGGGATCGCCGCGGCCGCGATCCGCAGTAACGGCCCGGCCGCGAGCTGCGAGCGCAGACCGGCGCGAACGAGTGCGCCGTACATCGCGATGCAGAAGATCACATCGGCGGCGACCGCTGCATAGGCGCCGCCGTTGGCGCCGAACGGCGGGATCAGCGCAAACCCGCAGCCGAGCACCGCGATCACGCCGACCGCGGTCGTCGTGATCAGCAGGCGGGTTCGCCGCATGCCGATCAGCGTCGTCATCCACGCGCTCGTGATGAACACCGTGATCAGCGCGAAGCACTGGATCTCCAGGACGGTCCCGGCCCCGAGGTACTGATGACCGCCCAGCACCAGCAGGATCGGCCGGGCGCCCGTATGCAGCACCACGGCGAGCAGCACGCCGACGACGGCCATCATCTGCGTCATCCGCAGCGTCACGTAGCCGAGCCGGGCGTGATTGTCACGCGCTGAGATGGTGATCACCGGCATCACCACCGCGATCAGAATCGTCGGCAAGTTGAGGAACAGTTCGATGATCCGCTCCGACGTCACGTAGTAGCCGATCTGCCGGGCGCTGTGGTCCAGCAGCGAGATCAGGATCACGATCACCCGGAAGTACATCGCGATCAGCGCTCCCGAGATCGCCAGCGGGAGCGTTCGGCCCGTCAACGCGCGCATCTCGGACCGCGTCCAGCGCGGACGCACGAGCCGATGGCGGCCGACGAGCGCCGGCGTCAGCACGAGCATCGCCAGGCCCGCGATCAGCTGGGCCAGGAAGATCGACAGCAGCGATCCGTGCGCGAGCACGAACGCCACGAAGCACGCGACCAGCACCACCTGGCGCAGGAAGTCGTTGAGCGCCAGGCGCCAGTTCTGCAGCTCGACCGTCAACGGCAGCAGCACCGAGCTCTGGATGCTCAGCACCAGGATTCCGGTGCCGGCGACCGCGGTCCCCTCGACCATCACCCGCGAGTACCCGGCGGCCGCGGCGAATCCCACTGCCAGCACCAACCCGACCGCGCTGAGGATGATCCGCAATCCGATCAGGTGCGACAGCACCTCCCGGCGCTCGGCGTCGGTGCGCCGGACCGACAGCTCGCGTGAGCCGGTCAGGCTCAGTCCCGCGTCGGTCACCCCCTGGACGATCGCCAGCAGCGCCATCACGGTTCCGTAGCGGCCGTACCGGTCGACCCCCAGGTAGCGCAGCAGTAGAACCGCCGCCCCGGCGGTGATCAAGTTCAGCGCGACGAAGCCGCCGGCGCGCTGGATGCCGCCCTTGACGACCCTGGACGCGACATCGGCGTCGCCGAGGATGTCGGAATCCTCGCGCTGGCCGGGGCCGTCGGTCGCGTCGTCCCCGGGTGACTGGCGAGTTTGCGTGCCGGGCCGGGACATGGAGCGAGCCTAGGGGTCCGTGCGGGCGGCTCTGAATGCGAAGGGGCTGCCAGGGCAGGTGTGGGCGAAACTTTCGCTGGAAGGACGGCGTTAACAGGGCATCGTCCCTAACGCCCTGCACACGGCGAGCCGGGCCTCGACGGCGGGAGGCTCAGCTACCCTTGCCTGCATGCCAACTCCAGCGGTCGGCGACGAGCGGCTGCCGGTGGTCGTCGCCCGCTCGGTATCGAAGACGTTCCACGTGCCCGAGGAGCGGCGTCATACGCTCAAGGAGCGCGCGCTCCATCCCCGGCGCAACGTCCGTTCACGCGAGTTCACGGCGCTACGCGATGTGTCGTTCGCGGTCGCGCCGGGCGAGTTCTTCGGGATCGCCGGGCGTAACGGCAGTGGCAAGAGCACGTTGCTGAAGTGCCTGGCGGGCATCTATCAGGCCGACGGAGACATCTGGTGCCGAGGCCGGATGTCGACGATGATCGAGCTCGGGGTCGGCTTCAACATGGACATGGCCGCGCGCGACAACGTGATCATGAACGGGATCATGCTCGGTCTGACCCCGCGTGAGGCCCGGAGGCGCTATGACAGCGTGATCGACTTCGCGGAGTTGCGCGGGTTCGAGGATCTCAAGGTCAAGAACTATTCGTCGGGGATGCAGGTCCGATTGGCGTTCTCGGTCGCGATCCAGGTCGACGCTGACATCCTGTTGATTGACGAGATCCTGGCGGTCGGCGACGCGTCGTTTCAGCAGAAATGCTTTGACGTATTCAGCGAGCTGCGCGACACGGGCAAGACGATCGTGCTCGTCACCCACGACATGGCCTCGTTGCAACGGTTCTGTCACCGGGCGCTGCTGCTGGAGCGCGGCGACCCGGTGTACATCGGAGAGTCCTACGAGGTCGCCGACCGGTATCTCGAGCTGAACTTCGGCCGGGAGCCGACGACGGCCACGGACAACGGGTCTGAGCGGCCGGGCGACGGCGAGGCGCGGGTGATCGAGGTGTGGGTCGAGGACGCCGACGGCAATCGGCTGACCGCGGTTCCGCAGCACACGCGAGTGACCGTCAAGACTCGGGTCCTATTCATGGTCGACCTCGAAGATCCGGCCGCCAGCCTGCATGTCTTCAACGAAGAACACCAACCGATGTTCTTCGCCACCACGCAGATCGAGAACGAGCGCAGCGGCTATTTCGCGGCCGGCGATGAGGTCGTTTTCTCGTTCACGTTCGACAACGTGCTGGCACCGGGGCGCTACGGGCCGGTGATCCAGCTCGCGCACCGCGGATCCGGCGTCGACGTGATCGACAAGTTCGAGGGCAGCTTCTCATTCGTGGTCACCGGTTCGCTGGCGCTTGGCGGCCTGATCGACCTCCCGGTGACGTCGGCGATCGACAGAGCTCCCGCCGACTCCGAGCGAGCCCGGGTATGAGCATCCAGGCTGAATCGGGCGTCCCGACCCAGGTGACCGCGCCCGGAAGCGGGTTCGACCTCGAAGCGATCCCGTACGAACGGCTCGGGCGCCCGATCACCGGCCCGCGGGCAATCACCGGCAGTTGGCGGCGCTTCTGCTATCTGACCGTGAACATCGCGATTGTCAACTGGAAGCTGCGGTTCTTCGGCTCTGCGCTCGGGTACCTGTGGCAACTGATCCGGCCGCTGCTGCTGTTCCTCGTGCTGTACGTGTTCTTCACCAAGGTGGCGCACGTCGGGAATCCCGCCGCTCCCAGCGAGCAGTTCTATGGAGCACAGCTGCTCAGTGCGATCGTGCTGTTCACCTTCTTTTCGGAAGCGACGATGAACTCAGTACGCTGCGTCGTCGACGGCGAGGTGATGGTGCGCAAGATCCAGTTCCCGCGGCTCGTGATCCCGCTGTCGTGCGTGCTGCTGGCGCTGTTCAATCTCAGCCTGAACATGATCGTGGTCGTGATCTTCGCGCTGATCGCGGGCGTTCGGCCGATGCTGACCTGGCTTGAGTTGCCGCTTGTGATCGGACTGCTGGTCGTCCTGGCCACCGGTCTGGCGATGCTGCTGTCGGCGCTGTTCGTCTACCTGCGGGACGTCCAGCCGATCTGGGAGGTTCTCCTCCAGGTGGTCTTCTATGCGTCGGGAATCATGATCCCGATCGACGAGGTCCAGGCGCATTTGAGCCCGTCGCTGCTCCACCTGTACATGATGAATCCGCTGGCGGCGATCTTCCAGCAGTTCAAGCACGTGTTCATCACGCACCGCAGCCCCAGCGCGGGCGCGCTGCTCGGCTCGGCTCGTTTGCTCGTGATTCCGGTCGGGATCACGTTCCTGATCTTCGTGCTCGGGCTGTACGTGTTCAACCGGATCGCGCCCAAGGTGGCGGAGGACCTCTAGCCGAAGTGCTGTCGTCGCGCGGGTGCCGGGCGCGCAGCGATCTCGTTCATGACGTGCTCGAGGAGGTCGATGCGGCTCGGCCAGCCGTAACCGGCCGCGGTCCGGATCCCGGCCTCGCGGAGTCGGGCGGCGAGCGCCGGGTCAGACAGCATCCGGGCGACGGCTTCGGCGACGGCGGTCGGGTTCGCCGCGGGCATCAGGCAGTTCTCGTTGTCGACGCAGAAGTCTCGGTTGCCATCCGCGTCGGTGCAGACGACGGCGGCACCGGCAGCCATCGCCTCGAGGATCGGCAGACAGAAGCCCTCATGCGCGGAGGTCTGCAGGAACACGGTCGCCTGGTTCAGCAGCGCGTTGACCTCCGCGTCGGTCGGATTCTTCACGTACCGGACTCCCGGATCGTTCGCAAGTTCGGGCTCTGACCCGAACAGGACCAGCTCAGGGCGCGGTTCCGGCAGCGCGCGCCAAGCGGCAAGCGTCAGCGGCAGGTTCTTGAGCGGATCGGAACGGCCGAGCGCGAGCACCATGTCAGCTCGTCGCTCGACGCCGGACGTCGGATGGAACGTCGCCCCGTCGATCCCGGGCGAGACCACCTCTGATCCGAGCCCGAGCTCGCGCAGGTGATCCCGATTCCAGGCTGACGTCGTCAGGTAGCGGAACTCCGGCCGGTAGCTGTCGAGCACGGCGTGGCGCGCGCTGGGCGCGTCCGCGTAGTAGCTGGTCTCGATGTCCTGGACCAAGTAGAGCGGGATTCCGCGGATCACGCTCGCCCGCCACACCGGGGACGCGGTTCGCCACCACGTAGCGACCTTGATCGCGTCCAGCGGCGCGAGCGCCGCGACCAACTCGTCGTAGTCCGCGAAGGTCCGCACGGGGCAGCGGAGCTCGAACCAGTCCGGCCCATCGGTGAGCGTCCATAGCTGCACGTCGTAGCCTCGCGCGTGCAGCCCGTTGAGATGCTCGAACACGACCCGGTGCCCGCCGCCGAGAATCGTGCTCTCGGTGACGTAGACGATCCGGAGCCGCGAGTCGGGGCCGTGAACAGCCCGCGCGCCGAACACGGCACTCCATCGCTTCCAGAAGACGCGCTGGGACTCGAGCTCGCGCGCGCCCTGGACGGTTCCGCGGGTCGCCGACTCGAGGTGGTCCAGCCGCGCTGACGGCGCGTAGACGACCTCGAGGCCGTGCTCCCAGGCTCTCAGGCCGTAGTCCACGTCCTCGTAGCCCATCGGGTAGTCCTCGTCGAACAGCCCGATCGTCTCGAGCGCGTGCCGGCGGATGTACATGCACGCGCCGGTCGCGGCAAGCGTCGGGCCCGGCACGTTGGCGGGACCCCAGTCGGCAGGCTTGCCGCGGTAGCGATGGTCGAACCACTCGGGAGCGGTCGGATTGCGGATCGTCCCGCCGTATTGGATCCGGTTGGTTGGGTACAGGAGCTTGGCCCCGGCGATGCCGATCTCGGGACGGGCCGTGGCGGCCCGCTGCAGCGCCGCGAGCCATCCGCGCCGTGGAATCACGTCGGAGTTCAGCAGCACGACGTCATCGCCGCGGTTGGCGGCCCGCAGCCCTCGGTTGGCGTTCGCCGAGAAGCCCGCGTTGCGCTCGCCGACGAGCACCTGGATACCGTCGATCGCTCGCAGTGCGGCGACATGCTCCGGTCCGCTCGCGTCGTCGGCCACGATGATCGTGACACGATCGGCCTGGGTCGTCCGACGGATCGCAGCGACCAGCTGTCTGACCAGCCGAGCGTCACGGTAGCTCGGAATCACGATCGTGACCGGCCGCCCGTAGCGCTGATACCAACGGAGCGCCTGGATCGTCTCCCGGCCCGATCCGTCGCCCAGCCCTACCAGGCGATCGAGCGGCGTCAGCCGCAGCGGGAAGATCACCGTCCGGTACACGAGCTGGCGAATCCCGCGGTAGCGATACGTCAGGTAGATGCGTCGCGGCAGCCCGGCCAATCGACCTGGCCGGCTCCCGTCCAGCGCCGGGCGCTGCTGATCATGCGCGCTCAGCTGCGAAGCCGCTTTCTGGCTCTGCGCAGCAGCTGGATCAGCGGTCTGACGCGACGCAGCATCCGCCGGCTGTAGAGCCGCGCCTGGTCGAGCTCCCATGCCTCCCGCCGGGCGATCGCGGTCGCCTGGTTGGCTTGCGTGAGCTCGTATTCGAGATCGGAGATCCGGCGCTCGAGCTGCGGTACCCGGGCGAGCCGCTGCTCGGCGTCGATCAACAGCTCGGCCAGCCGGTCGCGCTCGATGGCTACGGTCAGGCGCTCGTCAGGGCGGTCCTCGGACACGAGCAAGAGGCTATCCGGGCACTCGTCGATACGATCGGCGGCATGCCGCAGGTGGCGATCGTCATGCCCGTCGGCCGTTCGCCGCTCACTGGCGAGCTGGCGGCGACCCTCTGCCATGAGCTCGCTCTCCAGGACGTGCCCGCCGAACCGTTCTCGGGTGCGTTCCCCGAGCCACGGCTCGGTCAGGTCTACGTGCTGCTGGATCCATCGGGCTGGATGCGCGAGCACGGATCACCTGCAGCGTCCTTGCTGCCGGCCACGGTCGTGCTGTTCGAGCAGATTCCGCCAGCGCCGGACGAGCGGCTACTCGAGCTGCTCAACCGGGCCGGTGCCGTGTTCGTGGCCGACGCGCGGCAGGCGATCGGCCTGCGCCGGTTGGCCGACGTCCATCCGCGTGTCCTGCGTGCCGGTTACTCGGAGCGACTCGATCGATTCGATCCCGACGCCGAGCGTCCGATCGACGTCGCGGTGATCGGCGGTGGCGCCGGAGGTCTCGATGACATCTCGACGGCGCTCGGGCTCCGCGCCGATCGCGTAGAGCCGGGCGCCAGCCGGCTTGAGCTCATGTCCGCTGCCAAGGTGGTGATCAACCTCCACGACGGACGTGAACCGCAGCTGGAGTGGCGGCGGGTGCTGGACGCCATCCACTGCGGGGCGGTGGTCGTGACCGAGCACTCCGACGGAATCGCACCGTTGTCCGTCGGCGAGCACCTGTTCGTCGGTAGCCGCGCGTCGCTGCCTCACATCGCCGGGGCGCTGCTGCGCGATCCCGAGCGCCTTCGGAGGATCCGCGTCGCAGCGTATGACCGGCTCCGAACCTGGATGCCGTACGCGCTGCCGGTTTCCGTGCTGCGAGCGGCGATCGTCGAGCTCGTCGGCGAGCCGGTGACCGTCGTCGGCGCGGCCGGCGGCGAGCGGGCCGGCGTTCTCAGCGCGCGATGAAGTCGCCGCGGTCGGTGCGGTAGGCGCGGTTGTAGTACGGGTCGTGGGTGTGGGTCTGCCTCCAGCCGTCACGCAGCCGCCAGATCACCGAGAGGTCGTTGATCGGACGATCGGCCTCGATCCGCAACCGGGCGTCCGGGACGAGCACCGTTCGGCCGTCGTTCCCACACGCTCCCGCGCGCACGCAGTAGTCGATCAGCGCGAGCTCGCGGTATTCGGGCCGCAGGCCGCCGAGCCGCTCGTAGCTCGTGCGAGACGTGGCGAGCACGCCGCTGACCGCGCTGAGGTTATAGACGACCGGTTGGGCGGCCGCCGCCGGCTGGCCGTAGTTCAGGTGGAGGGGGATGCCTTCCGGGAGGGCGATTCCGGCTTGTTGGATGCGTCCGTCGGGGGCGAGGATCACGGGTCCGGCGGCGGCGATGCCGTCTTGGTTGCTGTAGCCGAGTAGGCGGGTGAGCCAGTCGTGGGTGAGGCCGATGG
>Ga0302326_10004064_pt1 | contig 34074 bp, 28 predicted proteins | sample Palsa_T0_3_FD_202264 | JGI IMG/M metagenome (GOLD analysis project Ga0302326, IMG submission 202264) | Peat permafrost microbial communities from Stordalen Mire near Abisko, Sweden - Palsa_T0_3 | ecosystem: Environmental > Terrestrial > Soil > Palsa > Peat permafrost | place: Sweden: Abisko...
TACCCCTTATACTGGCATTTTTGCTGCTCACCGATGGATGCAAGAAAAATTCAGGTTGTATTTCAATCTATACGCTTCCTACCTCTCCCTATTCCGATCCAGTTTGGTTTCCCGACGGATCTCTATTAGGATTTAATCATATCCCGATACAATCTATCGGTATAATCGATCAATCACCCTGTCCAGCCACCTATAATTATAGCTACTACGAGGATTCTGCTGGTTTCTGGTTAATATCCGCTAATGGAACAAATATGAGGAGGGCTACCTTTTTTCAATTACAAAATCCAGCATGGTCACCAGATGGCAAATGGATTTCTTTTAGTAATGGGGGTCAGATATATAAGATGCCTTTTGATGGTCAAAATTTTGATACCGCTCACATAATACAGTTAACGATAGGTCCTTCAAATCACTTTTTTCCCTCTTGGAATCAGGCTGGAGATACTATTTATTTCGACTCAGATATGGATAATCAATCCTTACCTTATCAGGTATATAAAATGGCCCATGACGGCACAGGTCAACAAGTTATAGGAAATAAAGGTGTTGATTCAAGTTATTCCAGGGAACCATTCTACATTTCAAGAGAAATGATACTACATATCAGGGGTGATACGGTTTCCACCCATGTTTATACCATGGACACGAATGGGAACAGTGTTAAACAATTGACTTCAAATGTAAGCACGCATATCTACATTCATAATCCGAGCTACTTCAATCAGAAAATCTACTTTGAGGATTATGGAGTTTGGAGCTCCAATATGGACGGTTCGGATTTACAAGAGATAGCCCTTAATTCCACCCAAGGATTTTCAATATCGAATACGGGTATGATTGCCTATGTAAACTTAGATTTAACGGATGGTTCTCCTAATTCCATTATTGATCAAACTCACGGAACGATTTGGCTTATGAAAGCGGATGGAAGCCAAAAAGTGCAATTCACCTTTAACATTTATTAGTAAATTTCTAAAGTAAAGTATTTAGGATTGTATTTAATTTCTTAATTTAGCAGTGAGTTTTTGATGAAAAGAATGGATGAGAAAAAGGTGGAACATTCGGATGCCCTAAAAACTTTCGGAGTAAATCAAATTGATAGTCAGACATTAATAAATTAGGTTCAAGGGCCGTCCGGTCCGCAAAACGATATAAAGTCGAACCATTGACTTGTGCCGTTTTTGTTTTTGGAAATGCCTATTTATCAGGCATTTGGTAGTTTCTAACGAGGCGGATTTTAATCATCCTAAGCCCCTATTTAGCTCCAATATTCACAAAAACACCGTCATCCTTTCGAGACTCGAACCACCTGCTTTTATTGACGGTTCTTTTTGTCTACGGCATCACCTTCACTCAATCCGGCTCCAACATTTCTGGCGATCATGTACCTTTAAAGAGCACTCCCACCTTAAATTTTATTCATATGGAACAATGGCCTGGCAACCCCGTGGCGTCGATGAGCATAACGCAATCGCCTTTCGACGCGTCGATCATTCCATCTTCTGCAAGCACCAAGGCAACCATCGCCGGAGGTGGCACCATCGAGATCACCGTCTCGCTTTCCTATAAAAACAACAGCGCGCTTCCCGGGCAGGCTGTATTTATGGGCGAACTCTATAAAGTCCAAACTGGAGCGTGGAACTCCGTGGATCTGCAGACCAGGTTGCTGCCGGCGGGGGCAACCACCACGGCAACCAGTACGCTCACGCTGATGGTCGATATGACCGACCCTACCGAGCAATATGCGATCCGCCTCCGTTGCGGTGTCACCGATTCGGCACTCGTCGAAATGACACCCGTGATCTTGCTGCAAGCGGGCAGCTTTGTCGATATTGGGCGATTTTCCCTGTTATTCGTCCCCGTCAGCATCGTTTATTGCCCACCCGGTCAGGACATGACCAATTCCCTGACGCAGACCAGAACATTCGGCACAAAATTCAACCTCAGCTTTACTGGAGACCTGGGGTGGAAGAGTGACGATACTTCTAAAGTAAGCGGGGCAAACGTCTCTACAGCGGACGATTCGAATAATTCGCAGATCTATGCAAATTCCACCCAGGACGGGGTCGAGATCTCGCAGACGACCAATACAACGATCACCGCGGATAACCAAAAAGCAATCGGGAGGGCTTATTGGGGGCCACTCGGAGATCTTTTTGTCATCGCCGCCAATTTGGTATTCGGTGTATTCAAAGGTCGGCCGGACGAGGCAGACCCGAATTCAACGGAGGTAAGCTTTGGACCGAAGCTCGATGGGGGCGAACAGGTCTTGATTATCCCCGCCTGGAAGCTACTTCGACCCGGCAACGATTCCATTGCCTCGCTGATCCCGGAAGATGCCAGGAGAGCGATACTCGAACTCGATCCCTTTATCACCAACCTCGATCAATTCTTCCCGGATTCCGGAGCGGACTTGAGTGTGGCCGCCAATCCCTATGCCGACCCTTCCGCCAACAACCGGGCGGAACTCATCGGCAGGTGGTGGCTCGATACGGGGGTCGAAGTGAATTACTCCCTTGGCAATACCTATCAGCAATCCTTCATCGAAACCAACGAGGAGTCCGCGTCTTTCTCCATAGACGAACTGGTGTCCGTAATTGGGCCTGTCGGAAAAGATGGTAACTCTATACAGAATCTCATCGATACCTTTGATACAGGGGATATTACTTACCAGCAATCTTCGGAAACCGATTCATCCACCATTTCCAACGCGGCCTGCTTCCTGATCAGGAACCAAAACGATTATGACCTGGACGGCATCGCCGTTTACTACGATAAAATATTCAGCACCTTTATGTTCCAGCGCCTCAACAGCGGGAAACTGTATATCCCCCCGCCCACGCAGCTTAAACTTGGCGCGGGACTGTTGTCCGGCGTGATCGCGGATATGCATAAAACCCCGTTGCGCGGCATGCAGATGGTCCTGACGGGACCCAAGGGGTATACCCTGAAAACCAGCTCCAACATTAACGGCCAATACAGCTTTTATAACCTGCAACCCGGGAGTTATACGCTGAGCGGCGGAGGCAAGAAAAGCAAAGTGGTGATCGAGGAAAAATCCTCACCGCTTAAACCCACACGGGTCAACGTGGAGCAGGCAAAACGGCAAATCAATGTGAAGGAAACGCCGTTATGGGAGATCGGAGTCGCCTTGCAGCTGAATAAAAACCAGTTGCAGCAAATCGCCCCGCATATCCGATTTGTATCCAACGAGGCCGCCCTGCTCAAACTCACAGGCATCGAAAAGGCGGCGTTTCAAAAGCTGCAAAAGGTAGCGGCATTCAGTTATAAGAAAACGGAAGCCGCACCTAAGCGGGGAAAATCCGCTGCGGCATCTACGCCGGAAAAATCCGCCGCGGCCGCGAAAAAAACGCGAAAGGAACCGCTAGAGAAACCGAAAAAAAATACGCTAAAGAAAAAGAACTCCTCAAAAGCATAAACTATGGGGCAGAATAACGCGGATACTCCTGGCATTGCAAGGGGTGTCAACTGGGTCCCCACCGCCGACCTCGCTCGTGGTCAGGTGTTCGGCCCCGGCGGTTCTTCCAGGGAGTGGTCTCCCTTCGGGCTGAAGCTATTCGGGCATTCGATAGGCGTCAATGTCGCGACCGGAGGGCTCTCCGTCGCCATGAACGACCTCACCGTCCCGTATTACACGCTGTCTTTCCGGATCCTGCGGACTTTTGACGCCCAGGAGCAGTACGTGCAAAACCAGTTTCTCGAGACACATCCCAATACCGATCCCCGGTTTCATTTTTTCGGGAACTGGCAATTCCAGCAGGAGGTGCAAGTCACCGCCGTCTGGAACTATTCGCTCCCGGAAATACTCGTGACCGATGGCGACGGCGAATCGGCCTCTTTCCGCCGGAAGTATAATGATTTTCAGACCGACCCCCTCGATGAGCCGACGGTGGAAAACCGGCTTCGGGCTTATGGCGTTCCCGGGCGATCGCTCTCCGCCATCGGCTGGAATTATAACGCGCACGACCAGTTGCTCCGCACGACGCGGGGGACTTTCGGTATCCTCACGGGTACCTTCCGGCCCGACACGCTGGTCGATCCCGCGGATGTCCGGCTGTGGCGTTTTGAACCCATGACGGGAATGGCACATCAGTATACCTCCCAATACGCCTACCAACAATTTTTCGATACGGACGGGCTACGGGAAACCACGGTTCAAAGCGTACTCGCCCTCTCGGCGGACGCGTTGGGTCACACGCTGCAATTCGCGCCGGTTAACCCTGCCCCGCCGTACCGCGCCTACCAATTGCAGGACGGCACGGGCCGCTCCTTCCTCCTGAACCTGGAAACGATGGTGACTTATCTCGACGGGAACGGCTTCGGGAGGAACGCCAAATTCTACCTGGTGTCGGAGGTTGTCGATGAAACCGCCCCTGAAAAAAATACGATCGGCTATGTTTATGATGGAGAACGGCTGACGGAAGTACGTTACCCGGCGCAGGCCGGCGGGCAGCCCCGTGTTGTACGCTATCAATATGACGAAGACGGCAACCTGACCAATATTACCGATCCGGTAGGCGACCAGGTCAATTTTGAATACGTGCTGGATTTGCTGGATGCTGATGAAAGTCTCGTTCCCCGCCTCAAGATCTCCAAAATTACCGATAGCCAGGGCAACTCTGTGGAGTATGGCTACGACCACCCCAACCGGCAGGTTACGGTTTCGTTTCTCCGGGCGGGAGACACGCCGAAAACCACGATTTTCACGTATACGGTAGATGATGCGGATACCGGGCAACGGTTCATAACCCAGTCCGACATCACCGTGACGCTTGGAGTCGCGGCCAATCAGCTCATCCGGCGTACCTGGGGCTTCAGTACCGATGGCCGCTATAATGTCGTTCAAAAAACCGATCCGCTGGGGAATAGTTCCTCGTTAACCTACAATGACTACAACCAGGTCGTCGCCTCTGTCGATGCCAACGGGCACCAGCGCCAGTTCACCTTTGACCTCCCTGCGTTGCCGTCGGCGGTTACCCCAAACCGTTATGACCTCCTCGCGACCTCGGAAACCAATGTCGACGGCGCAGGGAATGTCTTCCCGGTCACTAGCCAGTTAGCCTACCAATCGTACAGTGCAACGACCAGTACCGACGCGGCAGACGCCCTTCAAAGCGAGCACCGCCCCGCCGCCAGCACCGACGCCAACGGACATACGGCTACCTTTGCTTATAACGACGCAGCAAATTATTACCCAGTCAACCCCACCTCGATCACCGATGCGCTGGGGAATACGATCAAAAGGACTTTTGACAACACGGGCCTGAAGCTTTCGGAGACCAATGCCGCGGGCAATTCCCTGTCCTACGTGTACAATGCCCATGGCCAGCCAGTTACCGTGACCGATGCCAACGGCTTCCGCAGCTATTCGCAATATGACCCCGGTACGGGGCTGCTGTCCGGCATCACCGACGCCCTGGGGGCGGCGCCGAATGATCCTCAGCACACGACCCTTTTTACCTGGGATGACGCGGGGCAGCTATTAGGAATCGCGGATCCCGCCGGGGACAAGGTGGCTTACGCCGTTTTTGGCAACAAACGCTTGAAATCGATCACGTATTTTGATCCGGCGCCGCGTACGACTTACCTTGCCTATGATGCCGAAGGATCGCTGATCACCCTCACCGACGCTGCGAATAACACGACTTCATTTGTTTACGATGAAGCGGGTAGGCCCTTCCAGACTTTCCGCAACGCCGCAGGGAACCCGGCGATCACGGCCACCATGGACGCGGCCGGCAGGGTAACGGCGCTGGTTGACCGCAACGGGCAGCAGACCCTGATGACCTATGACCCCCTGGGCCGCCTGACTGGCGTCCAGGAACCTTCGTGGCCCGCATCTGCGCCCACCAACCCCGGTAAAACCATTGCGATCACCTATGATTCGATAGGCCGTAAGCTGTCCGCATCGGACAGCGAACTGGCAGGTCCCTATCAATATACCTATGATCTCGCGGGAAACCTGTTGAGCCTTGTCAACCCCTTCGGACTGGAAATGGAGTATGTCTATGACGACTGCAACCGGATCAGCCGTTTAAACGATACCGGCGGAAACCTCGACATCCGGTTCAAACGTGACCCCGATGGAAACCTGGCCGCGGTCGTGGATTCCGCTTTCCAGGACCCGTCGAGGACCTTTGCGTACACACGCACCGACGGCGCACTGGTTGAAAACCTCTACCGGATCGACGCGGATACGTCCGGCGTTTACACGCACTTTCAATATGACTCCAATAATTTCCTGACCCAAATTACCCATAACCACGGGGTGAACCTACTTGCGACCACGGGTTATGTGTTTCGCAATGATGGCGTCATCACGCAGCAAACCGGAACACACCCGGCGGCTTATGGTTATGATGCCGTAAAACGGCTGATCCAGGAGTCCGACAGCGGGTTGAAGAGCGGATACGATGCGGTGGGGAACCGCCTCTGGCGCGCGGCCGCAAAGCCACCCGCGGCTAATCAGAATGTCTACGATGCCGACAATAAACTCCTCAAAACCCCGCTGGACGGCGGTTCTTATACCTATGACCCAAACGGCAACCTGTTGACCCGAAAAATCACGGGGGCTGGGAAAATCAGCTATACCTACGACGGCGCGGACCGCCTGCGGCAGGTGGATGTCGGCACTCAGGTCATCGAATACCTTTATGACATCAACGGAACGCTGCTTGAACGGAAAAGCACGGCAGGCGCCGCCACGCAGATAGAGCGTTACTTATATGGCATCAACGGGCTTCTTGCTCAATTGGACGGGCTAAATAATTTCCAAGTCCTGTTCACCCGCGATGATATTGGCCTATTGTTGAGGAGGCGGTCGAAAACCGTCCTCGGGCCTAAACCCTCCAAAGACCCCCATTCCCTATTTTACCTCCTGGACGGAATGGGTACCGTCACCGGGCTCGTCGATTGGGACGGTGGTTCGAGGGCGACCCTAAGCTATGATGCATGGGGGGCGGTGGTAGCCCAAGCCGGCCTTACCGGTACCGACCGTTTCCGTTACCGAGGTGGCTATGCCGATCCTGACAATGGACTGATGAATTTCGGTCAGCGCTGGTACGACTGCCCCTGGGCCGCTGGATCTCCGAGGACAAGCTTATCCGCTCTGTCCTCCTTTCCGGAAACGATCCTTTCCGCATCATGGGAGCGATCACCAACCTCTACGCCTACGCGGCGGATAACCCTGTAAATTTCTCTGATGCCACAGGCACGGACATTGATTTAAGCAACCTGACTTATAATATCCCCCTCGGCCAAACGCCCATCTTCAAGTTTTATTTCAATCCTCTGTTGGATCCTTTTGCCCAGCAGCCGGCCGACCTATCCAGCCAGATCGCGGATGCTGCGTCGAACCCGATCCTGACGCCCAATCTGAATTTTACACCACAGGACCCGAAATATCAAGGCCCGAAGTTTTTCCCGGATTATCCATCATTTACCCCGAATTCGGACCCCTCAGCACCCCTTACATGGTCACAGCTCCATGACTTGGTACCGCCGCAATTTCCAAATCCGACGTTACCTCCATTGCCGCCGATCGCCGCGCCGCTTTATCCGGGCGAACCTGGTCCGGCGAGCCCCGAGCAACAGCAATGGTTTGATAACTGGTACCAACAATATTGGAACCATAGCGGTGATTCGTCCGGGGATGATGCTCAAGGCGTCGATGTAATCTCGGGTGCGGATGCAGGTGCCGGAGATGGGGGTGGCGGTGCCAGTGACTGATACGGTCAGACCTTGGAGGCCGGTGGGAGAATCGCTGGCGCCCTTTCTGTATCCACAGCATGCTTATCCATCCCGATGGACCCCAGCTTCAGCCGGATTATTGCGGGCAGCTAGATGCCAATCGCCACGAATACCGGCAAGTCAAGATGAAGTCCTACCCCATTCGGGTCAATACAATAGGAAATCAACGCACAAGCTGCTGTCAATCAAATCACAATGCTCGCAAGTCGCTTTAAATCAAAAAGAAATTGGTTCGAGAATTGTATCGTAAGGCCCGCAAGAACGTTACAAAAGTCGTCCTCAAGTTATTATATTTGAGGGCTTTCTTTTTCCCCAAACTTTTCCAATCTGTTTTTTCGTCCTTCTGTAACAAAGTAGTTTCCAACCACTAAGGGTTCAAATCTTCAATTCTTCAGAAAAGTCTTCTATTGGCCAGCCCTTTTTTTAAAGTCTCGAGTTTAAAAATATCTTATAAAAACCTTCATTTATAAACCGAAAACCCTTTTCAGATCAGGCAGCAATTGTGGCTTCATGATGGTTATCAGTAAGATTAAATAAATAACAGAAAATATTCCCCCGGCGAGGAACCTTAACCAGGCTCCTCGTTCTGTTTTCCGTTTTAAAAATGCCATCAAACATCCGGCAATCAAAACGAAATGAGCAAGCGCTGCTGCAACTTGAAGGCAGATATCAGGGCGGATATTCTTTAACGTCAGTAGCGCCCAAACTTGCGGCCCCGCTTCTCTAAGAAAAAAGTAATTCCAGAAAACGGCGATAAGACACCCCGCGCCAAACCCCCATGGACTATTTCGCCGTACTAAATATTATTATGCCTATATAAATCAATGCCTGAAATATATGCAGTACACGTATTGAAGGATCGAATATTGCGGCTACAAGAAGTGCAAATAAGAAAAATCCAGAGGCCGCATATATCAGGAACTGGATTTTAGTTAAAGCTGAAGTTTTCAAGCTTGAATTTTAGGTATAGGACGACGACAAGAAAAATAAGGTTACAGCCAGCGGGAAGCGTATTGAGGTGGTTCGAATTACGCGGACACGAAATTTTCTTGGACTATCCATTGCATCCCGTCGAAAAAACTCATTAACCCAACCGAATTAATTCAATGGTGGGATGGTGCGAACAAAGAAATACTTCATGCCTTGGTTAACGTGCGGCTTTTTAACATCACGGGCGTCGATTCGTCTCAGATTCTAATGGATACGATCGGGCTTTCCTATTTTGGTCTCCCGGACTTTCAAATCCTCTACAAAGCACCATATGAAAACGACATCGCGCGATTGCTTTGGAACTCAGCCTACTATATATTTGAAAAAGGGAACGGCTCCAAGCTTCCTGTGGAGTATTTGGCAAAGATTACTCTGATCCTGGATGCCCTCGATGCTTTTTCGTCTGAAAACGATATTAAAGCCCTCGGAGGCGGTATTCATATGCTAACAGGCAATTATGCCGGCTTCTGGTCAATTAAGGTCAGCCCAAACTATCGGATTGTCTTCCGGTATAGTAACGGTGAGGTATTCGATATCGATTATGTTGATTATCATTCAATGGGAGGAAATACTATGCTGAAAAGAGCCTTGCCTTCTGCGCATCTGGGAACCGTTCTGCGGGAGTTGTTCATGAATGAGCGCAGCTTGACCATTACCGACCTCGCAAAGGGTCTTGGGATGACCAGGGCCAACGTCTCCGCAGTTGTTAATGGCCGTCAAGCTTTCCGCCGCTTTCGGTAACAGTGCCACTTTTTGGACCAACTTACAAACGAACTACGAACTTTGGCACGCCGAAAGGAAGGTCAAGCGTTCGACGATCCGACACTTTAAGTTGCCAAGAGTCCGGCAGACTGCGCATGCATAACGGAAATGAGTTCCGAATGTACAAAACATTATTGCAAAGGCTAAAGTCGGAAAGCTGCATTTGATAACACTCACCACCAATTCATGCGGTGGAAAATTCGGTGCCTCTACCCTGTCACCCGAGTCCAAGACATTGAAAATAAACGCGGAAAGCCCCCAGGTTCCTTCCTCTCTCTCCGCAAATTTTATTCTCAACCTGTTCAAGGGCTCGCAAGAATCTGGTTCTTAAGGCCCTTTCAAATTTTTTCACTGCAATTTGATCCAAAGGAAGTCAAAACGCTGGTGCCTGATTCGGTGCACCTCATTTCGGCAGTGATTTGGAACACCTCGTGGCCCGCAAAAAACCAGCCGCTCCTAGGCTTCAATGGATCAACGGTTTTGGTGACGGATTCAAACCAAATCGTTAACATAAAACAGGCGCCGTATTACCAAGTGATTCCATTTTTGAAAATTATTACTTAAATGGAATTAAACTATTTCCACTTTCCACAAAAAGAAGAATCTCCAAAAATCTGAAATTGAAATGCTGCATTGTCCGATCAAGTCTTGCTCTTTTAAATTGTGATATTGAGGGTTCATTGGTTACATTCGGGTTTAACTCCGGAGAATATGACACCCATATTATTGACGCAATAAATATTGCAGCGAAAAAGAAGCCTGCTAACAGACTTTGGAGTGTTTATGTAGGTGTATATTCCGACGAAGTCTTAAACCATATTCTTGAAATTAAAGACAAGTTTAAGTGCAAAGTGACACCATATAATGCAAGGACTGCAAACATTTGGGGAACTTAAAGTGATTATAACGAATAATTCGTACCGGCCCCTGCACCATGTTTGATTATAAGTTTTTGCTGCACCAGCGCCGTCAATATTTTTTTCACTGTGGGCTGGCCTAGATTCAGCTTTTCAGCAATATCTCCTGATTGGCTGCCTGGATGATTTTCAATAAATAAGTAAATGCTTTTTTCTTTCGGCCCAAGCCTGGTTACCGTTCCCTGCGCCGATAATTTTGTCATCAGTTGCCCGCTGATGTTATTCAGACAATCCAGGAAAAATAGCACCCAGCTATATACATTCTCTCCTGGCCTCTGCTTTTGACTTTGCATTAGTTGCTGGTAATACTCACTCTTCCTATTTTCGATTTCGTGTTCGAAGCTTATATACTGTATCCAGTTGTAACCGTTTTTTAATAAAAGCAAAGTGGCTGTAAGTCTGCTCAAACGTCCATTCCCATCCTGGAAAGGGTGGATACTGACAAAATCATAGCAGAATAAAGCGCACTTCACAATAGGATGCGTTTTGGTATCAGTATGCCACCATTCTATAAGTGTTCGCATAGCATCTTCTGTTGGAAAACCTGGCGGGGTGGTTTCAAAGATGACATGCTTACTACCATCCTGCCGGGAGGCTTCCACTGCATTACTGTGCTGCTTATAATTTCCTCTGTGCCATTCGTCCTTCTGGCTATGCTTCATGAGGAGGTTGTGCAGGTTTTTGATAGTTCCCTCGGAAATTTCCATATCGGGATATACTCCGGAGATTAGATCTAGCGCTTCAAAATATCCTGCTACTTCCTGGGAGTCCCGATCTTCCAGTTTCGAGATAGCCAACTTTTCTATAAGCACTTTAACTTCTTCATCGGTCATGGCAGATCCCTCAATCCGGGTGGATGCGCCTACACTTCGAACGGTAGCGATTGCTTTAAGCTGCTTGAGGGTCTTTCCCTCTCTTTTTTCGATAGCTGTCCACGACGCATCGAAGCGATCAAGGCTGCTGATAGTCTGTATTAGCTTCCAATCAGGCGAAAGTTTAAATGTATGCACAGTATCAACCATCTTATCGAAGGTACTTATTTTATCCGATTTTATCCGATTAGTTTCGATTTTTATCCGATCAATACATATCCGATTTTATCTGATTAGAAACGATTAATGTTCTATTATGTAAAAAAGGAACGTTACTGGTCAAAGAGAATGTTCTCAATCTCTAGCTCCTCTAATTTTTAACCCCGAACTTGGGGGCCGCCGACAGGCCACCTAAAGAAGGTTCTTGGTGCCAAGTAGTGTGTAACTTACCGGCTTTACTCCCCCCGCATGACTGCACTAAAATTGTGCTGTACCAAAACACTGATTTGACGCAGCGCCCCAACCGGGTCCGGCAAAACCCTCGTTACGACTTTTGAAACTTGAGGCATATTCGAGTACTCCCTATTCCAGGTTTACATCTGGCCCTAAAAAACTTAAAAACTTTATGAGGTCCGTAGCGCCGATTAGCTACCTTTGTTCGGATATGTACGAATGTGTTCATATGGGTATAAAAGGAGGGTTTTTATCGACTTCCTCGACTAAAAACTCGACTAAAATTATAGAATATTGATTTTTAATATTTTATGACCCTCTGACCGGTCCGTCCGGTCCGCTACATTTTCGCTTCAAACCCGCTCTCAGAGCGGGTTTTATATTTTCAGGTCTATCTGCAAGTCTATCAATCGATATACATGTCGTAAGGGAGTTACAAACCCGGTTGAAGATCCCATAATATCTTGATCATCGACGCCTTCTTTATCTTGTCTGCCTTAATGTATTTTTTGAACGCAGTTTCTGTTTTATGACCGCTTATTGCCATAATCAAGTCGCCAGGTGTTCCAGATAAATATTCATTGGTACAAAAAGACCTTCGAGCCGTATGCGAAGATATCCACGCATACTTTGGCCTAGTCTCTTCGATAATCCGGCTGCCCCTTTTATGGGTGATCTTGACAGGATCATCGATCGATGCCAGCTTAACTACTTCCTTGATATAATAATTGAAATTGACCATACTGACCCGAGGCATCCGCATGTTGTATTTATCAATCAGTATTTTTCTGGCGTCCTCACGCAACGGTACTACTACTGTTGATCCTGTCTTGCTTTGCCGGACATGCAACATCCCTTCCTTTAAATGATGGCAGCAGATTGTGGAGTAATCGCTAAATCGAAAGCCGGTTAGACAGCCGACAATAAAAAGATCCCGATACTTGATCAGGCCGGGCTGTTTAGAAAGATCCAGGTGATAAATTTTAGAAAGTTCTTTCCAAACCAGGAATACGCCTTCCACATCTTCTTCCAGACCCTTGAAACAACTCAGGTCAATATATGGAATTACTTTCTTAGCGATTCTATCCTTAATAAACGTTTTTAACTGTTTAATGGTCTTTCCCACTGTATTAACACGAAGTCCTTTCATCAGTTCTGCTCTGCGCATCACAGGAATCTCAAATGTAAGGTAACGAACGAACTGGTCATAAAAAACGGCATTAAAACAATCAAATGTTACCTTGTATCCAATATACTCCTGAAAAGAAAATAAATGTTTTTTCATCGTCTTTATTACTGTCACCGTGGAAGGCTTCACTATCCATTTTTTATCTTCCAGATATTTCTCGATCTGATTAAAGACAGACAGATCATGATCATCATCATCCATTTGATCGAGCTGCCAACAATCAGGAAGATGAATATTCCTTTTGAGAAATTGCATCGGACATCCCTGCCCTCGTTTGATCGCGTAACGGATGATCCCTTCTGCTTTGCAGCGTTGCCGATCTAATTTTTCTTGCAGCGTGCTGGCTAATCCATAGAAAGCAGGCAGGCTAGAAAGTATTGAGCCCGCAGATTTGTCCCAATAAGTTTCTGGAATGGTTATCCCCGTACTAATCAACACCCGTTTGGTGCTGGTATAGCAGTATTGCAGGAATATGGTATGAACGCTTGCATGAGCTCCTTTTACTTTTCTGATGATAAATTTAACTGTATTATTCATAGCGAATTGTTTTGCGTTGGTAAATGGTCATCAAACACTTGCGTGCAATACACCCGAAGGAAAAGATTACCGGTTAAATGTTTTATTGCCTACTTGTGCTTGCCTCTCCTGTGTCGGGCTTTAGAGAAGCGATTGTCCAGGATAAAGTGAAACAGAGTTCGCACATTCAGAAATAGATTATGACAGGTTTCATAAATGAGCAAAATTACTTTTTGCCATTTGGTGAACTCCAGGGCTATTCATCATATAATTATAAGTACCTGATTATCTAGTATAAATTAATGGTTCAACCCATTTTTTATCAATTATCGCAATTATTTTAATAGCCGACAAAGAGTAGATTCAAGTATGAAAATTGGAAAATTCATTCTTTAACTTACGTGCCCCATTTCGTATCTTTGAATGATAAAATTAAGGCCATGAATATTGATCATTTGGTGCAATATGGGCATGCAAAGAAGCCTTTTGACCAATTAAGTGCTACTGAGCTGGCAGAGGTAAATAAACGCCTGGGTAAAAAAATCAGGGAACGCGCTTGGGCGGTAGGTTCACCAATTTATTATGGGCTAAATGGTTACCTGATAGCCGAATACAAGGGAGGCAAAAAAATGGTTGTGGAGGAAGTGAACGGACAGTTGATTGAGACAAGTGAATATCATGGATAAGACCGTCTATGTGGTGGGTGGTACAAATGGTGTTGGAAAATCAGCCATCCGGGAAGAATTGCTGGGATCGACCATACCTTATATTAATGCCGATTTTATTTCAAAGGAATTAAGAGCCAATCAAGCCTCGTTAATGCATGCTGAGCTAGCCAGACAGTACGGCAGTGAGCAAATCAAAAAATATGTTACGGCCGGCCAATCATTCGGTATTGAAAATAATCTTCACGAAGCCAACACTTTTAAGTGGTTAGGGGAAATGCAGAAAAAGGGATACCGGATAGAAATCTTTTATATTGGACTTGAAAATTTGCAAATTACCACTCAAAGGATACAGGAAAGAGTGAAGCGTGGCGAACATTATGTACCACCCAATGAAGTTTTTGCACGCTATGAAAATGGAATGAAGTTAATACGCCATTATTTTTCACTTCCAGATAAGATTTTATTTATCGACAATACGAATGAACGATATACCTGCCTTGAAGTTGAAAAAGGTAAAATACTTTGGCGTCTGGAGAATTCTCCCGAATGGGTAAATAATTTTGTTACGTCACTTAAGAACAATCCAACGGTTTCTATTAAGTCACTTGATTCAATAGATGAAGTAAGGAAGACTTATCAGAGGCAGAATGATGAAAGAGCAATCGAAGCGCTTAAAAAATTAAACCTATCAAAACACCCAAGAGAAGAAGAAAGTCAGGTCCAAAAGAAAAAACAAGGCAGACGCCCTGGATTATGAAGCAGTCCGTGTCATTGTTAAAGTTGTGTCATCACACCACTGACAGTCTTCAATTGTAATAGCCACTGCTTGATCCGACAACTGGTAAATATCGGGTAGGATTTAATCTTACGATTTATCAAATCGTAAGAAATATTCCGCGAAATTTAAATATGTGAGTTTACGATGGAAATGCTTCATTCCGATTTTAAACTTTTTGCGGGATTTACCCGTGCTGCCTGTATGCTTTGATAGCTTATGGTAAGCACGGCGATGACGAGGGTCGCTAGACTCGCCCCGGCAAACATCCACCATTCAATGCCGGTCCTATAGGCAAATTGTTGCAACCACTGATGCATGATCAACCAGGCGATAGGCGACGCGACCACGATGGCTATTACGATGATCTTCAGGAAATCGCGGGCCAGGAGAAAGGTTATGCCGGGCGCCGTGGCACCCAGCACTTTTCGGATGCCAATCTCTTTTGTGCGCTGCGCGGCGGTGAAGGTGGCCAGACCGAATAAGCCGAGGCAGGAAATGAGAATGGCAAGGATGGCAAAGCTATTCGCCAGCCGGCTGACGACCATTTCACTTTTATACTGCCGGGCAAACTCCAGGTCGGAGAACGTGTACGTAAAGGGAAATTTTGGGTTTACGGCCTTGCATAGCTTTTCAAGGCCCGTAAGCGCTTCCCGGGTATTGCCGGTCCGGATGCGCACGAGGATGGTGCCCCAGCCCCAGTTTTCGTCGAGGCGGACAACCAGGGGATCGATGGTCTGGTGCAAAGAATTAAAATGAAAATCCTTGAGGACGCCAATGACGGTGCCGCGCCGGCTGCCCCAGAAGAGCGTCGCCCCGACCGGATGCTGAAGCCCGATGCTATTGACAGCTGATTCGTTCAGCAGGAAACCGACAGAATCACTGCTGAACGCCGGAGAGAAATCATGACCTTCTTTCAATTGCAGCTTCATGGTCTTTACAAAGTCGTAGCCGACAACGCCATCGGCAAAGGATAGATGCAGATTGGGGTTTTTTCCTGGCCAACCGATATCACCGGTATGGTGCTCGCTGACCGTTGGAGAGTTCCGCATCTTCGAAATGTCCGTAACGCCCGGGATTTTCCCTGCTTCTTCCTTGAAGAGGGTGTATTTTTTTGTCAGGTCCCCTTCAATGGGAATATATATCAACCCTTCGCGGTCATAGCCAAGGTTCTTTGTCTGAATATAATCCACCTGCCGTCGGACTACGATCATTCCAATGATCAATACGATGGAAAGCGTGAATTGAAATACGACAAGCCCCTTCCGCAACAACGTCGCCGTCCAATCGAACTTCAAGGTACCTTTTAAGACTTTTACGGGCTGGAGCGATGATAGGAACAATGCCGGATAGCTGCCTGCTATCAGCGCGGTGGCGACACCGATGGCGAGAAGGGCGTCTCCAAAGGCAGGATCGGAAAAAGGCAGGGTGAGTTGTTTGCCGGTGAGTTCGTTGAATGCGGGCAGGATGGCGCCGGTCAGGACCAGGGCGACGAGGACGGAAAAACCGGTAAGCAGGAGCGCTTCACCGATGAATTGAAAGATGAGGGAGGAGCGGCCGGCGCCGACCACCTTGCGCAAACCAACTTCCCGCGCACGTTTTACCGACTGTGCCGTAGCCAGGTTCATAAAGTTGATACAGGCGATCAGGAGAATAAAGATCGCTACGCCCGTAAATAACAGGACATATTCGATGCGGCCCCCGTGGAGGCGGCCATCCTTAAACGCAGAATGCAGATATCTTTCCGGGTAAGGCTGCAAAGCCAATTCCGTTCGGAATCCGTTGATCTTTTGTGTGTACCGGTCAACAAAGTCTTTGATCTTTGTCTCCACCACTGCAGGATCGGCCCCGGGACGTAATTGCAGGAAGGAGGACGGGCTCTCGTTTCCCCAATTGTTGACCCAGTCGTTTTGTTTTACGTAATCTGCCCATCTCCGCAGGAAGTAGAACTGGAGGGAAGAATGGGTGGGGATATTTTCAAATACGGCCGTGACCCGGAGGGCTTCCTTGTCCTCGAACCGGATCGTTTTGCCGATGGCCGCTTCGGGGCTGCCAAAAAAATATTCCGCCAGGGAACGTGACACTGCGATATCACCGGGGGAGCGAAGGGCCGTCTCCGCCCTGCCCTGCAACAGCAGAAAGCTAAACATCCGGAAGAAATCCTCGCCTGCGAAAAAACCGGTCATTTTTGTGATCTTGTCATTTACCTGAAGTGCATTCTTTGTCCCGGGCGCAGCGGCATAATCGAATGCTACGGCATATTGCACATCCGGGATGACCCTTTTCAATTCCTGGGCCAACAATCCCTGTGTAGCGTATCCTGCCTCCACCTTCCCGTCCCGAATGGTGCGCTCGTACACCTGGAACAGGCGCGGGCCGTCGATATGGAAAGCGTCAACAGCGCGTTCATCCTGCACCCACAGCAAGATGAGCAGGCTGGTTGCAATGCCAAGCGCCAGGCCGAAAATGTTGATGGCAGAGAACTTTTTGTTGTGAGTCAGGCTCCGCCAGGCGAGTTTCAGATAATTGTTGAGCATACAGGTTTTCGGTAATAATTCCAATAAAATGCCAGATTCTTTAAACGTTAAAAATCAATTGTATGCATAATAATAAGCAGCGTAGCTGTTCGTTTTCGATACGCTTTGCGTCCGCAAACAGGCGCTAGTGACTCGTCCGGCAATTCTTCGTCAAAGACAAAGGCAAACTGTAAGGTAAACTACAACTCCAGTAGAAAATTTAGTCTTATCAAGAACTGACTATTACACTTCCGCGCTGGCATTTTTCATAGCTACTCCCATCGCCTGGTATTTCTTGAATCAATGGTTAGAAAACTATATTTATAGGACTCCCATCAGCTGGTGGATATTCGCTGTAGCGGGCCTCTTTTCCATAACCATCGCCCTGCTGACCATCGGTTTCCAAACGGTGAAGGCTTCCCTTGCCAACCCGGTTGAAAGCTTGAGAGCGGAATGATATTTGTTTTTCAGATGCAGGCTTAAGTACTTGCTTATTAGTTAGTATTTCTCAGATCGGGTAGGAAGCATTAAAAATTAAATGAATTGAGACTCCTTGTATATATTATTGCCCGTAACATTTCCTGGAGAAGAGAGTTATCTTTGTACAGATATGTACGAAAGTGTTCATATACGTAAAGTAGGACAGTTTTTAGCGACTTCCTCGACTAAAAACTCGACTGAAAATATAAAATATTGATTTTTAACAAATTGACCCTCTGCCTCGAGTCCCGTCCGGTCCGCTATCATATTCATCGAAACCCGCTCCAATAGCTGGTTTCAACGTTCTTACCCGATTTTTCACTCGACATATTTCTTCAAACCCAAAGCACATTCTGAATCAATAAGTTATAAATTAGGTTGACCTTGCCAAAGTTTCAAAATCATAGTTGCCTTTTTGATCTGATCTGCCTTGATATAAATCCGAAATGTTTTCTCAGTTTTATGACCGCTTATGGCCATGATGAGGTCATTTGGAGTGCCCGCCAAGTATTCATTGGTGCAAAATGATCGGCGAGCTGTATGCGATGAAACCCACGCATATTTTGGCTTAATTTCTTCCATTATTTGACAGCCCCTCATATAGCAAATTTTTATCGGCTGGGTGATGCCAGCTAACCTAATTACTTCTTTGACATAATAATTGAAATTCTGCATACTCACATTTGGTATTTTCAAATCATATTTCTCAACCAAAATACGCCTAGCGTCTTCTCTTAAGGGTACAATAACCAAGGACTTGGTTTTCTTTTGAACTACATGCAGCATTCCATCTCGGAAATCCTCAAACTGAATGCTCGAAAAATCACTAAATCTAAAACCAGTCAAACAAGCCAACACAAAAAGATCTCTGTATTTGACAAGAAATGGTACCCCACTTAGGTCCAGCTGATAAATTATAGAAAGCTCATCCCAGGATAAGTAGACGTTATCAACTTCTTCCTCCATCCCTTTAAGAAAGCTCAGATCGGAAAACGGAATGATTTTTCGTGACATTCTATCCCTAAGAAAAGTTTTCAACTGCTTTACCGTTTTGCCTATTGTATTTATCTTAAGCCCTCGGACGAGAAGATTGCACCGAATCAGGGGGATTTCGAATGTCAAATACTTGATAAACCCTTCGTAGAAACGAGTATCAAGACAATCGAAGGTTATGGATACTTTATCATATTCCTGATAACTCAGTAGATGCTTCTTCATGTTTCGGATTGCCCTAAGTGTCGAATCATTTACTGACCCAGTTTTGTTGCGTATATAATCATCAATTTGGTAAAATAGATTAAGTTTATTAAAGTCATATCCTACTTGATCCAAGTATTTGTCATTGGGTTTTCTAAAATGCTTTTTAAGAAATTGAGCTGGGCATGTATTTCCCTTAGTTAGTGCGAAGTCAATTAATTTCTCCGCTTTTCGAAGCTGCTCCCGCAATTCTGCTCCAAGCATTTTGTGATCCCCAAATTTATCAGGCAAATTGATGGATATGGTAGATGTTTTATTGTTCCAGTACATCTCTGGAATTCCTATACCCGTGCCCAACGCCATCTTCTTCGCCGGGGCATAACAATACTGAATGTAGATAAGATGGGTGTCATCTTTGCGCAAATCTCGCTTTTTGATGATCAACTTAATTGGATGTCTCATTGCTAATGTACTTTTACTGAATTGAAAATTTTGTTTACTTTTAGGTTGTACTTGATATTCAATCTACCATATCGGCAGCTATCTACGATTGTACTGTTCGCGGCTTTTCTTGCCCAGACTTTTAGCGGAAATCTGATACTTCTTGATTACTACGCTAATACTTCAAAATATGCCAAAAATTGTGAAAACAAAGCCACGCCGACGATGCATTGTAATGGCAAATGCCAGATGATGAAGAAGATGCAACAGGAGGAAAAGAAAGACCAGGAAAACCCGGAAAGAAAATCGGAGAACAAAAACGAAATCATTCTTTCTACTAAATCTTTTTTTGCTACTGTAGCTCCTCCATGCTCAACGCTAAGTAAATCAAAAAAACTATTGCCTTCCTCTGACGGCAAATCTATTGACCGATCTTTTGATATATTCCATCCCCCGCAAGCCTGAACTTACATACAGGCATTTTATTTTCTACTAACAATTTAATGGATATGCAACAGCATTTTCAAAATGATGCTGAAACGCATGAACGCGGGCACAAGATGGCAAATATTGGACAAGCGCAGGAATAACAGCAGGTCTAAATGTCGTTAGCCATTATCAACGACCTAATGTGAGAAAAATCTCCAAGAGTGTGATGCTTGATCTGGAATATGACGCACAGCCACCTTGCAATGCAGCTTCTGTGAATAAAACCTAGCCAATAGCAGCAGACATGATGAAAGAAATGCATGATATGGGTATGCTTCAATTGATACAGAAATAAATAAAAAATAACAATGAAAAAAATATTCTTAGCCCTTTCGATCATAGTAATGATCGCAGCTTGTAAAAACAAAAAAGAAGAAACGGCAAAAACTGCAAAAAGGCACGATGAGCCGATGGCAGAAATGTTTCCTAAACCAAAAGTGGACATTAAAACAGTGGGAATTTTATTATATGATGGTTATGCAGTTTTAGATGCAATGGGGCCTTACCATGTATTAAGTGACATGATGGGTGTAAATGTTTTTTTTGTAGGACGACATAAAGGACTGGTTACGACGGCAAATGCAATGAAAGTGCAGTGTGATACATCTATTGCAGAAGTAAAACAGTTGGATATTTTGGTGATTCCCGGGGGCTTAAATGAAACCTATTTGGCAACTAAGGATACAGTTTTATTAAACTGGATAATAGCTATTGATGTAAATTCAAAATATACAACAAGTGTATGTACAGGTGCATGGATTTTGGCCGCAACAGGTTTATTAAAAGATAAAGACGCCACCACGCATTGGTATGGGAAGAAAATTTTGGCAGATCAATTTGGGGCTAAAGTAGAAGACAAACGATTTGTAAGAAGTGGTAAGTACTGGACGAGTGCAGGTGTTTCTGCCGGTATCGATATGAGTTTAGCTTTGGTAAACGAAATTAGGGGAGAAAACTATACCAAAGTTGTGATGCTAGATTTGGAGTACGATCCACACCCTCCTTTTGCAGGCGGCAGTGAACAAAATACGGACAAAGAAGTTGTTGAAGACGTTCGCGCATTGTACAACACGATAATAAACCCGGTATTACATCCTGAAATTGGATTTAAAGATATAAGAGTAGACAACAAAAAGGATCTTGTTTGTGGTATGCCAATAACGGCAGGAGTTGGAGATACAGCAAACTACCGAGGTAAAGTTTACGGCTTTTGCTCCAAAGTGTGCAAGGAATTGTTCTTAAAAGATCCAACAGCCTATCTGGCTAAAACCAAATAGAATTATCATTTAATAATCATTTTCAATTACCTATCGTGGAAAGCAATCAAAGCACTCGACGCCGGCGGTAATAGTACCTTTTTTCACAAGCTGGACAGGTTGTTACAATAACCCAACAAAAACCCAGATTTATGAAAAGGCAATCCGAAAGATTATCGAATGCTGAAATCAGCTTTGATCGTTTTGCAAATCCAAAAATTAATTCATCATGAGCATTAAAATATTCTTATTACTCAGCTTTCTGTCGTCATCGGTTCTTGCCCGTTCACAATCTCTAAGCGGCCATGTTATTGATTCGACAACACACTTGCCTATAGTCTCAGCTTCGGTTTATTTACCACAACTCAACCTAGGAGCTGTCAGCGTTAAAAATGGATATTATAAAATAAGCTCATTACCCAAGGGCATTTACGATATTCAGGTACAGGCTCACGGATATTCTACTATTATTCAACAAGTGAATATATCAACGGATGTAACTCTTGATTTCAGTCCAAGCATATCTTACAGTTCATTAAAGAAGGTAATCATCACAGGCCTTGGAAATGTGACCAGTACTCAAAGGTCGCCTGTACCCGTATCCATAGTTACGCATGACATGATGCTCCAGGGCTCGTTCAATACGGTCATTGATGCCATATCAACGCAGCCTGGCGTAAGCGAAACAACGGAAGGTGTGGGCACCACTAAACCCCAAATAAATGGGCTTGGTTTTAACCGTGTCTTGGTCCTGACGGATGGGGTGCCCCAGGAAGATTTTCAATGGGGAGATGACCATGGAATATTGATTGACCCTTATGCAATATATGATGCAGAAATCATTAGAGGTCCTGGTTCATTGCAATACGGTGGCAGTGCAGAAGCTGGCGTTGTCAATTTTAAAACCGCGCCATTTGTGCCGAGCGGAACTGTTCAAGGCAGTTGGCTTTCAGAATATCATGCCAATAATGGGTACATCGGGAACTCGCTGCATATTGGCGGCAACAACAATGGATTTGTATATGATCTGAAGCTTAGCGGAGAAATAGCACACAGTTACTGGAACCCTAAAGATGGTTATGTATGGGGGAGTGCATGGAACCAAGGCAACGCCAGGCTCACACTTGGCCTGAATAAATCTTGGGGCTATTCCAGGTTAAGCTTTAGCGGGCTTTACCGCCGCATACAAGTGCCTGATGGGAATCGCGACAGTACTGGAAAATTCATTTTTGATACCCCTATTGGAGATCAGGTATATCCCACACTAGGCAATTTCCTTTCATACAATGCTACCATTGCCGGTGATAAAGAACTAGAAGAATACCAGATTTGGTGGCAAAACAGTTTAAATGTAGGAAAAGGCAAAATAGAATTCGATATTGGATTCACAAAAAGCGTTCACCATGACATAGATTCAGGCACTATTGGAGAAAATAACATGATGGTCTATAATGTGCCTTACTCGCTGAAGTACCAGTTATCAAATGTAGAAAGGCATTTCAATCTTACCACAGGTATTAATGGTACGCACGAATTAATGAATAACACTGCTGCTCCGCCTGAGCCTTATGTTCCGGATTACGAAATACCAAACTATACCAAATTTGAAATAGGCGGGTACGCGATTCTGGAAAAAAACATCAAGGCGCTTACTCTGAGTGGAGGCTTGCGATACGATATAACGAATTTTGTAGGCCAAAGCATGTCGCTGGATAGCAATGGCAGGATTGTTCCTGAAGGTAAAGCAGGATCAAGCTTACAGTTCACTGCATTCAACAACACATACGCAGGATGGTCGGGCAGTATTGGCGCCTCTTATCAATTGCCCCAAAACCAATTTGTGAAGTTCAATATTTCAAAAAGCTACAGGCCGCCTGCTATCAATGAACTTACCAGCAACGGGCTCAATATTGGTTCCAATGCATTTCAGTTAGGGAACATCAACCTAAAATCCGAACAGGGTTATCAATTTGATGCTGCCTATGGCTACAATGGGAGAGATATCGGCATAGAATTGGACGGTTTCTACAACCATATCAACAATTTCATCTTTGCAGACCGAACAGATTCTGTTTTGCAGGGATATCCCGTTTTCGTATTTGTGTCCTCTAATAGTGCAATCCTCACAGGGTTAACCGCTTATTTAAATATACATCCTGCCTCGGTAAAATGGGTTGAAATGAACAACCGATTTTCCTACATATACACCTACATTCCCAATACCACTGATTCCACCAATCATTTGCCTTACATACCTGCACCGCATTTGCATAGTGAATTCCGGTTTAAGCTCAATGATAAAAAAGGTTCAATATTCAGATCAACCTATTTCATAATTGGTGCTGCAAAATATTGGGCGCAGAAAAATATTTACAGTGCTGTATATACGGAACTTGCCTCTGCCCCTTACACTTTAGTGAATGCGGGGCTGGGGACAGATATAGCGAACCCGAAAACAGGGCACGTGATTTGCTCTTTTTATGCGAACTGTACGAACCTTACTAATATTGCGTATGCAGATCATTTGAACCTTGCTCAATATTTTTATTCACTGAACGGCAACCTGGTAACGGTGACGGACCAACGGCAGGGTGTCTTTAATATGGGAAGGGATTTCACTTTCAAAGTAGTTTTACCTTTTGGTATAAAATGAGTCTCTACTGAATAACAATTACACTAATATTATATGGTCAAGGACATTTTATAAAAATGAACAAATAGCACATATCTTAAATGATTGTCGCAGATGCGTAAGAACTTATCAGTTACAATAGCCAGGTAAAAAATGATAAAGAGTGAAGCGAATTAAGCGTTCTGGCCTTAACGCAATCACTTGAATCAAACTTGTCCGTTACGGTTATAAACGCGGCCTTTGCACCCACCATTTTAAAAGCAATACTTAGATTTCACGCACAAACATGCCGATATCTATTCTCTTATTAATCGTGATCTTACTTTTGACAATGAAACCAACAGAAGGGGATAGCTATTCATTTTTCTTCATCTTAATACGATCAACCACAAGATCCCCTACCTTTTGACCCATAATGGTGCTGCGTGTACAACAGTACAAATAGTGGATTCCACCATAAAAGCGGGAGACTTGTGTTTCTAGCGCAGCGTCTCTGAATGATTTATATGTCCTGCTATCAATGCCAAATTCAAGCTCGGTGGTGTCAGTATAAGCAAAATGGTCTCCAAATACGCTGGTTAAAGCCTCGGCAGCAGACGCCGAAATGGTGCAATGCCCGCAAGTATATTCAGGAAAAGGTGGTGTCTGGAGATGGGGCCTCCAATTGGGATCAAAATACTTGTCTATTACCGTTTCTGGCCTTATAGTATTATAGATATATTTTATGTTCCAGCATTCTATAAAAGCATCAAATAGAGCAATAGCTGTCTTGGCATAAGCATAAGAGGTTTGAGCGAAATCTGCGCCTGATTTCTTGGCGGCTATGCCTACAATTCCCATCCAGTGGCCACCAGGGGAGAACTTCTTTGTCCCAAACATGAGATGACCTGCTACATTAAGCTTAAATGGATTGTCATCCCAGAAGTCAGCGATCCATTTCTGCTCAATGGTTAGGCTATCGCCAGCTTGCTGAATTTTTTTCACTTCCTGGTAATAACCGCTCTGTTTATCAGTGACATTAAAAGAATAAGGAGGGGACGGTATAAATTGATTAACGCTGTCTATGACCAGATTACGAATCTCTCGCCAATGCGGTTCAGCGGCTGGGAAATATCCAGGTGGGTCGGAATCCACCGTCCTGGTGAGTCATTTATTGCATATTCGGGCGCTCCACGTGTTTGGAGGTACTTGTCGGTTTGGCTCCATTTCATAATAGCCGTCGAAACAGTATCAGCATATAAGATGCTGTTACCCAAAATTTCACTATTCATTCCGTGCTCTTTGGCTAGTTGATTAAGGCTATCCACATATTCCTTCATGCTACCTGCGGGGAAAGTGACGGATTCTCCTAATTTGCAATAGGCCAGCAATGCAGCCAGCTCATAGTCAATTTTCTGACCTGGGCTCGGCTTAGGAACGAGAACTATACCGTGAACGTGGCCGGCCAACGAGCGATATTTGTCCGGATACCCAGCTGCAATCACTTCATATCCGGCAACAGCTGCGTATAGATAATTTCTAGAAGCAACCATTGGAGAAAAATTATTCCCCATTACAACTTTATTTAACTCATGAACGGTATTACTATAGAGGTCGGGGGTTTTTGAATATCGTATCGTAATCTCTTTTTGCCTGACAAGCGGCAAGACTGATCACACCTGCCATGGCGGTGAACAAATTTTTCATACACTTGTGTATTTATAAAACAATGAGTTGGTGAAACTATAACTCATAAATAAAACAAATGAGAGAATTTATTTGCTGTAATACATAAAGTATTGATCTGAAATCTCCAAGTAAATGAGATCTTCGTCGCTGAATGAATCTTTGGCCTAAATCTGCTCGAATTCTAAATTTGCTCTGTCTTCTAAATAAGCGCATACAATCTGATAGCCAACTAGGTTAAATAGGACTGTGAAAAACGCAAGCTGAAGATGCCATTTTCAAAACAATGCAAACTTAGCATAAATAACAAATCGAAAATTGTGTTCTTAGTTATCAAAATGCCTGAATCGATCCTTAATGTTTGAAATATCTGTTTATAATACAATTCCTTTGAAACCTAACCCTTATCAATGCACTAAAACTTGCAGCCAGGACTGCCAATGCAAACATCCTCCAGGAAAGGAACCACGCTGGCATGGATTCCAATCAGAAACAATTACAAAGGTGCAATTCATGTTTTTTGAACTGCTGCAATCGCTAAGAAATCCGCTGTTTAAGCCCTTTAACTTTTCTTGTGGAGTTTCATTTTTAATCAGATTCTAATCTCCCTTTAACCTCATATTAATATCGCAACATTACTTTAGAGAACCTGAATAAAAGTAAATGTGCTGTAATTTCTTATGGCCCAAACAATTTCCGGATCCCTATAATTATTAGATAACCATAATTTTTAAACCATGCGCACCATTTATTTTCCTTTTTTCGTCCTTATTAGCGGATTAATTGCTTGCAACAGTGACAGCAATAATACTACCTCGTCTGATTCTGCAACAGTCAAGGCGACTGATACAATTATGAAACATGCTGTAGATTCATTAAAAATGGAAGCCACATTACCCCCCATCCCTGTGGGGGCAAAAGTCTATTTTAAGAACCTTAGAGACGGGCAACCTATAAAATCACCAATCAAGGTTGAAATGGGCGTTAAAAACATTAAGGTCGATTCTGCAGGTGCAATCATCTCCGGCGAAGGGCATCACCATCTCCTTATTGATGCGGGAGATTCAGTTGCAGCAGGAGAAGTGATAAAAAAGGATGGGAAACATCTGCATTTTGGGAAGGGCCAAACCGTTGCAACAGTTATTTTATCCCCGGGGAAACACCGCCTTACTCTTCAGTTTGCCGATGGTATTCATCGGTCCTATGGAAGTAGATTGTCTGCGACAATCCAAATAATAGTTAAATAAATCATCAAAAATTATCCTTGCCTTATGAAAAGCATAACCAAGTCTTTTTGAAGATTTAAGGGATTACTGCCAAGGAAATATGGATAAGCTGAGAGCGCCTTGAAGTGGAAATCTCATGCTGATCCTACTTGGTAACAATATGTTTCAATTTAAACCGATAAATGTTCAATAATATCAAATGAAAATAGATGTGATCATTCAGCTTCGCAACTTGAAAAGATTTTGATGTGACAAAGTCTTTCACGGTGCTGATGGGAATCACCTTAATACCAAACACATTTAGGAAGAGCGGTCCCATTTGAAATTATTGATTGAATAAAATAGTTAACAAAGATTGAGAACCAATTGATTCTCGTTTTTTTTAGTGCTAGTCAAACAACTAGTAATAAACGTTACCTTTACAATTATGAATAAGCCGATAAGCGATGTCTCTTTTTCCAAAGCCATTCTGTCCGGACTATTAACTGGCATTATTGCTGCCGTGTTGAATGTAGTCTACACAATTGTGTATAGAGAAATTACTGGTTTTGAGACTGCCGAAATTATTATGCCCCTTTCGATTTTTATTGGATTTCCAATTTTGTTAACTATGGGAGGATATGCCTATTTCTTGGTGCAAAGGCATTTACCTAAAGGCTTGAATTGGTTTATATTTTTTATCACGGCTTTGTTGGCTGCTCTCGTACTGATTACTTTCCTGGATACCCGGAGAAATGGAGGGGCTTTGCTTTCCGGTCTGAGGGGCCTTAGCCTAGGCATAGAAATCATCACTTGCCTCCTCGCAGTATTTTTAATTCCTTTTTTTGCAAGGCATCCCAAAATTTATGAATAAAAGAATTACGATTCTGAGTTAATTCTAATTGTCCTTTTACTTTATTTCGTAGCTAATTTCTCCTCATCCCGATAAAGCGTTCCCAAAAAAAACGGAAAATTTTGTTCATAAAACAATTATCATTCATAGTATTTACAATGCCGATCACATTAGGAAGTTTAATTTATTTATTCCGCTAGAACATTAAGGTCGTCCAGGTTATGCAAAATCGTTATGGAGTCTTCGGATTTCATTTACCTTCGAAATTCATATTCAGAATTCAAATGATAAAAAACCGCAATGACAGATGGTTCAGATTATTTCTGGGCAAACTTTACAATGAAAAGGTGCGGATGAATGTGCTACAAGCCTTTCCCTTTTGGACAGCCGCTCTTTTAGTAGGTCTTACTGCTGTACTTTATACTAAAGTATTTATTTACGTCGAGACTTTATCTCATACCATGATCCTTGGCCATCCTTTGTTATTATTTATTTTAACTCCTTTTTGTTTCGTGCTTGCTTGGTGGGTGGTGAAGAAATTTGAAGAAAGAGCCGCAGGAAGTGGCATTCCACAAGTAATGGCTGCAATTGATCTGGCCAATCCGAAATATAATCATCTTGTAGATAAATTACTGAGTTTAAAAGTAATTTTTATAAAGGTTTTGTCAACCCTGTTAATGATATTGGGCGGAGGAGCTATTGGAAGAGAAGGCCCAACTGTGCAGATAGCCGGGAGTATATTCAGAATAGTCAACAATCTGCTTCCTAAATCATGGCCTAAGGTTTCTAAGAAAAACATGATCATGACGGGGGCTGCAGCCGGTCTTGCAGCTTCTTTTAATACACCATTAGGGGGAATGGTGTTTGCAGTTGAAGAACTTGCAAAAACCCATATCAGTTATTTTAAAATTGCACTTTTTACCGGTGTGATTATAGCTGGTATTACAGCACAGGGTATTCTAGGGCCCTATTTATATCTTGGGTATCCAGACGTAAATAATGTATCCAAAAAGCTGTTTTTATTCGTGCTACTGGTTGCATGTATTGCAGGTTTTGCAGGAAGTATAATGAGCGTGATCATTTTAAGGATATTAAACTGGAAACGAACATTACAACATAAAAGCTCGCAAATACTCTATGTCATTGGCTGTGGTTTATTAATAGCGGTTATTGCTTATTTTTTCAATTTGGGCATTTTAGGTTCTGGCAAAGAACAAATGACCCAGGCTTTATTTACACAGGATAAACATGTCGGATTTGCATTACCTATTTTCAGAATCATCGGTTCGATTGTATCCTTTACGACCGGCGCTGCGGGGGGAATATTTGCTCCATCCTTAGGTGCTGGGGCTACCGTTGGGGCATTAGTCGCGGAAACGTTTAACTTTTCCGGTGCAAATGCCAATATATTGGTCCTCGCTGGTATGGTAGCTTTCCTTACTGGGGTTACCAGATCACCATTTACCTCCGCTATTTTAGTACTTGAAATGACAGACAGGCATAGTGTTGTCTTCTATTTGATGCTGGCTGGGATGACAGCGAGTCTATTTTCCAGCTTAATAGATAAACATTCCTTGTATGATCACGTGAGAGACTGGTATTTAAATGAAGTCTATAAAATCGATCATTTGAATGGTAAGATAACGGATGAAGAGAATTAACTGTTATTTCTCAAGCATTGTTCTTAGCTACTCAAGGTCTTTTTGATTGCCTTTTCTCGGCATTATTTTGATGAAAATATATTCCGAGACCATCGCAACTGGACATCTTATCTGAATTTCAGTAAATATGTCCACCATTCTAATTGTTTGTTATCTAAAACTATTGCGGCTATTTTTTCTGCAACAAGTTTCCGGCAGAAAGAATAGATTACGAAAAAGTGAACTTGAATATATCATCTGAGTAACGACGATTAGGCCTGGGTTATATTTAGACGATTACGTATTATAACACCGAATTTAAATTGAGACTTCTGAAGATGTTCTTAAATTGATAGGGAATTAATCTTGACGTAATTCGGCTCTTAGCCTAATAATACTTCTATATTTGGAGAATGCCTGAGGAACAACGAGACCTGGAAAGACGAAAAAAATTGACCTATTTTAGGAGGTCTATTCTTGAAGTCTGTTTTGTTATCTTTCTTTTTTATTCAAATCTTTTAATGGGAGAATTTGACCGTTCAGGATTGGGACAAAAAAATGGTCTATTATGGGCTCTCAAAGATATTTTAACATTGCCCAATTTTACAATTGCCATCATTTTTGCTCTTCTTGGTTATTTAATCTTAGAATTTTTTAGAAAAAGATTGTGAAGGAGCCAATTAATATTTTAATGTGTTGCACCGGTCTTCCGAAACATTTCTGTTTACCTTTATTTTTGATTTAGTAGGGCAAGAAAAGTAGTGTAATGGAAAGATCAATTCATAAATAAAAACCAGATGAACTTGATCACTCCACTCTCAAATGAATACACCCTCTTCACCTGGCGGGATCTGGACCGGTTCCGGCAAAAACTCATTATGGACCTAACAGAAATCATCAAAGGCGATTTGCAAATCACTCCCAAAAATTGGCTCAAATCTCATGAAGTGTGCAAATTCCTAAAGATCTCCTATGGAACGTGGCAACACTTAAAGAACATAGGAACCATTCTATTTGCAAAGATTGGGGGGGCTCATTACTATGACTATGAAAAGATTTTACGATTGCCGCATGAGGGGGAAAGTGACCCAGTAAGAATTTAATTGTAATGGCTTAGACTTAATCGGACACAAATAAGGTTCACTATTGGTTAGGTCATATCAAAAGATGGAACAAGGATTGGCTACAGTGAGTTCTGCATTGGGCCCGGAGTTATTCTATTGCATGGCGGAATGATGGCTCCCCAAAATTTCATGAAACTTGGTCAAGCCTTAGCCAGCGAATTCACTGTTTATATTCCTGACAGGCGGGGACGCGGCTTAAGCGGCCCCCGGCCCGAATTATGGCATCGGAGTAGAAATGTGGTCAGCCCTAAAATTAAGACTGTTTCGAGTACGACAAATTTTAACTATAGGATAATTTGTAGGATGAGTATCCAACTGGCGCCTAGCAGGCAAGCAGAGGAAAGAAGTCGCGGGATTAATTCATATTCCGGTACTCGCTAAGGATGAAATCGCCAATCTGCACGAATGATTGATCGTGCTTATTAATGTCGTTATGTACGAGGCGGACAGGAATCAGGACTAAAGAACCGGTAAAATTGCTCTCATTTTCTGTGTACCTTGCATTCGTACAAACACTTCCCATGACAAGAGATGCAAAACTTTATTTCTTACATGCTGAAGACTGGCAAGTTATTAAGGATGCTATTGAAAATAGCAGGCATTCTCATCAACTTGAGCAGGAAATAACCATATTCCTATTCCCAACTTCAAACAGCGCCAACGGGTACTACGCGATTTTGTCACTCTCGGATGTCGTCGATAAGATCGTAGAAACAGCCGGAGCGGTGGAGGCGGATGAGAAAGACTATGCCAGAAACGCCTTGCACGATTATTATGGAGAACCGCTTTACGGTGATAAATCAAATGTAGCCTTTCTAAATAGGTTTCATTGATTCGGGTTTTATAACAATCAACCTAAGCTATTGATAGGGTACAATCCTGTCTTCCCGACTTTATAAATTGCTTTTCAATTAATTAGAGGCTGTCCTGACACATTTGAATGCGGCCAGGTATTTCTTCAGTGTATTGCAGGCTACGCCCTTCTGCATGGCAATCTTCAGCTTGTTGTAAAGTAATATTTATGCGGACGCATTACTATTTTATAAAACGGTGAATTGCTTTATTAGCGTTATCCTGAAATGTAGTATTTTTCAAATCAGTATAAAAACTGCTCTGGTCAACCAGCTCCCCTGATAACTTACCCTCTTTACTTGCATAAAAAACGCCGCTTTTATATCGCTCATCCGAAATGCCATCTACAAAGCGTTTTGCACCTACTTCCAGCTTATGCACCATTCCCCCTATCAATGGGAATACAACAGGCATCATAAAATACTTCAACATAAATTGCATTGCCGGGGGAAGATTATTTGGTGCCTGAGTTCCTTTTGTGTTCCCGGGACTTACAACAACAAATTTGAGGTCAGGATATTTTCTTGCCATTGATAAGGTCCACATTGTTGCTGCATATTTGACATATCCGTATGCTTGAATTGCTTCGAACTTATCACCAAAATATGATCCATCAAGAACAGCAGCAAACTCATCTACAGAAGAAGTCTTCATGGCAACCGGTTTCATTCCGAGCATCTTTACTCCCGGTACAGCTTCCGCACTGACTGATAGTACTGCTTTTTTTAACTTATCATGTTTAATTAATTCCTCCACTAAGATCACATGACCTAAAATATTCGTAGCAGCTAAGTCATTCATACCGGAAGGCGTAATTTTCGCAGCCGTTTTGCCAACTACTCCACCCGCATTCAAAATTACTGCATCAATACATTCCTTTATTTTTTCTACTGCTTTTCTTACGGAATCTGCATCAGCAACATCCCCAATAATAATTTCAAAGATCTTTTTACCCGTTTCCGCTTCAAGGTCTTTTTTTGCTACCTCGGCTTTCGCTTGATTTCTGCAGAAAAGAATTACCTTTTTTGTTTCTTTTCTCAATGCTAACTGGCGGGCAGTCTCTTTGCCAAGCCCAATATTTGCTCCGGTTATTAATATACTTTCGTTCATTTTTCTATTTTTTAATTACAGTAATTATATATTTTATGTGCTTAAGAATTTGATGAGTTAATTATAATTTAATTTGATTTTGTTTAAACCACCGCAAGGGGCGCGCTTTTATTATATTTTAATTCGATATTGCAATATTACGAAGTTCGTACTTAATAACTAAATTTTTTTGCCTTTTATTTTTAAGACACTATTGCGGCAGCAAGTTTACTGATGTGGTAGATCAATGTATTATGCTCTTTCTCGTTGAAGTGTGAAAGGACTTTCTTTGTCATTGCTTTCTTCCGGGTTAAAAACGTTTTGTAAGAATCCAGACCTTTTCCACCAAGAGCAACTTTCACCACGCGCCTGTCTTCATCAGAGTTATGACGCACCAGGAATTTATTTGTAACGAGTTTGTCTGCAATACTTGTAAGCGTGCTTAACGGCGCTTTTAGATTATGTGCTATCTCGCTCATTTTGACACTTTTATTGTCTCCTACAAAGACGATTATCATTAGTTCCTTTTCATTGACATCTCCGCATAACTCACAACAATGCTCCGACTCGCATTTTATTGCGCTTGTCAGGTTGAACATGGCAGAAATAAACTGGTTCATCTTATCATCCTTCGCTGACATGGTAAATTATTTTATCTGTGTTATTAAATGCTGCAAAGTTACGAAGTTCGAAATAAAATAACCAGTCTACTCCTTTCGACGATCGGCCGCGAACATGACTAGGAAAATCAGGCAAAGCGCGCCGGAGCGGTTGCGCCATGAGGTAAGTTGGACGGAGGAAGTGCCTGTTACCTCTCTTGAATTCATTCAAAGCTTTCAATTGCCTAAAACTGTCAGGATAATCGATATAGGAGGCGGGAACAGCAAACTCGTCGATTTCTTGCTCGATGAAGGCTTTGAAGACGTTACTATGCTCGATATATCCGGGACGGCTCTGGACAGGGCCAGACTACGCCTGGGAGATCGCGCGGCAAAAGTAAAATGGGTGGAGCAAGATATTACCGCATTTCAGCCAGAGACCTCCTTTGACCTATGGCATGACCGGGCGGCATTTCATTTCCTGACAACGGGGGACCAGATCACAGCCTACTTATCCATAGCGAGGGATGGTGTCAAAGCGGGGGATATGCGATTGTTGGCACGTTCTCCGATCAGTGGCCTGATCGGTGCAGCGGCCTGCCGGTTAAGCGCTACGACGAACGGCTGTTGACGGAAGAGTTGTCCAGGGGATTTACCAAAATACAATGTGTTACGGAGGATCATATCACGCCTTTTCATACAAAGCAACATTTTCTTTTTTGCTCTTTTAGGAGGAGCCAGGAATTGGTTTTGAATACGCCTCAATGGTAGCCGCGGGAGAGCAGGTACTATTAAAAGATCGTTCATATAATCTTCCTAGCTGGCTTTATGTTGAAACTCAGGCCTCAATTTATCAGCCATCGCTTCGCGCAATTTGACAACTTTAGGAACAGAAACACTTTGTATGTAGGGATTATCCATGTGGGTCCTGAAATATCCCTGGTGGTATTTTTCAGCCGGATATAATATTGTAAAAGGTAATAACTGGGTAACTATCGGTCTATTATAGTGATGCGAAAGATTAACCTTTGCAATGATTTCCTCTAAAATCCCTTTTTCTTCAGGATTACGGTAAAAAGCAATGGAACGGTAATCCGTGCCTTCATCTGGGCCTTGCCGGTTTAATGTTGTAGGGTCATGGGCATAGAAAAATGACTCGGCTAGCGTAGCATAACTAATTA
>Ga0302326_10004066_pt1 | contig 34063 bp, 21 predicted proteins | sample Palsa_T0_3_FD_202264 | JGI IMG/M metagenome (GOLD analysis project Ga0302326, IMG submission 202264) | Peat permafrost microbial communities from Stordalen Mire near Abisko, Sweden - Palsa_T0_3 | ecosystem: Environmental > Terrestrial > Soil > Palsa > Peat permafrost | place: Sweden: Abisko...
GGCGAAGCCGTAGACGCCGGTGAGGGCGGCGCCGAGCATGTAAATCCGCTTGCGGCCGAAGCGGTCCGACAAATGGCCGAACAAGGGTATCGAGACGAACGAGAGCATCGCCGCCGAAAGCACCGCCATCAACAGAAAGTCCCGTTGGAGATGCAGCACGTCCGTGCCGTAAGCGAAAACGAATGCCGTGAAGAGATAGAACGGCGCTTGCTCGGCCATGCGGCACAGGGCCGTCAGAATAATCTCGCGAGGCTGACGGCGAATCACTTCCAGGACCGGCCTGCGCTCAATCCGGCGCTCGGCCACTAAACGGCGGAACACCGGCGTTTCGAGAATCCCCAAACGGATGTAGAGCCCGATCGCAATCAGCGCGATGCTGAAAAGGAAAGGAATGCGCCAACCCCACGTCAGAAATTGATCGCCCGACAACGCGCTCACCCCGAGGACCGCGAGATTGGAAAGAAAAAGTCCGGCCGGTACGCCGAATTGCGGCCAGGAAGCGATGAAGCCGCGATGCTGGTTAGACTGCGCCCATTCCATGGAAAGCAGCACTGAGCCTCCCCACTCGCCTCCAACGCCGATGCCTTGAATGAAGCGCAGAACCGTCAGCAGGACCGCGCCCCAAATCCCGATTTGTGCATAGCCGGGAACCAGCGCCACCAGAAATGTGGCGCTGCCCATCAGCAGCAGCGTGGCGATCAACGCCGCCTTTCGCCCTAGACGGTCGCCATAGTGGCCGAAGATCGCGGCGCCGATCGGCCGGGCGAGGAAACCGACCGCGTACACACCGAAGGCTTCGAGCGTGCCGACAAACGGATCCGCGCGCGGAAAATAGAGGCGGGCGAAGACCAGTCCGGTGACGGTGCTGTAGAGGAAGAAATCGTACCATTCAATCGCGGTCCCAATGGTGCCTGCAAGCACCGCGCGTCGGAGCTGGCGTCGGCGCTCTGCCTGGTCGATATTGTCTCCGGTCTGAGTGTCCGCCATTTTGCAAGTCTAGCTGAAGCCGTGTGAGGCGGATGGCAAACGAATGCCGCTTATGGTCGCGCTCCGTTGAAGACCCCAGTCCTTACCCGCGGCGCCAACCGTTTTTCATTCAGCGTCTTCATCGCCTTTGTGGGCCAGCAGGCCCATGGCAGCTCCCTCGCGGTCCTGCGCGGGCTCCTCTTGCGCTTCGACAAGAGATGATATATACTCCTGTAGAAGCGAAAGGGAAGAAATGTCCAAATCAGCGCCAGCCATGGCCCACAATCTCGGAACCGCTTAGGGAGCGCGGAATGGTTACCGACATTATTTTCAGGCTGCGTTCCCTATTCCTGTGCAAGAGGGTGGAAACGGAACTGGATGACGAGCTCCGTTTTCACTTTGAACAGCAAGTGGAGAAGCACGTTCACTCGGGACTGACGCGCGAGGAAGCCGTGCGGCGCGCCCGCTTGTCGTTCGGTGGAATGGATCAGGTGAAGGAGGAATGCCGCGAGGCGCGTGGCGTTGAGCTCTTTGAAAACACCCTTCAGGATGTTCGTTACGCCCTGCGGATGCTGCGGCAGAGGCCCACTTTTACGGTTGTGGCGATCCTCACGCTGGCCTTGGGCGCCGGCGCCAACATTGCGATTTTCAGCATCGTGAATGCCGTGCTGCTGCGCCCGCTCCCGTTTCCCGAGCCGGATCGATTGGTGAAAATCTTCTTTAATAACCCGGGGACGGGATTGCACGGCGTACGCTTTTCCGTACCCGAACTGGAGGATCTCAGAAATCGCGCGGGAGTTTTTGATTGCGTCAGTGCGGCTGCCCGCGGCAGTGTAGATTTGACCGGTGGCCCCGCGCCGCAGCGCCTGGAGATGCTGGTCTCAAGCCCTAATTATCTTTCGATGCTGGGCGCACGCGCGCAGATTGGAAAGTTATTTGGTCCCCAGGATTTTACGCCTGGCTTCGCACCCTCCGCCGTCATCAGCGATGGTCTTTGGCGGCGCAACTTTGCCGCCGATCCAAAGGTTCTCGGCCGCACCATCCACTTGGACAACGATCCTTACACAATTGCCGGCGTTCTTCCGCCGGAATTTCATCCTCCAGGGCAAGCGTCTTCGCACAGCGTAGAGGTATGGCTGGCCTCCGGATTCAGCTCTCCTGTTGACGGCAAGCCAACGCGCAGCACGCGGGCTTTACCGGGAGCGACTGGACGCTTGAAACACGGCGTCACGCTGGCGCAAGCGGCGGAGCGGCTTACTGCCCTGGCCGGCGAATTACGCGGCGAATATGCCGCCGACTATCCTTCCGAAGGAAAATGGACCATCGAGATCCAGCCGCTGCAGGAAGCTCTGGTGGGCAATGTTCGGCCCATGCTGCTGGTTTTGCAGGGCGCGGTGGTCTTGATCGCTTTGATCGTCTCGTTGAATGTTGCAATTTTGCTTTTGGCTCGCGCATCGGGCAGGCAACAGGAGATGGCGGTACGGTCCGCGCTGGGTGCGAGCCGCGGCCGCATGGTGCGCCAGATGCTCACCGAAGCACTTCTTCTGTCTTTGCTGGGCGGCGGCGCCGGCCTGGTTCTGACGGCGATTGGTTCGGGATTCCTCTTGCGCTTTATTCCATCGAATGTCCCGCGGCTTAACGAAATAACAGTGGATTGGGTAGTGCTGACCTTTGCTTTGCTCATTTCACTTCTTACGGGGCTGCTGTTTGGTTTAGCGCCGGCGATTCAATCCACACGATCCACAATTCGAACCGCGGGCCGTGGTTCGGGCGTCAAAATCAGCCGGTTGCGGGATGCACTGATCGTGTCCGAGCTCGCGATTGCCGTGGTGCTGACGATCAGCGCCGGGCTGTTGTTGAGGACTCTGCGGGATTTGCTCGAAGAAAATCCGGGTTTCAATCCCACGCAAGTTGTCTCCGCTCGTGTCAATCTTCCTTATCCTAACGATCCGAAACTGGATGCTTATCTCACCCTCCCGCGGCAAGCGGCATTCTACCGGGAGCTGCGACGCCGCATGAACGCGATCCCTGGTGTTGCGCTGGCCGGGTTCGTCTCCGATCTGCCTGCTGCCGGGATTCCGTTGCGCTTCGCCCTGGGGATTGAAAATCGTTCGTCTAAGTCCACCGCCGATTTACGCGTGGAAGACATCCTGGTGAGTCCGGATTATTTCAAGGTAATGCAGACCCCGCTCATCCGCGGCCGCTTTTTTAACGACACCGATGAAGACGGAAAACCGCGAGTCGCGATTGTGGATGAATCCACTGGGCGCAGGTATTGGCCGGGGGGCGATCCGCTGGGCCGGCGGCTTCGGGTGGGGCAGGGGCCGTGGATGACTGTGGTTGGAATCGTAAAGGATATCAAGCACGACGGGCTGGACGTGGATGGCGTTCCTCACGTCTACGTTTCTATTTACCAGAAATTCGATGCGGCGCAGGGCATGGTGTTCCGGGACTTCAGCGTGGTGTTGCGGACGTCTCTTACCGCTGGCGAACTCGATCCCCAAATTCGGAATGTGGTGCAGAGTATCGATCCGGGGTTACCGGTTTATGGCGTCGCTTCCATGCACGAGTTGCTTGACAGGTCGCTCGCGTCGCGTCGTTTTTCGGCCCAGTTGATGGGTGGATTCGCCGGGGTGTCGCTGCTGCTGGCCGCGATTGGAATCTATGGCGTGCTGGCTTATATGGTTGGCCAACGGACTCGTGAGATCGGTCTGCGCATGGCTTTGGGGGCTACGCCGGGCCACATTCTCAAGCTGATCCTTGGCGAGGGCGCTGCGCTGGCCGCGGCGGGAGTGACGGCCGGCGTCATTCTGGCTGCAATGGCCGCGGGCAGGCTGGCAAGTCTGCTCTACGGGGTGCGTCCCCGCGATCCCATTACCTTTCTGACTGTGCCTCTGATTTCGTTGGCCGCCGCCGTTGTTGCCAGTTACATTCCAGCGCGGCGCGCGACGAAAGTGGAAGCAATGTTTGCGCTGCGCGAAGTCTGAATTCAGGAGAGTGACGCTCATGAAAAACATGCGAATCGTTTTGCGATTGGCGATTCCGATGGTTACCTTGGCCGCATGGGGGCAGCAGGCTCCGCCGACTATCGCTTCTTCGGTGGATGGTGAGATCAGCGGGGTGGAAAAGCAAATTCTGGAAGCTGCCGAAGCCATGCCGGAAGATAAATTTAATTTTTCGCCGGAGAGCTTACACATTCCGGGAAACGCCTACCAGGGTGTTCGGACGTTCGCCTTACAGGTGAAGCATGTCGCGGCTTCCAATTATGCGATCTGGTGGCGGCTCACCGGCGAACAGTTCCCGGCGGATTTCATGGGTGGCGATGGTCCTCAGAACTTGAAGACCAAAGCTGAAATTATCAGGTTTCTGAAGGATTCCTTTGCTTTGGGTCACAGGGCCGCGGCCACGCTGACTACCGAAAACATGTTGCAGAGCCCGGAGCACAGCAAACGGTCTCGGCTGTCACTGGCCGAACTGGGGGTCGCACATGTATCGGATCATTACGGACAGATGGTGGAGTATTTGCGGATGAACGGAATTGTGCCGCCCGCCAGCCGTGGGACATCGGACGGGAAGGCCGAGGTGCAGGCGCAACCGTCGCGGGTGGTGGACCTCAAGGCGCCCGATGGGGTCATCCTCAGAGCGACCTATTTTCCCTCCGCAAAGCCAGGGCCTGGAGTTTTGCTGTTCCATCAGAGCAACCGGCCAAGGAAGTCGTGGGAGGGTGTCGCGGGGCAATTGGCGGCGGCTGGAATCCACACGCTTACTGTGGATATGCGTGGAGTTGGTGAAAGCGGCGGCACTTTTGACAAGTGGACACACTCGAAAACGGAACAGCTCAAGTGGCCGGGAGATATCGAAATGGCGTGGCAATACCTGGTTTCGCAACCCGGTGTCCAGCGCGATGTTATTGGCGTGGGAGGCGCCGGATTGGATGGCGTGGACAACTCGGTGGAGATCGCGCGCCGGCATCCCGCCGAGGTGAAATCGCTGGCACTCCTTTCCGGAGAGACATTTAAAGTTGGTCTGGACTTCCTGCGGCAAGCGTCCGATCTGCCCGGGCTGTTCGTGGTTGCCGACAACGACGAATATCCGCCTACGGCGGAGGCGATGGAATGGCTTTACATCACATCCTCCAATCCGGGCAAGAGATTCGTACACTATGTAAGCGAAAAGGCTCCCTGGCTTTGGTATGAACCCTTCGATATCGGCAGAGTTCCCGCTACCGGAAGCCACGGAACCGACCTGTTCCAAGTTCATCCGGAGCTACCCGGCGAGATAGTGGATTGGTTTGTGACCACGCTGATCAGGACACCGGGTCACGCGCCGGCGAACGCTCTGGCGTCTGCGGCAATCCTCAATCAAATACGGACGCCTGCCGGAGTCCCTGGAGCCGCCGAACAACTGAGGGAAGCGCGGCGCCGGGATCCGAGCACGCAATTGTTCCCGGAGGTGAACGTCGACATCATCGGCTCCGACTATTTGCGCGTGGGTGACGCCAAGGCTGCGATCGAAATCTTCAAGCTGAACCTCATGGCTTATCCTGACTCGGCCGACGCGAACGCTAATCTTGCCCATGCTTATTTGGCGGACGGGCAGAAGGATTTGGCCCGGCAATATGCCGAAAAGGCTTTGGCGCTGCTGGACTCTCATAGGGCGCCTGCATCATCCTGGTCCGATACCGAGCAGCGGCGCGGTGAGATTCGCGAAGACGTGCAGCGGACGCTCAAGAAACTCAGTGCGTAGGCTGGCCACATGGTGTCGGCCGGATAAGCGTTGAGAAATGGATGTAGTCACGCGACTGGAAGCTGGGCTGGAAACTTGAGGTAGAGGGCAGCGCTCCCTTGCGGTCGCGGTTCGGTAACGTCGTCACCGTAAGCGACCGGTTGAAAGCCAGAGCAGGAATTCGGGGACTGATTCCTGCTTCTCGATGTAATATTGGGCGGAGGTTGCGCGGGCTTTGCCTACGCTGACCGTGATGCCTTCCGGTATAGCCAGGAATGCATCTTCATCGGTAGCGTCGTCACCGATATACACCGCCAGAGCGTCGGGGTGGCCGGATGCCTGCTGAATCCAACGCACCGCCATGCCCTTGTCCCAGTCCACGCGCGGGCGGATTTCAAGAACTTTCCGGCCTTCTGTGATCTGGAACGGATTGTCATCGAAAACCACGGCATCGTCCACGGCTTGACGAATGTCGGGGAGAGTGGCGGCGGCCGCTCTGCGGTAGTGGACGCTGGCGGATAGGATCTTGTTCTCCACTTCCACTCCCGGGATATGGTGCAGGCGTGCGCGCAGATGGCGCGCTAACTCGCCCAGCGCTTTCAGGCGCTCCACGGCCCCCGGTTGGATGAAGTCCACGCCGGGTCCGCTGATTTCCAGGCCGTGATTGCCGGCATAGATCAGATTTTCAAGACCCACGCGAGTCCTTAGATCGGCCAGGGCGCGACCACTTACAATGGCGACTGAAATCCCGGGAGTTCCGGCGCACCGGGCCAGAACTTCGCGGGCGTCCGCAGGGAGGCTGGCCAGGCTGGGACTTTCCACGATGGGCGCAAGCGTCCCGTCGAAATCGAGAAACAGCAGAATTTCCGGCGCCGCCCGCAGACGCGACGAAATCTCGGGAAGATGTTCGGAAAGCGGCTGCGCGGATTTTAGACCGGTTGACACTTTACTCCCCGCGGCGCTTCCACGCGAATTTCCGAGACGGCGCCGATCAGGTTGGCGGCCCAGCGGTAAATGTTGTAATTCTTGACCACGCGCCGCATGCGACGCATCCGTTCCCGGCGCTGGCGCGATTCCATGTCGAGCGCGTAATGGATGGCCTCGGCCAGCTGCTCGGTGTCGTAGGGGTTCACGATGAGGGCATCCTGCAACTCGCGGCTGGCGCCGGCGAAAAGGCTCAGGATCAGCGCGCCCCCTTCGTCATCGCGGCTGGCGACATATTCCTTGGCCACCAGGTTCATTCCATCGTGCAGCGAGGTAACCATGCACAAATCCGCCACCCGATAGAATGGTTCAATTTCTTCGTGATTGTGGTGGCGCTTGATGAACACGATGGGTTTCCAGTGCTTGGTTTCAAAGCGCCGGTTGATACGGGCCACTTCCCCCTCCACCTCGGCGATCAGGTCCTGATAACGGCCGATGTGCGTCCGGCTGGGCGCGCCGATCTGGACGAAAGTAAAGCGCCCGACGTAGGCCGGGTAGCGTTCAAAAAAACGCTCGATGCCGCACAGTCGTTCCGGGATGCCTTTGGTGTAATCCAGGCGATCCACGCCGATTCCGATGTAATCCGCCTGCACTCCCAATTCCCTTTGCACCCGGGAGCGTTCTTGACGCAGCACTTCCGAGGATCCGGTGCCGTTGGAGTGGAAGGCCGGCGGATCCTTGAAATCCACACTGATCGGGAAGGGGCGGACTATGGTGTTGTGTCCGGCCCGGTTCACCGCGAATCGTTCCCACTCGATGCGGCATTCTAAAGTACGATCGATGGTCTCCAGAAAATTGTTGCAGTGCGATTGAATATGGAAGCCGATCAGGTCCGCCCCCAGCAGGCCTTCCAATAGTTCGCTCTGCCAAGGGCAGATCCCGAACGCCTCCGGATTGGGCCAGGGGATGTGCCAGAAAATGGCCACACGGACATCCGGACGTTGTTCCTTGATGAGCTTGGGCAGCAGGGCGAAGTGATAATCCTGCACCAGGACGATGGGATGATCTTCGCCTTCCACTTCTTCCAGCACGGCGCGGGCGAATTTGCGATTGACTTCCTGATAAGCTTCCCAATCCTCGACGCGAAAAACGGGGCGGGTGTGAGCGATGTGGCAGAGCGGCCAGATGCCTTCATTCGCGAAGCCATAATAATACCGTTCTTCTTCTTCGCGGGTGAGCCAGACGCGGCGCAGCGTGTACTGGGGCTCCGCCGGAGGCACGCGCAGACGGTCATGCTCGTCGACAGTTTCGTGATCCCCGTCGCCCGCTCCGTGGGCGATCCAGGTGCCATCGCAAGCCAGCAGGACGGGCTCCATGGCAGTGACCAGGCCGCTGGCGGGCACGATCGTCTCAAGCGATCCGCCGCGGAACACGTGCTCGTATGGCTCGCGGTTCGACACGACAAACAGACGGCTTTCTTCGAGCGTGGCTTGTTGATAAACTCTCAGGCGTTCGGCGGTCCAAAGCGAATTGGCGGTTTCCCGGAGGCGGGCTTCCTCAACGGCCGAAGCACGGGCCAATTTCAAACTGTCGGCCAGATGCGTTACTTCCAGGGTGAGCGGCTGGAATACATCACCGGCGGGAAGCTCCGGACGCGGTTCGGTACTTCCGGCGCGCAGATCGTGCAACCATTGCGCCAGCCGTTTCACCGGCCTTTCCATGGTCCAACGGACAATGAGTAATGTAATGGATGAGATCAAAAGCATCTGGATCAGAACGTTTTTAAAGGTGTCCCGCCAGATCTTGGAATTCTGCGCATCAATGTACGATGCATCGTGGAAGACGGCCAGTGCCCAAGTGGCCTCGGCTCCGTTATGCAGCGGGACCGCGTAGAGGTGCATCTTGTTTTCGTCGACGTTGAAGAACTCGCCCCAGCCGTTGCCTTGAAATACGGTTTTGTTAACCGGCGGCAGGTGCGAGCCTAGGCGCGCAGATAGATTCGAGGTCATGAGCACGGGATGACCTGTGGAATCATAGATAGCCACACCTTCCAGGCGTTCGCGATTGCCGAAGCGCTCCACCAGGCGTTGGAGATTGCCGTGGGCGCCTTTAGCCACCAGGGGCTGCACAGTTTCCTGAAGGCTTTCGGCCATCAGCTGCGCGCGTTTTTCCAGTTCATTGCGGCGGGCGCGGCGGTCCGCTTGCACCTGGTAGACGGCGAAGAGAATGGACACCAGGGTAACGGCGAAGATCAGGGAAAGGATCAGACGGAAGCTGAGCCGCATTCGGTAACTCTCCTTTCTCGGACGCACAAATCCCGTTACGAAAAGTTAATGAGCAAGGAGGGGGCCATAGCGGCCGCCAGGGGAAAGCGTTGAATCCAAATGGTTTGGAGCGTGGCCAGTCGTTGATTAGACTGCGCTGCCGGCGAAATATTACCAGGAGCAGCTAAGTTTTGGCCGGCCTAGCGGCGTCAGACCACCATTCCACAGCATCCTTCCGAGCCGCGACTGCAAGGGAGTGAGCATGGTCCAGCTGGCCCACCAAAGGCGATGAAGACGCTTGAAAAACCAAATCACCGGTCGCTTACGCTCGCGGCTCGGAATGAGGTCCCCCCTTGCCGAGCCGCGACCCGTGAGGGAGTCGGTGCCGTTGTTTTTCAATCACCGACCAACGCGTCTTCAACGGAGCGTGACGGTCTACAACGCACTTTACAGATAACTACCGGCCTTTGACGCGCCCTTCCCTGGTCGATACCATAGGCATCATGGATAAGTGGATCGGCTGTCGGTCGCTGTCGATGGCGCTCATCTTTGGTTTTCCGCTAGCCTGTTCCGCGAGAGTAGAGAAAAAAGTAGCCGTGAAACCAGTCCTCAGTCCGCAGGTGATCTTAAGCCATCTGCCCAAATATTCACAGGCCGCCCGGCGACCCTTGGAGGCGGCGCTTCTGAATGAACATTTCGATGGCGTTATTCCATCCGCAATTGTCGAAGAGGTCATTCGACTGCAAGGCGGAGCGGCGACGGCGGAGCAGTTGATGGTGGATCTGCTCCCCATTGCCCGCCTGTACTCCGTCCCACCGACTTCGGGGTTCCGCGTGGGAGCCGTCTGCCAGGGATTGAGCGGCAACCTCTATTTCGGGGCGAACTTGGAACTGGCCGGCGCGCCCTTAGGCTTTGCCATTCATGCCGAACAATCCGCCATCGCGGACGCACTTGCGCACGAAGAGAAGGCCGTTGAGCGGCTGGCCGTTACCGCGGCGCCCTGCGGACACTGCCGCCAATTCTTGAACGAACTGACAACTGCTTCCACGCTCCAGGTGATTATTCCAGACAAACCGAAGACCACGCTCGCAGCTCTGCTTCCAAATTCGTTTGGACCAGCGGATCTCGGCGTGAAGGCAGGGCTGGGTGGTCAGCCGGAAACCCTTCTCACTTCGGTGTCTGGCGCCGTCGATCCCGTGGAGCAAGCCGCGCTTCGAGCCGCAAGTCGAAGCTATTCCCCGTACACGGCGTCCTATTCAGGCGCTGCGTTTCGCCTGAAAGACGGCAAGATCCTAGCCGGATCGTACGTGGAGAATGCCGCATACAATCCGAGCTTGCCGCCTATCATTGCGGCGATCGACCGCCTTCGTTTCAGCGGTGCGTCGTACGCGGACATATCAGAAGCGGCCCTGGCCGAATTGGAAGGCGCGAAGATAAGCCAGGAGGGGGTCACGCGCCTGATACTTCAATCGATAGCGCCGGGGGTTCAACTTCGCGTGGTTAAACTGAGAGTCGCGAAGGCCAGATGAGAAGACGTGAGTTTGGCCGCGTTGCGGCGGTGTGGGCTGCGGGCCTACTGGCGCCGCGGACGATGGCGGAAGAGAATCCAGGTAGCATCACGGATGTGCAGGGCGTGAAGGTGGGGCATTTTACGGATACGCGCCGTCCCACCGGCTGCACGGTTCTGATTTTCGAAAAAGGCGCAACGGCGGGCGTGGATGTGCGCGGATCCGCGCCCGGCACGCGCGAGACCGATCTGCTGAATCCAACGAATACCGTGCAGCAGGTGCAAGCGATCCTGCTGGCGGGCGGAAGCGCGTTTGGTTTGGATGCCGCGGGCGGAGTGGTCCGGTACTTGGAGGAGCACGGGCTGGGCTTCCACGTGGGCTCCCAAGTGGTGCCGATTGTGCCGGCGGCGATCCTGTATGACCTGGGCGTCGGCGATCCGAAGGTCCGGCCGACTGCCGAATCGGGATACAAGGCATGCGAGAATGCTGCGTCCGGAATTGTCGCCGAAGGTAACGTCGGTGCGGGTGCCGGAGCGACGGTGGGCAAAATGTTCGGGATGCAGCGAGCAATGAAATCGGGGCTGGGCACGGCCAGTATCCGGATCGCCAAGACCGGCGTGGTGGTGGGCGCGATTGTGGCGGTGAACGCTGTCGGGGATGTGGTGGATCCAAAGACCGGGCAGATTATTGCGGGTGCTCGAACCGAGGATGGCGCCGGATTCGTGGATTCGATGGCGCAGATTCGGGCAGGGCATGGCGTGGAGATGCCGGTTGGTGGGAACACCACGATCGGAGTGGTGGCCACCAACGTTGCTTTCGACAAAACGCAGATGACCAAGATCGCGCAGATGGCGCAAGACGGGTTGGCGCGGACCATCAATCCGGCGCATACGCTGGCGGATGGCGATACTATTTTCGCGGTGGCCACGGGGGCTCTTTCGACGCGTGCGAATCACGGGGCCATTGGTGCGCTGGCGGCCGATGTGCTGGCGCGCGCGGTGGTGCGGGCGGTGCTGAGCGCGCGCGGGCTACCGGGATTTCCGGCGGCGGCCGACTTTCGGTCGCCGGCGCGGGGTTAGGGACGCCAATCGGAAGGCCCGGTTCAACAGATCGCGCAGCGCGTCCGAAGATACCCGCGACAAGCGGACCAAAACCCACGGGTATTTCAAATAATGATCGGTGATGTAATATGTTTCCGGATCCTCGGCCAACATTTCTTCCCGCTCTTCGAAGGTGGTTCCTACCACCAGCGAGTCTCCGTCCTCGCGTAGCCGCGCCAGCAGCTTGCCGTCCGACTTGAAGGCTGCTGTGCCGTAGGACGTGCTTTCTTCCACGTTTTCGAGCGACAACGCGATCTTGCGGACTTGTTCGAAAGTGACCGTGGCTCTACTCCTGCGTCAGCGTGGCCGGTTTGGATGGGCCGAAGTAAATGGAGTTGAATAACAGCTTGTAAGTGCCGTGGGGCTGACCGCGGAAAGCGGCTTCCACGCACAGCAGCAGCACTTTGCCTTCGCCCAGCGGGGCTTCGGCCGCAGCCACCGTCCCTTCCAGATAACCTTGTCCCCAAGCCCAACCGCTGCGCAAAGGTGTCGCGTTGGGGAACCACGCCACCGGTTGGACGCCCTTCAACTCAGCGTCGGGCGCCATGCGGAAGGCTGGACTGTTCTCGAAAAACACATCCGCCACCGGGGGCATCCCGTATGCGATTGGATTGGTGTTGTCCAAGCTCACTTGAAGAACTGAGCCGGGCACATAGAATTTCTCGTGGGGCAGCGGATGCTCCTTGCCGTCGGCGGATCTTTCCACCAGGCCATTGGCGAGCGGCAATCCTAAAAGTTGCGCCAGTCCCGTGGAATCGCCGATGGTCACGATGGTGCCGCCGGCTTCTACAAACTTCCGCAGTTGGGGAAGGGTGGTTTCGGTTGTGACCCGGCCCAGCATCTTGCGATATTCTTCCGGAGTTTCTTCCGCGCTCGGTTGACGGTTGAATGCGGTCACGGCGCGCGGTGTGGCTCCACTGGGGAAGACCAGGACGTCGAAACGCGCGGCCAGGTCGCCTTGATCGAGTGCGGCCGGATACACCACTTCAAACGGAAATTCAAACTGTTCGAAAATCCAGCGCAGCCAGCCGGAGGTCATGGAGCCGCCGTATTGATCCCACAAGCCGATGCGTACGGGCTTCAATTTGTATGCCGCGCCGGAGGGACGGCGATCCACTGCTTGTACTGTGACGCCCAGCTCCGCTGTTGCCTTCTGGATGACGGCGCTGGTTTTCGGGCCTGCCGGCACGAACATTGTTCCCGCGCCCACATCGCGGCCGGCCAGCTTGACGGGTTGCTTGAGCCAATAAACTTCGTCGCCGTTCTTGAGCAGCCGGTTTACCAGGATGAACGCGTCATTCTGTTGATGATCGATCAGATAACCGGCGCTGCCGGAGCCGAGAATCGTGGCAGCCGGCGGGTGCTGCAAGCCCTCCACCTTTTCAAAAGGTCCATCGAACGGATCCGGAATGCGATCGAATTTTACGCCCATCTGGTACGCCAGCGTGTAGCCGGTGACATCGTAAGGCGGAATGGGTGGGCCTCCAGGATAGCGAAAATCGTTGGGGTGATCCTGCGGTTCAAACATATCCAGAACGTGCGGGCGGAACGCTTGCGCGGTCTTGACCACCCACGAACCGGCCGGGTAATGCTTGCCGGCCACAGCGAAGTCCGCGGTTGCGCGATGGACGGTGACGCCGGTCTTGATCAGCGTGTTGATAAATTTGGTTGCCGTGGGAAAGTCTGGTTGATCGGACGGGACGATGTAGCCGCGCGGATCGCGCAATGCGGGATCGTGCAACTCGGACGCGTAGAATTTGGCTGGAACCGCCCCGGCCATGCGCTCCATGGCTGCTGTGGGGGTCTCGGCCGCCGCAGTTTCGCCGCCTGCTGTGGTCTTGCCCTGCCCGTCTTTCGCCGCCGCTTCGGTTTGTTTTGCCGCGGCCTCCTTCAGCGCTTCGATGCGCTTCGGCGTAATGGTCCAGGAATCCTGACTGCCGCGCCGGATGGAGTTGCGGCCCATCTGAAAAATGTTGAACAGAAAATCCTCGCGATATTTGGAAGCCAGATCCAACACGGCGCGATTCGCGGTCATGGAGTATTCGATGGATTGGCGGAAATGCCAGGTCTGGGGCGGAACTGGAAACGGTTCATCGCCCGACGGCAATTGGCGCTGGGGAACCAGTGGAAGCTCGAATGGCGTGGGACTGCCGATGGTTTCGGTGAGCAGTCCCACCATGTTGTGGAAATACGTGGTGGTGCGCAGGCCGCCGTTGTACCAGGTGGAATAAGGAGCGCCGCTGCGCATCACGGTGCCAGGCTTGCCTTCGGCGACAAAGCGACTGTGCATGGCCGCACCCACCAGCTCGATCAGATCCGGAATCAGCGGATCGAAATTGTAATTGAACGGATCGCGGAAAGGCGGCGCGAACATCACTGCGCCGGCGGGTCCGGTCTGGTGGTGATTGTACATGATCTGCGGAAACCACTCCATGAAAAGTTGACGGTTCATGTTAGTGGTTTCCCGCATATTAGACATGTAGAAATCGCGGTTGTTATCGTGGCCGATATATTTCTGCCAGAGGCGCGGGATGTTTTGCAGCGAACGCTTGCTGGGCTCCCCCTGGCGCATGTACCAGTTGGAGACAAGCTCCATGCCGTCCGGGTTGGCGTGGGTGGCCAGTATGATCACGTCGTTCAGAATGCGCAGGGTTTCCGGATCGTTGCGCGAAACCATTTCGTAGACCAGCTGCATCAACTGATGCGCGCCCAGCACTTCGCTGGCGTGCAACCCGCCGTCGATCCACACCACGGCTTTGCCTTCGTGCGCCAACGTACGGGCTTGATCGTCGGTGAGGCCTTCGGCCAGCGCCAGCCTGCGGGCGATTTCTTTATAACGGGCCAGGTGTTTTTGATTCTCCGCAGAAGTGAGGATCGCCATCCATTCGGGGCGGCCTTCTTCGGTCTTGCCGATTTCGACCAACTTCATACGGTCCGATTCGGTGGCCAGCTTCTGCCACCATGCGGTCAATTGCGTGTAGTTGGCCAGATGGTAGTCGTCGCCGATATCGAATCCGAGGGCTTCCCGGGGCGTAGTGATGTGATGGGCATTTTGCGCTGGCAGCACGACGGCCAGCGCGAGTGCGATGGCAGCGAGTTTCGACCATCGGGATTGGGTAAGGACGGGCGTCATCCGGTTCTCCTGTCCTGTCATGATAGCGGTTTCGACTGTGAAAGTTCGTCGTCCAGGGATCGTAGCCTGACGATATACTGCTGACCATGCGTGCTTGTGTTGTGCCTTTTACAGCCATCCTGTTGTTGACTTCCTGCGGTTCTCAGCCGAAGCCGGCGGATTCCGAGCCCGCGGCGAGAGCCGGGACGCCGAAACCTTCGGATGAATCCGGACGATTCGCCACTGCGAACCTGGTGGAGACGAAAGTGGTGGATAAGGAACTGATGGGCAAGCCGTTCATGCCGGGCGGTACCGTGGCGCGGTACAAAAAAGGCAAGAAAGAATACGAGATGTTTGTAGCGAAATTGCCCACAGCGACGGACGCGGCTATCCTGTTGCCGGATTGGCGCAAAGCACTCACGGATTCTAAGCTGGTGCCCTCCTTCGGTGGATATTTCGGTCTGGATGCGGGGCGGCCGGTGTTTGTGTTTACAAAGGGCGTCTGGATCGCGGGGATTGCCGGTTTGCCGGAGAAAGAAGCGGATGCGCAGGCGCGGATACTGGCTGCGCGGTTGAATTGAACCGTCGTTACGCTCGCTTGCGCGCGCGGTTCGGAATCACCCGTCCCTCCGGTGGGGCCAGCCCTGCGGCATCGGTGTGTTACCGAACCGCGACCGCAAGGAAGCGAGCCGGAAATCGCCGCATCTAAGGATACCCAGGATGAACGATCTGTCCATTCGGTATACTTCGGCGTGGGGAACAACGACGTGAAACAGTTGGGTTGGATTTTCTTGGCAGCGGCGTCCATATTGGGCGCCGAATCCTACGACGTGAAGATGTTCGGCGAGATGCGCTGGCGCTCCATCGGACCGTATCGCGGCGGGCGCACCCGAGCCGCGGCGGGAGTGCGGGGGCAGCCGAGTGTCTTCTACATCGGCGCGGTGAACGGCGGCGTTTGGAAGTCCAACGATTACGGTCGCACCTGGACGCCCATCTTCGACGATCAACCAACGGGGTCCATTGGCGCCATCGCGATTGCGCCGTCGGACCCGAACATTATTTACGCCGGCAGCGGCGAAGGGCTGCAGCGCCCTGACCTCTCGGTGGGCGACGGGATTTATAAATCCATCGATGCCGGAAAGACGTGGACACATCTCGGCCTGCGCAACGGCCAGCAGATTCCGCAAATGGCGATCGATCCGCACGATCCGAACCGGCTGTTTGTCGCAGTGCTCGGCCATCCTTACGGCCCGAACGAAGAGCGCGGGATTTTCCGCTCCACCGACGGCGGGCAAACGTTCGAGAAGGTTCTGTATAAGGATCAGAACACCGGCGGTAACGATGTTGTCCTGGATCCATCGAACCCCGATACGGTGTACGCCACCATGTGGGAAGCGCGGCAGGGTCCGTGGGAGAACGGCGCGTGGAGCGGGACGGGCGGCGGCATTTTTAAATCCAGTGACGGCGGAAAAACCTGGCGGCAGTTAACCAATGGTCTATCGCAGGATGGCGTGGTGCAGGCGAACCTTGCGATTGCGCCGAGCAATCCCCAGCGTCTTTACGCCGCCATTGCCACCACCCGCGGCACCGGAATTTATCGATCGGACGATGCAGGCGAAAGCTGGTCGCAAACCACCACCGATGCCCGGCCTGCGTTGCGAATCGGCGGTGGCGATTGCCCGGTGCCCGCCGTGGATCCCAAAAATCCGGACATCGTGTATAGCGCGAGCGTCGTCACCTGGAAATCCAGCGACGCCGGAAAGACCTGGACGGCAATTCGCGGGGCGCCGGGTGGCGATGATTATCAAAGGATCTGGATCAATCCGGATCATCCAAACATTCTCCTGATTGTGAGCGATCAAGGCGCCATCATCACCGTGAACGGCGGCCAGACGTGGAGTTCCTGGTACAACCAGCCGACCGCGCAAATGTATCACGCAGCCGCCGACAATGCATTTCCCTATCGCGTTTGCGGCGGACAGCAGGAGAGCGGATCGGCGTGCGTCGCCAGCCGCGGCAACGATGGCGAGATCACCTTTCGCGAATGGCATCCGGTGGGCGTGGAAGAATACGGCTACGCCGCGCCCGATCCGCTGGATCCGGATCTGGTGTATGGCGGCAAGCTGACGCGCTTCGATCGACGGACCGGGCAAGTAGAGAATATCGCACCGAAGCCAATCCGGACCGCGGACTTTCGGGTGCTGCGGACGGCGCCGGTGATGTTTTCCCCCATTGATCCGCACGTACTTTATTTCGCCGCGAATACGTTGTGGAAGACGCGCGACGGGGGGCGCAATTGGCAGGAGATCAGTCCCGATCTTACACGCAAAACGTGGGACATCCCCGCCAACGTCGGCAAATATCGCGACACGCCCACCGCAAAACCCACTCAGCGCGGCGTCATTTATGCATTGGCGCCGTCGCCGCTGGACATCAACCGGATTTGGGCCGGCACCGATGACGGGCTGATTCACGTGACCGTGGACGGCGGAAAGAACTGGCGGGATGTAACGCCGCCGCAACTGGTCCCGTTCGCCAAGGTTGCGATTCTGGATGCCGGCCATTTCGACGTGCAGACCGCTTACGCGGCCATTAACGCGCTGCGTTTGGACGACATGCGGCCGCACATCCTGCGCACGCACGATGGCGGGAAAACCTGGGCCGAGATCGTAAATGGCATCCCCGATGACGCGCCGGTGGATGTGGTGCGCGAAGATCCTAAACGCAAGGGGTTGCTGTATGCGGGTACCGAACGCGCAGTGTATGTCTCTTTCGACGATGGCGATCACTGGCAATCGCTGCGGTTGAACATGCCCGCCACATCCATCCGCGATCTCATCATTAAGGATGACGATATCGTTGTGGCGACGCATAGCCGCGGCTTCTGGATTCTCGACGACGTCACTCCGCTGCGCCAGCTTACTCCCTCAGCCGCTGGCGCGGATGCTTTTTTGTTCAAGCCCGAAACAGCCATTCGGGTGCGCTGGGACATGAATACGGATACGCCATTGCCGCCTGACGAACCGGCCGGCCAAAATCCGCCGGATGGCGCGATCCTCAACTACACGCTGGGCCCGGCGGCATCGGGATCGGTGACGCTGGAAGTTTTTGACGGCGCGGGAACGCTGGTGCGCCGTTATTCGAGCGATGATCCAGTAGAGCCTCCGGACCTGAACACGCTGGCGATTCCTGCGTACTGGATTCGGCCGGCGCATCCGCTGTCGAATGCTCCAGGGATGCATCGGTTTCTGTGGGACATGCGCTACACGCCGATGTCTGAAGGGCGTGGAAATTTCGGGATGCAAGCTATCTATCACGACACCGCGCCGGGGAACGACGCGCCGTGGGTGATGCCGGGCAACTACACCGCAAAGCTGACGGTGAACGGCAAAAGTTACGAACAGCCCTTCACGGTAAAGATGGACCCGCGCGTCCGCACGTCGATGGCGGATCTCACCGAACAGTTTGGATTATCCAAGCAGCTCTACGACAATATTCTCGTGGCGGCGAAATGCGTGGAAGAAGCTCGCTCGCTGCGAAAACAGATCCAGCAATTGAAGGAGCGGGCAGGTCTGGGCGCGGCCGCGGATGCGCTGGATGCATTCGACAAGAAAGTAGCGGCGATTGCCGGGGGCGGCGGCGGAGGTCGTGGGCGTTTCGCTCCGGCAGGTGGTCCGGATACTGTGGCGAGCGTCCAAGGCGCGTTGTCCGGATTGCTGCGGTTGATTCAAGGCGCGGATCTCGCGCCGACGCCGCAAGCGGTGGCTGCGGCGGAGGATCGGCGAAAAGCGTTTGCTGCGTTGTTGGAACGATGGAGAGCGTTGAAGCAGGATGCCGCGTCGCTCAATGTTCAGCTTAAACCTTAGCGTTGGGTGCGCGCGACCCTGTAAAATATTGGGAGAAAGGTATCATAGACAATGGATCGCAGAGAGGCTTTGGGTGCACTGGCCGCAATGGGAATAGCTGCCAGCGCACAAACACAATCGAACAATATGATCTATCGAACTCTCGGCAAGACCGGCGAAAAAGTCTCCGCGATCGGGTTAGGAGGGTTCCACATCGGTGTCCCGAAAGACGCGGACGAAGGCATCCGCATTATCCGCATCGCGGTGGATCGCGGCATGAATTTTCTGGACAACTGCTGGGATTACCATGATGGCGAAAGCGAGCGCCGCATGGGACGCGCGTTGCGTGACGGATACCGGCAAAAGGCGTTCCTGATGACCAAATTCGATGGGCGCACCAGGAAGTCCACCGCCCAGCAGATCGATGAATCGCTCGAGCGCCTTGAGACCGATCACATCGACCTGATGCAGTACCACGAGAACATCCGGATGGAAGATCCGGATCGATTCTTCGCGCCGGACGGGCCGCTTGAGGCGCTGATGGATGCAAAGAAGGCGGGCAAAATTCGCTACATAGGATTCACGGGACACAAAGATCCGGCGGTGCATCTTCGGATGCTGGAAGTGGCCGCGCAGCACGAGTTTCATTTCGATAGCTGCCAGATGCCGCTGAACGTGCTGGATGCGCACTTCCGCAGCTTCACTCATCAGGTGGTGCCCAAATTGGTGGAACAAGGGATCGCGGTGCTGGGGATGAAACCGCTGGGCATGGGAAATGTTCTGGCCAGCGGCAGCGGAGTGACGGCCATCGAATGTCTGCACTACGCGCTGAGTCTGCCGACGTCGGTGGTGATCAACGGCTGCGATAGCATGGAACGGCTGGAGCAGGCCTTCCACGCCATCGAGACTTTCAAGCCGCTGACCAGCGCGCAAGTGGAAGCGCTGCTGGCCAAGACCAAGACTGCCGCGATGACCGGAAAATTTGAGCCGTTTAAGACCACGCAGATATTTGACGGGACAGCGCTGAATCCCAAGTGGATGGGCTAGCAGAACAGCGACCGCGAGGGAGTGAGCATGGGCCTGCTGGCCCACCAAAGGTGATGAAGACGCTTGAAAAACCAAATCACCGGTCGCTTACGCTCGCGGCTCGGAATGAGGTTCCCCCATGCCGAGCCGCGACCGTGAGGGAGTCGGTGCCGTTGTTTTTCAATACGGACCAACGTCTTCAACGGAGCGCAACACGAACCTAGAAGTCAGCGACGTTCGTGGCAGCGCTCCCTTGCGGTCGCGGTTCTGCCTGTCACCATTTAGCTGCGGCGCAGCTTTCTCCAGGCCAGGCGCGCGGGAAAAAAGAGCAGCGCCACCCAGATTAGAATACTTGGACCGTACGCGAGTAGGAACAACGCTGTGTTGACTACTTCGCCGATCATGAGTTTGTAGCCGGCGCTGGTAGCGTTGCGGAAGCGGCTTGAAATGGAATCGTCCGGCTTGCGGTAGTTTTCCATCAAGCGCACTTCCAGCGTTAAAAATTCCACGCGTTTCGTCAGCGTCTTTTTCTCCGCTTCCATCTGCTCGATCTCGCCGCGGACGCGGCTGATGGACTCCTCCACAGCCAAAACATCGGAGAGTTTTCCGGTGCGCTGGCGGAGAATGTCCGTCAGTCGCTGCTCAGTGTTGCGGGCATTGGAGAGGCGGGCTTCCAGATCCTTATACTGCGCAGTAACCTCTTCGCCGATTTGCGACTCTGCTTCCACGCGGCCGAGTTTCTTGATTTCCGCGATGGCGGCGTCACGTTGCTCTGCGGGGATTTTGAGGGTTGCGTCCAGGGTTCGGCCGGCGCCGCTCGCGGCGTTGACGTTTAGTTGACCGAAGTATCCGTTGTGACGCTTGACTATTTCTTCGAGGCTGGCGCGGGTTCTATCGAATTCGCTGGTGGTTAGGCTAAGCTCCGCGGTGCGGGCGATCATGACTGCGTCATTAAAGCTCACTAGTTGATCGCCCGCTGTTGCTGTTCGCCGCGGTGCATGAGCTGCGCTGACTTGGTCTATCATCTGAGACACCTGATAGCGCGATCTCAAGCGAGGTTGCACTAATGAAACCACTATCAGTAGTGTCACCGCCGTGGCAGCAGCGCCCCATAGCCAATGCGCTGCCCAGCGGGCGCGCTTGGAAGGTACTTTCAACGCGGCAAACAGCGCTGGTCCGATCTCCTGACTTACCGGTTCCACTTGCCACTCCATCAGCCGGCGCTGGACTCCTTGAAAATCCGCTGCTAGCGATTGGCATTCTCGGCAGTGTTCCAGGTGGCCTGCGGCTGCGCTTGCGCGATCCGCCGGGAGTTCGCCGTCGAGATACGCCATTAGTTCATCTTGCTCGATCGGGTGGTTCGTCATGCTTGCGCCTCTGTACTCGCTCCCTCGCGGTCGTGGTTCGGTTCCAGGTGGTTTTTCAAGGCTAGGCGGGCGCGGAACAATCGGGAGCGGACTGTGTTCACGGGAATCCGCAACAGGTCGGATATTTCTGAATAGCTGAGCTGCTCGTACTCGCGCAGCATGAGGATCTCGCGCTCCCCGGCCTCGAGTTTTTCCAGTGCGCGGCGGACCCAGAGGGAATTTTCCACGGTGCTTTCCGCTGTGTCTGGCGCTGGATCGACGCGGCGCGCGCGCCTGCGCTCGGCGGCCAGTAATTTCAAGGCAATCCCAAATAAATATGAACGTACCGGAGCGCGCGGTTGATATCTCGAGGTAGACCGAATCACGGCGAGAAATGTCTCCTGCGTCAGGTCGTCGGCCCGTTCCTTGCTTTCCAGCCGCCTGCGGAAAAAGCCGTAGAGCTGCTCCCGGTAGCGCGCAAACAGTTCCTCAAATGCCTCGCGCGAACCACTCTGGAACTCCAGCATCAAAGATTCGTCGCTCAGCATGATTGAAACGGCCCGTCTATTACTGTAATGTCGCGAGCTGCGAAAAAGTTCCCGAATATCTTGCCATGCGATACACTAGTCAACCGGGAGGCTTGTTTTATGAGGTATTCCAGGCTACTTGCGCTTCTGTCGGCCGCTGTTCCGGCTGCTTTCGGGGCCGGCGCTTCGTTGCACTTGCTCCAGAAGCCGGCCATGAATAAGACCGAAATCGTGTTCTCCTACGGCGGCGACCTGTGGAGCGTTCCGCGACAGGGCGGCGTGGCCACGCGACTGACGGCCGGGACCGGCATGGAGACCGAGGCGGCTTTTTCGCCGGACGGAAACACCATCGCGTTTTCGGGTGAATACGACGGCAACGTGGACGTCTTCAGCATGCCAGCCGCGGGCGGCGTCCCCAAGCGCGCCACCTTTCATCCGGACGCCGATCGCGTGGTGGGATGGACTCCCGACGGCAAGCGCATTTTGTTTCGCTCCAATCGCCTCAGCTTCTCGCGTTATTACCAGCTCTACACGGTGTCGCCCGAGGGCGGCTTGCCCGAGGTTCTGCCGCTGCCGATGGCCACTTCCGGCGCCTATTCACCGGATGGCCGGCACCTGGTTTACGCGCCGGTGGATGGCGGGCAGTTCGCTACCAGCTTTACCAATTTCGTGGCCTGGAAACGCTATCGCGGCGGCGAGGCCAGCTATCTGTGGACCGTGAATCTGGCCGATTTGAGCACCGAGAAAATCCAGCGCACGGATTCCAACGATATTTATCCCATGTGGATCGGCGACAAAATATATTTTCTTTCGGACCGCAACGGCCGCATGACGCTGTTCAGCTATGATCCCAAAAGCAAGGCGGTCGCCGAACTGATCAAGAACACCGGCAAGGACATTAATTCGGCTAGCGCCGGGCCGGGAGGAATTGTCTATGAGCAGTTTGGACAGATCCACATCTTCGATTTATCCAGCGGGACGGAACACGTGGTGCCGATTGAGATCGAGGCCGATCTGGCTGAGGTGCGTCCGCATTTCCTGAACGCGGCCCGCGAGATTCGCAACGCCCGGATTTCGCCCAGCGGCGTGCGCGCGGTGTTTGAAGTGCACGGAGAAATTCTGACTGTTCCCGCCGAGAAAGGCGACATCCGCAACCTGACGAATTCACCAGGCGTGATGGATCGCACTCCGGCGTGGTCTCCGGACGGCAAATCGATCGCCTATTTTTCGGATGAATCGGGCGAGTATGCTCTGCATATCAAACCGCAGAATGGCGACGCTGGCGCGCATAAGATTGCGCTGGAAGGTAAATCGGCTTTCTATTTCGATCCGAACTGGTCGCCCGACAGTAAGCACATCGCCTTCAACGACAATCAACTGCACCTGTGGGACGTGGAAGTGGCCACGGGGAAATTCACCCTGGTGGACACGGATTATTCCTACGAGATCAATCGCGATTTCGCATGGTCGCCCGATTCGAAATGGCTGGCGTACGTGAAGAATCTTCCCAATCGCCTGCATGCGGTGCAGATCTATTCGCTAGCCGGCGGTCAGAGCACGCAGGTTACCGATGGGATGAGTGATGCCCGGTTTCCGGCTTTTGACAAAGGCGGGCAGTATCTTTATTTCACGGCCAGCAACAACTACGGTCCCACGTCCAGCGGATTGGACATGAACAGCGACCTGCACGATGTCACGCGCAGCGTATATCTGATGGTTCTGCCGAACGATGTTGCATCGCCGCTTGCGCCCGAGAGCGATGAGGAAAAGGCCGGTGAAAGCAAGCCGGATGAGAAACCGAAAGCGGACGAAGCTGAAAACGCGGAAACCAGGCGCCCTGCACGCGCCGAGGCGCCGCCTAAGCCGGTTCGCATTGACTTCGACAAATTGATGCAGCGCACGGTGGCGTTTCCCATCACGCCTCGCGCGATCCAGATGCTGGCGGCGGGCAAGGCCGGCGTGATTTACATCATCGAAGCTGCGCGCGGCGGGCAGGGCGGGCCGGGAGCAGGTGGAACGCTCTCGAAATTCGATTTCAAAACCCGCAAGCTCGAAAAGCTGGCCGACGGCGTAGCTAGCTTTGACCTTTCGGCGAACGGCGAAAAGATGCTGCTGCGAATTGCGCGGGGCGGGGAAGCCGGTCCGCCGCGGCCCGGTAGCACGCCTCCGCTGCCCGAATATCTGATCGCGTCCGCAACCGCGCCCCTCAAACCGGGCGAGGGCGTTCTGCATCTGAGCGATGTGGAAGTGAAAGTGGATCCGTTGGCCGAATGGAAGCAAATGTATCACGAAGCGTGGCGGATCGAGAAGAGCTATTTTTACGATCCGAATTTGCACGGCGTGAATGCGGCCGACGGCGAAAAGGAGTTCGAGAAGTATCTGGATGCGCTTTCCTCCCGCTCGGATCTCAACTACATCTTTCGCGAAATGCTGAGCGAGATTACATCCGGTCACTTGCGGGGAGGCGGCGGCAGCATCCCGGAAGCGAAGAAAGTTCCCGGCGGACTGCTGGGCGCCGACTACGAAATTTCCGGCGGCCGCTACCGCTTCAAGACCATTTACACGGGCGAGAGTTCGAATCCGCAGTTGCGCGCTCCCTTAGCCCAGCCGGGCATCAATGTCGCAACGGGCGATTTTCTGCTCGCGGTGAATGGCCAGGATCTAAAGGGTAGCGACGATGTATCGCGGCTGCTGGAAGGAACGGCCGACAAGCGCGTGGTGCTGCGCGTGGGCCCGGACGCCACCGGAGCGAACGCGCGCGAGATATCGGTAGTTCCGGTCGGGAGCGAACAGCAATTGCGTTATCAGGCGTGGGTGGAAGAGAATCGCCGCAAAGTGGATCAGTTGAGCGGCGGCAAGCTGGCGTACGTCTACATGCCGGACACCGGGCAAGGCGGATTCACCAGCTTCAACCGCTATTACTTCGCTCAAGTAGACAAGCAGGGCGTCATCATGGATGAACGATTCAATGCGGGAGGGCAGGCGGCCGATTACGTGATCGATGTGTTGAACCGCCCGTTGGAGGGCTGGTGGAGCCCACGCTATGGGGCGATTTATCGAACGCCGGCGGCGGCCATCTTCGGGCCCAAGGTGATGATCACCAATGAAATGGCGGGTTCGGGCGGAGACATGATGCCCTGGATGTTCCGGCACACGCATGTCGGCACGCTGGTGGGAAAACGTACCTGGGGCGGATTGATCGGCGTCTCCCAATATCCAACGCTGATGGACGGCGGCCAGGTTACGGCGCCCAATTTCGGATTCTTCAATCCGGCCGGTCAGTGGGATGTTGAGAACCACGGCGTGGCGCCGGATGTGGAGGTGGATCAGGATCCCAAGTCCGTGCACGCCGGCCACGATCCGCAATTGGAGCGCGCGGTGGCCATCGCGCTGGAGCAGATGCAAAAGAATCCGGCGCCCCAGCCGCATCGTCCGCCGTTCCCGAATTATCAAAGTCCGCATTCAGGAAGCGTCACCGATGCGAGTGGCAGCCGGCAGTAGCGCGTGCGCCACGGGTCACTTACGTGTGAAGGTACTGACGAAGTTCCTCTAACCGGGAGCAGTGCGCAAGCGCGCTATCGCGGCTGATTTTTCCCGCGCTGACCAATTCGGCGAGCGATTGCTCCATGGTGATCATTCCATCTGCCCGGCCGGTTCCGATGGCGGTGTGGATCTGATGATCTTCCCCGCGCCGGATCAAGTTGCGCACTGCGTGTGTGGCAATCAGGATCTCCACCGCCGGGTAGCGCTCGCGATCGTTGGCCGAAGGCACCAGTTGCTGCGCGATCACGGCCAATAAAGCCAGTGAAAGTTGCTGGCGGATTTGAGGCTGATTTCCGGCTGGGAATGAATCCAGAATGCGGGACACCGATTGCGCGGCATCGTTGGTGTGCAGAGTAGAGAGCACCAGGTGCCCGGTTTCGGCCGCCGTCAAGACCGTCGCGATGGTTTCCGCATCGCGCATCTCTCCCACCAGAATCACATCCGGTGTCTGACGCAGGATACCGCGCACGGAACTGGCGAAATCCGGCGTGTCGCTGCCTACTTCAATCTGTTCCACGATGGAGCTGCGGTTGGCATGCACAAACTCAATGGGATCCTCTATCGTCACAATGTGACTGCGGCGCTGGGCATTGATCAGATCCACTAAGGCGGCCAGCGTGGAGCTTTTGCCGCTTCCGGTGGGGCCGGTGATCAGGATCAATCCCTGCCGCGATTCGGCCAATCGCCGCAATGTGGCCGGCAGATGCAGCGATTCTAGCGTTGGAATTCTGTCCGGCAACAGGCGGATGCTGCCCGCCAGCGTTCCTCTTTGATGATGGATGTTGGCGCGGAAACGTCCAATGCCGTCGCGGCTGAAACACAAGTCCACTGATTTGTGTTGCTGCAGATCCTGATATTGCTTGGGAGCGAGCAAAGGCAGCAGCAGATTCCGTGTATCTTCTTCGTTGAGCGCGGGGCCGGCCGCGGGCGTCAGCGCTCCGTTTACGCGCAATGCAACGGGCACGCCGGCGATCAGCAGTACATCGGAGGCGCCTTGTCGCGCCGCCAGCACCAGCAGTTGATCCAGCGTCGCGGTCCCCTGCGCGCTCGGGAGTTGGGCCGCGGGGCGCCCACCGGGCGCAACACGGTTCAGATCGGCGACAATCTGGGCAAGTTCATCGTCGTAGACAGCCACAAGAAATTAGTATGACGCCTCCGCGCGGCGATGCGTTGCCGCCGCGTTACACTGGAGAAACAACTCTCCAGGTCCTGAGCCGGATTCCCATGACCAACAGCACCACTACGGAAGCGCGTGTTCCCGGATTCTGGTCATCGCTGCGCGAAGCAGTGATGGGCACCAATCAGGACTTCACCGAAGGCAGCATCGGCCGCGCCATTGTTTTGCTGGCGGTTCCGATGGTGCTCGAGATGATCATGGAGTCGCTGTTCGGGGTGGTAGATGTCTTTTGGGTATCGCACCTGGGCGCCGATGCCATCACCACAGTTGGGCTTACCGAGACGGTTCTCACCCTGGTATTTGTAATCGCGCTGGGATTGAGCATGGGCGCCACCGCGCTGGTGGCCAGGCGCATCGGCGAAAAGGATGAAGCCGCGGCTGGGTTGGTTGCGGTCCAGGCAATTGTCGTTGGCCTGGTAATTTCCGCAATCGCGGCATCGCTGGGATATTTCTTCGCCGCGGATCTGCTGCGTCTGATGGGCGCGACCGAAAGCGTGGTGAAGCTCGGCGCCAATTACACGCGGATGATCTTTGGCGGAAGCGCGACCATCTTTCTGCTGTTTCTGATCAATGCTGTGTTTCGCGGAGCCGGCGACGCAGCGGTCGCCATGCGGGTGCTGTGGCTCGCCAACATCGTGAACATTTGTTTGAATCCGTGTTTGATCTTCGGATGGGGACCGTTTCCACGGCTGGGCGTCACCGGTTCCGCGGTGGGCACCACCATCGGACGCGGGATCGGCGTGCTCTTTCAGATTTGGATTCTGACATCCGGACGCGGCCGCTTTGTCATTCGCGCGCAGCAGGTGCGTCTGGATTTCCGCGTAATGGCGGGCATGGTCCGGCTATCCTTGACCGCCATGTTCCAGTACCTGGTGCAGATGGCCAGCTGGATTGGGGTGGTGCGCATCATGGCCAGCTTCGGCAGCGCTGCGGCGGCGGCCAATACGCTGGCCATCAAAATCATCATTTTCGCGATTTTGCCGTCGTGGGGAATGAGCAACGCAGCCGCCACGCTGGTGGGCCAGAACCTCGGGGCGGGTAAGCCGGAGCGTGCCGAACGTTCCGTATGGATGACTTGCTTTTACAACATGCTGTTTCTGGGCGTGGTAGGGCTGGTGTTCATCACCTTCGCCGAGAGGATCATCGGGCTGTTCACGAATGATCCGGCGGTATTTCCGCTCGCCGTCAGCGGGCTTCGGCTGCTGAGCTACGGATATATTTCTTACGCCTACGGCATGGTGATTACGGCGGCCTTCAACGGCGCCGGCGATACGTTCGCTCCGACGGTTTTGAACCTGGTCTCTTTTTGGGTGTGCCAGATTCCTTTAGCTTGGCTGCTGGCTTTTCACACCAGCTTGGGGCCGCGCGGCGTATTTGTCGCGGTGGTGGTTGGGGACTCGCTGCTGGCGCTGCTGGGGATAATTTGGTTCCGGCGCGGGACCTGGAAGCGGACAGTAGTGTAATTCAGGAGCGGTGAGCCGCGCCAACATTGCTTAAGCCGCGATAAAATGAACCGATGACCGGCGCCGTACTTTGGGACATGGATGGCACGCTTGTGGATTCCGAGGAATACCATTGGCTCTCGTGGCGTGACACCATGCAGTCGGAGGGCATCACGATCACGCACGATCAGTTCCTCAAGACCTTCGGGCAGCGCAACGATTCCATCCTTCCGCAATGGCTCAACGCCGATGCATCGCCTGAGAGCGTGGTACGCATTGGCGATTCCAAAGAGGAACTTTACCGGAAACTGGTGCACCAGGGCCACATCCAGCCTCTGCCCGGCGTGATGGACTGGGTGCACCGGCTGCGCGGGCAGGGTTGGCGGCAGGCTGTGGCTTCGTCCGCGCCCCGGAAAAATATTGAGGTTGTGCTGGAAGCGCTGGGACTCACCGGGTTCTTTGACGCGCTGGTCTCGGCCGAAGATGTTACCGCCGGCAAACCCGACCCGCAGGTATTTCAGAAGGGGGCGGAGCGTTTAGAAATGCCTTCCTCGCGCTGCATTGTGGTGGAAGACGCCGTCCCGGGCGTGGAAGCGGCCCGGCGCGCCGGGATGCGGTGCATTGGTGTGTCCCAAAAGGGCTTGCTTTCAGGGGCCAATGTGGTGGTCCGGTCCTTGGCCGACCTCCCGGCCGACGCCTTCGAAGTCTTAAGCCGCGAATAACGGGAATCATTCGGCTCAAAGCCATATACAATTGAGGACAGGAAGCCGATGGAACCATCGAAAGGTTTGCACGCTTTTCGGGTTTTGACGTCAGCCTGTTATAGGCATGGCATCGGCGGTTTACAGTTTTGACCAAGCGATGAGCGAACGGGGTGCTCCCTCCCAACTCGACGCCAGTTTGCAGTCTGCGCAAGAACTGCAAAACCGCTTTGTTTCCGATAACTTACGCCGCATCTTTCTGCTAATCTACCGCATTGTCGGCAATGTTGCCGACGCCCAGGATCTCACCCAGGAAGCCTTCATCAAGGCCCTGCAGCGCCAGGATCAGCTCAAGGACATAGATAAAGCCGCCCACTGGTTGTCGCGCATTGCCAGCAACACCGCCATCGATTTTCTGCGGCGTAACAGCAAGGTCAATTTCTGCGAGATCGACAGTTTAGTGGATCCGCTCAGCGAGCCCTCCGAGAGTCCCGAACAGGCTGTGCTGCGGTCCGAGCATAGGGCCTATTTGGAGCAAGGGCTCACCTGTTTGACCGAGCGCGAGCGAACCGCATTGCTGCTGCGCGACGTGGAGGGCCTCCCGGCCGATGAAGTGGCGCAACAGATGAGCTGTTCCAAGGCCACCGTGCGGTCGCACATTGCGAACGCGCGCATCAAGTTTCGCCGCTATATGGACCGCGGCCGCAGGCCGTTAGGGAAGAAGGTCTGATGCAACACCCCAACCAAGTCCAATTAGCGCTAATGGCAGGCAACGATCTTGGACCGTGGGACCGTTGGCGTATTCGACGGCATGTAGCCTCCTGCGCCAGTTGTGACACCGAAGTGCAAGCCCTGCGGACGGTGAGTGAACAGATCCGCGAAGTGACTGCCGCGCTGCCGGAAAATCTGAATTGGAATCAACTGGCCGAAGAAATGGCCGCCAATGTGCGAGTGGGTCTGGCGGCGGGGGAAGCCATCGCTCGCTTTGACAAACCTGCTCTAGGCGGTCGGACCAGGCACTTGGGATGGAGCGCGGCGCTGGTGGTGGCATGCGCGTCGGTAGTGTTCGGCGCCGCATTCTGGATCAACCTGCCGCGCCCGCAGATGGATCATCTTCTTTCGGCTTTGGGGCGCGTGCGGACCGGGCGCATCGGGAAATTGGTGCAGCGTCCGGCGGTGGCGGCCGAAGACGTCATGTTGGAGGCTTCTTCCTTATCGCTCGACTTGAGCCAGAACGGCCGCACCATGTCGCTCATGCATCCGCACTCCGATGCCGTGACGGTTTCGGTGAGCATGCGCGGTTCGGTGGGCGTACGTTACGTGGATGCTGACACTGGTCAGGTGACCACCAACAAGGTGTACGATGCGGAGCAGTAATCTCCCCTGCAGTCTCCGCTGTTATCTCCTGTGCCTGGCTCTGTGCCTCAGCGCCGCTTCTGCGGGCGTGCTTCCCAAGATCGATCTTCCAAAGGACTCCCCCGTTGCTGTGATCGCCTCCGATTACGGCGAATCCAGCGAGACGGCGCGCGGCGGCGCCATGCTGCTGGATTTACACGCCGCACTTACGCTGCGTAATTCTTCACAACGCAGGATTCGCGGCATCACTTTATTGGTGACGGCGCAGGAAGTAACTCCAGGCGGCAAAGGATCGGTGACGGTAACCAGCCTGGATGTCGCTCCGTTCGAGACTTTCCCGCTGCACATCGATCTGCGGCTGTTGCGGCCGCTGCAGGCCTCAGGCGGCGCGCCCGTCCAGATCGGTCTGGATGGCGTCTTGTTCGACGACCTCAGCTTTTACGGCTCGGACAAATTAGGTTCACGCCGTACGCTGACTTTGAGCGAATGGGAAGCACGGCGCGATCGGAAGTATTTCAAATCGCTGGTGGCCGAGGGTGGCCCGGAGCGGCTGCGGCGCCAGATTCTGGAGAGCATGACGCATTCGGCGGACCGTCCCACGCTCGACGTGCAAATGGTTCGCGGCGGCCGCGCTACCAATTTCGAGCCGGAGAAACAGGTGCAGTTTGCGTTCTTGCGGTTGCCGGATTCGCCCGTCGATCCGGTAGGCGGCATGGCGCGCATCGCAGGCAACGAAGCCAGGGCGCCGCGCCTGGAAGTAAAGAACCGATCCGACCGGCCCATCCGCTATCTTGAAATCGGCTGGATCCTGGAAGATCGCGGCGGGCGGCAGTTCCTGGCCGGATCGGTACCGGCGGAATTGAATCTCGGGCCGGGGCAGAAGAGACAGATCCTGGAAGACGCCACGTTACGCTTCCCGGCGCGCGGCGGAACACCGCTTGCGATTGAGGCCATGACTGGCTTCGTATCGAGCGTTGAATTCGCCGATGGAACTCTCTGGATCCCCAGCCGCGCCGATTTGGGCTCGCCTCAATTGCAGCGTGTGATGGCGCCGTCGGATGAAGAGCAGAGGCTGATTCAGCTCTATCGCAAAAAAGGCCTGTCCGCGCTGGTTGCGGAATTGAATAAGTTCTAGTAGGCTGTGGCTAAACGGCCGGTTCGGCAAATGTGGTGACTGGCTCGAATTTTCGCGCACGTAAGTACAACAAACCGGGAGACCGGCATCGCGAAATTTCGTGCCCGTCACCATTTTTGCCAGGCGCGCACTTCCGCCTGCCAACTTAGCCCGTTCGAGACTTCAAGAGCCTCAGAACCAGGCGAATTGGAACTCCCACCCAGGCCGGCCGCTCCACCAGCTCGCGTCCTACCTCTTCCAGCGCGCGCTCCATCAGATATACATCCAGCAGCAGCCGGACATCGGCATCGTCCTGCATCTGCAATGCCGCCCGGTCCACGTTCTCGAAGTAGCTCTTCAAAAACATCGCGCTCACCCAATCCCGCCAATAGCCCGCCCAAAGATCCAGCGCCGGCATGATTTCCGGACGGCGCGTCACGCCCGGTACCCGATCGAAAAATACGGCGTTAGCCGCATATTCAAACGACAGCAGGAGACTGGCGACATCGCGCAGCGGGGGACGCTTGATCCTTCGCTCGCTCAAAGGACGATCGGCGCGGCCGCCGAAACCGATGAAGACAAAATCCTTGCCGGTATATAGAATTTGTTCCAGGCGCAAGTCGTCATGCAATCGGATGCGGGTGGCGGGAACTCTGCGGTCTTGGACCGGCCGGGAGAAGCGCCGGATCTGTTCCTCCTGCTCGATCAGTTTTCGCGCGTCGTCCTGAACCTCGGCAGGCAAAGTTGCTAATTGTTGCCGCAACAGCGGGACCGTCTGCGACGTGAGACCGAGCATGCCGTGATAGAAGGCCTGCCGGGCGTGATCGGTGAACAACTCAGGCGCGAACTGTGGATCGATTTTGTCGGAGCTGAGCGCCTGGTGCAACTCGCCGGTTCGCCGGCCGAGCAACCGCGCCGAGTCCCCATAGGTGCCGATCAGTTCGTGAACCCGCTGCGGGAAATCCGTCTGCAGCAGATCCAGGGGATGCCGATTTTCCTCTGGGCCGTCCTGTTCCGATCCGTGGCGCGCAAAGGCGGCCTCGAAGAACTGGCTCAATGCGTCCAGCGTGTAGCGCCAGGCGTTGCCCTGGTTCTGGACAAAACCGTGCAGCACGGCGACGCTCATGGATTCGTCCAGGTGGCCCCGATACTCGATCGCTCCGGTAAGCGGCGCCGAGTACGGCACGTTCCGTTCCGTCAGAAATGCGCCAATCTCGATCTCGGGGTGAATGCCAGGCTCGATGCGGCGATACATCTTTAAAATAAAGCGGTCGCCGAAAACGATGGATGTGTTGGTTTGCTCGGAGCTGAGGACACTGGGCGCGAGATCCGCATGGCGCTCGCCCCAGGCTTTGCGGAACGCGCGCGTGTGCGACCCGGTTAGCTCTCCGAAACGCCCGCGGAAGCGCCGTCTTCTGGCGATAGCGCCCAGCAACGCATCGCCGAACGCGGGATTCCAGACGGCGCTGTACAGAATGCCTTCGTTTCCGCCGGGATCGCGCAAGCGCATCACCACCACGTCGGACAGTTTCGCCCGCACTTGATCTACTGCGTCTCCCACCGCCACCGAGCCCGGCAAAACGTAAATATCGGGATCGCCTTCGCTGTATTCAATCCGGCCCAGCAGGATTTGGGACGCGGCGCCGGTAATGGTGAGCGTGTCGAGAACATCAATGGACCGGATGGTTCGGTTCTTGCCCAGGAACCACCGCCGCGTCTTGAGGAAATCCGGCAGCATGCGCAGCAGCACCGCCAGGCTTCTGCCTTGAAACACTTCGTCAAACGTATCCACCGAGACCAGCGGCAGGCTGGGTTGGCTGGATTCACTCGGTACCGATTCCTGGCGAACCTGCCGGGTTTCGAGCGACAGCCAATAGAAACTCAGCGCGCCCAGCGTCAGAGGGTAAGGCTGATCGCCGATGCACGGGAATTCGGTCCGGCCGAAAATTTCAACCGGCGTCATTCCTATGGACTGCGCCAGGTCCAATTCAACATGCTGAGGAAAGCGGGAAAGATTGGCCACCACCAGGATGGTTTCGTTCTGGTAGCGGCGGTAAAACACCAGCACCTTGCGATTGGAGGGACGCAGGAACTCCAGCGTTCCCCGGCCGAACGCCTTGAACTGCTTGCGCTGCTCGATCAGGTGCTTCATCCACCACAGGAGCGAGTGTGGATTGTCCCGCTGAGCCTCCACGTTGACCGATTCGTAGCGGTACTGCGGATCGATGGTGATGGGCAGATAAAGCCTCTGGGGATTGGCGCGCGAGAATCCGGCGTTGCGGTCCGCGCTCCATTGCATCGGCGTGCGGACCCCATTGCGGTCGCCCAAATAGATGTTGTCCCCCATGCCGATTTCATCGCCGTAGTAAATCACCGGCGTGCCGGGCAGGGAAAACAGCAGCGCGTTCATCAGCTCAATCTTGCGGCGGTCATTTTCTAGCAGCGGGGCTAAACGCCGGCGAATTCCCAGATTGATGCGCATGCGGCGTTCCTGCGCATACACGCGGTACATGTAGTCGCGCTCTTCGTCGGTGACCATTTCCAGCGTCAGCTCGTCGTGGTTTCGCAGAAACAGCGCCCACTGGCAGGCGGCCGGGATGGCGGGCGTCTCCTGCAGAATCTCGAGAACGGGAAAGCGGTCCTCCATCCGCAGCGACATGAACATGCGCGGCATCAGCGGGAAATGGAACGCCATTTGGCATTCATCGCCGGCGCCAAAGTAGGCGATGGCGTCCTCCGGCCACTGATTGGCCTCCGCCAGCAATACCCGATTCTTGTATTTTGAATCGATGTGCGCGCGCAGTTGCTTGAGATATTCATGCGTCTCCGGCAGATTCTCGCAGTTGGTTCCCTGCCGTTCGAAAAGATACGGCACCGCATCCAGGCGGAACCCATCCACGCCCAGGTCGAACCAGAAATCGATGACCTCCAGCACCGCCTCCCGCACATAAGGACTGTCGTAGTTCAAGTCGGGCTGGTGCGAATAGAAGCGATGCCAGAAGTAAGCCTTCGCCACCGGATCCCAGGTCCAGTTCGATGTTTCGAAGTCCTTGAAGATGATGCGCGCGTCCGGATACTTGTCGGGCGTATCGCTCCAGACATAAAAATCGCGCCAGCGGCTGCCCGGCGGGGCCTGCCGTGCGCGCTGGAACCAGGGATGTTGGTCGGAGGTGTGATTCAGCACCACTTCGGTGATCACGCGGATTCCCCGGCGATGCGCTTGCTTCAGGAAAGTCTGAAAGTCGCGCAGAGTGCCGTAGGCCGGGTGCACATCGGTGTAACCGGAAATATCATAACCGTCGTCGCGCCACGGCGAGGGGAAGAACGGCAGCAGCCAAATGCAGTTGACGCCCAGGTCCTGCAAGTAGTCGAGTTTCTGGGTGAGGC